>R18__coassemble_1901_pt1 | contig 16890 bp, 10 predicted proteins | sample R18__metabat2_low_PE_003 | metagenome-assembled genome bin R18 | reverse complement strand
GAGAAATTCCCGAAGCAGTGCACCAAAGCACCTGTTTTGTGCGCCGACTGCCGCTTCCGGAGGCGACAACAGAAATTGATCCTGTCGCGAGTGTCAAAAAACCGTCGAAAATCGTCACTCGCGAATCATAACAAAACGAAAACACCCAAAGCGGCGCCGCGAGTGTCAAGAATCCGACGAAAATCATCACTCGCGGCAGCGGGGTAACCGGAGGGAAGGCTTGAAGCAGGAGCTGAACGCATCGATATACTTGCGAAGGAACTCAAGGGCCGGGCCAGCCACAATACGTAATCTCGGAAACGACTACGAGAATGCGTCGACTCAAGGAAATACAATGACTGGCGGGAAAATCGAAAGCGCGTGGGATTCAGGAAAAAATGCGCGGCGAAAAACTTTTTAAAAAATTTCAAAAAACATTGCGTTTAAACCGAAAAAAATCCTTAAATTTGAAAGTATTTGTGTGCACACGCGCCCGCACGCGAGGGCGCTCAGGCGCAAAGACATACACAACTTATTGAAACACAAACTTTTAACAACTTATTACTTATTTATTAACCAAAAACAATCATTTATGAAAAGTAAACTGTTTGCTTCTCTGATGGTGATGTTCCTGTGCGGAGGTATTGTGGCCTTTGGACAGGTGAAGGTTTCGGGTGTCGTCAACGACTCTTACGGAACCGCTGTCGGAGTTAGCGTACTCGAACAGGGTACAACCAACGGAACCGTTACTGACGTGAATGGTGAGTACACTATCACCGTAAAGGAAGGTGCATCTCTCGTTTTCTCATCAGTAGGGTGCAAGACACAAGTGATCGTGGTCGGCAACCAGAGCCGCATCGATGTCACGTTGGAAGACGACACGGAATTTCTCGATGAAGTTGTCGTGGTCGGCTACGGTGTGCAGAAGAAGAAGCTCATCACCGGCTCCACCGTCCAGGTGAAGGGTGAGGACATTCAGAGGCTGAACACCACCAGCGCGTTCACCGCACTGCAGGGCCAGACCCCCGGTGTCACCATCATCTCCAAGTCGGGTCAGCCCGGTGAGGGATTCAAGGTGAACATCCGCGGTATGGGTACCATCGGATCCTACGAGCCTCTCTACGTCATCGACGGCGTGACCGGCGGCGACATCAACTCGCTCAACCCCGCCGACATCGAGTCCATCGACGTCCTCAAGGATGCTGCATCCTGCGCAATCTACGGTGCACGTGGCGCCAACGGTGTCATCCTCGTGACCACCAAGCAGGGCAAGGAAGGCAAGGTGACCGTCACCTACGACGGCTACTATGGTGTCCAGAACGCTTCCAAGCTGCCCGAACTGCTCAACGCAAAGCAGTATATGGCCATCCAGGACCAGATCAACGTCAACATGGGCAAGGCTCCCATCGACTGGGAAGGCACCCTCTCTCCCGAGCTCTACAACGAGATCCAGAGCGGCAAGTTCACAGGCAGCGAATGGCTCAAGGAAATCCTCAACAGCAACGCTCCCACCCAGAACCACGCAGTCAACGTGGTCGGCGGCAACGAACTGTCCAAGTTCTCCCTCGGCTTCAGCCACACAGCTCAGGACGGTATCCTCGGAAAGCCCGTGGCATCCAACTACAACCGTTCCACCGTACGTCTCAACTCAGAGCACGCTATCTGGAGAAAGGACGGCCGTGACATCATCACCGTCGGTGAGAACATGACCTACACATACAGCACCAAGAGCGGTATCGGTATCGGCAACCAGTACTGGAACGATATCTCCTGGATGATCCGCGCCTGCCCTCTCGTGAAGATCTATGACAGCAGCACCGAGAGCGGCTACGCAGAGTATGACTGGCTCAACAACAGCGGTCTGTGGAAACTCAACAGCGGTTTCAGCAACCCTCTCGCTGCAATGACCTACACCGGCCGCGGCAACAACATGAGCCAGAACCACGCTCTCCGTCTTTCAGGAAACGTGAAGATAATGCCCATCAAGAACCTGACTATCAAGAGCCAGTACAACTACTCGATGAGCGCCGGCACATATCGTGACTACACGATGATCTACAACATCAACCCGACCGTCAACGACAACAGCTCCGTCGACACAGTCAACCAGAGCGGCTGGGCCGGCTGGAACTGGTCTTGGGAAAACACCATCAACTACAAGTTCGACATCAACCAGGAGCACAACTTCGACATCCTCGTGGGTTCAACCCTCGAGCATTCAGGCTTCGGTGAGAACGTAGGCGGCAGCGGTTCATCGGGCGCATGGCCCAACGACTGGACCCACGCATACATCGACCAGATGACAGACGACTCCCTCGAAACCGCATCAGGTTCCACCTGGGGTGACAGCGGTCTTGCTTCATTCTTCGGCCGTGTCAACTACGACTACAAGGAGAAATATATGCTCACCGCCATCCTCCGCGCCGATGGTTCATCCAACTTCGCGAAGGGTCACAGATGGGGTATATTCCCTTCATTCTCAGCTGGTTGGGTTATGACCAACGAGCCTTGGATGGAAGGTATGAGAGGCACTCTCGACTTCCTCAAGCTCCGTGCAAGCTGGGGCCAGAACGGTAACTGCTCCGTGAGCAGCTTCCAGTATCTCGCAACAGTCGCCGTCGCTCAGGAGACCGCAGGCTACGCATTCGGCCAGGGCATCCACAGCTACTACAACGCCGGTGCATTCGCAGACAAGCTCCCCAACGAGGACATCTCCTGGGAGACCTCACAGCAGCTCGACCTCGGTTTCGACGCGCGCTTCTTCAAGAGCCGCCTCGGACTCTCGTTCGACTGGTACGTCAAGGACACCAAGGACTGGCTCGTGGACGCTCCCGTGATGGGACACTACGGATCAGACGCTCCTTACATCAACGGTGGTGACGTGCGCAACACCGGTGTCGAGCTTGCAATCAGCTGGAACGACCAGGTGAGCAAGGACTTCTCATACAACTTCGGCATCAACGGTGCTTACAACAAGAACCTCGTCACCAGGATTGCAAACGAGGAAGGCATCATGCACGGTCCCTCTTCAGTCGTCCAGGGTATCGCCGAGCTCTATCGCGCCCAGGTAGGATATCCTATCGGCTTCTTCTGGACCTACAAGACCGAAGGCGTCTTCCAGAACCAGAAGGAAATCGACGAGTGGCTCGCTGCAGGCAAGCCTGTGCTGAACAGCTCAGAAGTGCAGCCCGGCGACCTCAAGATCACTGACCTCAACAACGACGGCGTCCTCAACGATGACGACAAGACGATGACAGGCGATCCCAACCCTGACTTCACCCTCGGCGTCAACCTCAACTTCCAGTTCTACGGCTTCGACCTCGGCATCACCGGCTACGGCGCATTCGGACATCAGATCTTCCGCGCCCTCCGTCGCTACACCGACAGCCAGTGGGACAACTACACGACTGAGGTCTACGACTACTGGCACGGCGAAGGCACTTCCAACAAGTACCCGAGACTCACCGCCGGTACAGTCTACAACTACGAGCAGAACACTGACATCTACATCGAGAATGCAGACTACTTCCGCATCCAGAACATCTCCCTCGGATACGACTTCAAGAGACTCTGGAAGAGCGCTCCGTTCTCACAGTGCAGACTCTATGTCCAGGCCCAGAACTTCTTCACATTCACGAAGTACAAGGGTATGGACCCTGAAGTAGGTGCATCAGGTGATGACAACTATTCTTGGGGCAAGGGCGTGGATCTCGGCAACTATCCTGTCGCCAAGACCCTCCTCTTCGGTATCAATCTTAAATTCTAAACTGTGACTGATATGAAAAAGATATTCAACTTTACATTGGTCGCGATTCTCGCTCTCACACTCACGTCCTGCGAGAAATTCCTTGACAGCACTAACTACTGGTCAAAGACCACCGACGACTTCCCGAAGACGGAGGAGGATGCAGACCAGCTCATAGTCGCAATCTACAACTCTCTCAACGTCAGTATCGGTACCAACGTCCACCAGAACTGGTTCCTCTTCAGCAACGCCGGTTCAGACGACTGCCTCGGCGGCGGCGGACAGAACGACCCTCAGATGCAGGCGGAAGACCTCTTCATGCGCAACGGTTCAGATATGTACAACCAGTTCTATATCGACCGCTACAAGGGTGTTTCACGTGCCAATATGGCAATCGAGACACTCCAGAACTGCGTCAGCGGAGAGAAGCTCGCACAGTATATGGGCGAGGCTTACTTCATGCGTGCATATTATATGTATGAACTCGGTTCGATGTTCGGCAACATCCCCTACCCCATGAGCACCAGCGTCAACGCTGCAGAGCCTCAGAAGGGCGGCGAGGAGCTCTGGGGCCAGATCATAGCCGACCTCAAGAGCGCCGTGGACATCATGCCTTCAAAGGCTGAGTTCGGTACCGGCCACGCCGACAAGTACTGCGCAGAGGCTCTCCTCGGACGCTGCTACCTCATCGGAGCAGGCATCACCGGCAAGGACAGCTTCACCGCACAGGGCATCACCGACAAGAGCACATATGCAGTCGGTGAAGTCACAGTCACCAAGGCCGACGTCCAGAGCGCAATCACAGACTGCGTCAACAATTCAGGCTACAGCCTCGTCTCAGACTACCACAACCTCTGGACTCCGTCCAACCGTTGCACAGTCGAGGACGATCTCTCTCCTTGGAAGGGTCAGGGCTATGTCTGGGCAGCAAACGACGGCAACATCAACCCTGAGGCAATGTTCGTGATCTAGTTCAACGCACAGCCCAGCTGGTCCACCACCATCGGTTACTCCAACCAGACCTGCCTCTTCACCGGCCCGCGCAGCCAGACCTCGAAGTCCGGCAACACGTTCCCGTTCGGCGAAGGCTGGGGTATGTGCCCTGTTTCTCCCCAGTTCGTTGCAGACTGGAAGAACACCGAGCCCAATGACGCCCGTCGTCACGCATCCATCGTATGGTGCGGCGCCGACAACGGCACAGGCGTGACCTACGCCAACTGGGCAAACTACTCATTCGGCGGCGGCAACTACATCCAGGAGACCGGCTACTACCAGACCAAGAACGTCTGCGTCATCGCAAGGAAGGTCAAGTCACCCAGCGCAGACGATCCGTTCTGGGCAGGCTTCGTCAACGAGATGTATGACAACATCACCTGGTCATCCGGCAACGAGGACAACTTCCAGCTCAACGATCTCGCTGACATGATCATGATCCGTTTCGCGGAGGTTCTCCTTATGGACGCCGAGCTCAACAACAACCAGTCATCCTTCGACAAGGTCCGCGCACGTGCAGGACTTGCCTCCAAGTCAATCTCTGAAGAGAACATCCGCAACGAGCGCCGCTGGGAGCTCGCATTCGAGGGTGTCCGTCTCAATGACCTCCGCCGCTACGGCGAGACATACGCAATGGCCGCTCTCGACAAGCAGGACGGCGTGAAAGTATGGAACGACGGTAAGGAAGGTACCAATGCAGCCTCCAAGTACAACAAGGGCTACGGTGCACGCTTCCAGGCGACAGGCGGCGGCTACGCACCTATCCCTGAACCTCAGATCTCGCTCTCAAAGGGCTCCGGCGACGGCTTCACGCAGAACCAGGGCTGGGAAACCGGCGGTGACTACCAGGGCTGGTAACAGATTGTAAACTTATAAAAGGAAACAATTATGAAGAAAATTTTATATTCAGCCATAGTGATAGCCTGTGCCGCGGCGTTTGCATCCTGCCAGCCCGAACTCATCAAGGGTTCGACAGCCTGTGCTCCCGTAAGCGTCACGGACCTCGGCAACGGTCTCACCTTCACCCAGTACGCTGACAAGGATTACACGACTCCCGCAGAGAACGGTAATTACTTCAAGTACGAGAGCAAGGCGGGTATCGTCTCCATCTACAACTACAAGGCAGACGGCTCCGAGAACATTCTCACCTCCGGCGCCGCAGGCAAATTCTCGATCGTGCCCAAGCGCGGTTCATCAGAAGAGCAGCCTCTCTACGCACGTCTTGGCAACCAGGACGGTACAATCACCAACTGGGCCGGCACCGTCAAGGTGTACGTTCCCGGTGACCTCGCACCCGAGGTCCTCTGCATCGCAGGCGACGAAGGTCCTAAGACCTGGACCTGGAGCTTTGAGAACGGCGCAACCTGCTGGGGCAACGCCGGTAACTCAGGCAACGGAGCAGGCTTCGTTCCCTTCACGGTCGACGGCAAATGGTGGGGTCCCGACTCTCCGGAAGGCCTCCAGGATCAGGTCAATCACGCAGTCGGCGGCAAGGCTGTCGGTTATGAGGCAAGTGACGCCTATATGACAATCGACGAGGATGGCAACATCACCGCATTCGCAGGTACCGTCGACGGCATCACCGCAGGCTCACAGATTGCAACAGGTTCATACACTATCAAGGATTACGACGCCACCCGCGCAAGCGGCTGGGAGATCGGCAAACTTGTAGTGACCGAGCCCGCAGCAGTCCTCTTCCCCTACTCAATCAACGAAGACGGCAAGTATGTCACCGAGTATGATCTGATGTATCTCGACGCCAACTATATGACCCTCGTCTACACGAAGGGCAACGGTGCAGGCAGCTGGGGTGAAATCACCTTCTGGCAGTTCAAGAATTCAGTGGATCTCCCCGGCGCTCTCTATGCAAACAAGGAGCGCAAGTGGGGCTGGGATCTCAACAATTATTGCTGGGGCAACGCAGGTAACTCAGGCAACGGCGCAGGCTTCATCAACGGTGCAGTTGACGGCCAGTGGTGGGGTCCTGACACACCGGAAGGCCTTCTGGATCAGCTTCAGCACGCAAAGGGCGGCGTAGCCACCGGTGCTGAGGACAGCAACGCTTATATGATCGTCTCTTCAGACAAGATCACATCTTACAAGCCGGACGGCAGCGTCATCGCAAGCTCCGACTACGAGGTGGCTGACTGGGATCCTACCCGCGCAGGCGGCTGGGAGCTCGGCAAGCTCAAGACCAAGTCTGCAGCCGTGATGTTCCCGTTCTCAATCAACGAGGGCGGTGTCGAAGTCAACGAATTCGACATCATGGAACTCGGCGCCAACCATATGACCCTGGTTTACACCAAGGGCAACGGTGCAGGCAGCTGGGGTGAGATCACCTTCTGGAGATTCGTTCCCAAGTTCGACTGATAAATTCTTTTGATTAATAGCCGCGGGACATATGTTTCGCGGCTATTTTTTTTGTATATTTACGAATTTTAAAAGTATGCGGAAATATACGAAAACAATATGCTCTGCCGTGGCGTTCGCGGGCGTAGCGCTGATGTGGGCGCTGAAATATCCCTTCCTGCTGGGATTCCACGAGCAGAACCAGCTCTTCCTGTGGACAGGAGACTATCTGGCGGGCAGTCTCGCCCTTCCCGGCGGGCTTGCGGACTGGATCGCTGAATTCATAACTCAGTTCTATGCACTGCCCTGGCTCGGCGCCCTGCTGCTCTCCGGAGTTTTAATTGCGCTCCAGAGGCTCACCTGGCGCTGTTTTGAGACAGAATGCGGCGCGTGGTATCCCCTGAGTTTCATCCCTTCGGCGCTGATGCTCTGCCTGATGGGCGACCACGACGCGATGCTCTGCCTCGCAGTCGCCATCGCCGGCTCGCTGGCGCTGTGCCTCCGGTACAAGGCCAGACCATCGGCCGCTCTCGCGATGATCGGCACCCTCGCCGGCTACTGGCTGCTCGGCCCCGCGATCGTGATATTCCCCCTCTACGTGCTCTGGCGCGACCGGAGACTATATTCCCTCGTATACCTCGCCGCGCTCGCCGCGGAGCTTGCGCTCCTGAGGCTCACGCTCCTCTGCCAGTACCCCTGGCGGCAGTTACTGCTCGGCCTTGACTATTACAGAATGCCTCTGCATCAGCCTCTGCTGCAGGTGATTACGACATTCTCCCCCATTATTGCAATCCTCGCCGCCGACCTTCTGCCGCAGGTTCGCTGCAAGTTCGCCGGACCGGTGCTTGCCGCAGCCGTCGCGGGTCTTTGCGCCCTTGGTATCAGCCAGACATACGACAAGGACAGGCTCGAAGTCCTCGCCCTCGACCAGCTGGTGCGCGAAGAGGACTGGAACTCAGTGATTGAAAGGGTGAAGGAATGTCCCCCGAAATCGGAACTTTCCTGCGTCTGCCAGAACCTTGCCCTGTGTATGACAGGTCAGATGAAGGATATGTTCGATTACGTGCAGTGCGGTCCGCAGGGACTGATAATGCCGCGCGTTCGCGACAACATTTCCAACGCCGCGAGCTGCGAGGTGTTCTGGCGCCTTGGCTTTGTCAACGAATCGCTGCGCTACGCCTTCGACACGCAGGAATCGATAGCCAACTTCCGCAAAAGCGGCCGCTGGATGAGCCGTATGGCCGAATGTCAGCTGGTGAACGGCCGCTACGCAGTGGCCTCCAAATATCTGGATATCCTGAAGCACAGCCTCTTCTACCGCAAATGGGCGATCTCCCGGGAAGACCTTCTCTGGGACGAGGCGGCTATCGAGATCGATCCGATCTACGGTTATCTGCGTTCCGTGCGTTCGCAGGAAGACTACCTTTACTATTACCCGGAAATGGACAAGATGCTCGGCAACCTGTACATTACCAACCGAAACAATATGATGGCAGGGTGGTACTACCAGGCCTGGAAAGCAATGACAAGAGATGAAAAAGTCGAAGATTCTTCTGCTGGCGGCGCTCACGGCAATTAGCCTTGCGTCGTGTTCGCGGCAGCCTGTGATGCGGGAGACTCTGCCGCCGATATTCCCCGATTACACCGCAGTCACCGTGCCCGCGCAGATCGCGCCGCTCAATTTCAACCTCACGGAAGACTGCGACCGCGTGTTCGCGCTCCTGGAGGATTCCGCCGGGCACAGCATCGCCGCCCGCGGCAAATACGCCCGCTTCCCCATCGGGAAATGGCGCCGCTTCCTGAAAGGCACCGCCGGGGATACCCTGACCTGCACAGTCGCCGCGCTGAGAGACGGCCGCTGGGAGCAGTACGTCAGCTTCCCCATCTACGTAAGTCCTTACAGCCTTGACGATTACGGCGTCACATACCGCAAGTTCGCGCCCGGTTACGAGACCTACAGCAAGATAGGCATCTACCAGCGCAACATCCACAATTTCAAGGAGACGCCGATCATCGAGGGCAACCTCATCCCCGGCCAGTGCGTGGGCTGCCACACCGCCAACGCGACCAACCCCGACCAGTTCCTCTTCCACGCCCGCGGCAAGCACGGCGCCACCCTCGTGCAGCTTGAAGGCAGGCATAAATGGCTGGCCACCAAGACCGACAGCACCATCAGCAACGCCGTCTACTCCTACTGGCACCCTTCCGGCGACTTCGTGGCGCATTCCAACAACTTCATCCACCAGCTCTTCTGGACCGGCAACAACGAGCGCTACATCGAGGTCTACGACGACGCATCGGATGTAATCGTGCACAACGTCCGCACCGACGAATACATTCTCTCCCCCCTTCTGATGACGAAGGATTTCGAGACCTATCCCGCATTCTCCGCCGACGGCAAGACTCTGTACTATTGCAGCGCCCCTTACACCGACGTGCCCGCGCACGCCGAGGACGTGCATTACAACCTCTGCTCGATAGACTTCGACGCAGACGCGCAGACCATTGGCACACAGACAGATACGCTCGTGAACGCATTCGCCGCAGGCAAGTCCGTGACCTTCCCGCGCCCGTCATTCGACGGGAAATGGCTGCTGTATTCGTATTCCGATTTCGGCAACTTCCCCATCAACCACAAGGAAGCGGACCTTTGGCTGATGAACCTCGCCGACGGCAGCACCCGTCCCCTTGCGGAGGTCAACTCCCCCTACGACGAGAGTTTCCACAACTGGAGCAGCAACTCGCATTGGATACTTTTCGCCAGCAGGCGCGGCGACACCGTCTATTCCTGCATCTATTTCGCGGCGATCGATGAAAACGGCCGCGCGGGCAAGCCTTTCCTGCTACCCCAGCGCAACCCGCTGAAATTCTACCGCAACACACTATTCACCTTCAACGTGCCCGACTTCACCTGCAAGAAGGTCGAATTCGACACCAGACACACTTTCCGCGAGGTTTATTCCGACGAAAGGACACAAGTTACAGTCAAGAAATGAAAGCCAGATTGCTCATTGCAGCGGCCCTGATCGCTCTTGCGGCGGGCTGCACCCCCAGAAGCGCCTGCACAATTCAAGGCGTGATAGAAGACCCCGACAACAGGGACGGAGAATGGATTTTCCTCGTGCCAGCAGGGCCGCATCAGGACGCGGACGTTGACTCCGCCATAGTGAAGGGCGGCCGTTTCACCTTCACCCCCGACAGCGTGATGGTGGCCTCGATACGGCTCACGATGAAGCGCAGGCTCGGCTTGCAGGAACTTCTCGTGGTCACCGAGCCCGGCACAGTCAAGGCCGTGATTTCCGCTGACAGCCATTGCTCAGGCACGCCCCAGAACGACTCCATCCAGGTCTGGAAGGACCTCACGATGCAACTTAACAGCCTGCGGAGCAGCGTCGCGCCCCAGCATCTCAAGGACAGTGTCTACACGCAGTACAAGGAGCGCACCTGGGCGATTGCCCACGGCCTCGGCGACGATTCCGTCCTCGGAAAGTTCCTGCTTGGCTATTATCCCGACAAAAGACAATAAAAACCACATAAGATATGAAACGTTTACTTCTCCTGGCGGCTGTGCTGATGATCGCCGCACCGGCCTGCAACAAGCCGGAAAACCCGGGCGAGTCTGAGAAGAAGATAGCACTCAGCGCCAACCCCTCTTCCCTTTCCTTCGACGAGAAGGCAGCCACCAAGACGGTGACGCTCTCCTGCAGCAGCGAGCCGTCAAGCATCAAGAGCAAGGACACCAAGTGGTGCAACATCAATCTGGGAGCGTTCTCCGGCACTTCAATGACCGTCGACGTCACCGTCACTGAAAACACAGGCACCACCGAGCGCAGCACTTATATCAACATCATAGGCAATCAGGAAAGCCTGATGATCCCTGTCACGCAGGGCATCAAGAAAATCGAACTCAAGGTATCCGCGAGCAGCGTCGACGCCGAGAGTTACGGCCTCGGAAGCGAATTCACCGTCACTTCTTCATCCCAGCCGGAGGTCACGTCTTCCGTCAAATGGGTGTCTCTGAAGACGGGCTCAATCGCTGACGACCACACCACAGCAGTGACCCTGTATGTCGGCGCAAACCGCACCACAAGCGCGCGCAGCGGCGAAATCACCATCAAATGCGGCACCGACACCAAGACCGTGAAGGTCAGCCAGAAGGCCTGGGCCGAGCCCAAGACCGCAAGCACCACCGCAGTCACCCCGGCGATGGTTCACGAAGCCTTCAGGATGGGCTGGGATATGGGTAACCATCTGGACGGATACAACTCCCAGCTTGTGGCGTCCGAGACGGCCTGGGGCAACTCCAAGTGCACCCAGGCGACGATGGACGGCCTCAAGAAGGCGGGATTTTCATCCATCCGCATCCCCATCACCTGGATGGGCCACATAGGCGAGGCTCCGACTTATGAGTTGGACGAGACCTGGCTCAACAGGGTCGCCGAGATTGTGGACTACGCTGAAAAAGCGGGCCTCAAGGCCATCATCACCACCCCCCACGACGAGAACCACGACGACGAAGCCGAACACTGGCAGGACATCAAGGGAGCCGCCGCAAGCAGTTCCAAGAACGAGACGATCAAGGACGAGATCTTCTGCGTCTGGACCCAGATAGCCCTCAAGTTCAAGGACAAGGGCGAATGGCTTGTCTTCGAACCCTTCAACGAGATCAATGACGGCGGATGGGGCTGGAGCAGCGATTACCAGAACAATCCCGATACCCAGAACAAGATTCTCAACGAGTGGAACCAGGTGTTCGTGGACGCAGTGCGCGCCACCGGCGGCGAGAACGCCACACGCTGGATCAGCGCCGTTGGCTACTGCGCCTCCCCCGATTTCACCATCAAGGGACTTGTCATTCCGAAGGACTATACCTCGGCCAACCGCCTGCTCGTGGGCGTGCACGACTACGATCCGTACAACTTCACCCTCAACGACCCGCTCGTGGAGCAGTGGGGCCATACCGCAGACCCGGCCAAGAGATGCTCCGACAAGGACGAGGCCAACGTGGTGGCCACCTTCGACCAGATCAAGGCCGCATACATCGACAAGGGAATTCCGGTATACATCGGCGAAATGGGCTGCTCGTACCACTCAGGTGACAATTACCTCTTCATGAAATATTACCTCGAATATTTCTGCAAGGCCGGCGCTGACCGCGGTCTGCCGATGTTCCTCTGGGACAACGGCGCCAAGGGCGACGGCTCCGAGTGCCACTCCTACATCGACCACGGCACCGGCGCCTACCAGAACGACAAGGCCAAGGAACTCATCGACCTGATGGTCCGCGCCCACAACGACACCGACCCCGCCTACACCCTCGACTCCGTCTGGGATCGCGCCCCGGTCCTATAATATCAGGGGGACGCGGAGCGTCCCCCGGCCCTGCGGGCCTCCCCCTCGCCTCTCGGCCAACCGCCTCCACGTCGCTGTCTTTTAGCATCGTCCCGGCCTCCGCCGGCCGCGCTGAGGCGCGGCTGTTACGGTTTGGTGTACGAGGTCTAAAAAAAATGCCGGGACCTCGTACACTTTAATTTTGTATTTAATTAATTATCAATAAATTAGAGAATAATACCGTACGAGGTCCCGCCACTTTTGGGAGACCTCGTACGTTTTATCTGACAGATGGCGACGGAATTACTGCCGGTAGCCGAATTTGGTGCGTTCAGGGGAGGTGATGATGCGGCGGGCGTTTACCTTGTCGAAGCGGACGCGGCCGGTGATGAATTCCGGAACGTTGTAGGACTGGAAGAGCGTGCTGTAGAAGCGGGCGGGGTCTTCCTGGGGAAGCATGAACGGCTTGGTGGCGTTGCCGTCGGCGTCGATGTAGGTGAAATAAGGCCTCGTGAAGAGCCCGTCGTCACGCCTCGAGGACAGGACGAGCCAGCGCGAATTGGCGCTCCAGCCGTGATAACTCTCGGTGTCGGAAGAGTTTACGGCATCCAGCGGCCGCGTCTCACCGCTCTGCAGGTCAAGTATCCACAGATCCGCCTCGTGATGCCAAATCGAGAACTGTCCGTAATCCGACAGCGTATAGACGATGAAGCGTCCGTCATATGACGGCTTGGGGAAGGAGACACTCTTCCCGAGAGATTCCGCGTCGATGACCACCTCCACGTCATCACCGATGGTCCCGGTCGAAGGATCGAACGACACCCGGCACAGGTTGTACCTGATGAGTTTCGTGTCCTCGGGAATAGCCCTGGCCAGCGCCCGGCAGAAATACAGCGTGCGGCCGTCGGCGGAGAAAGCGGGGAAAGTCTCCCAATACTCCGGAGTCTTGACGGACGGGACCGTGATCAGTTCATTCGCCTCATAATCATATACTTGAAGGTCCGAAGCAAGGTCAAAGACCTCTATCAGCTTGTCCTGCTGGACGTGGAAGCTCTGGCGCGTGTTGTTTGTCGAATACGCTATGTACTTCCCTTCCGGATGCCAGTACGGATACACGCAGAAGCCGAGAGTCGAATCCGTCTTGGTGTCATACGCCACGTCGCATCCGTCGAGGCTCAGCACCGTCGCTCCGTGCATTCCACGTACGTGGAATCCCATCCGCGACGGCTCCCCGCGGTTGAAAGAATGGCAGTTGACGCATCCCACGATATCTGTATTCTCTATTATGGCCTCCTGCCTGAACGAAGAGAGTTCCCTCTGGTAAATTCCCATCTTGGAATACACTTCATACCCCGGCTCGATCAGACGGTAAGCCAGACCGTAGTCGATCGAATCCGCGCTCACGTGGATCGTCCAGTCCGGCAGTCCGGCGCTGCAACTCACGGTGATGTCTCCCCCGGCCGCGGCGGCGATGAACTTGCGCCACTTGTGCAGATTCCATTTCACCGGATTTCCTTCAACGGTCACCGACTTGTCGCCGCAAGTGAAAACCGTGCTCACAGGCCCTTCCAGTCCCACATAGGAGAAATTCAGCGGCGCAATGTTGCAGGGAATCGTGACGTCAGCGTAGTCGGGATAAATCGGCCCCGTCACGGTGGAAGGGAAATTCACGGGCGCTTCAGCGCAGCCGCCAAAAAGAAATGACGCGCTCAGGCAAAAAGCGGCGACAAAGGCCCTGTATATGGAAAAAGTTCTCATTGATTGTTTCTGAAATAGTAGTAATACCAGTATGTGTTGCCGTACTTGAATCTCATATATTCGTCGCTCTTGCCCGAATTGTAATCAGAGATGAAATTGCCGAGCGAGCGCGCCAGACCTACGTTGATGTTGACCGGAAGGCCGTTGAAATCGGGATGGGACATTGTCCAGGCAAGCAGGAAGGCCTCCTGATAATGCCTCGGCGGAATCGCAAAATAAGTCAGCGAATAGCACTGCAGGAAGCGCGGCAGGTCCTTGCTCAGCATCACCCAGGCCATCAGGTAATCGTACGCGAGAGCGTTGCGCCTGTTCTCGACCGTGAGCAGGCCCAGCATCGAATCCATCTCCGTGTCGGAGAACAGGAAATCGTGCTCCCTGAGGCGCAGACCGCGCTCCGCCACATACTCCGGGAACGAAGCGACGGCGCTCGTGTCAGCAAAAATCACGGCGTTCTCCTTCGCCCAGTCGCGATAGAAGAGAGTGTTCATCAGCACGTCGTTGTACTTCCGGGCCACGTCATAGTCGCGGTTGACTATATTCGTCTTCACGAGGAACTTGTGGCAGCGTCCGCTCTTCTGGAAGTCCGGAATCGCCTCCTCAGCCTCGAAAACAAACCTCTGCGCAGTGTTGACCATTCCCAGCAGCCAGTAGATCTCGGCCGTCGGAAGCGGAGAGGTGCAGTCGCGCACGAAGGGAGGCAGCAGCCCGTCGGGGCCGTTCTGGTAATAGTCGAACATAGTGTTGTTCATACGGCCGGATTCGGCGAGAGCGATGTTCAGGCACGACACGGACATCGGGGTCTCGGGATTGGTCTTGTCGGCCTTCATCATCATCCTGTTCCACATATGATGCTGCACCATAAAGTCGTATTCCAGCAGATCCTCCTTGTCGAAATCGGCGTTGGAGGGCAGCAGGGCGCAGAAAAAGCACACGACCGAAGCCGTCGCGGCAATCTCGAAAATCCTCTCCCCCTGCCCGCCGGCCTTCAGTTTCAGGCAGGACCACAGCGCAATCAGCACATACGACAGCGCCGCAAGCCATATCCAGATCGGAATCACTGACGGATATCTGTGATAATGAATCCCCCGCAGCAGCCTCTCAAGAGGATAGGCGAACGCGAACTGCGAAAGGAAGATGCAGAGCGCAAGCAGCGCCGCCGCGGAGAACCAGGTCCGCAGCTTCTCCCCGCGGCAGGCCAGGATCAGATAGATAAGAGACAGCGGTCCGCATAAGAAATACATCACCGGCACACCTGCAAGGCACAAAACCGTCCGTACCCTGCCCTCCTTGAAAAGACCGCAGAACAGCGCGGCCGCAACGCAGAGCAGCACCGAAACCACGGCCCCGAGGATAGCATTCTCATCGAGATAAAACACCATAAGCATCACCGCCGGGATGAAACTCAGCGCAAACCCTGTCCAATCCTTCCTCCCCGCTGCGCGGAAACTCAGCCGCTGAAGCGCGAAGAACAGCAGCGCAAGCAGCCCCGCGCCGGCCCTCGAATAGTAGAAGAACTGCACGATGAAGCGCCCGCACCAGTCGGCGAAACCTCCCGGCACCGAGCAGACCTCCCGGAAATAAGCCCAAGTCCATTGGAACAGCTGGCACTGCTCCTGGTAGTGCAGATGGTACATATACGGGAAGCCGAAGAAAAAGAACACGCCCGCCGCGAAGAGCAGCGAGATGCCGTATGTTATCAAAGTGAATTTCCTGTTCATAATTTGCAAGAAAAATGTCTGACGCGGTGTAAAGTTATCAAAAATAATGAATATCTTTACATAATTGGACAAAATGAACTTCAAAACGCGCAGAATATTGATTTCGGCGGGAGGTGCGATTGTGTTCGCCGCCCTTCTCGCGTGCGCGTGCACGCGCCTGAGGTACAACGACTTCCGAAGGTACGGGCGCGACACGGGACTGTCGTGGGATGAGATGGTTCAGACCTACGGAGAGCCGACGCCCGACCTCGAGTGGGCTATGTCGCTCTCCAACGCCGCGTTCGACGAAGACTGGGACCGTCTGGAAAAACTCACGCAAAAAGACCGCCGAAGCGAGCTAGGGACATATTTCCGCAACCTCGCAAAGGCGAAGAAGGGGCTTCTCAGCGAGGAACTGATGTCCTATTACCAGCCTTTCGAGCGGGCTCTGTTCCTGCCTGTCGGCGAAAAATCGGGCCGCTTCATCATCGCCCAGTCCGGCGATGTCTGGTGGCAGCTCGGCGAAAACACGATGGCGGAGCACAGCGCGATCCTCGGTCTGTCATTTTCCAAGAACAAATGCGGCCGAAGGTTCCTCCAAAGACTCGGAGAGATAAACAAAGTCTGGGGCGACGAAGCCGCCGCGGCGAAATATTTCAATCTGGCCGGCTGCGGCTCCAAGATGGACGAGGAGGAACTTGCGCGAAGGCGCTCCCTTATGCAGACCAGGGACGAAATACATCCCGCCGACGCCCTGAGGCCGATTCTCAAGAGCCTTCTGGAAGCCAGTCCGGACAATGAAACGGCCCTCGAATACCTCCTCTGCCTCGACCTTCTGCTCAAGGACCTGCCGTCATTCGTCGAAGACTGGACGCCGCAGGCGAAGCACTCGGAGGTCTACCAGCAGGCCGCGCTCATCTGGATGGCATACACCGGCGAGCACGACGATTCCCTGATGGATCGTTTCGGCATCACACCTGAGTTTTTCGACAGGTTAAAGCAGTTCACTATCAAGTACTGCAAAGCCTCCTTCGCGAA
>R18__coassemble_1892_pt1 | contig 17041 bp, 13 predicted proteins | sample R18__metabat2_low_PE_003 | metagenome-assembled genome bin R18 | reverse complement strand
CGCAGCATTGTTGTCAACAGGATGTACTAAGGACGTCTCAAACGACATCACGAAGCTTGAGACCCGCACATCCTCTCTCGAGTCGACTGTAAGCGCACTCCAGGCCTTCCAGACCAGCGCGCAGGCAGCCATTGACAAGAACACCACCGGTCTTGCTGCAGTGCAGGATGACGTGGACGATCTCGCAACTGCAATCGCCGCTCTCGCAGTCGCACACGATGCAGACATCGAGGAGCTCACAAGCCAGATCGCTGAGGAAGTCACCGACATCTACGAGCAGATCACCGAGGTCGAAGGCCAGATCGAGGCTCTCGCTGAGGCTTATGAGACCGCAGGCGCAGCTCTCGACGCTCTCCGTGCAGAGATCGACGCCATCGCTGACCGTATCGTAAGCATCGTAGCTTATCCTTCAACCGACGCTGAGATCCAGACCATCGAGATGGAAGGCGTTGACACCGTGAAGGTCTTCATGGCAGGCTTCGAGATCAGCCCCGCTGCCGCAGCTGAGAAGATCGAGTATACCGACCTCCTCCTCAATGTCAAGGAAGGTCTCGCCAAGGGCGCCCCTGTTGACGTTGAACTTCCCGTCGAGATCGTCAGCCAGAAGGACGGCAAGATCGTCGTGAAGGCCATCGCTCCCGAGCAGGAAATCGCTTCAGGGAACGCGCTTTACTACTCTCTCGCGTTCATGGGTACCGACGACGCTCTCACTGTTTATGAGGTTCAGAGCCAGTATGTCAAGGCTGCTGAGAATGTAGGCGCTCCCACTCTTGTCCTCTTCGCAAACGGCGAGAAGGTTGCTACTCCTTACGAGCAGATCGACACCATCGCTTACAACGCTATCCCTGCCAAGACCCCTGTCTATGACAACGTCGAGGTCAAGATGGCTCTCTACGGTGAGAACTACTCGCTCGATGAGGCTGCTGCATTCCTCGGACTCAAGAGCGCTCCGAAGGCGACCGTCTCCGACACCACCTTCAGCGCTACCACCGCAGCCCTCACCAAGGATTCCCTCAACTTCAACGGCAACATCCTCTTCAAGCAGGGTTCAATCGCTTCCAAGGATCTCATCGGCCAGACCGCTACCGCTGCTGCCAAGATCAATGTCGGCAAGATGGCAGCCGCTGAGTATACTCACGGTATCTACATCGAGAAGGCAGTTGATCCTGAATCTCCTATCTCTCTCGCCGCTCAGACCGCTAAGTGGAGTTGGATTGACTACGCTCAGGTGAACTATATCTTCAAGGATATCGAGATCTCCCGCGAGTTCCTCACCCGCACTCAGCCGACCAGATCTGATGCAAAGGCTTGGGCTGATGCAACGGGCAAAGAGACCGATGCTGCCAACACAACACTCACTGTCGTTGACACCCAGTCTGCTACTACTGCTGCCGCTGAACTCGCCATCACTCCTAGCGATGAGCTCAAGTTCGGTAAGACTGCCGCTGAGTACAACTTCTGCCAGGCATTCGAGGATGACACCACATACTACGGCGTCATGATCCCCGTGGCTGTCGGTGCACGTCCTGCTGACAAGACCGTCGAGCTCGCTGACTCTACCACCAACTTCATCTCTACAGGCATTACAGTCGCTATCAAGCCTCTCACCACCGCTGTCACCGCTGCTGACTCTGCAGCATACTTCGGCGACATTACCGACAAGACAATGGCTGACCTCTATACCGCTATGGCAGCCGGTACCATGAAGGTCAAGTCTGTCTACGAAGGCGCTGACACCGTGAAGGCTGGTACCACCACCAATATCACCCTCGGCTACTCAGGTAAGGAGACCACCGCTCTCACAATGACCGGTGTCACCCCTGGCAAGGAATACGCGATCACCTTCACACTGAAGGCATTCGACATCACCTACACCTTCAAGCAGAACGTCATCATCGAGTCTCTCCCTTACGCTCTTACCACCGATCCTCTCTTCGTCGACGCTGATATGACCGTCAAGACAAAGGGTGAACTGAACGGTACCGACTATGAGCTCAAGGCTCACGACATGGCCAACTACGTGAAGCTCACCGGCAAGGTTCCTGCAACTGAGAACAACGTCCAGATCAACTACGCATTCTACAACGAAGGCGACTCCACCGGTGTCAACACCGAGGCAGGTATCAACGCTCTTCCTACCGCTCCCGCAGCAGCAGCTGTCGCAGCCGGTTCAGAGACTCTTCCTGCAGCCGCATTCGAGTGGGGCACATTCTCAGCCAACAAGCTCCACGCTTCTGCATGGCTGTCAATCAACGGTATGCGCGTAAGCGACTCCATCGCCATCAAGATCATCTCTGTCCAGCCCGTCACTGACTTCGTCGGCGGTACCATCGCTGCTGAGCGCACAACCGGTGCTGACCTCACGATCAACCTCTGGCAGGATATGAGCGCTATCGGTTGCCTTGCTGACACCAGCATCATCGTCAAGAAGGGTGCTGACCTCGCTGCGGCTCTCAACACCGCTAAGGTCAACTACGGCCAGGCTCTCGAGGATATCGACATCACAAAGGCTAAGGCAGCTCTTGCTGACGGCACCGAGTATGTCATCAACCCTGCATTCTTCTCAGTTGCTGACGGTGTCCTCACCATCGCTAAGGAGTGCGCAGAGTTCACCCAGCCTGTCACCATCACCATCCCCGTGGTTCTCGACTACATGCTTGACTACCAGCACAAGCAGGCTCTCACGAGCAATGTCGTCCTGACAGTCACCCAGAAGTAATTCTTCACACTGAAATAATCCTGAGAGGGCATCCGCAAGATGCCCTCTCTTTTTTGTTTCTTTTATCCGCGTTATTTGTGAAATAATTGCTATCTTGCAAATTATTATTGTCGCGAAGCATTCGAAACAAAATATTCAACAAATAATCTTAATCAGTATGAGGAAACTAACAAAAATCGCTTTTGCGCTTCTTCTTGCAGCCGCCGCCATCCTTACGGGATGTACGAAGGACTTCAAGAGTGAAGTCAATAAGTTCGAGCCCCGCGTCACCAAGCTGGAGAATGCCGTGACTGCTCTCCAGGCATTCCAGACCGCCGCTCAGGCCGCCATCGACAAAAATACGACCGCCCTCTCGGGTGTCCAGAAGGATGTCGATGATCTCTCAGACGCCATCGAGGCTCTTGCAACCGCCCACGAAGCCGACATTCTCGAACTCACCAACGAGATCACCGAAGCCGTGACCGACATCTACGACAAGATTTCCGCAGCCTCGGTTGACGTAGCAGGCCTCAAATTTGCCAAGCAAATCGTTATCGGCGCCCTTGAAGAACTCAAGGAGGAGGTCGCCGCTCTGGGTGACCGTATAAAGTCGATAGTGTTCGTACCCGGTCTGGAGTCCGATCTGTACAAGATCGAAATCGAAGGTGTCGACACCTGCAAGATTTTCGCCGGTGCATACAGCATCAGCCCTGCAAAGATGGCCTCCAATATCACTATAGATGACCTCGACATTTATTTCAGGGAAGGTATCTCCAAGGGTGATGTCGCCGAATCCGGCAAGATCTTCAAGATTGAGGCCAAGGAAGGCAATCTCATCGTCTACGCGACCGCCAATGATATGGCAGATGTCGCCTCCGGCAACAAGCTCTATCAGAACCTCACCTTCAAGGGTGCAGACGACGCCGGTGTGGTGTATGAGGTCGCAAGCGATTACAGTGTTGTCCTCTGCGAGGACGCTGCCGTCACTTACGGCATGGCCTACAACGGTGAATTTTTGAGTCCGATGGAGGTACGTGATTCAATCGATTACACGGCCCTCGCTCCGGTCGAGATGCTCAAGGGCATCGAACCCGTGATCGAGATCAACACCCAGTCTTTCACGATGGAGCAGATCAAGGAACGTCTCAATCTCGCCGAAGCTCCGAAGGTGACTCTCACCGATTCCGTGATTGTTGCAGCTCTTCCTTTCCGTCTGACTGACACCACCAAGTACATAATGGACTTCAAGACCGACGGATTCACCTCCGCCCAGCTTGTAGGTGAGGAATCCAGCGTCAAGGTCAAATACCTCATCAACGGTGTCAACCACAACCTGGAAGCCGCTTCATACCTCACGATCTGCCGTCACGACATCGTTCTCGACCCCATCGAGGCACAGATCATCAACTGGGACTACGTCCACTCTGCAGGAGTCGACTATGTCGCTGAAAACGTGGTCGTTCCCGAGCAGGTCTACAAGAGCAGCACCGTCGTCCTCGGCAGCGAGAAGATATACAAGACAGCCGATCCCAAGAAGACTGCGGTCGCCGGCAAGGTCAATGTCATAAACCCCACATATTCAAAGGGTAAGATCGTTGCTGCGATCGGCATCTGCGACGTGGTTCCCGGCAAGAACGAAGTGGATTACACCTACATCCAGAACGCTTATGACGACACTCTCAACTATGTCGCCCAGATTCCGTTCACAGTGATGCCCCGTCCTCTCGACAAGGAAGACCTCCAGCTCAAGGACACTGTAATCACCTTCTCTTCAGCAGGCACACAGATCAACATCAAGCCCGTCGACACCGCTCTCACCGAGGCTGACACCACAGAGTACTACTGCGGTCTCGGTGCAGCTGACGCTGCAAGGGATCTCGCGAAACTTCGCAGTGCCTTCGCGACCGGAGCCACCGGCAACACCAACATCAAGACCCTCAAGGTGGACGGCAAGTCCATTGCAAAGAGCAACATAGCAGGCTATGTGACCGTCTCCATCGCATATGACGAGGCCACCAAGAAGGATAATTCAGTCCTCACCGTGAAGAACAAGCTCACTGCAGGTCAGGAAGCTGAAATCGTATTCGAAGTCAAGGCATTCGGCGTGACCTATACGTTCACTCAGAATGTGGCAGTGGATGCTCTTCCTTACAATCTCGTCGTGGATCCTCTCTTCGTCGACGCCAATATGAACGTCAAGACAAAGGGTGAACTTGTAGAGATCGCTACAGACAGCTATAAATATGAGCTCACCGCTCACGATATGGCCAACTACGTGAACTTCAAGGGTGAAATTCCTGAAAACGAGTCAAAGGTCAAGATTGTCTACAAGTTCTACAACGAAGGCGACTCCACCGGTGTCAACGCCAAGGCAGGTATCAACGCCCTTCCTGCCGCTCCCGCTTCAGTATCTCTTGCACCCGGCACGAAGACCCTCGCCAGCGCACCGTTCGATTGGGGTACATTCTCTGCCAACAAGCTCCACGCTTCAGCATATCTGACCCTCGACGGAAAGCGTGTCGGCGACTCCATCGCCCTCAACATCATCTCAGTGCAGCCTGTCACGGACTTCGTCGGCGGAAGCATCAGCGCTGAGCGCACTTCCGGCAGTGACCTTGTGATCAATCTCTGGAGCGATATGAGCGCAGTCGGCTGCCTCGCAGACACCAGCATCATCGTCAAGAAGGCCGCCAACATCACCGACGCCCTCAACAACGCCAAGATCGACTACGGTCAGGCACTCGAGGACATCGACATCACAAAGGCTAAGGCAACTCTTGCTGACGGCACCGCTTACGCAATCGATCCTGCTCTCTTCGTGGTTGACAATGCTGCCGGTACTCTCACCATCAAGAAGGAGTGCGGCATCTTCACCCAGCCCGTCACGATCACCATCCCCGTGGCTCTCGACTATCTGCTTGACTATCAGCACAAGCAGGCTCTCAAGAGCGAGGTCAAGGTGACCGTCACCCAGAAGTAGAAATACCGGTACATATAAATTGGGAGGGCATCGCAAGATGTCCTCTCTTTTTGTTATATTTGCAGTCAATATACATACGCAGATGGAACTTCAATTCAAACCTGTCAACAAGCTCTTCGAGCAGTCCATACGTGAAAACTGGGAGCGCAACGCCCTCTCAAACTATCGCGGAGTGACCCTGACGTACGCTGACGTCGCGAAACGCGTGAAATATCTTCACGGCTTTTTCAGCGAATGCGGGCTGGAGCGCGGCGACAAGATAGCCATCTGCGCGAAGAACCAGGTCAACTGGGGCGTCTGCTTCATCGCCACCCTGACCTACGGTGCAGTTGCAGTGCCGATTCTGCCCGATTTCAAGGCCGACAACATCCATTATCTGGTCAATCATTCCGACGCCAAGATACTTTTCGTGGATGAATACATCTGGGAAAACCTTTCCGAAAGGTCGATGCCCAATCTGTCCCTGATCATCCAGATCAGCACTTTCGGCTGCCTTTACGCCACGGACAAGGCGCTTATGGAGGCCAGGAATTCGAAGGGCGACAATTTTGACGAACTTTTCACCGAGGCGCTTGCCCCCGAGGACATAGACTATTATGAGGACAAGCCGGAAGAACTTGCGATGATCAACTACACTTCCGGTACGTCGGGTTTCTCCAAGGGCGTGATGCTGCCGTACAGGTCGCTGTATATGAACATAGTCTTCGCGCGCGACTACGCCCTGCCGCAGATCAACTGCGAGTCGGAAGCTGTCTCGATGCTGCCTATGGCGCATATGTACGGCCTGATGTTCGAGTTCCTGTTTGAATTCTGCGACGGCGCACACATACATTTCCTCACGAGAGTGCCGAGCCCCAAGGTGATTCTCGGCGCCTGCGCCGAAATCCATCCCGACATCATAATGGCCGTGCCGCTCGTCATCGAGAAGGTGTACAAGTCACGGCTCAAGCCTGCGCTCGAGAAGAACGAGGTCTACCTCAAGCTCCCTCTCTTCAGCCAGGGCATACAGAAAAAGATACGCAACGAGCTCATCGAAGCCTTCGGAGGCCGTTTCGAGGAGGTGATTCTGGGCGGCGCGCCGCTCAATCCGGAGGTGGAGAACTTCCTCCACAAGATTCATTTCCCGTTCACCGTAGGCTATGGAATGACAGAGTGCGGCCCCATCATCACCTACATCAAGTGGTACCGCGGCAAACTCGGCTCCAGCGGCAAGGAAGTGCCCGGCTGCCACATAAGGGTCGTTTCCCCCGATCCGTGCAACATCCCCGGCGAGGTGCAGGTCAGCGGAGACAACGTCTTCCTGGGCTACTACAAGAACGAAGCTGCCACAAAGGAAGTCTTCACCGAGGACGGCTGGTTCAGGACCGGAGACATCGGCGTGATAGATGAGGACGGCTATCTGTTCCTCCGCGGCCGCTCCAAGTGCATGATTCTCGGCCCTTCGGGCCAGAATATCTACCCCGAAGAGCTCGAAGCGGTGATAAACAACGTAAGTTATGTCGTGGAATCGCTTGTCATCGAGGACAACGGCGGTCTCACTGCGCTGATTTACCCCGACTATCACCAGGGCGAGCTCGACAACATGACCCGCGAGCAGCTGGAGGCGAAGATTCTTTCCGTTCTTCCCGAACTCAACAAGATGCTTCCCGCATACGCGCAGATCCGCAAGATAGAATTCATGCCCGAGGATTTCGAGCGCACTCCCAAGAGAAGCATAAAGAGATATCTTTACCAGAGAAGCTGATGAACAAATTTGACGAGAAATACATCAAGATGGCCGAAATATGGGCCAGCAATTCGTACTGCATCCGCCGCCAGGTGGGCGCGCTGCTGGTCAAGGACAGGATGATCATATCCGACGGCTACAACGGCACCCCCTCGGGATTCGAGAACGTGTGCGAAGACGAGAACGGCGTGACCAAGCCTTATGTGCTCCACGCGGAGGCCAACGCCATCTCGAAGGTTGCCAAATCGGGCAACAGCAGCGAAGGAGCGACCCTTTACGTCACCGCCTCCCCCTGCGTGGAATGCGCCAAACTCATAATCCAGGCAGGCATAAGGCGAGTCGTGTACCGCGACGAATACAGGCTCACGGACGGAGTGGACCTGCTCCGCAGGGCCGGTGTAGAGGTGGAAAAAGTGGACTGAGATGAAGAACAGGACTTTCTTCGCCCTGCTTGCAGGCATAATTCTAGGCGCACTGGCCGTCATATTGTCCGGGATTCCTTCCGGCAAGAACAAGAAAGCTGCGGTTTCCGCCGATGACTGGCGCAAGATAAACCTCGTGCTCAACGCGTTGGATGAGAATTATGTGGATTCGATCGATCGCGGGAAGGTAAGCGACGCCGCCATCACGGCCGCTCTCTCGGCTCTCGATCCGCATTCCATATATATGGAGCCGACCCGGCTGGAGGCCTCGGAGACCGAACTGGAGGGCAATTTCGACGGCATCGGCATACAGTTCAACGTGCCCAACGACACCGCGATAGTGCTTGAAGTAATCCCCGGCGGCCCGTCCGAACTGGTGGGAATGATGGTGGGGGACAGACTGCTCAGGGTCGACGGTATCGACATAGCAGGTGTGAAATATCCTCAGGACAGCATGGTCCGCCATATGAGAGGTCCTGCCGGCACCAAGGTCGCCGTCACCGTGCTGCGCGACGGCGAAGAGATCCCCTTTGAAATAATACGCGGTAAGATTCCCGTCCACAGCATCGCCGCTTCATTCATGGCAGACGACACCACCGGCTACATAAGGCTTTCGACATTCGCGAAGACCACTTACGAAGAGGTGACGATGGCGTCCCTGTCTCTGCTGGAGAAGGGGATGACACGCTTGATTTTCGATGTCCGCGGCAATTCCGGCGGTTATTTCGACCAGGCGCTGCAACTCTCCAATATGTTCCTCGAAAGGGACAGCCTGATAGTGTATCTGCAGGGCCTGCACCGCAAGAGGGAGGAATATTACGCCACCGGCAGGGGAATACTCAAAAACGTGCGCCTGACGGTGCTCGTTGATGACGGCACTGCCTCGTCGAGCGAGATTTTCGCCGGTGCGATGCAGGACAATTCCCGCGGCGTCATTGTCGGCCGCCGCACCTTCGGCAAGGGACTCGTGCAGGAGCCGATCTATTTCAGCGACGGTTCCGGCGTCCGGCTGACCATCGCCCGCTTCTACACCCCGTCCGGAAGATGCATCCAGAAGGCCTACGGCGACGATTATGTCAACGAAGTCTATTCGAGATACGATACCGGAGAACTGGTGGAGGCCGACAGTATGAAAATCGAGAACGGAGGCATCATTCCCGACGTTTTCGTGCCCCTGGACACGACCAAGGCCACCCGCTTCTACATCGAATGCAGCCGCAAGGCCACGACGATGCGTTTCGCTTCCGCGTATTTCGACACGCACAAGGCGGAACTCAAGTCGATAGACGATTACGGCAAACTGCTCAAATATCTCGACAATGCAGGGCTGGAAAGCAAGTTCCTCGCTTTCGCGAGCGAACGCGACGGTCTGGTGCCGGCACCTGGCGAGTGGGTGAAGAACAAGGATTATATGATGGAAGTCATCCGCGCCCTGGTGGGAAGATATTCAAAACTCGGAGACAACGCCTATTATCATCTGGTCCTGCAGACCGACCAGGCGTTTCACTGCGCGATGAAGCAGTAGACTATATTGCCCATCTGTTTCGCGGGCGCGTCCTGCGACGCGGCGAACTTGGAAATCCTCGCCGCCCTTATCGCGAAATCTCTCAGACACTTGTCAGATGAGGACACGGAGTCATCCACCGTGGCCCCGATGACGTCTCCCTGGTTGTTGACGGTGATGAGCACTGTCACTTCTCCCGCGCCCATACATCTGTAGGCCGGAATGGGCAGTTTGCGGGCCTTGCGGCCGTCCAACTGATAGGATATGACAGACGGTCCGGAATACTTCTGAACCTCTTTCACGGGCTTCTTATCCTCCTTTGCGGGCTCGCTGGGCGCTGTGTATTCGTCTGCGTCCTGAGGGGCGTTCGCAAGTTCTTCGCGCAGTTTTTCGGCGTCCTTGTAGAGCTGCTCGGCGTCTGTGTTGCGGTCGTCCTTGAGAGAGCCGCGGTCCACGGCCACGTTCCTCACGGGCACGCCGCTCTCGTCCAGCATATCCTGGAGTCTGCGGGAGATTTCCTCTTTGAGCGCGAGTTCCTGCCGCAGTTTTTCGATCTGCTCCTGCTTCGTGAAATCCAGCACGAAGCTGTTCTCGCTCTGAATCGCGTATCCGAGCTGGCCGGCAAGCAAAATGACAATCACCGTGAGATGAACGATCACGGTGATGTACAGTCCTGCCCGGTCTTCTTTCGGAAGGCGTTTCATTTACTTCTGGATTTTACCCTGTTCCTTGAGGCTTTTTTCGATTGTGGCCACGATGATGTCGATGGCCACTCTGTTGTGTCCGCCCTGCGGGATGATGATGTCGGCGTAGCGCTTGCTGGGCTCGATGAACTGGAGGTACATCGGCTTGACAGTGTTGCTGTAGCGTTCGATCACCCAGTGGACGTCCTTGCCGCGCTCGGTGATGTCTCTCGCCATCACCCTCATCAGCCTGTCGTCATCGTCGGCGTCGACGAAGATTTTGATGTCCATCTGGTCGCGGAGTTCCTTGCAGGTGAAAGTCAGGATTCCCTCGATGATGATGACGTCTGCGGGCTCTATGACGGTCTTTTCGGTCTTGGAGCGGGTGCAGGAGATGAATGAATACACCGGCTGCTCCACTGTCTTCCCGGCCTTGAGGTCCCTGAGCTGCTCGCAGAGCAGGTCCCACTCGATTGCGTCGGGGTGGTCGAAGTTGTGCACTCTCTTCTCCTCGTCAGTCAGGTCGCTGGAATCCTTGTAGTAGCAGTCCTGGGGGATCACCACCACCTTCTGGTTGAGTCTTTCAGTTATGGCCTTGACCACTGTGGTCTTGCCCGAGCCGGAACCTCCGGCGATGCCTATCACCAACATTTCGGGTAAATTCTAATATTCTGCGTTCTTGGGGGTACGGGGGAACGGGATGACGTCGCGGATGTTGGCCATACCGGTGATGAAGAGCAGCAGTCGCTCGAATCCGAGGCCGAAACCGCTGTGTGGGCAGCTGCCGAAACGGCGGGTGTCGATGTACCACTCGAGGTTCTTGCGGCTCATCTGGAGTTCGTCTATGCGGGCCTCGAGCTTGCCGAGGTCGGCCTCACGCTCCGATCCGCCGATGATTTCGCCGATCTTGGGGAAGAGCACGTCCATCGCGCGCACCGTCTTGCCGTCGGGATCCTGCTTCATATAGAATGCCTTGATCTCCTTGGGATATCCGGTGAGTATGACAGGCTTCTTGAAATGCTGCTCCACGAGATATCTCTCGTGCTCGCTCTGCAGGTCCACGCCCCAGTACACGGGGTATTCGAACTGCACGCCGTCAGCGATTGCCTTCTCGAGGATCTTGATGCCTTCGGTGTACTCTAGCCTTACGAACTCGGTGCCGATGACTCCCTGCAGACGCTCTATGAGTTCGTTGTCATAGCGGTCGTTGAGGAACTTGATGTCGTCGTAGCAGTTGTCGAGGGCGTATTTCACCAGATGCTTGATGAAGTCCTCGGCGAGGTCCATATTGTCGTTGATGTCGTAGAACGCCATCTCCGGCTCGATCATCCAGAACTCCGCGAGGTGGCGGGGAGTGTTGGAGTTCTCCGCGCGGAACGTCGGCCCGAAGGTGTAGATTGCTCCGAGCGCAGTGGCTCCGAGTTCACCTTCGAGCTGACCGCTCACGGTAAGGCTCGTCTGCTTCCCGAAGAAGTCCTTCGAGAAGTCAGGCTGGCCTTTCTTGTTTTTGGGAACATTGTTGAGGTCAAGGGTGGTCACCTGGAACATCTGGCCCGCGCCCTCGCAGTCTGAGGCCGTGATGAGCGGGGTGTTGAGGTACACGAATCCCTTGCTGTGGAAATACTCGTGGATGGCGAATGCCATCTGGCTGCGGAGCCTGAGCACCGCTGCGAAAGTGTTGGTGCGCGGACGCATATGCGCCACGGTCCTGAGGTATTCGAACGAGGTGTCCTTCTTCTGAAGGGGATACCTCACAGGGTCGCATTCGCCGTAAATCTCGATGCCGTCGGCCTGGATCTCAACGGCCTGACCGCTGCCGACAGACTCCACAAGGCGGCCGTTTACCGCGATGCAGGCGCCTGTGCTGATCTTTGAGAGCAGCTCTGCGCCAATCTTCGTCTTGTCGACCACGATCTGGATGTTGTTGATCGTGGAACCGTCATTGAGGGCTATGAATGCTATTTCCTTGTTGCCTCTCTTCGTCCTCACCCAACCTTTGGCGAGAACTTCCTGTCCTGCCTCCATCTTGAGGAGGTCTATAACTTTCGTCCTGAGCATTTCCTTTATATAATGTTGTCTGGTTTAAAAAAGCAGCCCTCGTACAGGGGGCTGCTTATATTGAGTAATGCTGGTTTTATTCAGCAGCTTTTCTTGCAGAGTACATTATCTTCAGAGCGGAGCAACGTCTGAGCTCCTGCTTGATGTCGGTAATGATACCCATTCTGACCTCCTGGTCAGCCCTGATGTTGACTGTCATGAACTGACGGTCAGCTTCGCTCTTTGCCTCACGCTCGTTGGCGATGAAGTCGCGGATGCCGTCGACTGTCTGGAATGAATCGTTGAGCTGGATACGTGCGTCTGTACCGAACTGAGCCTGAAGAGACTTGATAGGGGTACCTACGTTGATGTATGAAGCAAGATCCTTCCTTTCCAGTTTCACGGATTCGGAAGCCTCGGGGATCTTGACCATCACCTTGTTCTCCGTCTCACGGAGCTGGGTGGTGACCATGAAGAAGAACAGAAGCATGAACACGATATCTGAAAGAGAGCTCGACGTGATGGCCGGCATTTCCTTCTTTCCGTCTTTTTTGAATTTTGACATAGTGAATTCCTCCTGTTATTTCTTCTTGACGTCCTTAGGTTCTGCTTCCGAGATGTTCTGAGGGACAACCTTCTTGAGGATGTCGAGCTCGTCCTCGGTGAGCTTTGCCATCGGCTTTCCGAATATTGCCATTGACTTCTCTTCACGCACTTCGTTGAAAGCCTTTACAAGCTCGTTCTGAACTGCGATGTAGGTCTTGTATGAAGTACCGCGGTCGTTCTGCAGGGATACGACTCCCTTTGAGACCATCTGCTGCTCCTTCAGACCTTCGATATCCCTGAGCTCCTTCTCTGAGAGCGTGGGGTTCACGATGAAGTCCTTGACGATATCCTTAACTCTGCCCACGTTCTCGGGACCGAAGAATTCGGTACCGGCGAGGATAGCATCGCTACTGTTGATCTTGACCTGGAGGATGTTTCGACGGTTGACCTTCTGGTCTTCCACCTTCTGATTCTTGTCAGGCATAGGCGGGAGACGGCGGGACAGACCTGTCTGTGATCCCATGGTGGTGGTCATGAGGAAGTAACACAGAAGCAAGAATGCTATGTCCGCAGTGGAGCTTGAGTTGATTGCTGGTGTTTTTTTACCCATGGTTTATTATTTCTTGTTGCGGACAGCGATTGATATTTCGCCGACGATGATAGCCAGGATTGCGAGAGCACCTGCTACATAAGTAAGATTAAGGATTGTATCAGTGAGCTTGAGGATGCCTGCGCTGGGCTGTTCGAGAATGCCGACTGCAGGAGATCCGGGTGATACGAGATACACGATGAGGCAGACTACGGCGATGGCTGCGATGCCGATGCCGAGCTTGACAAGGCTCTTGGGGTTGTTCTTGAAGGACACGACCGCACCCACGATGATGACTGCAGCAATGGCCAGACCAACCATAATGTAGGCCCAGTCGAGAAGAGCGTCAACAGGAAGGTCGTTCTTGTAGTCGAAGCCTACGATGAAGCCCCAGGCACACAGAGCGGCGCTGAAGACGATCAGTCCCACCATGATCCACTTGAATATTTTGTTAAGTTTCTCCATTTTTTATGCAGTTATGCAGGTGTGATTACTTGCCGTTGTACTTTGTGAGCATATCCACGAGAACGATTGAAGAATCTTCCATATCGATGGTGATGGAGTCGATCTTCGCGAGGATATAGTTGTAGAAAATCTGAAGGATCATAGCGACGATGAGACCGGCGACTGTGGTGATCAAAGCGACCTTCATACCTCCTGCGACAACGTTAGGAGAGATGTCACCTGCAGCCTGGATGGCGTCGAATGCCTGGATCATACCGATGACGGTTCCGAGGAATCCGAGGGACGGTGCGATGGCGATGAACAGGGAGATCCAGGAGAGGCCGTTCTCCATGTTGCTCATCTGGACTGAACCGTAGGAAACGACTGTCTTCTCGACGACGTCGATGCCCTGGGCGTAGCGGAGCAGACCCTGGTAGAAGATGGATGCGACGGGACCGCGAGTCTCGCGGCAGACGTCCTTTGCAGCCTCTACACCGCCTTCCTCAAGAGCCTTCTCGATCTTCTCGCAGAGAGCCTTTGCGTTGGTCTTTGAGAAGGTGAGGTAAAGGATACGCTCGATAGAGAGGGCGAGACCGATGATAAGGCAGATGATGATGAGAGCCATGAAGCCTGCACCACCCTCGATGAATTTGGTCTTGAGAGCCTGGGTGAGGGGAACCTCGACGGGGCCTTCCTCAGCGGCGACTGCCTCAGAAGCTGCAGCAGCTTCCTCGACAACCTCAGTTGCCTCTTCCTGTGCGGCTGACTCGTCCTGAGCAGCAGCGATGTTTGCAGTGAAGACCATGACGGTCACAGCTGCCAAAAGCATGAAAATTTTCTTCATAATGGTTTTTGATAATGTATTAAGATTAATAATTGATTCGTTTGCGTTGTTAAATCGGTGCAATTTAGCAAAAATATTTCATTTGGCAATAACTAATTTGATATTTCGCCTTTCAAATCTGTCTCGAGGAGCTTTTTGACGACGTCCCTTCCGGGATTTTCGCCCATCAGGAAGAAGAGTTTGCTCAGGGCGCTCTCGGTGGTGAGGTCGTGGCCTGACACCACTCCGGCGTCCTTGAGGGTGCGTCCGGTGGCGTAGAGGTCCATATTCACGCGGCCGCAGGGGCACTGCGTGACGTTGAGGAGGATCTTTCCCATCTCGTCCGCCTGCCTGACTATGTCCAGGAACCAGGGTTTGGAGCAGGCGTTGCCGGAGCCGTAGGTCTCTATGATGACGGCCCTCGTCTCGGCGCCCAGAAGGATGTTCTTGACCACCTGCTCGGTGATGCCGGGGTGCAGCTTCAGTATGGATACGCGCGTATCCAGCGTGGTGTTGATGCTGAATGGCGCGCCTTCGGCGGGGCGGCGGATGAATGCGTCGTTGTAGCGGATGTCGATGCCGGCTTCGGCGAGGGGGAGGAAATTGGGCGAGACGAAGGCGTCGAACGAGGTCGCGTCAGCCTTGGTGGCCCTGTTGCCGCGGATGAGCAGGGAGTTGAAGAAAATGGAGACTTCCGGCACCCTGGCGCGGCCGCTTTCGTCCTTCGCGGCCGCTATCTCGACCGCCGAGACGAGGTTTTCCCGCCCGTCGGTGCGCGGCTCCCCGATGGGGAGCTGGCTTCCGGTGAACACCACCGGCTTGTCAAGATTGTCCAGCATGAAGCTCAGCGCCGATGCGGAATATGCCATCGTGTCGGTGCCGTGCAGCACCACGAACCCGTCGTAGAGGTCGTGCTTCCCGTATATCAGCCTTGCAAGCGCCTGCCACATCCCTGGCTCCACGTCAGAGGAGTCTATCAGAGGGTCGAAGGTGTAGGCGTCGACCTTGATCGCGAAGCGGCGCAGTTCCGGCACAGCCTGCAGTATCTGGCTGAAATCGAAGGGTTTGAGGGTGTGGTCTGCAGGGTCTTCCTTCATTCCGATTGTGCCTCCGGTGTAGATCAGTAGCACTGAGGAGCGGGCTTGTGGTATCATATTCCGAACAGTTTTCTTGCGTTTTGGGTGGTCTCGGCGGCGACCTCTTCGAGCGTGATTCCCTTCGCCTTCGCGATGAAGTCGGCTATGAGCGGAATCATCGAGCTTTCGTTGCGCTCCCCGCGGTGGGGGACCGGGGTGAGGTAAGGTGAATCGGTCTCCAGGAGTATCCTGTCGAGCGGAATCCGCGCGATGTCGCGGCCGATTGAAGATTTCTTGAAAGTGACCACTCCGCCGATGCCGACGTTCCAGTCGCCGTATTTCTGCAACCTTTGGAAGGTCTCGTAGCTGCCGCTGAATGCGTGCAGGTTGCCTCTGAGGTGCAGGTGGGCGCAGTCATCCATAATGTGGAAGAAGTCTTCCGTGGCGTCGCGAAGGTGGATGTTGACCGGCAGGTCCCACTGTGCTGCGAGTTCGAACTGGACCCTCAGCGCTTCCTGCTGTTCGGCCTTGAATTCGGCCCCGTAGTGGTAGTCAAGGCCGATTTCGCCGAGGGCTACTATGCCGCGGGTGCGGTATGGCATCAAGGCGTCGATTTCGTCCCTCCAGCCTTTGTCCACCGAGCCCGGATACAGGCCCAGCATCGGGAAGAGAGTGCCCCTGTGGCGCTCCACGAGGGAGAACATCGCGTCTCTCTCCCGCGAGTCCACGTCGGCCTGCAGGAGCCTTGTCACCCCCGCCTGCACGGCGCGTGCGATCACCGCATCTTCCTCACCGGCATAGGAGGTGTCGCTGTTGTGGGTATGAGTGTCGACGAATTCCATAATCAATCCACAAAATTAAGCATTTTTGACGTGAATCGTGCATCTTTGGAGCAGGTCGAGGTCCACTATGCCTTCATTTTCCAGCAGTCCCACGTCGGAGGACACTTCGCTGTAACCCAGTTCCGTCTTGCGGCACAGTTCTTCCAGCGAGATGCCGCGGAATGCCTTTATCAGTTTAGTGATGCGCACCAGTTCGTCCACCTTCGCGGGCGGCAGGTCAGCGCTGAACGTGCGCGAGACCAGCGCGGCGAGGTCTTCGCGGCGCCTGCGGTTCACGACGCCGAGACCCAGTTGGGCGGCGAGTTCCTCCAGACCGGTTATCGGCTCGGCGGTCTTTTCCTTGAGCAGCTTGTTGCAGCCCGCCGACCTGGGATCGTCGATCCGGCCCGGCAGCACGAACACGTCGCGTCCGTAGTCGAACGCGAATCCTGCCGTGATGAGCCCCCCGCCGCGGATCTTGGATTCCACGAGGATGGTGGAGGAACTCATCCCGGCGATGATGCGGTTGCGTCTGAGAAACGTGAATGCGACTGGGGAAGTGCCCAGAGGGTAGTCCGTCACAAGGGCGCAGCCTGGGGTTGAGGCAATCCTGGCCGCAGCGGCGGAGTGGCGGCGCGGGTAGACGTCGTCCAGACCTCCGGGCATCACCGCAACCGTGGGCAGATTGCATC
>R18__coassemble_1857_pt1 | contig 17739 bp, 11 predicted proteins | sample R18__metabat2_low_PE_003 | metagenome-assembled genome bin R18 | reverse complement strand
TCCCAAGAGGGAGCAGGAGGTCTGCAGAGCCCGCCAGCTTGCCGTCGAAGAACGACTGTATGAACAGCGCAAAAAGCGTCACGGGGATGGCCAGGTACAGCGTGTCCGTGCGCACCATTATCATCACCACCACCGTGGCGATCAGATATACGGTGAGAAGGTAGAGCAATTTGTTGTACTGGCTGTAAAGCAGCGAGTCCCAGCCGGTGATCTTGATCGCGAAGAACAGCATCAGCAGCTGCAGGATGGCAATAAGGCCGTTGCCGAGCCAGGATTTCCAGCCGCGGGAGACATAATTGGCCTCGTATTCCTTCTGATACGAATTGAGGATCTGCTCGGTCTCCGCGGTCACGATGTCGTCCTGCGCGATGATGAGCTGCCCGGCGGTGACATAGCCCGATGTCGGTGAAATGGTCTTGCCGGACTGGTCGCTGACCAGATTGGTGAGGACCTGGTCGTAGATGAGGTTGGGCATCAGGACGTCGTATGCACCGCAGGACTGCAGGAGCGAGTCGAGGTTGATGTCGGGGTAGTTCGGTGCCAGCGAGGCGAGAAGCTTGACCTTGGCCTCCTGGATGGTGTAGACATCGTCGACGGGTGTCTTGTAAGCCTTCTTGCCCTTCTGGATGTACATCACGCTGGAGTTTTCCGGCACGCCGTCGTCGGGCAGGATTCCCGTGTCGTAGATGTCTATCACCGCATCGGCGATTTCGTTCTGCAGATTGGGGTAATCCTCGAACTTGATCACGGAAGTCTTCTTGATGCTCTTGCCGATCACGTCGTCGGAGCATTTGTAGTACGGATCAGTCTTCGCCGACCTCTTCGACATCTCCTCAAGCAGCTGTTCCTGAGTCTTGAGTATGGGGAAATCGAATTCGGCGATGAGGTTCTCATAATGCCACGCGCCCCCTTTCTTGAAGTTGTAGTTCCACTTGGGGGATCTCGGCATCAGCAGAATGCTGGCGACGAGAACCACCACGGCAGGGATTATCACCCGCAACTTTATCCTGTCATCCATAAAATACGGTTTTTAAGCGTCTATGTTGGCGTAATGGGCGTTCTCCTCGATGAACTGGCGGCGCGGCGGGACGTCGTCGCCCATCAGCATCGAGAACGTCCTCTCGGCCTCGGCGGCGTTGTCGATGGTGATCTGGCGCAGGAGCCTCCGCTCGGGGTTCATCGTGGTATCCCACAGCTGGAGGTCGCTCATCTCGCCGAGACCCTTGTAACGCTGCACGGTGTAGCCCTTGTCAGAGCCCTTGCCGAGCCTGAGCGCGGCCTCTTCGCGCTGCTCCTCGGTCCAGCAGTAGACCTCCTCCTTGCCCTTCTTGACGAGGTAAAGGGGAGGCGTGGCGAGGTACACGTAGCCGTTTTTGATGAGGTCGAACATATATCTGAAGAAGAACGTCAGGATGAGGCAGGCGATGTGGCTGCCGTCGACGTCGGCATCGGTCATAATCACCACCTTGTGGTAACGCAGCCTGCTGAGGTCCATCCTCTTCTCGCCGTTCTCGTCTTCCTTGGCCACCGTGACTCCGAGGGCGGTGTAGATGTTGCGGATTTCCTCGGAATCGAACGCTCTGTCGCCCGCGGCCTTCTCGACGTTGAGAATCTTGCCCCTGAGAGGCAGGATTGCCTGGTAGCGGCGGTCGCGGCCCTGCTTGGCGGTACCGCCTGCGGAGTCTCCCTCCACGAGGAAGAGCTCGCACTTCTCGGGATCCCTCTCGGAGCAGTCCGCAAGTTTGCCGGGCATACCCGCGCCGGACATCACGGTCTTGCGCTGTATGCTCTCGCGGGCCTTGCGCGCGGCGGTGCGGGCCGAAGCGGCGAGCACAACCTTCTCGACGATGAGCTTGCCGAGCTTGGGATTCTCTTCGAGGAATATGTCCATCGCGGCGGCGGTAGCCTGCGAGACGGCGGAAGTGACCTCGCTGTTGCCGAGCTTGGTCTTGGTCTGGCCTTCGAACTGGGGTTCCTGCACCTTGACGGACACCACTGCGGTGAGGCCCTCGAGGAAGTCGCTCTGCTTGAGCTCGTCGCCCTTGTACTTGTCAAGCATCTTGTTGCGGTCGGCGTAGTTCTTCAGCGAGCGTGTGAGGCCCATCTTGAAGCCCTGAAGGTGCGTTCCGCCCTCGATGGTGTTGATGTTGTTGACGTAGGAGTATATCTTCTCGGTGTAGCCGTTGTTGTACTGCAGGGCTATGTCGATGGGGATGATCTTGTCGGAATTGACGCACACGGGCACGGGGATGATGGTCTGCGCACCGGCGTCGAGGTATTCGATGAATTCCTGCAGGCCCTTCTCGGAGTAGAAGCTCTCACTGCGGAATGCACCGTCCTCGAGGGTCTCGCGCTCGTCGGTGAGGTTGATGCGGATACCCTTGTTGAGGAACGCCAGCTCGCGCAGACGCGCAGCCAGGGTGTCGTACTTGTAGACTATGCTCTGCACGAAGATGCTGCTGTCCGGGTGGAAAGTGATGGTGGTGCCGGTGTCGGCGCACTCGCCCTTGACCTCCACGGGAGTTATGGGCTTGCCCTGGGAATACTTCTGGACAAATATCTTGCCCTCGCGGTGGACTTCCGCAATCAGCAGGTCAGAGAGGGCGTTGACGCAGGACACGCCCACGCCGTGGAGACCTCCGGAGACCTTGTAGTTGGATTTGCTGAACTTTCCGCCCGCGTGGAGCACGGTGAGGACGACTTCCAGAGCGGAGCGGTGCTCCTTCTCGTGCATTCCGGTCGGAATGCCTCGGCCGTTGTCGGCCACGCGGATGGAATTGTCCCCGAGTATCCTCACGTCGATGGTGTCGCAGTAGCCCGCCATCGCCTCGTCGATACTGTTGTCGACGACCTCGTACACGAGGTGGTGGAGTCCCCTCTCGCCTATGTCGCCGATGTACATTGAAGGTCTTTTCCTCACAGCCTCCAGTCCTTCAAGCACCTGGATACTGTTGGCCGAATACTGTTCTTCGGCCTGCTTCATCTCTTCATTCTCAATCATATATATTCAATTCTGTTTTATTTTCATTCATTTTCAAAGCACAAAGCACACTCCCGCGGTCACGGAGGGACCCTTCTGCGAATAGAGCGGCACGTAGTAGATGTTCTGGCCCAGCAGGTTGTCCCCGCTCATCCACACGGACCATCTGCCGGCGAACTTCCATTCCGCGTAAGCGCCGAGGTTGACGTAGGCGGGAAGTTCCGAGAGGTTGGACGCCGTGCGGGCGGTGGAAGCCAGCGCGCTGACGCCCACATAGAGCCTTCGGTTCCAGTTGTACGTCACCCTCGCCTCGCCGGTGAGCTGCGGCAGGGCGTAGACGTTGCTGACCGTGATGGGGAACGTTAGCAGCTTGGTGTATATCAGGTATGAGGACACCATGTCGGAGACTTTGTTGAAGTGGCCGTCGAGTTCCGCTTCGAGGAAATCGTTTTTCCAGGAGAGCTTCGCGTCCACGTGGATTGTCTTGTAGTTCGTGCCGAAGAAATAGCCGCCGTCGTCGAGCATCGGGACGCCGCTGACCTTGCGCCAGCCGCCCGAGATGTCATACTGCAGATGGTCGAAGACGCCGCCCTTGATTCCGCCATAGGCGTCGAGGTCGGTCGTGCCGAACGTCACCATCTGGCCGTAGGTGGTGATGTCGTATCTGATGTGGCGGTTGATTCTCTTGAGCCTGTCGTAGTCGTATGTTTCCACGTCGCCCGTGCACACTGCGTAGAATTCCAGCGCCTTCGCGATCTTGAGGGACAGCCTGGCGTCCGGGAAGAACTTGAACTCGGAACTGCTGCCGAGGAGGTTGTAGTCCAGCTTGATGCCGGCGCTGACGTCCACGGGGCCCAGTTTCGCGGCGATACGCGGGGTGGCCTTGACGTTGACCATCGCGCCCTTCCAGTTGTTGGAATACATTATGCCGGCGGCGTCGAGGTCGACGAAAATCCTGAAATTGCGCTTGATCACCGGTCCGAGGGTGCCGTAGATCCTCAGGGAGTTCTCCATCACGTTGTCGCGATACCTGTCGAGGGCAAAGAGATAGGAGGCGTTGAGGTCGTAATAGAAATATGACTTGTCGTTTACCGTGGACTTGATGGAGAAATGGGCGTTGCCGGTGTGGTAGAAGTTGTTCTGGCTGCCGTCCACGAACATTCCGTCGTAGCCGAGGCCGTATCCTATCGTGGCCTTGGCGCCGTTGTGCTGACCGTTCACGCCGATCTTCTCGTACATGTCCAGCGCGTCGTAATTGGGATAATAGGTGCCGAAATAGCCGCCGAGGTCCTGGTAGACGTTCAGGCGGTCGGTCGCGGTCGCGACGGGGGTCCACACGGCGCTGACCCTCGGGCGCATCGTCCAGCCCGCACCGGCCCTGACATACAGTTTGTGGCCGTCGTAGACGCTCTTGTCGGGCGTCAGCTTTATGGCGTACGGGGAGAATTCGTATGCTCCCTTGTAAGGATTTTCGAACACGGCGTAGTCGAAGTCCAGATTGAACTTGTAGAGCGAATCCGGCACTGCCATACCGACGGAATACTTCTCCACGTCGGCGAGGCGGGTGCGGTAGTCGTTGGACACCTCAACCTCGGCGTTTATACGGTTCTGTGCGAAGGAAAGGGTCCCGAGCGCGCAGAGCGCTGAAAGCGTAAGCAAAAATCTTTTCATAGCGGTCAGTTCATTTTGGAAAGTTGTTCGAGTCTCTCCGCGACGGTCTGAGGCACGTCGTCGCCGGAGCCGTAGGGCTCGTAGCCGTCACGCAGGCTCTCGTAAGTGGCCTTCGCCTGAGCGGCGTTGCCGAGTTCGCGGAAGGAGTCGCCCAGCACTATGTAGGACTTGGCTATCCAGTAATTCTGGCTTCCGGCCTTGGCCGAGAAGTCATAGACCTTGTCCGCCACGCCGGCGAAGTCGCCCTTGTCGTAGCAGTCCTTGATGAGCATATAGGAGGCCTCGGCGCCCTCGGCGGTGGAAGGCTGGGCGGCAAGGTCCTTGAAATATCTGAACGCCTCGTCGCGGCGGCTCTGGGCCAGCAGGGACTTGGCGAGCACGTACTTGGCCTCGCGCTTCACGGAAGCACCGGAATTGTCGTTGCTGAGCACATACTGCGCGTCGCTCACTGCGGCGGAGTAATTTCTGGCCCTGTAGGCCGAACGCATCATTCCGGCGAACGCCTTCAGACGGTTTTCGTCGAAACGGGCCGCGGTGTTGAGCTTCTCGTAAAGGCCATAGGCCTCGGTGTAGCGCTCGAGCGAATAGCTCAGGTCCGCGTAGTTGAGGATAGCCTGCTCGGTGTACGAGCCGCCCTGCGATGCAATCGCGGCGGCGTACTGCTCGCAGGCCTTTTCCTTGCGGCCGAGGTTGCGGTAGGATTCCGCGAGGTAGAAGTGCGCGTCGGCGCTCTTTTCGCCCTGCGGATAGGTCTCGAGGAGCTTCTGGAGCGAAACGCTCGCCTGCTCCCAGTTCTCGTTGACGAAGAGCTGCTCGGCGCTGTTGAAGTACAGGATCTCGCGGTCGGCGTCGGACTTGCCTTCCACCAGGCCCGCACTCTCCACGAAGGCGACGTACTTCTCCGGATGCTTGAGCTTGTTGTAGATGGATTCTATCGACATCAGGGCATCCTCGGCCACTTCCGTGCCGGGAAGGAGCACCACGGCTTCCTTGTAGCTTTCGAGGGCTTCCTCGTACTTGCCGGCGTTGCGGTATGTCATACCGAGGCCGATGAGGGCCTTGCCGACATAAGTGTTGTCAGAAGCGGTCTTCTTGAGGCGGTCGAACACGCTCACGGCGTCGGAGGTCTTCTTGCCGTCGAGGTAGGCGCGGCCCAGCTCGTAGAGCGCCTCGGAGTACAGAGGAGCCTTTGGAGAGGCGTCGAGAACCTTCTTGAGGGTCGTGATCTTGTCGTTGTTCTTGCCTATGAGGCCGAGGCAGATGCCTCTCTGGTAATACGGGTAGATCTCGTCGGGACTGTCGAATTCCGCGGCGGCGGTGGCGTAGGAATCGGCCGCGGCGGCGTATTCGGTGTTCACGAAGTCGCAGTCGGCCCTGCGGTAGAGGGCGTCCTTGCGGCATATGGAGTTGCCGCTGCGGATGTAGACGTCGAACCACTTGGCGGCGCTGGCCCATTCGGAATCCTTGAAATAGGAATAAGCCACGTTGTAAGGCAGCAGATAGCCTTCCTGACGGCCCTGAAGGGCGGAATTATTGTAGAGTTCGGTGAACTCCTTCGCGGCGTTCTGCCAGGATTCGGAGTTGTAGTAGGACTCGCCGAGCCAGTATTTGGAGAGCTGGCCGAACTTGTCGTACTTGGACAGATAGAACACTGCGGCCTTGAGGTAAGGCACCGCGGCCGAATAGGAAGCGTTGCCTATCAGCTGCTCGGCGCGCAGGAAGTTGGCCTTGACGTAGTTGCGTTTCATGTCGCCGTCGAGCTCGTCGATGCGGTCGTAGGCCTCGATGGCGGCGTCATAGTCGCGCCTGTACAGGGCGGAGAGAGCCATATAGACGTACATCTGCTCGCCGCGCACGGTCGTGGAGTATCTCTTGAGATAGGATTCGAACACGCTCGGGTCCTCGTTGAGGTCGAATGCGAGCTTGGCCCAGTTGAAATAAGCGTCTTCACAGATCTGGGGATCGAAGTCGAGCACCGCTTCCTTGAAGGCGTCCATCGCGAGGACCTTGTTGCGGGTCTTGATGTAGGAATAAGCCAGCTGATATGAGGCAATCTGGCCCAGGGAGTCGCTGCGGTCGACCATCTTGGTGTAGTTCTCGATGGCGCCTTCGTAGTCGAGGGACTCGTACATCACGGTGCCGGCGTAGAAATAGTCGGAGCGGGTCATCGTGCCCTGCGACACGTTGCCCTTCTCGAAGAATTCGCGCGCCGAAGCGGCGTCGCCCTTCACTAGATAGGACTCGGAGATGATCCTCGCGAGATAGGGCTGGCGCTCCACCGGGGAAGCCTCGTACATCGCGGGGCCGTTTTCGATCACGTAATCATAGTTCTTGTTGCCCATGAACTCGCAGTCGAGGATGTAGAAGTCGCAGATTTCCGTGAAACGGGAATCGGGCTGTGCGAGCTTGAACCAGCCTTCGGCGGGGACGAACTTGTGGTCGGTGTAGTCCATGAAGCCCAGGGCATAGCGCGCGGGGGCGGAATAGTCGCTTGCAGGCAGGGCGTCCACCTTGCCGAAATTTCTCCTGGCGCCGAGATAGTTCTCGCCCGCGAAGTCGCAGTAGCCGCGCCTGAAATAATACTGGCTGCGAAGCTTTTTGGAGAGGGCCTTGACTTTCACCTTGTCAAGACACGCGGCCGCGGCGTCGTATTCGCCGGCATCGAAGAGGATCGCAGCCTTCTCATAGAGAATCTGCGGCACCAGCGTGGATGACGGGCAGTCCTCCACATAAGCGTCGGCGAGAGTCATCGCGTCGGCGGAGCGCATCTTCAAGGCGCAGAGCACGCCGTATCCGCGGCAGAGCATATCGTCGCCCATCCCTTCGAAAAGGGCCCTTGATTCGGAATACATCCCGGCCTCATAGAGGCCCAGGGCGTCCCTGTATGTCCTGACCTGAGGCGTCGCGCCCGCACGCGCGCCCGCGCAAAACGCGAGGAGCACGGCCGACGCCGCCAATACTTTAGCAAGTCTCATAGTCGAATCTTTTTATAATCTTACAAATTTAATGATTTTCCTCGAAAAATCCTCGATTTTTCCGTTATATTTGCAGAGTTATGAGTTTGATTTCCCTCAAAGGCGCACAGGTCACCAACGGTGACGAAACAGTGATCCACAATCTCGATATGGAGATAGCCCCCGGCGACTTCGCGTTCATAGTCGGCAAGGTGGGCACAGGCAAGACCTCGATAATCCGCACCGTCATCGCGGAAAACCGCCTCGGCGGCGGCGAGGGCACGGTCTGCGGCTACGACCTCACCGCCATCCGTCCCAAGGAGATACCCTTCCTGCGCCGCCGCCTCGGCATAGTGTTCCAGGACTTCCAGCTGCTCACCGACAGGAGCGTGGAAGACAATCTCAAGTTCGTCCTCAAGGCCACCGGCTGGAAGGACAAGGAGAAAATGGCGGAGAGAATCACCGAAGTGCTCGGCGCGGTGGGGATGGAGACCAAGGCGCACAAGATGCCTCACCAGCTCTCGGGCGGCGAGCAGCAGCGCATCGCGATAGCAAGGGCGCTGCTCAATTCGCCCGAGCTTATACTGGCCGACGAGCCCACGGGAAACCTTGACCCGGAGACGGCGGAAGGCATAATGGAACTGCTCACCCGCATCAACAGGGAGAAAGGGACGGCGATACTGATGGTGACCCACAACAGGAGCCTCATCGACCGATACCCGGGCCGCGTCTTCTTCTGCGGCAACGAGACCTGCTGCGAGATCTAGGCTTTTTTCTCAGAGGAAGAATATTCCCTGCACCATTGCGTGAGCGGACATTCCGCGCACTTGGGCGCTCGTGCCGTGCAGACGTATCTGCCGTGAAGGATCAGCCAATGGTGCGCTATGGGCCTGACCTCCTCCGGGATATTCGCCTCCAGGTCGGTCTCAACCGCGAGCGGGGTCTTCCCCGCCGACAGGCCCAGACGCCGCGCCACGCGGAAGACGTGCGTGTCCACCGCGATCACGGGCTCGTTGTAAATGATTGACGCGACGACATTTGCAGTCTTGCGCCCCACTCCCGGGAGGGACATCAGCGAATCGATGTCCGCAGGCACTTCCCCGCCGAAATCAGAGACAATCCTGCGCGCCGCGCCGACCAGGTGCACAGCCTTGCTGTTGGGGTATGAAATGGAACGGATGTACGGGAAAACCTCCTCCGGAGCAGCCGCAGCAAGCGCCTGAGGCGAAGGGAAACGCTCGAAAAGCGCCGGAGTGGTCATATTCACCCGCCTGTCAGTGCACTGGGCGGACAGCATCACCGCCACCAGCAACTGCCAGGCCGAGTCGAAATGAAGTTCCGACTCGGCCACGGGCACGTTTTCCTGAAAATATTTCAGGATATGAGAGTATCTTTCGGAGCGTCTCACCTTGCGAACTGCTCACGCAGAGCGGCGATCTTGTCGTCCGCGTCGTCGCCCTTGGCTCCGAAATAGAACTTGATCTTGGGCTCGGTGCCTGAAGGACGCACTGACACCACGTCGCCGGCCTCGTCGAAGAACTGAAGCACGTCCGACTTGGGCTGGCCGGTCTTTTCGGGCTCGAGATAGTCGATCACCTTGATCACCGGAGAGCCGCAGAGTTCTGCGGGAGGGTTGGCGCGCAGGTCGCACATTATCTGCTTGATCTCCTCGGCGCCGGAGAGGCCCTTGCGCACGAGCGAGACGAGACCTTCCTTGCGGTAGCCGTATTCGGCGTAAATCTTCTGAAGCAGCTGATAGAGGGTGAGGCCCTGCTCGGCGGCCCAGGCGGCGCACTCGGCGACCATCATACAGGCGATCTGGGCGTCCTTGTCGCGGACGAACTGGCCCACGTTGAAGCCGTAGCTCTCCTCGCCGCCGCAGACAAATTCGCCGGTGGCTTCGTTGCGCTTCACCACCTCGGCGATGTACTTGAATCCGGTGAGGACGTTGTGCACGGGCACTCCGAAGGACTTGCAGATCTCGGTGATGAGCTCGGTCGTGACGATGGTCTTCACCACGTACTTGCCTTCGCCCAGAAGTCCCAGCTCCTTGCGGCGGGAAAGGATGTAATATGTCATCATAGAGGCGGTCTGGTTGCCGTTGAACAGCACCATCCTGCCGTCGTTGTCCCTCACGGCGATGCCCATGCGGTCAGCATCGGGGTCAGTCGCAAGCACTATGTCGGCTCCGGTCTCGTCGGCCTTCTCGATCGCCATCTTGAGGGCCGCGGGCTCCTCGGGGTTGGGCGACACCACGGTCGGGAAATCGCCGTCGCTGACGTCCTGGTCGGGCACGTGGATCACGTTGCGGAAGCCCATCCTGGAGAGGCATTCGGGCACGAGACGCACGCCGCAGCCGTGCAGAGGCGTATATACAAACTTGAGGTCAGTGTGCTTCGCCACAGCCTCCGGACTGAGCGTAAGTGACAGAAGGTCACGGATGTAGAGCTCGTCCACGTCCTTGCCCATCACTTCCACCTCGCCGCACCTCAGGCCCTTCTCGAATTTCACGAGGGACGGGTCGGAGACCTTTGCGACTTCCGCCACGATGTCCTTGTCGACCGGAGAAGTGATCTGCCCGCCGTCGGACCAGAAGACCTTGTAGCCGTTGTACTCCTTGGGGTTGTGGGAGGCGGTGACCATCACGCCGGCCACGGCGCCCTTGAGGCGGATGGAATAGCTGAGCTCGGGCGTGGGGCGGATGTTGTCGAATATGAATACGTGCAGGCCGTTGGCGGAGAACACGTCCGCGGCGATGCGGGCGAATTCCTTGCTGTGGTTGCGGCTGTCGTAGGAGATGCAGATGCGCAGGTCGTCGCCCTGCACGTTTGCCAGGATATAGTTGGCAAGGCCCTGGGAGGCCATTCCGACCGTGTACCTGTTCATCCTGTTGGTACCGACACCCATCGTGCCTCTCAGGCCGCCGGTGCCGAACTCAAGATTTTTGTAGAAAGCTTCCTTGAATCCTTCCGGATCTTCGTTCATCAGGCGGGTGACCGCCATCTTGGTGGCCTGGTCGAAATCACCGCTGAGCCACCGGGCTGCAACTTCTTTGTAATCGCGCATTGTTCAATAAGTTTTTGAAATGCTAATTTAGGCATTTTTTCCGATATTTGCACCAATGAAAAAGACTTTCGCGCAGATAATGGGTTCACTGGAGGACGACATCGTCTCCAGAGTCACCGCAAAGGTGCCCGAATGGGCCGGCGTGCAGGGGCTGAAGGTGCCCGGAAGGCTCTGCGCGGAGCAGTGCTCGCGCAGCGCGGCGGCCGCCTGGAAGGCGGAGCTGGCGCTGGGAGCCTGCGGCGAAGGCGCGCGGATGCGCATCGCGGACGGCACCGGGGGTCTGGGCGTCGACAGCTGGCATTTCAGCCGGCTCGCCTCCGAGGTGCTGTATTTTGAACGCAGCGCGGAACTCTGCGCGGCCGCAGAGAGCAATTTCAGGCTGCTCGGGGCCGGCAACATCCGCTGCCTCAACCTCTGCTTCGGCGACAATCCCGAAACACGCGAGGCGCTGAGCGGATTCCGGCCGGACATCATCTATCTCGACCCGGCGAGGCGGAGCGCGTCCGGGAGCAAGGTCTTCCTCCTGGAAGACTGCGAGCCGGACGTCACGGCGCTGATGCCGGTGCTGTGGGAATTCACGGACAGGGTGCTGCTGAAGGTCTCCCCCATGGCGGACATCCCGATGCTGCGCTCGAGGCTCGGCGAGAGGCTCACGCAGGTGCACGCGGTGAGCGTCGGGGGCGAAGTTAAGGAACTTCTGCTGCTTCTGGAAAAGGACGGCGCGGGAAGTTTCACCGTCACCGCGACCGACTGCCGCAATTCATTGAGATTCACTCCTCAGGAAGAAAAGGAAGCGCAGGTCACCAGGCCGGTTTCGAGGGAAAGTTTCAAGCCCGGAACTGTGCTTTTCGACCCCGATCCGGCGCTCACCAAAGCGGGGGCGTTCAAACTGATTTCGGGGCGTCTGGGGGCCGCGAAAGCCGGGACCTTCACCCACCTCTACCTCAGCGCGGAACCCCTCCCGTTCGGGCGCAATTACGCCATTGCGGACGTCCTGCCGCTCGACAAGAGAAGCATCGCGCAGTTCGGGGCGCGATATCCCGGAGCCGACGTCACGGCCCGCAACATTCCGATGAAATCCGAGGAACTGCGCGCCCGCCTGAACGTCAAAAAGGCAGGAACCGCACCTGACGGTCCCTGCCACATATTCGCCTTCACCGCGGATTATTCCGACGGGGCGTCCGAGCGCCTGCTCGTGGCCGCAAGGCCTCTTATTTAAGCAGATATCTGGTCCAGAAGGCCTTGTCAGCCTCCCAGGAATGCTTGTCCTGCGCGCCGCGGTAGCCGTGCTTGCCGTCGGGGTAGATCATCATCTCGAACTGCTTTCCCGCCCTCTGCAGGGTGTCGACCAGCTGCAGGGTGTTCTGGAAATGCACGTTGTCGTCGCCTGTGCCGTGGGTCAGCTTGAGCGGCAGCTCCTTGGGTGCGCCCTTGACATAGGAGATGACCTTAGCGCGGTCGTAGCCCTCGGGATTGAGGTCCGGGGTGAGCATGAACCTCTCGGTGTAATGGGAATCGTAGAGCGCCCAGTCGTAGACGCCGCCGCCGGCAATGCCGCAGCTGAACCATTCCCCGCGGGTCATAACAAGCAGCGAGGTCATTGTGCCTCCGAAGGAGAATCCTTCCACTCCGATGCGGCTCCCGTCCACGTAGGGCAGCGATTTGAGCCATTTCGCCCACTGCACGAAATCATTCACCGGCACGCTTGTGAGGTCCTTGAAGATCAGGTCCACGCCCTCGCGGCCGTTGTGCCCGGAGGCGCGGCAGTCGGCGGTGATATGGATTATCCCGTTCTGCGCGAAGAACTTGTAATAACTGTCGGGGGTGCGCCATTTGTCGGTGACGTAGGCGGTGTTGGGGCCGCCGTAGATCTCCATATGCACGGGGTACTTCTTAGAAGGGTCGAAATCATCGGGGTAAATGATGAAAGCGGGCACCTGCAGGCCGTCTATCTCGATGCGGGTGTCCTTGGGCAGGCAGTACGCGGCCTGGTCGAATTCGGGGCCCTTTGTGTCATAGACCACCGTCCCGCGCCTCTTCGCAAGGTCGTAGACCCAGTAGCGGTCGGGGGTGGTGTAGTTGGACATCGCGGCGATGAAATGTTTGCCGTCAGGCGAGAATTTCACCGAACTGACGTTGAGTTTAGGGTCGGTCAGGGCGGAAATCCAGCCGTCCCTGTTGACGCTGTACATCATGGTGCGCACGTCCGAATCGCGGTTGGCGAGGAAGTACACGGTCCCGTCGGGATCGGCCTTCAGCAGGTTCACGCGCCAGTTTTCGCCGTTTGTCAGACGCTTGAAGGTCTTGCCGTCGTAGGAAAGAAAATATATCTGCTGCCAGCCTGTCTCGAAGTCGCGGGCCATATAGAGCCCCTCGTCGGTGAAGAGCATCCCGCTTATCCAGTTGAGCCAGGTCTTGTAGGTCTCGTGGTAGATGTGCTGCTTGGAGCCGTCAGCGGCGCTCACGGCGTAGAGGTCGAGGGTGTTCTGGACTCTCGGCTCTCGTGCGACGAAGAGGGACTTCGAGTCCTTGCCCCAGAAAGGGGTGCCGAAATAATGGTCCTCGTTCTCGTCAAAGTCGGCCCAGACCACCTCTGAAGCGCCGTCAGCATCGACTATGCCGATGCGGACCTTGGGGTTGTTCTCCCCTGCCTTGGGGTACCTTGTGAGCGCGAGGGTGCCGTCCTGCCCCTTCGGGGAATAGATCGGGAACATCGGCACACAGCTGTTGTCGAAGCGGTAGAATCCGATCTTGCGGGAGTCCGGCGACCACCAGAACGCCTTGTAGTTGGAGGCGCGGCCCAGGATTTCCTCGTAATAGACCCAGGAGGCGAAGCCGTTGAGTATCAGGTCGCTTCCGTCCGTTGTAAGGCGCACTGTCGAACTGTCGGCCACGGTGGCGACGTAGAGGTCGCCGTCGAGGGTGTAGGCGATCTTCGTCGAATCGGGCGAGAACGTGATGTTCTTCGCACCCTTCGGCTTTATCGGGGATTCGCGGAAACGCTCCGGGAACCTCACGCCGATGACGGTCTTTTCCAGCTTGATGTTGTAGCTGAACGCCAGCGAGTCGGTGTAACTGCCGTCGAAGGTGAACGCCACCTTGTTGTTGTTCACCCACTTCCAGGACTTGGGTTTGTCCTTGACCGCCTGCGCGCAGCAGACCTGCATCGCCAGCGCCGTGAAAATCAAAAATATTATGGTTCTTTTCATATCTTCTTGGATTCGAAAAATCTGTCCGGGAAATTGACTAGGTACACTTTCTTCACCGCCCTCGTCAGCGCGGTGTACAGCCATTTGAGGTCGTCGAGGCTCTGCTCGTCCTGCCAGAACGGGCAGTCGATGAACACGCAGTCCCACTGGCCGCCCTGCGACTTGTGGCAGGTCAGCGCCTCGGCGTACTTGAGCTGCAGGGCGTTGTAGTACTTGTCCTCACGCACAGCTTCATAGCGCTTGCGCTTGCCCGCGATGTGGGCGTAGTCCTCCGAAACACCCTGGTAGAGGGCGTTCGACTGCTCGTAGGTGAGCGATGCGGACTCGGATTCGAGCGTGTCGAGTATCACCTTCGCCTTTATCTCCTGCGAGTCGTAGTCGGGAAAAGAGAGCACCGCCTCGGCGAAATGCAGGCCGTAGCGGTCCTCGTAGCGGTTTATCTTCTCGAGTTTGGCGATGTCGCCGTTGGCTATGTACTCCAGACCCTTCATATCCTCGATGAACTGGTAGCAGTTCTTCACTATCATCAGCTTGTCGCCCCTCACCAGCCTTTCTTCCTTGAACTGCACGGTGGAGCGGACGCCGAGGTTGTAGCGTATCGCACGCTTGTTGGAGCGGCACAGAATCACGGTCTCGTCCTCGCCGTAGCGGCCGTAGGCGTCGGAGATGGCTTCGATCAGTTCTCCCCCCTTGATGCGGACGATGTCCTCGCAGCCCTCCACGTCGAGAGAAACCGCTCCGGGGCCGCATTCCCTGCGGGAAATCTTCTCCCTCAGGGCGGTCGCGTTGCGCAGAATCCCCGACTCGGCGGCCTGGCGCACGACGGTGGTAAGTTTCAGGTGCCGCACCCCGCCGAACAGGGCCATATAGTCCTCTGAAAGCGCCGGGCTCTCGTCAAGCCCGACCGGGGGCAGCTGCGCGGCGTCTCCGATCAGCACCAGGCGGCAGTCGTTGCCGGCGCGCACGAAGCCCACGAGGTCCTCCAGCAGGTTCCCGCTGCCGAAAAGGGTGCTCGACTGCTGCGGGGCCCCTTCCACTCCGATCAGGGACACCTCGTCCACGAAGAAGACAGTGCCGGAAGCCTTGTTGGGCATCAGCGAGAACTGCCCGAAACCGTCGCTGCCGACCGACTTCTGGCGGTAGATGTGCTTGTGGATGGTGTACGCGGGCATTCCGGCGATGCCGGAGAATACTTTCGCGGCGCGGCCTGTCGGAGCCAGCAGCACGGTCTTCACGCCCATACGGCGCAGGGATTTCACCACTGCGGAGACGGCGGTGGTCTTGCCGGTGCCGGCATAGCCGCTTATCACGGTGATGTCGCCGTTGTCTGAGGTGAAGAAATCCGCGAGTTCGCGGAACATATTGTCCTGGCAGGACGTGGGTTCCGGCCCGAGGGCCTTGCGGAATTCCTTGTACAGATACTCGCTCCTGTCCATAGCCTAACGCCCCTTCCTGTCAAAGATCATCGCCACGACGGCGAGGACCGGATAAATCTCCACTCGGCCGAGGAACATATCCATAGTGTAAAGGAACTTGGCGGCGGCGCTGACGCAGTTGAAGTTGCCCATATAGCCGAGCTCGCTGATGGCGGGGCCGACGTTGCCGAGCGAGGCGAGGGAGGCGGCGAAGGCGCTGTGGCCGCTGGTGCCGAAGGCAAGGCTCAGTATGATTGAAATGCCGAGCACAAGGCAGTATATCGCTATGTAGAGGATGTGCGGATAGACGTTTTCGTCCTTGATGACGCGGCGTCCCATACGGATTTCGTTGACCGACGAGGGGTGCAGGATGCGCTGGATCTGCAGACCGGCGGACTTGAGGAGCACCAGCATCCGGTCCGACTTGACGCCGCCGGTCGTGGAGCCCGCGCAGCCGCACATGAAGCCGATGGAGAGCACGAGAATGCTCGGCAACAGCGGCCAGGAGGAGTTGTCCACGATGCCGAAACCGGTCGTGGAGGCGGTGCTGATGGTCTGGAAGGTGCCGACCCACATCGCGGTGCCGAGGGACTCCTCCACTCCCTGTAACTTGAGCGTGAGGCCGGTGGCTATGGAGAAGACGGCGAGGGCCGCAAGGTAGAACTTTATAACGGGGTTGTTGAGCGGCTTGAGGGAGCGGTTCACGACGGAGAGGTACACGAGGCCGAAATGGATCGAGGCGAGGACCATCAGGATCATCGTTATGAGCTCGATGGGGCGGGAGCCGTAGGCGCCTATGGAGAGGTTTTTGGGGCTGAAGCCGCCGGTCGCGCACACGCTGAAAGCGTGGCAGACCGCGTCGAAAGCCGGCATTCCGGCGGCGATGTACGCCAGGAAGGCAAGGACGGCGATGGCGATGTAGACGTAGGCGAACATCGCGACGGACTTGTACGGCCGGGACGAGTAGGAGGACTTGGACAGGGAGGATATCTCCATATTGGTGAGCCTCATACGCACGGGGGAAGCGTCGGGGATGATCAGCAGGAGGAACACGACGACTCCCAAGCCGCCGATGAAATGGGTGGAACTGCGCCAGAACAGAAGGCTTCTGGGCAGGATCTCGATGTCCTCGAGGATGGTTGCGCCGGTGGTGGTGAATCCCGACACGCTCTCGAACCACGCGTTCATCACCGTGAAAGGATCGCCCCAGAGGGCGTAGGGCAGCATTCCGAACACGAAAGACAGCAGCCACGACAGGACGATGATCAGGTACCCCTCCTTGAGGGAAATGGGGTTGGTCTTGCGCACGAAAATGAACGGGAACGCGCCCACGGTGCCCGTGATCACGAAACTGATCAGCAGCGCCGAGAAAGCGCTGTCACGCCCGTTGAGGAGCGACACCCCCACGGACAGCAGCATGAACAGCGCACTCACGAGGAGTGCGAAGCCGACGTTTCTGCTTATGGTCTTGAAATTCATTCTCCGTTATCTTCTGAACTGCCGTCAGGCATTGTCATTTTCTTTCTGGGCGGCGGCTGATTTCAGGGCTTTTACCATCAGGTGAAGCTGCTGGTTCTCGTGGGTCAGCTCGGCGATATTGGTATTGAGGTCGCTGAGCTGGTCGTCGCCGTCGAAGCGGTAGTTGTACTTCTTGTCATACTGGCGGTAGCCTTTCAGGGCCTCGAGCATCCGGTATATCGGGTCGGCGTAATTGGCTATCAGGAAGAACAGCAGCATCAGGATCAGCAGTAGTCCCACGGACATCGAGACCACAACAGGATTGATGCTGCGGTACAGTCCGCGGTCGAATTTCTCCGAATTGGCCTGCAGGTCGGAGTAGATGACGCTGCTCATAGCGTCGATGTCCTCCCGAAGGGCGTTGAAGCGCGGCTGCAGGCGGTCGAAATACCACGTGCGGGAGTCGATGAAATCGGACTCGAGCACGTCCGTGAGTTCGAGCGACGTGAGCATATAGGCGGAATACGTATAGGCCACGGAGTCCGCCAGAGGCGAATATTCGTCGGACGAAAGCGACGAGCGCAGGCTGTCGCAGGCGGACAGGAACGCCGTCGCGTCGAAGTCGGGAAGGTCCTTGAGGGACTCGTCGCCGATCACGGCGAGGATGTCCAGGTTGTAGGAGTTGCTGATGTCCGCGAGTTTGCGCGCGGTGTTTATCTTGTTGATGTCGTCGGCGATGAGGGTGGAGACGTAATCGCTCATCCGGCTGTATTCCAGCACCGAGATGGTCGACGACACCAGCAGCGACACCGCAATCGCGGAGAGCCCCAGCACCAGCTTAGTTTTCATCGACATTTTCATATCCTTCGTATCCTTGTCGGCCCTTTGCGGCCTTTCTGTTTTCTCCTATTTTCTTCAGCAACGTACGGAACTTCCGAAAAATCGCCAATTAAACCACAAATATAAAAATTTAATCCGATTATCCG
>R18__coassemble_1854_pt1 | contig 17770 bp, 10 predicted proteins | sample R18__metabat2_low_PE_003 | metagenome-assembled genome bin R18 | reverse complement strand
AAGTCGTACATAATTCGTGAGGTGGGCGGCAAATTGTTCCCGAATTATGTTGAAATCAACTTTGTAGTGGATGATGAAGGCGACGGCTTGTTCCGGGATATCCGCAAAACGGAAGATTTCTATGTGACTCTCAGTATGGTGGCCGGGGGCAAACTTGGTGACAGATCAGACACACTGATTTTCCTTGATGAGATCCAGCATTATCCGCAGTATCTGACTATGCTCAAGTTTTTGCGGGAGGAAGGAAAGTTTACGTATATTGCCAGCGGCAGCCTGCTTGGTATCGCACTCCGCAACTCTACGTCCATCCCTGTCGGCAGTATCATTCGCAAGCCTATGTTCCAACTGGACTTTGAGGAATGGCTGATAGCCCAAGGCTGGGGAGAAGAAGCATTGGCTTATGTCCGCGAATGCTACAAGAACAGAGTGGCGCTTACTCAGGCTCAGCACGACAATATTATGGGTGAGTTCAGGAAATATCTTCTGGTCGGTGGTCTGCCTGATGCCGTAAACACCTATCAGCAGACTCGCAATATCGTAAGAGTGCGTGAAATTCAGGAGGCCATCCGCAATCTTTACAAGGAGGATGCATCCAAGTATGAAAAGGAATCCAGCAAGAAACTCCTCATTCGGCGGATCTATGATATGATCGTCTCTCAGATGGAGAACAAGAAGAAGCGAATCATCGCAAAAGATATCCGTGGCAAGAAGGGAGACCGTTTCGACTGGTATGCGGAAGAATTTGAATACCTTGTTTCTTCCGGCATAGCCCTCGACGTGCATGCGATTTCCAATCCCAAATATCCGCTCTCCGAGTCAGTGCACAAGAACCTTCTCAAACTCTATTTGAATGATGTGGGCTTGCTAACGGCGCGGCTCTATGAGTACAATATCACTCCGGTGATGAAGGATGAGAAGAGCATCAATCTCGGCTCCGTATATGAAAGTGTCGTTGCACAGGAGTTGAAGGCCCACGGCCACGACCTGCTCTATTATGACAATGCCAAGAAGGGCGAAGTGGATTTTCTTGTAGACAATACTGCAGAAATGTCAGTGATGCCTGTCGAGGTGAAGTCCGGCAAGGACTATACAGTGCACAGGGCGCTCGACCGTTTCCTTGACGAAAAGGAGTACAATATACACTCAGGCATAGTCCTGGGGAACGAAAGGGAAGTTTACACGAAAGGCAAGGTTACCTATATGCCTGTTTACTATGTGATGTGCATGGAAAAGGCCGAAGTTCCTGAGGATAACATTATCTTCTAGCACGCTACGCGAGTTTGGCAGGACTCCTTGAACCTACCGGCCCACGAAGGGCGGAAGGGTGTGGCGGCCTTTCTTATTGAGATACTTGATCAGGAGGGCGGGGCGGTCGGTCTGGATCATCGAGACGCCATTGGAAAGGTATTGGTCGTACACTTCGGAAGGGTCGGAGGCTTGGAAGGCGGCATCGTCGTCGTTGCCGTCGCCGCCGCAGAGCTGCGCCCAGATGGTGTTGACCCACACCTTTGAGCCCTGATCTATAATTTTCAGGCAGGCGTCGTCGAATGCGCCGACGTCATTGTTCTGCCAGCAGCCTTCGTAGGCCAGAGGCACCACTCCCCCGTCGATATACGAATTGAAAAGAGAAACGCCCGCGGGCTTCTGGATATCGACGATGGGCATATACATCATATTGTGCTCGTACTTCGCCTCGTGCTCCGCGACGACCTCGATGGGGCGCTTGCCCTTGATGAGTATCTGGCCGGTCGTGCCGAGCCTCTCGGAAATCTCCAGCACCTGGTCGTAGAACTCATAACCCTGGTCCACATTGACGCAGATGCGGTCCTTGCAGCACAGAAGAGCCTCCTCGAGCGTGGGCATCTTCAAGGTGTCGATCACCGCCGCCCCGTGGGCCCTCAGCAGGTTGAGCTGCTGTATTTCGGCGTATGTGAGGTCACTCACTTTCGGACTCTTGCCCGGCTCTCCCTTGAACACCGAGCGGAAATTGGTGCAGCGCGACACCGTGGCGTCGTGGCTGAGCACCAGCACGCTGTCGGAGGTCATCTTGAGGTCGAGTTCCATCATATCCGCGCCCATCGCGATGATTGATTCGATGGCGGGAATGGAATTCTCGGGCCAGTTGCGCCAGTCGCCGCGGTGGCAGACAACCACGACATACTTGGAATAAGGGTCGTGAATCTGGGCCGCAATGGCCTCGGCACGGTTGGCATACTCGGGAGCGCAGGATGAAAGCAGCGCCGCAGCGCCGGCAAGAAGAAGAATAAAACGTTTCATAATCATTTCAATTATGCTCAAATATACGCACTTTCCGAAAATACTGCTAATTTTGCGGTATGAAAATCTCGATAATAGGCGCGGGAAACATCGGCGGAGCGGTGGCTCTGGGTCTCGCGGGAGGCGGAATGACGCGGCCGGAAGAAATCTGCGTCACAGCGCGCCACAGCGAAAGGCTGGAGCGCTTCGCGAAGGCAGGCATCATCACCACGACAGACAACGGCGAAGCCGCCGCGGGAGCGGACATCCTCTGCATCGCGGTCAAACCCTGGCAGGTGGAGGAGATGCTTTCAGCCCTGAAGCCCTCGATAGAGCCGTACACGCTCATAGTTAGCCTTGCCCCCGGAGTCAGCGCGCAGACGCTTCAAAACGCCCTCCCGGAAGGTCAGAGACTCGCATACGCCATCCCCAACACCGCGATCGAAATCGGCGAAGGGATGACCTACATCTCATCCGTAAACGCAGAAAAGAAGGATCTGGCCCTTCTCAGAAGCATATTCCGCTCGGCCGGAGACGCGCAGATCGTCCCGCTGGAGCAGATGCTCTCGGGCACGTCGCTCGCATCCTGCGGCATCGCCTACGCGATGAAATTCATCGAAGCGTCAGCGGCCGCGGGAGAAGGTCTCGGGCTTGACGGCAAGGAAGCGCTCGAGGCAGCTTGCCGCACGGCGATAGGCGCCGCCTCCCTGATTCTCGCGCACGGCGCCCTCCCCTCAGAAGAAATCCGCAAGGTCACCACGCCCAACGGCCTCACCGAACGCGGCCTCAAGGCTATGGAGGAAGCAGGATTCAGCGAAGCGGTGGCAAAAGGCATAAACGCAGTGAAGAAATGAAAGACAGGATAGTTGTAAAAATAGGAAGCAACGTCCTCACCCGCGCAGACGGCACACTGGACACGACGATAGTCTCGTCCATCGTGGACCAGACCGTCGAACTCAGGCGGATGGGGTACGACGTGATACTCGTCTCGAGCGGAGCCGTCGCTTGCGGGCGCAGCATCCTCAAGCCCCACGAAGCCCTCGACGACGTGCAGCAGAGGCAGCTGTTCTCAGCAGTGGGCCAGGTCAAGCTGATGAGCCTCTACAGCCAGCTGTTCAGCGACTACGGCATAAGGGTGGCGCAGGTGCTCACGCAGAAGAAGAACTTCGAAGAGGGCGAGCAGTACGAAAACCAGAAGGACTGTATGGAAGTGATGCTCCACTGCGGCGTGGTGCCGATAGTCAACGAAAACGACACGGTAAGCATCACCGAGCTGATGTTCACCGACAACGACGAACTCGCAGGCCTCGTGTCCTCGATGATGGGAGCACGCACTCTTGTGATACTGAGCAACATAGACGGCATCTACGACAGCGCGCCGGACTCCCCCGGAGCGGCAGTCATCCGCAGCGTCAGGCCCGGCGAGGACATATCCTCATACATACAGGCGACTCACAGCCGCGCCGGAAGGGGCGGAATGGGCAGCAAGAGCAGCGTCGCCGCCCGTACGGCCGCGGCCGGCATCAGGGTGATAATAGCCAACGGAAAACGTCAGGACATTCTCATCAGACTGCACTGCGACCCGGAAAACACGATACACACGGAATTCATACCATCAGAAAATGTCATCTGATATATTCAAACTTTCACGCGAAGCTTCCCGCAAGGTGGCGCTGATTCCGGACGCGGAGCGCTCCGAAGCACTTCTTGCGGTGGCGGATGCCATCGAAGCCGAAAGCGAAGCACTCCTGGAGGCCAATCAGCTTGACCTCGATGAAATGGACCCTGCCTCCCCTCTCTACGACCGTCTGAAACTGACGCCTCAGAGGCTCTCCGCAATCGCCTCCGATATGCGTCACGTCGCCTCGCTCCCCTGCCCCCAGGGGCGGAAGCTCGAGTCCAGAACTCTCCCCAACGGCCTGAAACTCAGGAAGGTGGCAGTTCCCTTCGGGGTGATCGGCGTGATTTACGAGGCCAGGCCCAACGTAAGTTTCGACGTCTTCTCCCTGTGCCTCAAGAGCGGCAACGCCTGCATACTCAAAGGCGGCAGGGACGCGAAGATGTCAAATGACGCAGCCATATCGCTGATAAGGCGGGTGCTGCGCGCCAAAGGGATTCCCGAAGCGGCGGTGACACTGCTCGAGCCGACCCACGAAGCGGCGGGGCAGCTGCTCGGCGCGGTGGGGTACGTCGACCTGGTCATCCCCCGCGGCGGCCGCAGGCTCATCGACTTCGTCAGAGACAACGCCAAAGTCCCCTGCATCGAGACCGGAGCCGGTGTGGTGAACACATACTTCGACGCTTCAGCCGACCTTGAAATGGGCAGGAGGATAGTGAACAACGCCAAGACAAGGCGCGTGAGCGTCTGCAACGCCCTCGACTGCCTGCTCGTGCACGAAAGCCGCCTCGGCGACCTGCCGGCGCTACTCGCCCCGATGGACGGCTCCGACGGCCGCACCGGCGTCACGATTTATACCGACGATGCCGCATACGACGCCCTGCAAGGCCGTTATCCCCTGCTAGAAAAGGCGGACGAAAAGTCTTTCGGCACCGAATATATGGACTGGAAACTTGCAGTGCGCACGGTCTCCTCGATCGACGATGCGCTGGAGCACATCGCGCGCTACGGCTCGGGCCACAGCGAATGTATAATCACTTCAAGCGAAGACAACGCGCGCCGTTTCCAGGCGGAGGTGGACGCCGCCTGCGTCTATGTCAACGCGCCGACATCATTCACCGACGGCGCCCAGTTCGGCCTCGGGGCCGAAATAGGCATCAGCACGCAGAAACTCGGTTCCCGCGGGCCGATGGGGCTCGAAGCCCTCGACACTTACAAATGGCTTATAGACGGCGAAGGCCAGACCCGCAATCCCTGACCGTCACCTTGGCTCGGTGACCGACAAAAGATACTCGCACTTCAGAGGATTTCCCAGAGTCTTCCCCTTGTCGCAGGAGAGTTTCACGCAGTCGTGCCATTCGCGCGATTCCGTGATGCGTCCGCGCGTGAGCTTGACCACTATGTTCATCGGCTCGCTGCCGGTCACGTCGCAGGTGAGGAAGGTCCCCACGCCGTATGAATCCTGCACCCTGCCCGCGCAGTAGCGGTGAATTTCAAGGGCACGCTCGATATTGAGGCCGTTGCTGTAGACCACCTGCTTGGTCGCAGGGTCGATTCCGAGGGACTTGTATTTCGAGATTATCTTCTCCGTCTGCTCCTCCTCGCTTCCGCTGTCCACGCGCAGGCCCTTGTACATCATCGCCATACGCTTCGACAGGTTGTTGAAGAACACCGAGTCGCCGAAGCAGTCGTAGAGATAGATTCCGTTGTCGCCGTCGTAGACGTCGCTGAACTTCTTCATCACGTTGAAGTTGCACTCGAAGACGCCGCTTACCGTCTCCTCGAAGGAGATCAGCTGATGCGACATCGTACCGAGGCACTTGGTGCCGTATTTGCCCGCGAGATAGACGTTGCTGGTGCCGGTGAAACTGCCGGGCCATTCCTTCGACTCGAAGGTCTCCTTGAGCACCCGCACCACCATCTCCTGATGGTCGAAAGTGAAGCGCCTGCGCGTGCCCATATCGCCGAGGATGAGGCCGCCGGCGAAAATCTGCTCCGCCTTTTCGCGCGCCCTCTTCTCCTCCAGCGCAGCGTCGTATCTGTCGACGTCCCCGCGAAGGATATGCATAAGTTCCGAAATAGTCGACAGAATCGGCATCTCCCACATTATCGCGGAGAACCACTTGCCGCGCACGAGGATGTCAAGATGGCCCTCGGCGTCCTGACTGACAGTCACTTCCTTGGGATTGAAACGGTATCCCTTGAGGAAGGTAAAATACCACAGTGGCAGGAAATAGCAGGAGTCGCGCATATATTTGAGCTCCTCGTCGGTCACCACCACGTCCGCCATCGCGTCCAACTGTTCGCGTAGCAGGCGGTCGAAGCCCTTGGGATACACCGTGCCGTTGCGGTCGAAGAACGAATACTCCACCTCCGCGCGAGGGTAGGTCTCGAGTATGTAATACTGGCAGGTGAAAGTGTACAGGTCGTTGTCGGTGAAATGAGTGACTATCTGTCTCATACTTTTCTGAGTTTGAATTCTTCAATGATCGCCTCGAGCGTGGAGCCGTCGTCTATCGAGCCGGTGCAGTCCATATCGACGGCCATTTTGCCGGCGAATCCCAGTCCCGCGAGGTTGCGGATGGTCTGGCCGACGCAGTAATCGCCGCAAAGGCCGCAGACCACTATCTCGTCGCTCGCGCGGAGCACTTCCAGCTGCTCGCCGGGAATGCGCGCGAACGCGCCGTACTCCTCGCGCCGCGGGTTCCTTCCCTTGAAATACAGCATCACCTTCGCCCCCTGCGCCGCCTCGAGCACCTCGAACGGCAGGGACGCGCCTTCGGTGTACTGTACGCAGTGCTCCGGCCACGGCCCGCCCTGAGGCGCGAACGAGCAGTGCGCGTACGGATGCCAGTCCAAAGTGAATATGACCGCGTCGTAATCCTTCAAGGCAGCGGCGACCCTCTGAGGGAGCACGTCCGCCCCTTTGACGGACAGTCTGCCCTGTGGATGCCAGAAATCCTTCTGCAAGTCAACTACAATCAATGTTTTCATAAGCAGGAACAAATATATGCAATTAATATCACAGCTCGAAGTAGTCGAGCGATTTTATGCCCTGGATCACGCGGTCGAGGTATGTCTCGTCCATCAGCGGCCAGGAGAAGCCGAGGCGGAAGAGCACGTTCGCCGTGAAGGCGTTGTCGGTCTCGACGAGGTGGACGTCGGGGAGGTCGTAGGCGGCGAGTGCCATCAGCGGCGCGTTCAGTTCGTCGTCGCCCAGTTTGCGCTGATATTCAGCGTAATACTCGTCGTCCTCCGTGGGAATTATCTCAATACCGTTGCGGTTGCAGGCCTCTATCACCTTCATCTCGTCGAGACTGTTGCGGTTGTCGGCGTTGAACGCGGTGAAGCAGTCGTTGACGCCGGCGAGGAGCACCACCGCCCGCGCGGTGTAGTCGATCGGGGACAGGCGCATTCCGTCGGTCATATGGCTCAGCGGGCACTTGCCCATTGCGGAGAAGCCGCGGATGCCGTTGAGGAACATATTGGTGTGGAGGTTGATCTGGAACTCGCCGTCAGAGTGGCGTCCCATCAGGTTGCCGGCGCGGATGACCTTGCCCCGCATTCCGTCCTCCACGGCGTCGAACACCAGGAGTTCGGCCTTGTATTTCGAGCCGACGTACTTGTTGTCCATATCGTCGATGACGAACAGTTCGTTCTCGTGCATCTTGAGCTTCTTTTCGTATGTCTCGGCGGTGTGGGCGCCGGGGATGGACGTCGTGGAGATCTGGACGAGTTTCTTGCCGCGCGACTTGCAGATGCCTATGAGGTTCTCCACGCCGCGGACGTTGATCCTCTCGAGGATGTCGTCGTCGACGAAATGCTTGACGCAGGCGGCGCAGTTGATGAGAGTGTCGAACTCGATGTCTTTCAGCACTTCGGAAAGTTTCGGGTCGGTGATGTCCGCCTCGAGCACGGTCACGCGGTCGGGCAGGACTTCCTCCAGGGCGTCGTCGAAATAGTAGAACAGCATGTTTCTCAGACGCTGCATTCCGGACTCGTAGCCGCCCCTGCGGACAAGGCACCAGATGTGTCCGTCCTCGATCTCCAGCAGGAACTTCAGCACGTGAACGCCGAGGAAGCCGGTGGCACCGGTGAGCAGGACTCCGCCGAGCGGCTCCCTCTTCACCAGGTTCGTATATTTCAACTTGTTGTATTTCAAGGCTTCACGCGTAGTATTAACGGACTCCGCGGCAGTTTCTGCATCAGCGGCGGCGACGGCATTTCTGCCGTTTATGAGCGCCGCGAGCTCCTCAGGTGTGGGGTTGTCGAAGATGTCACCGTATTTGACTTCGATGTTTTCCGACATCAGCATCATCGTGATCTTGGATGCGGAGAGGGAGGTGCCGCCGAGTTCGAAGAAATTGTCGTCGGCATACACTTCGTCCACTCCCAGCACCGATGCGAACATCTCGCAGAGCCTCTGCTCCAGCGACTTGCGGGCGGCCTTGCGCGTGCCGGACGAGCGGCGCCCGGTGACCGCAGTCTCCGGAAGGGCTTTCTTGTCGATCTTGCCGTTCGGCGTCATAGGTATCTTTTCCAGCTGCACCAGCACGGAAGGCACCATATAATTCGGCAGACGGGTCTGCAGGTATTCAGTCAGTTTGCCGGTGTCGACCGTCGATGAAGCGGTGAAGAAGCCCGCCAGATAGTCCTCGCGGCCGTTGTTCCTGACTATCACGGTGCTGTGCAGCACTGAAGGGAATGCGCACACGGCACCCTCGATCTCGGAAAGTTCGACGCGGAAGCCGCGGAGTTTGACGAAACCGTCTCCCCTGCCGAAGAATTCCGCCTCGCCGTCAGAGTTGATGCGGACCATATCGCCGCTGCGATAGGCTCTGACGCCGCCGATTTCGGTGAATGCGGCCGCGGTCTTCTCGGGCAGATTGATATAACCCCGGCCCACGCCTTCGCCGCAGATGACGAGTTCGCCGACGGCATAGCGGGGCAGCAGATTGCCGCTTTCGTCGGTCACGTAAAATTTCACATTCGCCATAGGCGCGCCTATGGTGACGTTGTTCCCGCTGGTCAGCACCTTGAACGAGCAGCCCAGAGTGGTTTCGCTGGGGCCGTAGCCGTTGAGGATGACCATATCGGAGTTGAGCGACTTAAGGGTGTCGAAAAGTCCCGGTCTGAACGCCTCCGCGGCGAGCATTACGCCCTTGAGGCCGCCGAGAGCCTTGCCGAATTCCGGCGAAGACAGCAGGCTGAGCGCGAACGAAGGGGTCGCGATCATCACGTCGATGCCGCAGCGGCCGAAAGCCTCGAGCAGCATCATCGGGTTGTGCACCTCCTCTTCGGTGGCTATGTACACGGTGCTGCCCTGGCAGAGGGAGAACAGAAGTTCAGCGATCGACAGATCGAAGGATATCGACGCCATGCAGAGCACGGTGCTGTCTTCTCCCATCATCTCGAGCATCGGGGAGAACTGCACGAAATTGGTGAAGTTGTGCTGCTCCAGCATCACTCCCTTGGGGGTGCCGGTGGAGCCGGATGTGTAGATGCAGTACACGGGCGCGTGGGGGTCGTAGCCCTCGTCGGGTATCACGGACGGCTCGCAGGCGAGCATTCCGTCGATGTTGGCGTCTGTGACGACGAAGCGGCAGGAGGCGTCCTTCATACAGAAGTCTATCCTCTCCTGAGGGTAGGACGGCAACATCGGGAGGTATGCGCAGCCTGCCTTGAGGATGCCGAGTTCGGCGGCGGGGACCTTCTCGCTGCGTTCGAGCACCATTCCGACGATTTCCCCTCTGCGCGCCCCCATCGAAAGCAGCGAGGACGCGATGCTGTCGGACATCCTGTCAAGTTCAGCGTAAGTGAGGGATGTCTGCGCGGTGACCACGGCGACCTTGTCGGGATGCCTCTGCACCGCCCTTTCGAAGAACTTGTGCGCGGCGACGGCCTCGAGGGGCGCGTCGGTGGCGTTCATCTCGTCGAAAAGCGCCTTCTGAGCGTCCGAAAGGACGGAGACCTGCTTCAGAACGGGCCTGACGGTGAATTCCTCCGCGGCCTTGATGACCGCCTGCGCCAACGAGGTCACGAATTCGGCGCAATAGAATTCCGTCGAATATGTAACGTCCAGAGCATAGCCGCCTTCCCTGTGGAACACCTCCAGGGTCAGAGGTGACTTGACCTGGGCGGGCACGACGGGAATATCCTCCGCGGGGCAGTCTCCTATACGGTCGAAGGTATAGCCTTCGCCCTGATAATTGAAGAAGATGTCGGGTCTGATGCCGTATTTGGAACTGAGTTCGGAGAACGACACCGCATCGCGGGACATAGTGTCCATAATCTGTCTGCCGACCGTGTCTATGAAATCGTCCACCGGGCTGTCGTATTTCAACGCGACCCTCACCGGCAGGGTCTTCACGAGCATCGCGAAGGTCTCCGCGAACCTCGAATCCCCGCGGCCGTTGTAGATCGTGCAATAGGTGACGTCGTCGCTGTGCAGGAACCTTGAAAGGGTGTAGGCGAACACGGCGTTGAAGAACGCATTCGCGGTGACTCCGCGCTCGCCGCACCAGGCCGTGAGCGCATCCGAGCAGGCCCCGAACGGGAAACTCATCTTCCTTCCCGCCGTTTCGGAGGGCTCGGGGCATTTTGCCGGCAGGCAGTCGGTGTTGCAGCCGCCGAGCAGGCCCTCGAAATATTTCAGGCCTTCAGTGTACGTCTCCCCGGAGCGCAGGCGTTCCTCCTCAGACGCGGCCTCGAATCCAGTGAATTTCTCGACGGTAAGCCTCTTGCCGCAGTAGGCGTCGTTGACGTCATTTATGAAAACGGAGAATGAAGTGCCGTCGGAGACTATGTGATGAGTGTCGAAGAAAAGGTAATTCCCTTCCGGAGTGACGTAAATCTCCGCCCTGTAGAGTCTTCCGCCCAGCAGGTCGAAAGGCCTCAGGAGCGCGCCGGCGGCGGGGGCGGCGGCGGTCTCGATGACCTCCACCTCAGCCGCCGCGCCATCGCTCCGGCGCGAGCGGACATTTCCTTCGCCGTCAGCGAACAGCGTGGCCTTGATGTAAGGATGGGCGTCAATCGCCTGCGCGACTGCGCCGCGCAGCCTCTGCACGTCGATGCCGTCGGAGAGTTTCAGAAGCACCGGGATGTTGTAGTCCAGCGTGGCGATGTCCCTCGAGCAGTCCAGGAACACACCCATCTGGTTCTGCATCAGAGGATAATCCTCAAGTATGCGCACTTCAGCGGCCTCCGCCTCACCCGAAAGGAATTTCTCAAGCGCTTCCACGCTGCCGTGCTCCTTGATGTCGGACACCTTCACGGCGCGGCCGAAGGCCTTGCCGAGGGCGACGTTCAATTTTATTATGCCTATGGAGGTCAGTCCAGCCTCCTGCAGATTGGTGTAGATGCCGAATTCGCGGTGTCCCAGGATTTCCGCCGCTATGTCGAATATGCGCGTCTGAGTCTCATTGACGGGCGGCGTGAGGTCATCGGCGACGATCACGGGCACGGGCAGGGCCTTGCGGTCCACCTTCTGGTTGCGGTTGAGGGGGATGGAGTCTATCTGCATTATGGCCGCGGGGACCATATAGTAAGGCTTCTCGGAGCGGACGAAATCGGCGACGGTTCCGGCAGGAATCTGCTCGTCGGCGACGATATAGGCGCAGAGGAACTTGCCTCCGGAGGGGTTGTCGAAGGCGGCGACGGTGGCGTCCTTGACGCCCGGGCAGCGCCTTACAACCTCCTCGACCTCGGTGAGTTCGATGCGGAAGCCGCGCACCTTGACCTGCGCGTCGCGGCGGCCCACAAACTGAATGTTGCCGTCGCAAAGCAGACGCACTATGTCTCCCGTACGGTACACCCTGTCGTACCCTTCGGGGTGCGGGAAGGGGTTGTCTCCATAGGCCTCGGCTGTCTTTTCGGGCCTGTTCAGATAGCCTCCGGTTACGTGTGGTCCGGAAATCCAAAGTTCTCCGACGGCGCCGACAGGCAGCCTCGAGCCGCCGGGGCCGACCACATAGACCTTGACATTGTCGAAGGGCTTTCCGACCGGAACATCCCTGTACAGGCGGTCAACCCTGAAATGACTCGTTGAGACCGAGCCTTCTGTGGGCCCGTAGCAGTTGTTCAGTATCAATCCTTCCGGAGGGGCGAGCGGTGTCAGTTTCTCTCCGGCCACGCACAGGCAGCGCAGCGACCTGTTCCCTTCCATAAGAGCGAACTGGCGGCCCACCTGCGTGGTCATCGTGGTATGCGTGATGCCTTCCGCATTGAAATATTCCTGCACGGCGCCAAGGTCCAGACGCAACTCCTCCGGAATGATGTGCACCTGTGCGCCCCGCAGCAGCACCGAATAGACGTCCGGGATATGGGCGTCGAAGCCATAGCTGGCATACGATGCATATCTGGAGCCGGCATCCATCTGCAATGCATTCGCAAAGCCCTCCAGAGTGCACAGGACGTTGGAATGGGAGAAAATCACACCCTTCGGGGTGCCGGTGGAACCGGACGTATAAATGAGCACGAACGTGTCGGTGGGAGAAGGTTCGGGCAGGGTCCCTGCATATTCGGGCAGGCCAGGAATTTCATCGGTGCAGAAGCGCTTCCCGACGTAATCCTGCGAGACGACCGAGTCGAGTCCGGGCCCGTGGACGAGCATCGTCGCACCGGAATCCCCGAGCATCAGGTTGATTCTCTCGGCGGGATAGCCCGGGTCGAGCGGAATGTACGCCGCGCCGGTCTTGAGCACGCCGAGAGAGCATATCAGCATATGCTCGCAGCGGTCGATGAGCACTCCCGCGATGCTTCCCTTCCCTACGCCTTCCTGCAGCAGGCGCCCCGCAATGCGGTCCGAGATGTCATCCACCTCGGCGTATGTGTACCTGCGGTCCCTGTATACGATGCAGATGTTGTCAGGCGTCTTTCGCGCCTGCTCCCTGAACACGGCGGGCAGATTGCCGCCCTGCGGCCAGGGGGCCTCGGTGCGGTTGAAGTCGTCGAGCACGGCGACCTGCTCCTCATTCACGAGGGGCACGTCGGCGAGCGTTTCCGCCGTCAACATCCCCTTCACGACGTTGAGGAAAGTCTGCGCGAAACTGCGCACATATTCTTCGGTATAAAGCGATTTGCGGTAATTTGACTTGAGACTGTATACGCCGGCGCTCTTGACGAGCATGAAGTCGATGTCGGCCGGACATTCTCCGTTGGGGAGCAGTTTGGAGCCAAGCCTTCCTCCGGCCATCGGATAGCCGTCGGTGAATTCGTTCTGATTGACGAAAGTGACGCCCGTGCCCACGCCGTATTCAGACACCAGGTCGCCGAACTCAATGCAGTCGTGCTTCAGCGTCTCGTAGAAATCCTTCTGCACGCTCCTGAGCAGTTCGGGCAGGGGGGCCTTGTCGTCGAGGGAGAAGCACAGAGGCAGGGTGTTCACGAACATTCCCACGGTGTCGTCAATTCCCTTTTTGCCGTATCTGCCGCTGTCCACGGTGCAGAAGCAGCTCCGGGACGTGCCGTTCATCCTTGAAAGGGTGAATGCGAATGCGGTGAGGAAGACGGTGTTTTCCCTGACCCCCGCCTCGCGGGCGAATGCGGCGACGGCGTCTGCGCTGAACCTGCCGTCGGCGAAGATTTCGACTTCCCCGGCGCCATTCAGCCGCTCGATGTCCACGACGTCTGAAACCGGACTGCCGGTCCATTCGACGCCGTCGAATTTCTCCTTGAAATACGCCTGCGCCGCGCGGTATTTGTCGCTGTCCTTCAGCGTCATTTCCTCCAGCGCAATGTCGAACAGAGTGACTTCCTCCCCTATCGTCACGCCTTCCTCGTAGAATTTCGCGATATGTCGCAGCAGCACTTCGAGAGACGTGCCGTCAAAGACAAGATGATGAACGTCGAAAAGGAACACGTCCCCTTCGGGGGTGTGACAGACCTCGAAACGGCACAGAGGCCCTTTTCCGAGGTCGAAGGGTTGCACCATCGCCTTGCACTCCTCAGCCAGGCTGTCCACGGTCTTTTCGGCGACTTCGATTTCCCTGTCGCCGTCATATATCATCGAAGGAACGCCGTCCGGAGCACTTGCGCTCACGTGCAGGGCCTTGTGCTGCGCTACCGCTGCCTTCACCGCCGCAATGAACCTCGCGACGTCCGTCCCCTGCGGCAGACGGCTGATGACAGGTATGTTGTACATCAGCGACGAGGGGTTTTCAACGCATTCCAGATAAATTCCGCGCTGCGCGCCGTTCATCGGTGTCACTTTCTTTTCCATAATTCCGTCTTTTCGTAATCTCGCTAATTTAACAATGTTTTCGCGTTTACACAAAAAAACATTAATCCCGAAAGTCGCGTATAGGGTACCCTCCAGAGGGGGTCCATACGCGACTTTCGTATACAAGTTGGTCTCCAGCCCTTTATTTTGCGGCCTCGGAGATCAGTTTCTTGAAGATCGGGAGGAAGGTCGTGTCACCGCCTGCGGTGATCACTTCCGGATGGAACTGGACGCCGATTATCATCGCGCCGCCGTCCGCATAGTCCGACAGTTTCTCCACCCTCTCGACCGCTTCGACGATGCCGTCGGCGGAATATGCCGCAGCTTTGAAGCCCTGCGGCATTCTCTTTATCGCCTGATGATGGAAGGAATTGACCGTGGCCTGCCTTGCGCCGAGCAGCTGTTCGAGGAAAGATCCTTCCTCTATCGTGATGCTGTGGGTGCCGTATTTGCCGGAGGTCGGGCCCTGGCGGTGCTTGACGTAACTGGAGGGAATCTGGGAGGGGATGTCCTGCCAGAGGCTGCCGCCGAAAGCGACTGAAAGGAGCTGCTCGCCGCGGCAGATGCCGAGCACCGGGATGCCCTTCGCCACTGCGGCGCGCACGAGCTTCACATCGAATTCGTCGCGCGAAGGCACCACCTCGCCGAGTGCGCGGACCGGCTCCTCGCCGTACCACTTGAGAGGGTCGAAGTCCTCGCCGCCGGTCATTATCAGACCGTCGATCACGGCGAGGGCAGCATCTATCTGCGCGTCATCGGAGGTCACCGGTATCACCATAGGCACGCCTCCCGCCATCCTGACGGAATTTATATAATTCATCCCGGCCTCGAGAGTGCTGCCGGAGACGTGTCCGGAAATCCCGATTATCGGAGTCTTCGCCTCGCTGCGGGGCTTCGCCTGAAGCGTGCAGACCGCAAGGAGCGTTACGGTAAGGATGGTCAGGAACTTTTTCATTTGCGTTTCTTGATTATGAAGAATGTAATGGTGCTGACGACAGCGGTGCCGATGCCGACGTACGGGGTGATCTTCTGGCTGAGTCCCAGACAGGTGCTGTCGACGCAGAAGAACGTCACGCACACCGCGGTCATGAAGACGGCGGGAATCAGCGCTATCAGATAATGCAGTTTGCCGGGCTTGCTCTCAAGTATCCGCAGGGTCACGAGCCACAGGCAGAATGCCGCGAGTGACTGGTTTGCGAGGCCGAAGTATCTCCAGATGATGTTGAAGCCGTTGGAGTCGGAGATGTTGAACCACAGCAGCAGCGATGCCGCGAGGAACAGCGGCAGAGCGAGCAGGATGCGGTTTTTCTTGGATTTCTGGCTTATTTTCAGGAAGTCGGAGAGTATGAGTCTGGCGCTGCGGAAGGCGGTGTCTCCGCTGGTGATCGGCGCCGCCACGACTCCGATTATCGCGAGTATTCCTCCGAACACTCCCAGCCAGGCCTTCGACACGGAAGTGACCACGGCGGGAGCCTGTGCGCTGGTCGCTCCGACCTCGGCCATTCCTCCGTCGAAGAAGAAGTATGAACTGACCGCCGCCCATATCAGGGCCACGATGCCTTCGGTGATCATCGCGCCGTAGAAGATCGGGCGTCCGAGTTTCTCGTCGGTGATGCAGCGCGCCATAAGGGGGCTCTGCGTGGAGTGGAAGCCGCTGATGGCTCCGCAGGCCACTGTGATGAACAGGCAGGGGAAGATCTGCTGTCCGGATATGCCCGCTTCAGGTCCGCGGTTCTGCAGGCCCTGCCAGAATTCCGGGATGGAAGGCCATTTGACGAAGAGGCAGACCATCAGCGCCGCCGCCATGAACAGCAGACAGAACGCGAAGAGAGGGTAGATGCGGCCGATGAGCTTGTCGATGGGCAGCAGCGTCGCAATTATGTAGTAGGCGAATATTATCGCCACCCAGATCATAATCGAGGCGTCGGTGGTCTTCAGGAAACCGGCGATGTCGCCGAGAATCAGCGCGGGGCTGTACACGAACTCCACTCCCACGAGAAGCAGAAGCAGCATGCTGAACACCAGCATCACGTTCTTGGCGCCCTTGCCGAAGAATTTTCCTGCAATTTCGGGGAAAGAAAGTCCTCCGGAACGCACGGAGAGCATACCCACGTAGTAGTCGTGCACCGCTCCCGCGAAGATGCAGCCGAAGACTATCCACAGGTAGCAGGCGGGGCCGAATTTGGCGCCCATTATGGCGCCGAAGATAGGTCCCGTGCCGGCGATGTTGAGGAACTGGATCATATAGACCTTCCAGGCCGGCATAGGGACGTAGTCCACGCCGTCAGCCTTGGTGATTGCGGGCGTCGGCTTGGAAGAATCGGGGCCGAACAGCCTTTCGACGAATTTTCCGTAGAGCAGGTACCCGAGTACGAGCGCCGCGATGCTGATTAGAAATGAATACATAACGTATGATTTTTCCGGTTGATTCTACAAATATAACAATTTCCTGAAGTCTTTGCCCACATAATTGCTCATGCTGCGGCAGACTTCGGAAGAGAACCTTGTCGCAGTCGCGTGCAATCTTTCCCAGTCTTCAGGGGTGAGGGCGGCGCCTCTGCAGTATCCGTCCCTTACCAGGGAATATATGAATCCGGCGTTGAAACTGTCTCCGGCGCCTATCGTGGAGACGGTCTCGAACTGCTCCACGGGGAATTTCAGACTGTACTTTCCCGTACGGATTTCCGTCGGTGCGGCCCCGTTCGTGAGTATGAAACTGGTGCAAAGAGGTGCGATGTCCTGCTTGTAGGTCTTTTCGCCGTCGGATGTGCCGAAGACACACCGGAGGTCTTCCGACGAGGCCCTGACGAAGTCTGACAGGGCGATGTTCTCACGGATGTTTCCGATGACTTCAGGCAGGTCCTTCAAGTGTGCTTTGCGGAAATTCAGATCATAATACAGAATCGCTCCCGCCTCCCGCGCGCGCTTCAGAAGCCCGGCCGTGCGCTTCCTGATTGCCGGATTGACAGCGTAGAAGGAGCCGAAGAGGACGATGTCGTCCTTTTCGAAGACTATGTCCTGTCCCGGCACGCCTGCCTCGGCGGCATTACGCGCCGACGCGCTGTCACGGTAAAATTCGTATGAGGCGTCATTTGCCTGATTGAGGAACGCCAGCGAGATGTTGCTCTGCGAGCCGTGCCTTCTGGTCACCGCTTCCGTGCTCACGGAATTCCGCTCCATGAAGGACATCATTATGTCCCCGATGTGGTCGTCTCCGATCTCGGTCACCATAATGATCCTCATATCCGGCCGCAGGGACGGCAGTGTCCTCCCCAGCGAAATCATTGCATTGAACGTGGACCCTCCGGGCACCGCCTCCTGCGGCCTGTCATCCCTGAAGATGATGTCCATCACCGTTTCTCAAATTCCGATTATCTTTCCCATAACGAATGCAAAAAAACGCCATTTTGCCCTAATTTCCAAATGCCCCGCCGCCTGATTCCCGCCGCTTTTCACTCTCCCGTCACCAATTACGCCCGAAAGTCGCGTATGGACCCCCTCTGGAGGGTACCCTATACGCGACTTTCGTGTATGAGAGGTCAGGTCGTGGACCTAGAATTCGTCGAGCTTGGCGACGAGGCGGTCTTCGACCTCCTCGATCGTGCCCACGCTGTTGACTTCGGGATATTTGTCCTGAGCTTTGTAGAAGCCGATGAGCGGCTCCGTCTTCTCGTGAT
>R18__coassemble_1846_pt1 | contig 17964 bp, 14 predicted proteins | sample R18__metabat2_low_PE_003 | metagenome-assembled genome bin R18 | reverse complement strand
AGTACGACTGGGGCACCTTCCTCTATTCGACGAACTTCCTCGAGTATGCCCCGAAGTCTTTCCTCAACATAATAGGTCTTGGCCAGGAATTCTACATAGGCGACTTCGCCGTGAGGTTCGACTATATGAACCGCGCCACGAGCCTTGAGAAATTCTTTTCTCAGGAGCAGGCCGCCAAACTCGAGCTCAAGTATGTTCTTGCCGAGAAGTTTGATCTCGGGGCCTGGGCCACGGGCGACTTCATAATGGGCGAGAAGGCCTTCCTTACTGAAGAGGAAGACCTGGGCCCCCTCTGGTCCACGGGCCTTATTGCAAGATGGTATCCCTTCGACGGCTTACGTGTCCACTGCGTCGCCGGCTACAACCAATACCTCCACGAAGACGGCCTCTCCGTAAATCTGGGCGTCACATACAAGCTCAAGCTGAACGGTCTCTTTTCCCGCAAGAAAGCGCAGGACACCTCATTCTGATCGGTGTCCTTCTTTCATAGGCAGCAGTTCGGATCACTCGTAGCGGAGCGCCTCTATCGGGTCGAGATTGGACGCCTTCTTGGCCGGGTACCAGCCGAAGAATATGCCGGTCAGCGTACAGACGCCGAACGCCAGGAGTATGGTCCAGACTTCAATGTAGATGGGATAATTCGCCACCACCTTGACAAGGTAGGAGGCCACGACGCCGAACACGACCCCTATCAGTCCGCCCGTGACGCTGATGAGGATGGATTCGATGAGGAACTGCGAGAGGATGTCGCCGCTCTTCGCGCCTATGCTCATTCTCAGGCCGATCTCCTTGGTGCGTTCGGTGACGGACACGTACATTATGTTCATTATGCCGATGCCGCCCACGATCAGGGATATGCCGGCCACGGCCGCCAGAAGTATCGTCATCAGGTCGCTCGTGGAGGTCATCATCGACGACAGTTCCTGCTGGGAGCGGATCTCGAAGTCATCGTCGTCGCTTTCCTTGAGCTTGTGGTTCTCCCTGAGGATTTCCGTTATCTCCTCTATCGCTTGGTCGGTATAGTCCTCGCTGATGGCGGAGCAGGTTATGCCCTGGATATACGGGATGGCGAGGATTCTCTTCTGCACTGACGTGTAGGGCGCGAACACAAGGTCGTCCTGGTCCATTCCCATACTGTTGTAGCCCTTGCTCTCGAGCACGCCGATGATGCGGAACGGGATCGACCCGAAGCGGACCACCCTGCCCACGGGATTCTCCCCGTCGGTGAACAGGTTGTCGACGACGGTCTGCCCTATGACACAGACTTTTGAAGCGGAGGAGATATCCTGCTCCGTGAACATCTCGCCTTCGGAGACCTTGTAGCCGCGGATCGTCAGGTATGCATCGGTGACGCCGTATATCGTGGTAGGGGTGTTGTTGGCCCCGTATACGGCCTGTCCGGACGAATTGACGGTGGGAGACACTTCGGCCACGTAATTGGCCTTCTCAAGGATATCGGTGTAGTCCTTGACCTTGAGGGACTGCATGTCGCTCGCGCTCATCATCACGCCTCCCATACGGTCTCCGCCGGGCTGGATCATTATCATATTGGAGCCCATCTCGCTGATTTCCGACTGGATGCTTCTCTTTGAGCCCTGGCCGATGGCGAGCATCGTTATCACGGACCCGACGCCGATTATGATTCCGAGCATTGTGAGGAAGGCACGGAACTTATTGTTGGATATGGCCTTGAGGGCTATCTTGAACAGATTCAGAAAATTCATTTGCTAATCCTCCTGCTTTGGCATGGCATCCAGCGCCTCTTTCGCGCTCAGGATGTTATCATTCAACGTGTCCGAGGTCACCTTACCGTCACGCAGGAAGATGTTCCTGCTGCTGTACTGCGCAATCTCGGGGTTGTGCGTGACAAAGATTATGGTGCGTCCTTCGGCGTGGAGCCTCTGGAAGAGCACAAGGATCTCGAAACTTGTCCTCGAGTCAAGATTGCCGGTGGCCTCGTCCGCAAGGATGACCGCGGGATTGTTGACAAGCGCCCTTGCAATGGCCACCCTCTGCATCTGGCCGCCCGACATCTGGTTGCTCTTGTGCTCGAGCCTGTCGGCGAGTCCCACGTCCGTCAGTGCCCTGACAGCCCTTTCCCGACGCTCCGCGGCGGAGATTTTCGGGTTGTACAGCAGCGGCAGTTCGACGTTCTCCACGGCAGTGGTCTTGGCCAGGAGGTTGTAGTTCTGGAAAATGAAACCGATCTTGAGGTTGCGCAGGGTCGCCCTCTGGTCCCTGTCCATGGTGCGCACGGACACGCCGTCCAGGTAGTACTCTCCGCTCGTAGGCTTGTCGAGGCACCCCAGGGTGTTGAGCAGCGTACTCTTGCCGGAGCCGGACGTTCCCATTATGGTGACGAACTCCCCTTCGTTTATCGTGAAGGTCACGCCCCTGAGGGCGTGCACGACTTCCTCGCCCACGATGAAGTCGCGCCGCACGTTTTCGACTTTGATTATCTCACGCATCTCCGGCCTCTATTTCTTTCCGCCCGGACCTGCCGGCATGAACGGACTTCTCTCCGTATCGTTTCCCTTTGTCGTGACGGTCACCTCGCTGGAGATTCCCAGGGCGACGGTCGCGCCGTCAGCCAGCCCGTCCGTTATCTCCGTGCGGTCGGCGCTGACGACTCCCGTCACGACCGCGGTCTCGACCAGCGCGTTACCTTCCTTCACCCACACGGTCTTCGCATCGGAGCCGCTTGCCAGGGGCTGTACGGCATACCCGGCGGCAATGACTATCTGCGGGTCCGGGGTGAACCTGAGCGCCTTCGTGGGCACTGAAAGGGCGTTCTCCCTTTCCATAGTGTATATGGTGACGTTCGCCGTCAGTCCGGGTTTCAGCTTCAGATCGGGATTGTAGGCGGTGATCACGACTTCATAAGTGACAACGTTGGAAGTCGTCGTGGCCTCGAGGCGCACCTGCTGGACAGTGCCCGTGAATATGTCTTCGGGATAGGCGTCGACGCTGAACTCGACCCTCTGGCCTTCCGCGACCTGGCCTATGTCAGCCTCGTCGATGTCGGCGATGACCTGCATCTGGGTGAGGTCGGCGGCAATCGTGAAGAGAGTCGGGGTCTCGAATCCCGCGGCGACTGTCTGGCCTTCCTCCACAGCCCTGCTGATGACCACTCCGTCGATCGGGCTGGTGATCGTGGCGTAGGAGAGGTTCCTCTTGACCTTCACCAGGGACGCCTGGCTCTTCTTGTATGAATTGCGGGCCGTCTCATACTTGTAGAGCGCTTCGTCATACTCGGAATCGCTCACAAGCTCCTTCTCATAAAGAAGCTTGGTCCTGTTGTATTTCTTCTCCTGATACTCATATTCCGTCTTGGCGGTCGCAAGCTCGATTTCTGCCTGGTCGAGCTCCGCCTTGAGCGTGATCTTGTCCATCTCGGCTATGAGCTGTCCGGCCTTCACTTCATCGTTGTAATCGACGTACAGTTTGTTGACAATGCCCGACACCTGGGTGCCGACCTCCACCTCGGTCACAGGCTCGATGGTGCCGGTCGCAGTGACGGACGTGCTGAGAAAAGACCTTTCCGCCTGCGCGGTGGAGAGAGTTATCGCACCCTTCTTCTTCGGGAGGAGCAGCAACAGAGCGGCCGCGACTGCCGCGGCGGCTACAATGGCAATAATCAGATATTTCTTTTTCATCGCAATAAAAATTCTTTTCAATACTTGCCCTGATACACGTCAAGGACATTTTTGTTCATCAGAGCAGTGTACTTGGCCAGGACGACGGACTGCTGCGCCGCCGTGTACTCATTCTGAGCCGTGATCAGTTCGACGGTGTTCTTGGAGCCCACCGTGAACTGCTCGCTGACCAGTTCATAACTTCTCAGGGCATAATCCAGTTTCTGCTTCGCGTAAACATACTGGGACTGGGCGGATACGACGTTCAGATAGGCGGTCTCGACTTTTTCAAGGATTTCCTTCTCCACGCCCGCGGCCTGGAGCAGGCTGTTGTCATATTGTATCTGAGCCTTCCGGACGGAAGTCTTGTTCTGCATCTGCGAGAATATCGGAATCCTGAGGGTCAGACCGGCATTCACGTTGAACGCATCGGCTATCTGGGAGCCGAAGGCGGCTGTGGAATTTGAATTGTTGGAAGTCCCGGCACCGGCGGAAAGCGAGAGCGAGGGCAGATATCCGGCCTTGGCAATGGCGATTCCGTACTCCGCCGACTTGACCTCGGCCTGACTGCGCAGCATCTCCGGAAGATATGCCTTGGCATTGGCGTACACCTCTTCCTTGCCGGGAATCAGCGCGAGCACCGCGTCATCGTCGCCGTCGACGTCGGCGAGCTCGATTTCATCCATTATGTCGAGTTCCAGGAGCTGCTTGAGAGTGAGTTTGCTCGAAGCGTAGCTGTTTCTGGCGGAGACGAGCTGGTATTCGTCGCTCTTGTACTGGCTCTGGAGCTGTGCATAGTCCACTCTGCTGAGCGTGCCGACCTTCCACAACTGCTCGCCGCGCTCCATCTGCGCCTTCGACGAGGCCAGGTTGCCCTCGTTGACGGTTATCGACTCCCGCGCATAAAGGCACTGCATATATGCCTCGATGATGGAGATCCTGATGTCATTGACGCTCTCGGCTACGGACAGGGAATCTATCGTGTTCTCGGTGAGCGCCTTCTTGTAAGAATTCCTGAGTTTGCCGCCGTTGTACAGCGTCATGTCCGCGGAAAGGTTGTAGTTTCCGGAGTAGACGGCGGAAGAATTGCCGGCGGCGTACTTGGTGATGCCCTGCGACACTCCGGCGGAAACCGAAGGGAAAAAGGCGTACTTGGAAGCATAGCTGTCCTGCAGGGAGGATTCGAAGTTGTTTTTCTGCTGCCTCAACTGGATATTGTTCTCCAGAGCGTAGTCCAGACACGTTTCCAATGTCCATACGCCGTTTTCCGGGGCCTGGGTCTGCGCCCGCGAGACAGAAGCGGCCGCCAGCGACAATAACAAGGCAACCGCAGGTTTTATCAATTGATTCATCTGAGTTGAAATTTCAGCGCGGAATACAAACAACAATTGTACCACACGGCGAAAAATCAGGGATCATTCCCGCGGGTAATCGACCAGGATCGACACTATGGCGCAGATCCCCATCACGAAGGGGTAGAAGAGGAACGGGATGATTGCCGTGGGCGCGATGCCGCCGAGACTTGACGCCATCAGGACCTGCGCTCCGTACGGAATCAGCCCCTGGGTGAAGCAGGAGAACGTGTCCAGCAGACTGGCGGTCTTGCGGGCGGGTATGCCGAAGCGGGTGGAGATGTCGCGGGCGATGTCGCCGACGGTGATGATGGCGATGGTGTTGTTGGCGGTGCAGACGTTTGCAAGGCACACGAGGGCGGCGATGCTCCCCTGGGCGCCTCTGCGCCCGGTCATATGACGCGTCAGTATGCTTATCAGCGCATCGAGTCCCCCGCCCCTGCGGATCAGTTCGAAAAGGCCTCCGGCAAGCATCGTGACTATTATCAGGTCGCTCATACCCGCGATTCCGCGGCCCACGCTCTCCAGCCAGCCTACCCAGCCGAAGTCGCCGTAGCACCACCCGATGACCGCGACGAGCGCTATGCCGAGCACCAGCAGGAGCAGCACGTCACAACCCGCGAGGGCGAGCACTATGATGGCAATGTAAGGGACGATTTTCACGAGGTTCACACCCCCTGCCGGAGCCGCGACGGCGATGTCGCGCCCCAGGAAGAGGTAAATCACGCTCACGATGACCACCGCCGGGAGGACTATCCAGATGTTGGTGCGGAACTTGTCCCGCATCTCGCAGCCCGCAGCTCTAGTGGAGGCTATGGTGGTGTCGGAGATGAACGACAGGTTGTCGCCGAAAAGGGCGCCTCCGACCACAACTCCGGCCATCATAGCCACACTGAGTCCCGCCTGTGAAGCGATCTGTGATGCGAGGGGCATCAGCACCACCACGGTGCCTACGCTCGTGCCGATGGCCATCGAGATGAAGCAGCCCGTGAGGAACAGGCCGGTCAGGAGCATCCCCGACGGCAGAAGGCGCAGGGCCGCAGCGACCGTGGCGTCCACGCAGCCGATGTCCTTCGCCGTCCCGGCGAATGCGCCCGCGAGGATGAATATCCATATCATCAGCATCACCTTGTGGTTGCCGGCGCCGCTGGAAAAAGCCTTTGCGCGCTCCGCAATCGTGCCTTTCGATATTATGAACGAATACACGCAGGCGATGAGGAACGCCGACGATATCGGCACCTTGTAAAAATCGCCCGCCACAAGCGAACTGACCACATAGGCGGCCAGGAAGACCGCCATAGGGCTGAGGGCGACAAGCCCCTTACAGTTTGACATACACTTCATTTTCCACAAAATTAAAAGAAAATCGCAAGTTAAGGCTATGTTTACCGGAGAATATTGGATATTTTTGTCCCGGCATACAGAAAGCAATGATCGATTCCGCACTCAACAAAGAAATCCTGAGGCTCTCGCTTCCCAGCATCCTCGCCAACCTGACGGTTCCGCTCGTGGGAATCGTGGACACGGCGGTCGCGGGCCACCTGGACGGGCAGGCGGCACTCTTCATCGGCGCGATCAGCGTGGGGTCGATGCTCTTCAATCTGCTGTACTGGAATTTCGGGTTCCTGCGCACCGGCACCGGAGGGCTCACGGCGCAGGCTTTCGGGCGCGGGTCCGCGCACGACTGCGCGGCGATTCTCGCCCGCGGCGTCGCGCTCGCCCTCGCGGCCGCAGCCCTGATACTGGCGCTCCGGCTCCCGTTCGTGAAGCTGGCGCTTCTGTGCACGGGCGCCTCGCAGGAAGTGGAATCCCTGGCGCTGCGCTACTTTCAGATAAGGATATGGGCTGCGCCCGCCACCCTGTGCCTTATGACCTTCAGCGGCTGGTTCGTGGGGATGCAGGACTCTATGAGTTCAATGTGGAAGGACCTGATAATCAACGGGGTGAACATTGTGGCGAGTGTTGTGTTCTCACTCGGCTGCGGGCAGTGGCGGGGCCTCGGATTCGAAGGCGTGGCCCTTGGCACCGTGGCGGCGCAGTACAGCGGACTGCTGTTCTGCATCATCGTCTGCGCCGTGAAGTACCGCCGCAGTGTCTTGAGCCATTTCCGAATCCGCGAACTGCGCGACATCCTTCGCGGAAAAGAGCTCAGGGGCTTCTTCGGGATGAACGCCGACCTGCTGGGCCGTTCGCTGTTCTTCACGTTCATCTATATAGGATACACCCTCATCGCCTCGACTTTCGGCGACATGCTGCTGGCCTGCAGCTCGATAATGATGCAGCTGCTGATGATATTCAGCTACTTCACCGACGGATTCGCATATGCGGCGGAGGCGCTCACCGGACGGTTCATCGGCGCGCGTGACCGTGTCCTGATGCGTCGCAGCGTGCTCTACACCTTCGTCTGGAGCATGGGCGTGGGGATGCTGTTCATCGGCATATACGCCCTGTCCGGCGTGCCTCTGCTGCGGCTGCTGACAGACGACACGGCAGTCGTGCAGACCTGCAGGCAGTTCCTCCCGTGGCTGATGCTGATGCCGCCCATAGGCTGCGCCGCATTCTTCTGGGACGGCGTGTTCCTGGGCGCCACCGCATCCAAAGGCATCCTCATCGCGATGGCAGGCGCGGCGGCGGCGTTCTTCGCCGTCTGGTTCGGCGGAAGCCTCATCGCCGGCGGACTGTCCGGCGCCGCCGCGCTGCACCTGCTCCTCGGCGCCTATTTCGCGCATCTGGCCTTCCGCGCCGTCTACCTGTCGGCCGCCTATCCATCCCGGGTGCGTGATGCCGCAGAAATCTGGCAGGCATAGTGCATTTGCGTGCAAATTTTATTATATTTGCACAATAACAATCAACCAATAACCAAATTCTAATACACCTATGCGTAAATTACTGTTTCTTTAAGCAATCCTCGCCTGCATTTCAGTGGCGACGCTTGCGCAGGAAAAAAAGGACGGCGCCCAGTACAACCAGTACGGCGTCAGGGTGGATGCAGATCCTCTCATCACCGAAGCCCAGGACGGAATCCTCGTCCATCGTTCAATGAATCCCAACTCAGGATACAAACTGTGGCTCGACTGCCGCGTGCAGGCCGACGGAGCCGTCTTCTACGGAGAGCCCGACTACGCCGACGAAATCGGCAACGGAGTCAGCATCCGCCGCGCCCGTTTCGCCGTGAAGGCCCAGGTCAACAAGGACTGGTACGGAGAAATCGACATGGATATGGCCAACGGAGTGTTCGAACTCAAGGACGCCATCATCCGCTACGACGGTTTCAAGAACTTCGAAATCCAGATCGGTAACTTCAAGGAGTTCTTCTCTATCCAGCGCAACAACTCTTCACGCTACCTGACATTCATGGAGCGTCCTATGATCACCCAGGCCCTCGCACCCTCACGCCATCTCGGCGCCAACGTCAAGTATGCCAACAAATGGCTCTGGGCTTCCACCGGCGTGTTCTTCCAGACCATAGACAACTCCGAGACCCGCACCTACGTCGAAGACGCCAACAAGGACTTCGGCCGCGACGAAGGCATCTCCAGCACGACCAAGGTCGTCTTCATGCCCGGCTGGAACAAACCCGACTGGGGACTGCACCTCGGCGCCGCGTTCTCATACCGCCAGCCCAAGAACGACGATGAAATCGCATCCACGTCAGGCGCGGACGCAGTGCGCTTCAGCACCCGCAACTCCAACTCGATCAACCGCAAGAAATACATCGACACCGACGAGATCAAGGACGTCAAGCACAACCTCCTCTACACCGGTGAATTCGCCGGCTACTACAAGGGACTGCGCTGGGAGGCCGCCTATATGGCCACTGACGTGACCCGCTACACCAACACACAGAACATCCACCTCTGGGGATGGTACGCACAGGCCAGCTACCTGCTCTTCGGAGGCCGTCAGCGCTACGACTCCAACGGCGCCAAGTTCACCCGCGTGAAGCGCGGCCAGAAATGGGGCGACGTCGAGCTCTGCGCCCGTTACGAATACCTCGACTTCAACAACAAGTTCGTCTCCGACGACCTCGTGTTCGGTTCGTCACAGGCATTCGCCCTCGGCCTCAACTACTACGTCAACAACCACTTCAAGGTGTGCGTCAACTGGCAGTACAATGACAACGACCGCTACGCCAACGGCAAGGGCAACAAGTTCTATGTGGGCACCGACACTGCAGGCAAGCCGACCAAGGACTACACCAAGGTCGCACAGGCCGACGGAAAGGGCGGCGTGGACTACCAGATGGTCTCCGTACGTTTCGAAATCGACTTCTAAAATCAGGGAGGAATCAATATGAAAAAGATATTTGCACTCGTCTCGCTCATAGCAGCGATGACATTGACATCCTGCGTGAAAGACCAGATTTACGGAGGAGCGACAATCAGCAATATAAAGAACACCATCGCTTATACCGAGCTTGACGCCGTGACGGTCACCGCGACCGTGGAGGCGCTCGTCCCCATCCAGGACGTGACACTCAAATATTACACAAGGGAAGGTCAGACACCCGTCGAAGTGAACATGGTCGAGGCCAACGGCAGCGTCTACGGAGCTGTCATCCCCGCCCAGGCGAAGGACGTCACCGTGACCTACTGGATCGTCGCCAAGACGGCTTCCTACACTGTCGAGTCCGCGGCCGTCTCCTATACCGTCGGAGCGACTCCCATCGACTACACCGGCCTGAGGCTCAACGAACTCAACGGCAATGACAAGTTCATCGAGCTCTACAACTCCGGCAAGAACGACATCCCCGTGGCAGGTATCAAGGTCCAGAAGGACGGCAAGGACGTGTGGACCTCCGGCTCCGCGATACTCTCTCCGGGAGGCTTCATACTCCTCTACAGCGAGGACGTGGTAGTCTCCGGCGGCGCACAGGAAGGCTATGATCCCGCTCTCGTGTTCACCAGCGGCCTCTCCGCTAAGAAGAATGTCCGCGTGCAGCTCTTCGACCCCGCAGGCAACTCCCTCGACGACTTCAACCTCACCAACATCCAGAAGACCGCGCCCGCATCATACAGCCGCAACTCTGACGGCAAGTGGTATCACGCCGACGCGACTCCCGGCAAGGCCAACAAGGAAGGCACCGACAAGGTGGAAGGTCTCGAAGGCGGCGATCCCGTCAAGGTTCCCGGCAGCGCAATCCTCAACGAGCTCAACGGCAACGACAAGTTCATAGAGATCGCCAACCCCGGCGACGAGGATTTCAGCATCGAAGGCTACAAGATCTACAAGGACGGCACCGACGCCTGGACGGCACCTTCAGGCTGCAAGGTTCCCGCAAAGGGATTCGTCCTCCTCTACAGCGCCGACGTCACCGCAGACCACCCCGACCATCCCTCCGATATGTTCTTCTCCACCGGACTCTCCGCCAAGAAGGCTGTGAAGGTCCAGCTCGTGGACAAGAAGAGCGCCGACGTCGACGTGTTCAACTACGCGACCTATATGGGCTCACCCGCACCTGCATCCTACGGCAGGAACGCGGACGGCAAGTGGTATCTCCAGGATGCAACCCCGGGCAAGGCCAACAAGGACGGCTCGGTGGCAGTTACAGGACTCGAATAAACAGATAAAGATATGGCAAAAGAAGAACTCAAAATCGGCGAAGTGAGCAAGCCCCGCTTCGAATTCCGCAGCTTCGGTCAGTGCTTCTGCGAAGCTCCCAAGCGTATGGCCCGCCTGTCAGTGCCCGTGCCCGAGAAGGTGTGGGAGCGCACAAGCGACGAGATCTACATCATCTCGGCCAAGAACGACATCAACAACACAAAGATCCGCAACGGCAAGATGGACATCAAGACCTATGTCCAGACCGTGGACGGCTTCGAGCAGTGGAACCCCCTGATGAAGGGCGAGTTCCCCATCGCGAAGGAAGTGCTCGAGAAGGAAGTGTTCCCCGCATTCATGGTCGAATGCCCCGCGCTCGACAAGGACACCTACACCTACGACGAGTTCATCGCGATGGTGAAGGCCAACCCCGACCTCGCCGCGGTGCGCGTGCACAAGCAGCGCTTCGGCTATATGGTCAACGACACCATCTGCGAGGTGGGCAACGTGCTCATCAACGGCGCGAAGGTGGTCACGATCAACTCCGAATCAACTGAGATAGAGGACATCAAGAAGACCGTCGCCGACTGCGGCCTCGAGGGAGTGGAGAACATCAACTACCTGCAGGCGATCAAGCGCGTCATCGGAATGTCAGACAAACCTCTTGCAAACGAATAAGATTATGGCACAGGAAATAGAAAAGAAATTTCTCGTGAAGTGCGACTGCTTCAAGAAAGACGCATTCAAGTCGACGAGGATCACGCAGGGATACCTCAGCAGCGTTCCCGAGCGCACCGTGCGCGTACGCGTGAAGGGTGACAAGGGATTCATCACCATCAAGGGCATAGGCAACGCCTCGGGCGCGGCCCGCTTCGAATGGGAGAAGGAAATCCCCGTCGAGGAGGTCAACGCCCTTCTCGAACTGGCGGAGCCGGGAGTCATCGACAAGACCCGCTTCCTGGTGAAGAACACCGACGGCAAGCACACCTGGGAAGTCGACGAATTCTACGGCGACAACGACGGCCTCACCGTCGCGGAAGTGGAACTTGAGGACGAGAACGAACCCTTCGACAAGCCCGCGTGGCTCGGCGAGGAGGTCACCGGAGACCCCAAGTACTTCAACTCTATGCTGATGAAGAACCCTTACAAAAACTGGAAGTAGCCATGGATGTACTCGATATGAACAACTACCGGGTGGAAAAACTCCCGAAGATGCGCAAAAGCGCTTTTGAAACGTGGATGGCACGCCTCGGAGTGCCGCTTGCCCTCATTGCGTTCGTGTGGATCTGCTGGTTCGCTCATATCGGGTTCATCGACAATCTCGATCCGCAGGGTCTGGCATCCAAGGCGCTGGCGCGCTTTGAGGTGCTGGGCCCCGCCGGATTCATACGCGCCAACTATGCGATGCTGGCGATATTCGTGGCCTCGCTCATCCTCTGGATGACCGAAGCCATACCCAATTACCTCACCTCCCTGGTGCTCATCCTGGGCATTGTACTGTTCAACGTGACCACCCAGAAGGAAGCGCTGGCGCAGCTCGGCCACCCCGTGATGTGGCTCAACATCCTGAGCTTCGTGCTGGCGTCCATGCTGGTCAAGACGCAGTTCGCAAAGCGCCTGGCCCTCGCATTCGTGATAAAGTTCGGCAAAAGCGCCAAGAGCGTGCTCTGGAGCTTCCTGATAATCAATCTCATACTGTCCGCCTTCATCTCCGCGACCACGGTGAAGGCGACGATAATGCTCCCCATCTTCATGGTGGTCTGCGCCATCTACGGAGCATCCGACGGCAACCGCAACAATTTCGGCCGCAACCTCGTGATCCAGAATCTTTTCCAGGTGAACATCGGCGCCAACGCATTCTACACCGGCAGCGGTGCTCACCTGCTCGCAATATCGCTCATCGCAGGCTTCGTGGGAAGTTGTGACTTCGGCTACGCCAAATGGCTGTTCGCCGTGGGCCCGATGAGCATCATAATACTTGTCGTGGGCCTGCTCCTGGGCATCTACGTCTTCTTCCCGATGAAGAAGGAGGAGCAGAAGCCGCAGATAGAAGGAGGCCTCGACCGCCTGAAGGACGAACTCGCCGCGATGGGCAAGATGACGGCGCAGGAGTGGAAGGCCGTGGGCATATTCGTCCTCGTGCTGTTCCTCTGGGTCACAAAGGGCACCTTCCACAACATCGACGAGACCATTGTCGCGCTCATCGGCGCGGTGATCGCGCTGATGCCCGGCATCGGCGTGGTGAAGTGGAACGACGTCGACATCCCCTGGCACCTTATGCTCTTCTCGGCGGGAGCCTACACCCTCGGCAGCGGCCTCAACGCCACAGACCTGCCCAACACGATGGTCAACGCCGCCTTCGACGCGCTGGGCATCACCTCAGACACCCCGTTCTGGGTACTGTACGTGATCATCACCTTCCTGATGATGTACTCGGGACTCATATTCCAGAGCAAGACCATCCGCACGATGGTGTTCGTGCCCATCGCCCTCGGAGTCGAGCAGCGCTTCGGCTTCCCCGCGATGAGTCTGGCCCTCCCCACTTCGATGCTCATCGAGCACTGCTACGTGCTGCCGTTCAACAGCAAGCCCGCCGCCCTGCTCTACAACACCAACCAGTACAGCCAGACCGACGCATTCAAATACGGCATCACGATGATGACATTCTCCTGGATACTCATCCTGATATGGGGCGAGACGGTGCTCAAGTGGACGGGCATCACTCCGGGACTCTTCTTTCTGAACTGACAATGATAGACGTCAAGACAAAGATACACGACCGTCGGTCCCTCGAGTTCAAGATCGGTTTCAGCACATCAGACTCCTCGCCAGCCGGGGAGTTTCTGATAGGAATGTGGATATTCGTGCCCGAGAGCCTCGACATCAACTCCTCGACATACTCCAAGGACGACTTCTACCGTGACCTCAAGTCCAACGTGAGGCTCATCACACCCTCGTTCTCCCTGGCGGAACTCGCCGCGCCCGACAGCGTGCCGATGTCCAACGTGCTCGGCGCCGCGCCGGAAAGGCTCGAGCACCAGATCAAGATGTACACCGCCATAGCCAAGAGCTCCGTCAGGGACGCCGCGGCCGAGATCTGCGACGGCGGAGGCGACTGCGCGCAGTTCATCAGCGGAGTGCGCGCCCTGATAGAATCCTACGGCCGCATGCCCGCCTGCGAGGCGATGGACGTCTGCCGTGAGTTCATCTACACGACCGTGATCCATCAGTCGTTCAAGATATTGGAACAATTCCCCGACGAAGCCTCCTTGACCTCGCTCATCCGCGAACTTGGCAGGGAGCGCAGGCAGCTCGGATACGAGACCGTGGACGCGAAGAACCCCAGCCCGACGTATCTTTACCGTCAGAGCCTCATCAAGAAATACGTGGAGCATCATCTGTACCTGAGCGCCCGCAAGAAGAAGGACGCCGTGCTGGTCGAGCAGGCTTACTACAGCGTCGCCGCGGGACTTGCGATGCTCTTCGCCACCGTGGTCGCCTGGGCCTTCCAGAGGACTTTCGGCAACCTCACCTGGCCTCTGTTCATCGCGCTGATCATCAGTTATATGATGAAAGACCGAATCAAGGAGCTGATGCGCTTCTATTTCGCGCACAAGATACGTTCCCGCTATTTCGACAAGAAGGCCGACATATGCCGCAACGGCCGCAAGATGGGCTCGCTCAAGGAAGCCTTCGACTTCATCGCGGCGTCGCGTGTGCCCGCCGAGGTGATGGAATGCCGCAACGGCTCCCGCCGCTACGGGACGTCCCTGCGAGTGACGGCCGAAGAGGTGATGCTCTACCGCAAGAAGGTGAGCATAGACAGCAGCGTCATCTCCGAAGGCCGCACGTACGAATACAACGGCGTCAACGACATCATCCGCCTGCACATCGGCAGTTTCCTGAGGATGATGGACAACGAACTGGTCAAAGTCGAGAGGATAGACTCCTCCGGGATGATAAGCACCGTCGACTGCCCGAGGGAATATCACATCAACATAGTCCTGCAGTGCGAGCAGAACGGCAGCGTGGAGTACCGGCATTTCCGCCTCTACCTCAATTCAGCCGGCTTGCAGAGAGTGGAAAAAATAGACTGAGACAAGCTCCGGTATTCTATAATATCTCCGAGATGTGCGCGAAGTATTTCTTGCTTACCGGCACGGGCTCGGTGTTCTCGCAGTCCAGGGTGGCGTTGATGCCGCCGTCGCGGTCGCGGCTCAGGGTGCTCACGTGCTCGGGGTTGATGTAGAACGAGCGGTGGCAGCGCACGAGGCCGTGCTTCTCGCAGGATGATTCGAGGCTCGACATCGAGGCGCGAAGCAGATAATTCTTCAGCACGCCGCCTTCCAGATAGAAGATTTTCACGTAATTGACCTCGGCGGCGATCTTCAGGATCGACGAAGTGTTGAGGGTGAGGCGCAACTTGTGTCTCTCGTCGTAGAAACGGATTCTCCTTTCAGATTCATCCTCCTCCTTGGCAGGGGCAGCAGGAGCGCTCTTCTCGGACAGAGCCTGCACGAACACAAGTGCCGAATAAGGATAGACGACGCTGAGATACACATAACCGAGAGACTCGGGGAGGCAGGCGAAATAATAGATCCTGCTGAAAAGGGAAATGTACATCGCAAAGAAAAGCGATATGACGTATGCCTCGCCGACGCACCACAGCAGATGCTCCCACCACCGTGCCGGCTTTTTCACGTTCATCCGCCAGAATATGGTCCTCGTGATGAGAAGCACCACCATCGAAATGCAGTAGAGCATCGACAGGTGGAAGTCCGACGGCTTCCCTCCGTAGGTGATGTTCTCAAGGAAATCCAGAGTGTCGTACAGGAAGGTGAAACCTATGAAGAAAAGCGACACACCGAAGATGCATATCACGTGGAACCAGTATTTCTGAATCAATTTTTTCATAGGGACGAAATGAATTTTTACCAATTTTCACCCCAAAAATATGAATATTTTCTGTAATTGTATGTTTTTCACCACTTTTTTTATCCCTATACATCAAACTGCGCCGACGTATATGCAGAAAGGATAACTTTGCGATTGTTATGGAACGAACCTATTACCCCCTCAGCGCCTCGCAGCAGATAGTCCGCCTGCAGACGATGATGACCCTCTTCAAGAGAGTCGGCAACATTATGTTCGCGCTCACGCTCGACAACCCCCTGGACCGCAGCGCGATGACCCGCGCAATAGAGATGGAATTCGACAGGATCGATTCTCTGCGCACGCGCTTTGTCAAGAAGGACGGGCAGCTTGTCCAGTATTTCGACGACAAGGGCTCGGCCGGAAAGATCAGGGAAGTCACATTCCGCTCACAGTCAGACCAGAAGAAATTCATCAACAGCTTCCGCAAGGGAATGCTTGACCCCGCAAAGGGCCAGACGATGAAGGTCGTCTTCGCCACCGACCAGGAAGGCAGGGACGTGATTTTCATAAAGATAAGCCACTTCGTGGCCGACACTTACGCGATAGGCGTGATAGTCACCGACCTCTTCGGCGTTTACGAAGCCCTGAAGAGCGGCACGGCGCTTCCCGCCGCCCCCGGCGCATTCGAGCCCGTGCTCAGGAAGGACACCGAATTCCTCGGCAACGAAGAGCTCCTCGCCAAGGACCGCACATTCTACGAAGAATACTATGCCAACAGCCACCCGGAACCCCCGATGTACTGCGGCCTGCACGGCAACAGCTCGGACGTATGGCTTGCCTGCAAGAAGAAGGGCAAGTTCTCCATCCCGTTCCGCTTCATCAAATGCGACACGGAAGGATACCGCTTCATAATACCCGCGGCCGTGGTGAAGGAAGTCCTCGCCTGGTGCGAAAAGGAAGCCGTCACCCCCGCCAACTTCTTCTATTTCAGCTATGCGCTGGCCTGCTCGCTGCGCAACGACCGCGCGAAATACCAGCACGCCCTGATGCTCCTCAATTCGCGCTCTACGGTCGCGGAGAAGAAGTGCGCCGGCACGAAGGTCCAGTCCGTGGGCCTCTACACCACCGTGGACTACGACAAGTCCTTCGCGCAGAATATAAAGGATATGGTGGCCGAGCAGACCGAGCAGTACCGCCACACCAGGATGTCCTACGTGGACGTCCAGCAGCTCCAGCACAAGGTCTGGGGCCATTCCGCCCTCACGCAGGTCGACGGATTCTGCTACTCGTTCATCCCGTTCAAGTCCCCTGCCGGCGTGTCGATGCAGGTGCACAGCAACGGCAAGGGTGCCCTCACGGGTTATGTCGCCCTTATGTTCAACCCCGACACTCTGGAAGTCGAGGCAGTCTACGACGTGCAGAGGGATATGACCGCACCCGCAGAACTGGCTGAATTCCAGAACATTCTAGTATCGTCAATAGAGAAGGTGCTCGCCTCCCCCGACAGCAGGCTCGCTGAAATATTATGAGAAAATTCGTGACCGTAAGGGACTTCAAGCCCGAATACTTCGCGGACGGCGAATACACCAGCATCCGCGACATAGTCATAAGGATCAACAAGGTCTGCCCGAAGAACAACATCTTCGCCGACCTCGACGAAAGCGGCCAGATACGTTACTACACCGCCGCCGACGTCCACGAAGAGATAATGAACCTGGGCGACGGCCTGATAGCCGAAGGGCTGCTGGGCAAGCATATGGCCATAGTCTCCGACAATTCGGTGCGCTATGTCCTGGCCGATATGACCATTTCCAGCGGAGCGGGCGTGGTGACTCCCATCGACAAGGACGCCCCCGACACGCTGATGGAGACCCTTTTCAAGAAGGCCGACATCGACGTCGTCTTCTGCGGCGCCAAATACGGCCGCAAGGTGGCAAGGATTGCCGAAAACTGCCCCCTCATCGGCACCATCATCACGATGGACAAGCCCGTGGAGGGCTACAGATGCTGGGATGAACTGGTCGCTGAAGGAGCGGCGCTGAAAGACCGCAGCGTCTTCCGCACCCTCGAGATGGACCTCGACGCCCCCGCAAAGATCCTCTTCACCTCCGGCACCACCGGCGCCAACAAGGGCGTGGTCCTCACCAGCCGCAACCTCGCCGCCAACGCGGTGAACTGCCTGGACGTGGTGAAGTCGGTCGAAGGCGCGCTCAACACATCGATGAGCGTCCTCCCGATGCATCACGCGACGGAGATCAACACCCACATAATGGCCCGCGTGGCCAGCGGAGACGTCACCTACATCAACGACAGCATCCGCACGATGATGACGAACATCAAGATCTTCAAGCCCGGTATCATCACCATAGTCCCGATGATCGCGAACGCATTCTACAAGACCTTCTGGGCGAACGCCGAGAAGGCCGGCAAGGCGGACAAGCGCCGCAAGGGCATCAAGCTGAGCAACCTGCTGCGCAAATTCGGCATAGACATCACCCACAAGATGTTCACCGACATCTACGAAGCCTTCGGCGGCAACCTCTACCAGATCGTCGGCGGCG
>R18__coassemble_1824_pt1 | contig 18426 bp, 18 predicted proteins | sample R18__metabat2_low_PE_003 | metagenome-assembled genome bin R18 | reverse complement strand
CCTCCAATGCCGGCTGGGATGCAGTGAAGCACCGCGGCTTCCTCACGGAAGTCTGCAAGGAATTCAAATCCAAGGGAATACGCACTTCAATCTTCATCGACCCGGATCCGCGTATGCCCGAAGCGGCGGCCCTTTGCGGAGCCGACCGTGTGGAACTTTATACTGCCGCTTATGCGGAAAATTACGGCGCAGACCCCGCGGCGGCGATAGCGCCCTACCTCGCGACGGCACTCGAGGTGCGCGCCTGCGGCCTGGGCCTCAACGCCGGCCACGACCTCAACCTGGACAATCTGGCATATTTCGTGCAGACGATCCCCTGGACCGACGAAGTCTCCATCGGACACGCCCTCATCTGCGACGCCCTGTATATGGGTCTCGAGAAAACAATCGGGGCATATCTTACTGAGATTCGGAAAATTTGATTACATTTGCACTTCATATCGATTTCAAACAAAATCAAAGATAAAAAATGAAAAAGACACCACTCATTCTCAGCATCATCGCCCTCGCAGGCGTGATCGCACTCGCCATTCTCTTCATCGTGGGCAACTGCGGTTCAAAGAAGGCAGCCCCCGCGGCAGAAGAAGGCACTGCCGGCTCATCCATCGCATACGTGGATTTCGGAAGGATCCTCAACGAATATGACAGGGCCAACGATCTCCAGTCAGTATTCCAGACCAAGGCCCAGAGCATCGAGCAGGACCTCAACAGAAGGAGCACCAAATTCGAGAACGACTACAAGGCATTCACCGACAAGATCAACAAGGGTCTCATCACACGTTCAGTCGCAGAAGTCCAGGAGCAGCAGCTTCAGAAGCAGCAGGCCAATCTCCAGAACTACGCCAACCAGAAGCAGCAGGAGCTCGCAGAGGAGCAGCAGGTGATGACAAACCAGATCTATGACGCAGTGAGGACTTACCTCGAACTCTACAACGCCGACAAGAACTACGACATGATCCTGCTCACCCAGGGCGACCTTCTCCAGTTCCCCGTGGCTGTCGCGAATCCCGCGACCGACGTCACCGACGAGGTGCTCGCAGGCCTCAATGACTCATACGTCGCCGAAAAGGCAGCAAAATAACAATGCGACTCAGGACCGTCATAGCGGCTCTTGCGCTGACAGCGATTCCGGCTCAAGGACAGACATTCTTCCAGAATGACTTGTCCGACGAGCCGGACAGCGTTGTCAGGGTGGCCGTCATCCTGCCGATCAGCGCCGCCGGGAAGGCAAACGACAACTACGTCGACTTCTACAGCGGGGCGCTGCTTGCGGCGAGGGATCTCGGAAGCAAGGGCATCGGTCTTGAAATCAACGTCTTCGACATCGGTGAAGGCCTCTCTTCGCTCACCCGCGCGGACCTGGAGCACTGCGACGTCATCATAGGCCCCGTGTCCTGCGACGACATCACGTCAGTCCTCGAGATACTTCCCGAAGACAAATATCTCATATCCCCTCTGGAGCAGAAGGCGGCCACGCTTGCGGACAGCGCACGCGTCATCCAGGTGCCCACTCCTGCCGATTTCCAGACCAGGGAGCTCGCAAAGTGGATAGCGGAAGACATCACATCCCACGACAGCGCCGTGCTTGTCAGCGACACGGCCTCAGTCGGGTCACATTATTTCACCACTCTCTGTGAGGAACTCGAGCACAACGGACTCGGCGAAGGCCTGTCCGGCATCCGCGGCCACAACCTCATATACAATGCTGACAACAACCGCTCCATCCCGCTCAGCTACGAAAGCGGCGCAGTCTCGGACGGCGTCAACAATTTCATCATAGCATCCGAGAACGAAGCGTTCGCGGGAGACGTCGTGCGCAACGTCAACATCCTCAACCTCAAGAAATACAAAGTCTCCCTGTACGGACTGTCCCGCATCCGCAGCTTCGGCTCCATCGACGTGGAAAGCCTGCACGCCTGCAGTCTCAAGACAGTCGGCTGCTATGCGGTGGACTACACTGACCCGGACGTCAAGCAGTTCGTGAAGACCTACAGGTCGGTATACAAGGGGGAACCCAATTCATTCGCGTTCCAGGGCTACGACATAATGAAATATTTCGCCACCCTCGCCCACAAGTTCGGCGATATGTGGACATATTTCATCAACCGCCCGGTCCGCGGCTACCAGGTAAGTTTCAGATTCTCGCCCTGCGAGGGCGGCGGTGCGGTCAACACAGCCGTGCGCCGGGTCACCTGGAATCCCGATTATTCAGTGGAAACAGATTAGTCGTCCCTAAAGAAGCAGGGACCTTGCATTTGCGACAGCCTCAGGCGTGATGTCCGAGGCGCTGAGAAGGCGCGCTATCTCCATCACGCGGGCCTCGCCCGTCACCTTTGCGATCGTGGAGGCGGTCTTGCCGAAGACATCAGTCTCCTTGCTCACCACATAATGCGCGCTGCCCTTTGCGGCCACCTGCGGCAGATGAGTGATTGCAAAAATCTGCATATCCGCACCCATGGAGCATATCATACGTCCCATCTTGTCGGCGACGCTGCCGGACACTCCGGTGTCGATTTCGTCGAAAATCATCGTCGGCATACCCACGAAGCGCGCCATCATCTGCTTGAGGCACAGCATTATACGGGACACTTCACCTCCCGAGGCGCACTTGGAGACCTCGACGGGGTTGCGACCGCTGGCGGAGAAAGTGAAGATCACGGAATCGCAGCCGGAAGGACCGGGCACGCTGTCCTGAAGCGAAACGGCGAAAACGGCGGATTCCAACTCAAGGAAGCGCAGCGACGAAGTGACCGATTCCCCGAACGGAGAGGCGGCGGCAGAGCGGCTTTCGCGCAGCGACCTGCAGACGGCCTCGTATGCCGCTCCGGCGGCTGCAAGTTCCTTCTCCAGCGCGGATATTCTCTCCTTGAGAGTATCGGCATCGAAGAGCGAATCGGAGAGGCTGTCCCTCAGGGCGATGAGTTCGCCGACAGTCGAGCAGCTGTGTCTGCGCATCAGCGAATACAGCAGCGATATCCTGTCGTCCACCTGCTGCAGGCGCTCCTCTGACACCTCTATGCGTGAATCGGCGTCCTCTATCGTGGAAAGGATATCATCCAGTTCGATGCGGGAAGACTCCAGCCTTGCTTCCAGCGGCTGCACGGAAGGCACGAGCCTGCCGACTTTGGCGACACTGCGTTCAGCCTCACGGAGGGCAACGGATATCCCCTGCCCCTGGCCGAAGGAGTCGAACAGTGAGAGCACCGAAGCGAATGTCTCCTTTATGGATTCAGCGTTGGAAAGCTGCTTCTGCTCCACTTCCAGCTCCTCGAGCTCGCCTTCGCGAAGAGAAGCGGCGTCAAGCTGCCTGAACTGTGCTTCGACATATTCCTTCTCTCCGTTGAGACGCGCTAGACTCTCACGGGCCTCCGACAATGATGCTTTTGTCTCCTGGAGATGCTTCCAGGCCGCCCTGCAATCCGAAAGTAGCTGGGCGTTGCCGCAGAAATGGTCCAGCAGAGACAGCTGGAAAGCGGGATCCTTCAGCAGAAGGCTCTGATGCTGGGAGTGGATGTCTATGAGTCTTGCGGAGAGTTCTCCGAGCACCCCGACGCTCACCGGCGAATCGTTGACAAAGCAGCGAGAACGCCCGGAGGCGGCCACGACGCGGCGGATGACGAGGTGCCCCCCGTCCCATTCGATGTCGCCCGCGTCGATTATGTCCTTCAATGCGCCGTCCGAAGAAGGCGCGTCAAATTCAGCCTCCACCACGCAGCTGTCCGCCCCTTCCGATATCAGGGACGCATCTGCCTTGGCTCCCGAAAGCAGCGAGAGCGCGCCAAGCACTATCGACTTGCCCGCTCCCGTCTGTCCGGTAATAATGATCAGACCCTCCGGAAAATCCACATCCAGAGAGTCTATCAGTACGTAATTTCTTATGTGAAGACTGCGGAGCATCGTGTGCGGCCTACTTGAGGTCGTCGTCGTTGGCTACGCGATAGTAAATTTCGTCGTTCTCGAATTCGGAAATGGCCACGAGGTCGGGCTTGGGCTGACGCTCGTAATATTTGGATATCTCTATCTGCTCCTTGTTCTCGAATGTCTCTTCCATCGTATCGCGCTCGTTCTTGAAATCCTCGAGCTTCTTGGAGAGCTCCTTCTTTTCGGCGGCGGCTATCTGGTTGGCCCTCTTGTAGAGGATGACCACAGACTCGTAAATGTTTCCGGTGGGTGCCGCGAGGTCCTTGACGTCGCGGGTGATTGTGTTTGTAGGAATTTTCTTGTCCATCTCTGATGTTGCTTACAATTATATTACGAGCGGAGCCTACAGCTTTGTTTCAATTTTTTTGTATTTGGCGAATGCATCGTCAAGTTCCTTGCGAAGCGAAGACTCGGGGTACTCGCCGATGAAATTGTAATAGTCGTCCGCAAAGACCAGATAGCGCTCCTTCTGCTTTTCGGGCACGCTCATCGATGCGTATTTGTAGGAGGACATTGCCGAGTAGAACAGCACCTTTTCGCGGTAGATATTGTCCGAGTCGTCCTTCAGGACGTTCTTCAGCGCGACGTTGGCGGCCTTGTAGTCCTCCATCTTGTAATAGAGGTAGGCGTTCTCGAAAGCCTTGCGGTCAAGCCTCTCGTTGAGGTCGTCGAGCATACGGTTGCAGGCGGCGATGTGAGGCGAATCGATGTTGTTCACGATATACTCGCTGATGGCGGTGATCGCCTGATAAGTGGGCGTCTGGTCGAGTTCGTAACGGTATGTGGCCCTGTACATACAGTCGATCCTGAGGAATTCCGCGTCTTCGACGAAGGGGCTTTCGGGATGGGTCTCGACGAACTGCTGGAAATTGGCGGCTGCGGTGTAGAAGTCCTTGCTGCGGTAGTTGCTGAGCGCCCAGTAGTACTGCACGGTGTCATCCCTTTCCGTGCCGGTGACGGCGACCGACAGGGCTTCGAACAGCTTGGCGGATTTCTGATACTTGCCTATGTTGAAATAATCGAATGCCGCGGCATACTTCGCCTCGGTGTCGCTGCCGTTGAGCAGCAGTTCAAACTTGGATTTGCAACCTGCGGCGAGCACTGCAACCAGGGCAGCGGCCAACAGCCATCTGTATTTTTTCATTTCTTCAAATATTTTTCAGCGTCAAGCGCGGCCATACATCCGGAGGCTGCGGCAGTCACCGCCTGCCTGTAGGAAGGGTCCCTCACGTCGCCTGCGGCAAAAACGCCTTCGACGTTGGTGCGGGATGAGAATCCGTCCGCCACAATGTATCCGTTCGCATCGGTCTTCACCCACTGCGAGAACATCTCCGAATTGGGATGATGCCCCACCGCCAGGAAAAAGCCGTCGGCCTGTATTTCAAAAACCTCGCCATTCTCGCGCAGAAGACGCACTCCGGTGACACCTTCTTCGTCTCCGAGCACCTCCTGAGTCGTGCATTTCCACAGAATCTCTATGTTTGGAGTGTCGAAAACCTGCTTCTGCATAGCCACGGACGCCCTGAAGACGTCGCGTCTGACTATCATATAGACCTTGCGGCAGAGTCCTGAAAGATAGAGCGCCTCGCTGCAGGCGGAATCGCCTCCCCCGACCACGGCCACCACTTTCTTGCGGTAGAAGAAGCCGTCGCAGGTGGCGCAGGCGGACACGCCGCGTCCCTTGTACTTCTCCTCAGAAGGCAGTCCGAGGTATTTCGCCGTGGCTCCCGTCGCTATGATCACGCTGTCGGCTTCGTATTCCTTTTCGCCGTCGACGGTCACGCGCAGGGGTTTTCCCGAGAAGTCCACTGCGCTCACGCGGCCCCTGCGGATGTCCGCGCCCAGACGGGCCGCCTGCTCGCGCATCCTCATCGTGAGTTCCGTGGCATCGACTCCCTGCGGCCAGCCCGGGAAATTCTCGATCGTGCCGGTGGTGGTGAGCTGGCCTCCCGGCTGGTCGCCTTCGAAGACGACGGGGTCAATCGCGGCCCTGGCCGCGTAGACGGCGGCGGTATATCCCGCCGGACCTCCTCCTATGATAAGGCATTTTATCTTTTCCATATTCGTGCAAAGATAACAAAAATGTCTATCTTTGCCTGATAAAATGACACTGTAATATGAAAAACATCTTCAAAGCGATCGCATTGGCGGCCATAGCCATATCGGCCGCATCCTGCATCAGCGACGATCAGGAAATTTCAGGATCCACCATCGGCACCCTGGCCGATTCCTACCTGCTTACCGACTACGGCTGGAAACTCATCTTCAAGACCAGCGAGGTCACCTTCGACAAATCGGTCGTCAAGACCGGCTCACGCGTGTACGTCAACTTCAACTATCTCTACAGCGAGATGAGCGACACGGAAGTGAAGGGCACGATGACCAGCTACCACGTCTTCAACGTCCAGGACATACTCAAGGAAGGAGAATACGAACCTGAAGACATCGGCACCGACGGCATATACTTCCCCAGCGCCAACAACCTCTGGGCATCGGGAGGATATGTCAACGCCTGCCTGTGCTACTATCAGGGGAAGAATTCCAATACCGCCCACACCATCAGCATGGTCTACAACGAGCAGGAGAGCGTGGACGGAGACCTCGTGTTCGAGATTCACCACAACGCCTTCGGCGAGACCATCGGATATCAGGGATACGAATACAGCAACTGCGACTACGTGCAGGCCTTCCTGTCATTCAACTATCTGAAAGTCTATTCCGGCAAGATCAATTCGATCACGGTGAAATACAACAATATCAGGGACGCCGTCTCGACACCTCCGGTGTTCGAGGACGTAGCCGTCAAGATATCGATCACGGACCCGGCCTAAGCCAGTTCGCACAGAAGCGTGGCGGAGGTGCAGGAGACGACCCTGACGGTCACATAGTCACCTGCCTTGTGCACGCTGTCGGCAAATACGCACATCTTGTTGTTGGAAGCGCGCCCGCACAGGGCGCCTTCCGTTTTTTTGGCAGGTCCTTCGACCAGCACCTCGACGGTCTTGCCTATGTCGGCCCTGTAGCTCTCCAGCGACATTCTGCCCTGGAGTTCTATGATTTCGTTCAGGCGCCTGGTCTTGGTGGCTATGTCCACGTCGTCGGGGTACTTGCGGGCGGCGAGGGTGCCGGGACGCTCAGAATAATAGAACATGAAGGCGGTGTCGAAGCGCACCTCGGAGAAGAGGCTCAAGGTGTCCCTGTGGTCTTCCTCGGTCTCGGAGCAGAATCCGGCGATCACGTCGGTGGTGAGGCCGCAGTCGGGCAGGACCGAGCGTATCTTTGCGACCCTGTCCAGATACCACTGTCTCGTGTAACGGCGGCGCATCTTCTCGAGTATGCGGTCGGATCCCGACTGCACCGGCAGATGTATGTGGCGGCAGATGTTGGGATACTTTGCCATCGTTTCTATAACCTCGTCGGAGATGTCCTGCGGATTGGAGGTCGAGAAACGCACCCTGAGGAGGGGTGAAACCAGGGCGACCATCTCGAGCAGCTTCGCGAAGGTGACGTCCTCCCAATGATAGGAATCGACGTTCTGGCCCAGAAGGGTGACCTCCTTATATCCGCGCGCGAAGCAGTCGCAGGCCTCGCGCACGATCGTGCGCGCGTCCCGGCTGCGCTCCGCGCCGCGGGTGTACGGCACGACGCAGTACGAGCAGACGTTGTTGCATCCCCTCATTATGGAGATGAAGGCGCTGACGCCGTTGCGGTCGATGCGCACCGGGGATATGTCGGCGTATGTCTCCTCGCGGGAGAGCCGCACGTCCATCTGCGCCTCACCGCTTTCGGCGGCGGCGAGAAGCTGCGGCAGCGAGCGGTATGCGTCCGGACCGGCGACGACGTCCACCTTGCCTGTGGCCGTCAGCGAGTCCTTCAGCCTCTCCGCCATACATCCGAGTATGCCCACGAGGACCTTGCGCGAACGCCTCTGGAGGTTGAACTGGTCTATGCGGCCCCATATCCTCTGCTCGGCGTTGTCCCTCACGGAGCAGGTGTTGGCCATTATGACATAAGCTTCGGAAATGTCTTCCGTGCGCTCATATCCGGCCTTTTCGAGTATTGAGAAAACGACTTCGGTGTCATTGACGTTCATCTGGCAGCCGTAAGTCTCGATGTAAACCTTTTTCATTGTGACGGCAAAGATAGATAAATTTCTTATCTTTGTGGTTTGTAGAGTTATGATAAAGACACTTGTAAAGACATTTGCCGCCGCATTGGCGCTGTTTTCGGCCGTTTCCTGCGCGTCTTCGCTGAAGAACGTGGCGATCACCTCCTGCGAGATCTCGTCGGTGGAGGCCGTGGGGCTGCACGGAATCGACGCCGTGCTCGCGATCACCGTCGACAACCCTGCCGGAGACATCTCCGTGAAGGATATGAAGGGGGAAGTGAAACTCAAGGGGCAGAAAGTGCTGGACATCACAGCGGAGGACGTGGAAGTGGAGCGCAAGTCCGAGAAATGCTACGAAGTGCCCGTGAGGGGCACGCTCGCGCAGGACATCAACATTTTCTACATACTCGGCGCCCTGTCCGACCCCGACATACGCACGCTCTCGCTTGATTTTTCTGCCGACGTGAGGCTAAAGAGCGGAGTTGGCACGACTTTGTCATACAAGGACCTGCCGCTTGACTTTCTTATGAATGAATTGAAACTGTTCAAATGAAAAAACTGATCTGCACCATACTGGCCCTTGCCGCCACCGCCGCGGCCGTTTCCGCACAGAACACGATGCAAGCCGTCCCTGAAGGATATGAAATCGTGGATTCCCTCATCTACATCCCGGTCTCATCGGTGGACACCACCGTCAGGGGCAACATCTTCAACATCCTGCCCGAGGGAGTCACAATTCGTCAGGACGGATCAGTGCGCGACGCAGTCAACGCGAAGACGGAAAAGAACGCCGCGAAAATGCAGCACGGTTTCCGCATACGCATCTATTTCGACAACCGGCAGGACGCGCGCGGACGCTCCAGTGCCATCCTCTCGTCGTTCCAGACAAGATATCCGGGAAGCCCCGCATACAGAAACTTCGACGCCCCGTTCTTCAAGGTCACCGTCGGCAATTTCCGCACAAAGGCCGATGCATTGGCATTTCTGGAGACCATAAAGGGCGAATACCCGTCCGCATTCCTCGTCAGGGAGGAATTAAAATACCCTTCGCTCGACTCGGCCTCCGACTTCGTGGTCGACACCGTGAAAGTCCTCAGGAAGAAGCAGAAATGATAAAGCAGGGACTGGAACAGAGACTTCAGCAGAAACTATCTCCGCTGCAGATACAGACAATCAAGATACTTGAATTGCCTGTGCTCGAGCTGGCGCAGAAGATCCGCACCGAACTTGAGGAAAACCCCGTGCTGGACGACGCCCCTTCTTCCGAAGGCGACGAACCCCAGGACGTGTCCCTCGACGAGCTGAAGGAGGACGATTACATTCCCGACTACAAGACCCGCGTACGCAACTGGGGCAAGGACGAGCGCCCCGAATACAACACATTCTCCGTCAAGGAGAGTTTCACCCAGAGCCTGATGCGTCAGCTGGGTTTCCGCAACCTGGACCAGAGGCGCTACGCCATCGCCGCATTCATAATCGGTTCCCTCGACGATGACGGCTACCTGCGCCGCGACATCGAGTCGCTGGTCGACGATATGGCGTTCCGTTCCGGCCTGGAGACCGACGCCGAAGAGGTGGAGGACATCCTGGTGGGCATCATTCAGGAGTTCGAACCCGCAGGAGTCGGCGCCCGCGACCTGAGGGAGTGCCTGCTCATCCAGCTGGACGGCTGTTCCCGCACGCAGGACGTGGAGGACGCGAAGAACATTCTTGAAAACGAATTCCAGGAATTCACCAACAAGCATTTCCAGAAGATAATGTCCCGACTGGGAATGGACGAGGCAAGGCTGAAGGCCGCAATGGCGCGCATAGTCAAGCTGAATCCTTCTCCGGGAGGCCAGATCGACGACTCTTATTCGGACCAGGCGCAGCAGGTGGTGCCGGATTTCATCCTCACCGAAAGCGAGGACGGGGAGATTTCATTCACGATGCCACGCTTCTCCATCCCCGAACTCAAGGTCAACAAGCGCTACGCCGACCTTCTGCTCGAGGCGAAGGGTTCATCGGAACGCGCGCAGAAGGAAGCCGCCGTGTTCGTGCGCCAGAAACTGGATTCAGCGAAATGGTTCGTGGAGGCGATACGCCAGCGGCACAACACCCTCAGCAAGACGATGCAGGCCATCCTGGACTACCAGAGGGCATTTTTCGAGAGCGGCGACGAGTCCGACCTCAAGCCTATGGTGCTCAAGGACATAGCGGAAAAGACCGGCTTCGACATCTCGACCATTTCCAGGGCTGTCAACAGCAAATACATAGAGACGCCGTTCGGCATCTATCAGCTCAAATATTTCTTCTCCGAAGGACTTGAAAACAAGGACGGCGAGGAAGTCTCCACGCGCGAACTCAAGAAGGCCCTGCAGGAATGCGTCGATGCGGAAGACAAGAAAAAGCCGCTCACGGACGAGCAGCTTGTCGAAGAGATGGGAAAGAGAGGCTACAAGGTGGCGCGCCGCACCATAGCCAAGTACCGCGGACAGCTCAACATCCCCCTCGCCCGCTGGAGAAAGGAGCTCTAGACCTTTTTTCTGCGCGTGGAATGGCATATCAGCTGAACTTTCACTTCGTCCAGCTTGTATCCCCGGAGCTTCAGTTTCTTGAAATGGCTTTCGACAAGACGCGTGAATTCCTCGTCCTCGATATCCCTGAACACGCAGTTTTTGGTGTCATACATATCTATGTGGGGCGCGATGTTCGCGTCGAAGAGCATCCTGCCTTCGAGGCTGGGGATGCGGCGGCAGATGCCGAGGTCGGCGAACTGGGTGAGAATGTTGTAGACGGACGAGACCGAAACGGCGGCGGTGCCCTGCTCCTTTATGTAGGCGGCGACGGTATCCGCGCCGGCGTGACCCAGATGCGACACTGCATCGTAGACTGCCAGACGCTGTGACGTGGCCTTGAGCTTGCAGTCCTTCAGACGCGCCCTTATATCTTTCTTCTGTACCACAGGAAAATTCGATTTTGTCAAAGTTAACGGCAAATTTCAAGTATTCCAAATGAGAAGTTTGCTATCTTTGCCCTGTCAATGTATTTGAACTATGAAAATTTCAGAAATGTGCGAGGCGGAGAGGCCTCGCGAAAAGATGCTTTCGAGGGGGGCCGCCAGCCTCAGCACGGGCGAACTGCTGGCGGTGCTGCTGCGCAGCGGCACAGCCGGCAGGAGCGCGCTGGAGCTGGCGCAGATGCTGCTGAAAGCGGCTGACGGCAGCATCGTGACGCTGTCGGAGATGTCCCGCCGGGAAATATGCTCCATTCCGGGAATCAAGGCCGGCAAGGCCACGTCGGTGATTGCCGCGCTCGAACTCGGAAGACGCTTCCTCGAAGAGAAATCCACTGTAGTCAAGAAACCCGTCGTCCATTCCAGGATGATTTTCGAAATGATGCTCCCGCGCCTCAAGGGCATCAGGCACGAGGAATGCTGGGTGCTCCTTCTCAACAACGCCAATTACGTGCTTGCCCGCGAGAAGACCGCCGTGGGCGGGGGCAACTCCACCACGATAGACATTCCGCGGATCCTGCGCCTGGCCCTGGACAACAATGCCTCAGGGCTCATCCTGGTGCACAACCACCCTTCCGGAAGCCCCAGACCGAGCAATGCCGACATACTTTATACGGAGAACCTGAAAAAAGCAGCGACACCCTTCGGGATATCGCTGCTCGATCACGTCGTGGTCTGCGACGACTGCTTCTACAGTTTCGCGGACGATATGCTTTACAAGGCCTGATCTTCGCTGACCAGGGCCACGATTTCGCCCTTGACCACAGGTTTGCCCTGCGCGGCGGTGACGGCAACGATGCGGCCGCTCACCGGAGAGGGTATTTCCTCAAGGCCATAGAACGTCTGGACGTAGCCTGCGGCCTTGCCTGCCGTGACAGCGGTACCGGCAGTCGGAGCCGTGGAATCGTCAGTCACGTCGACCTGCCACAGTATCCTGCCCTTTGCGGGAGCCTGGACAGGAACTGCCCCGGGATGCTTTGCGACCAGTGCGTCTATGTCGAACTGAGGCATCTCCACGACCGGGCGGGTGATCACCACCGGAGCCCCCGCCTTGGCGCGGAAGCCCTCCAGCTCGGCGTTGAAGCGCTCCTTCGCCACTCCGCTGCGGTAATCGCGGTACTGCCTCTCGTGCATCGCCAGTTCGAAGAGTTCCTCGTCATCCTCGCCGCAGTCCCAGCCTTCCTGAGCCATCATTTCCCTGAACTTCGGAAGTTCGTCGGGGTATTCGTCCTGGGGGGTGCCGCTGTAGAATTCGAAGCCCTTCTCCTTTGCGAGAGCGACGATCTCCGGGGCGAGCGGGCCGGGCAGAGTGCCCATTTTCCCCAAAATCATACCCCAGGTGTCCTTGTCTATCGTGCTGAAGCGCGGTTTGCCCTGGCTCATCGCGAGGAGGTTCATCAGCGCGGTGTTCTTGACGTACTGGCTGAACGGGGTCACGAGCGGCGGGTAGCCGAGGCGCGGCCAGACGTATTCGACCTCGCGGAAGAGCTGTACCATCAGCGAATCCAGGCTGCTCACGGGCCTGCCGTTCGCGGCCTCGGAGGCATTGATCGCCTTCTGGAAGCCCTTGAGGTCGGCCATCATCGAACCCATCATTCCTCCCGGCAGGCCGCAGCCCACCAGAAGAGAGGTCATCCTCGAATTGGAAGGATTGATCCAGTAGCCCAGGAAGTCGTCGATGAATTCCTGCGTGAGCCTGCGCACTTCCATATATGCGTCCATATCGATGTCCTTCACGAGGAATCCGTCGGCTTTCAGCATCTCGCGGACAGTGATCACGTCGGGATGCACCTTGCCCCAGGAGAGCGGCTCCACGGCCACGTCAAGGAAGTCCGCTCCCGCACGCGCGACTTCGAGCATCGACGCCGCGGAGAATCCCGGACCGGTATGACCGTGGTACTGCACCTTGATATGGGGATATTTCTTCTTTATTTCACAGACCAGGGCGGCGAGATCCGTCGGACGGCCGATTCCGGCCATATCCTTGAGGCAGATTTCGTCCGTACCATACTCCACCAGCTTGTCAACGACGCCCATATAATATTCCACAGTATGCACGGGCGAGTGAGTGACGGACAGCGCGGCCTGGGAGATCATCCCGGCCTTTTTGGCGTATTCCACCGAAAGACGCAGGTTCCTGTGGTCGTTCAGGCCGCAGAATGAGCGGGCGATGTCGGTGCCCTGCGCCTTCTTAACCTTGAACATAAGTTCGCGCACGTCGGCAGGTACCGGGTTCATCCTCAGGGCGTTAAGGCCACGCTCGAGCATATGCGTCTGAATGCCGGCGGCTCGCAGCGGGGCCGTCCATCTGCGCACGGCTGCGTTGGGGTTCTCGCCGAACAGCAGGTTCACCTGCTCGAACGCGCCGCCGTTGGTCTCCACGCGGTCAAAGCAGCCCATACCGACAATGGCCGGAGCCACCTTCTCGAGCTGGTCCACCCTCGGGACATACTTGCCCGAAGACTGCCACATATCCCTGTAAACGAGGGAGAATTTTATCTCTTTTGCCATAAATATCAATTATCAGACGCACAAAGATATCAATTTTTCGTCATCAAACTTGTAAGGTTCAAAATTATTCGTACCTTTGCAGTCCTTAAACGGTGCGATTAGTTCAGTTGGTAGAGCACCAGATTGTGGTTCTGGGTGTCGTGGGTTCGAGCCCCACATCGCACCCAACTGATATCAGGGGGACGCTAAGCGTCCCCCTCGTGCGTTCCGCACTCACCCCCTCGGCTCCCGGACTGCTGCGCAGTCCAACTTTTACCCCCTTCCGGCTTCGCCGGCCGCGCTGAGGCGCGGCTTGCCACTCTCCGCACACACCCAAAAAGGCCTGCTGACGCAGGCATTTTTTTACTGCCGCCAGGACGGAAAAAAGAATTTTTTGTAAATTTTTGTAAGCAAGTGGAAGAATGTGGAAAAATTTATCTACATTTGCACCATTGCGTATAAGAATTTATGGTAACCTTCATCGGAAAATACGGTTCTAAGATGGACGACAAGGGGAGACTGGTCTTCCCGGCGCCGTTCAAGAGCCTTATGAACCTTGAGGGGGACATGAGGTTTGTCATCAAAAAGAGCATCTATGACGACTGTCTGGAAATGTGCACGTTTGAGGAGTGGACAAAGCAGACGGACGCCATCAGAGAGACTCTCGATTTCTTCAATCCCAGACACGTGCAGTTCTGGCGGCAGTATATGCGGGACTGCGACGTGGTGGAACCTGACCCGAAACTCGGGCGAATATCCATTTCCAGAGAACTTCTTGACGCAATCGGTGTAGACAAAGACGTGGTTTTCTTCGGCATCAATTACAAGATCGAAGTCTGGGCGAAAGAGAAATTCGAGGCATCCAAAATTTCCAACGATCAATTCCTTGCCATTGCAGAAAGCCTTTCCAAGAAGAAATAGGAGGCTGCCGCAATGTCCGAATACCACAATCCCGTTCTACTTTCACAGAGCGTAGACGCCCTCGTAGGCGATCCCGGCGGCGTGTATGCCGACGCCACGTTCGGCGGCGGCGGCCACAGCGCGGAGATTCTCCGCAGGCTCTCCCCCGAAGGCAGGCTGATTGCCTTCGACCGCGATGCCGACGCCCTGGAAGGAAGGCTGGACGACCCGCGTTTCACGCTGATACACAACAATTTCAGATTCATACACAACTATACTCTTCTGGAAACGGAAGACGGCCTGGACGGCATACTTGCCGACCTCGGCGTGTCCTCACACCAGTTTGACACGGCAGAAAGGGGCTTCTCGTTCAGATACGAGGCCCCGCTCGATATGAGAATGAATGTGCAGGGAACAACGACTGCAGCGGACATTGTCAATTCTTATACGCAAGAAGAATTGGAAAAGATCCTCAAAATCTACGGTGAAGTGGACGGAGCGCGCAGAATTGCCGGACTTATTGTCAGCGCAAGGGCGAAGGCCCCCATCCTCACTACCACCGACCTCGACAATGCCATTGCAGCCGCCCTGCCTGCATTCTCAGAACACAAATTCCTCGCGAAGGTCTACCAGGCCCTGCGCATAGAGGTCAACCGCGAGATGCTCTCGCTCGAGAAATTCCTTGAAGGGGCGGCACGCTCGCTCAAACCCGGAGGCAGGCTGGTCGTGATCACCTACCATTCACTGGAAGACCGTATGGTGAAGAATTTCATCAAGGCCGGCAATGTGGAAGGTGAAATGAAAAAGGACCTCTACGGCCGCGCAGATCTGCCCTTCAGGGCCGTGAACCGCAAGCCTATACTGCCCGGAGAGGATGAAATAGAAAGGAACACACGCGCGCGCAGCGCAAAACTCCGCATCGCGGAAAAGATATAGAAGGATATGGAAGAGAGCGAAAAGAGATGGAAGCTCAGCGACCTCGGCAGAGGCCTCAGGGAGAGTCTCCTTGCGATAGTCAAGGGAGATTTCCTCCTCAGGCTCGACATCGGCCGCTATTTCCTGCACATCCTGTATATCTTCCTGTGCTTCGGAGTGGCGATCTGGGTCAGTCTGATGATTGACACCACGCTCACGAAAGTGGAGCGCAACCGCGCCGCGATCGAGGAGCTGGAGGTCCAGCACAACCAGAAGGAATACGATCTGATGTGCCTCGAGCGCAGGTCGGCTGTGTCCGAGATGTTGAACAGGATGGGTTCGGAGGTCGGGGAGCCTCAGGAACCTGTAACGGTGATAGTGAAATGAACGAAGGAAGAGACCGCATAGGACTGATTCTGTACTTCATCTACCTGATGATGCTTCTGGCGTCTGTGGTGGTGATAGGAAAGATCGTCTACATCCAGTTCATCTACAAGCCGTCGGAGAAGGTCGAGAGGATCTTCACCCCCACCAGCGTGCTCGAAAAGACTGCCCCCCGCCGCGGGGACATCCTCGCCTGCGACGGCCGCAAGCTGGCGATGTCCTGCCCCGTCTATGACATAGCGATGGACTGCACCGTGCTGAAGAGCGACAAGACCACGGAAGAGAGCGCTGAAAATGAAAAGAAATGGCGCGAAGACGCCAAAAAACTTTCGGTGGAACTCGCGAAGACGTTCCCTTCGAGGAATGCCGACAAATGGTACAACCTGATGCTCTCCTCACGGAAGAACGGAGTCAGGTACCTGGTCATCGCCAAGGACGTGGACCGCAACACCCGCAACGCAGTGAAGGAGTTCCCTCTCTTCTGCAGGGGACGTTACAAAGGCGGTTATCTTGAAACGGAGAGGATAGTTCGCCGCTACCCTTACGGCTCGCTCGCCCGCCGTACGGTGGGATTTGTCCGCGACAACCGCTCCACTGTGAGCAATTCGCACATCGGCATAGAAGGCAAATGCGACAGCCTGCTGCATGGCACGGAAGGTACCGAATGGCTGCGCAAATCCGACCGCAACAGGTATATCCGCGACTACGACAGCATATACGTCAAGCCCGTGGACGGCTGTGACGTGCGCACCACCCTCAACATCGATTACCAGGACATCGCAGACAGGGCGCTGCGCGAGCAGATTCAGGACGACAACCTGGTGGAAGGCGGATGCGTGGTGCTGATGGACGTGCACACGGGCGCTATCAGGGCTATGGTCAACCTGCTCAGGGACTCGGTGACGATGAAACTCACGGAGACCAACAACCTCGCGGTGACGCGTCTCGGCGACCCCGGTTCGGTGTTCAAGACATCCACGATAATGACGCTGCTGGAGGACGGCAAGATCGAGTCTCTCGACGAGACGGTGCCCACCAACCACGGCAAGATCAAGACCTGGGAGCCGGACGTGCACGTCACCGACTACGAAAGAGAGCACAAGACTTCCCAGATGCCCATTGTCGAGGGCCTCAAGGTATCGTCCAACTACGTGTTCAGATACCTGGCGTACAAGCATTACACCACACCCGAAGACCTGGAGCACTTCATGGACAGGATCCATACATACAAGTTGGACGAGGCGTTCGACTTCGACCTGGACGGTTTCAGGACCCCGATGCTGCCGCCGAAGAACGTCAAGGAATGGTCCGCGACCACGCTCGGGTCAGTGGCCATCGGATACAGCATCTGTATCACTCCCCTGCACGTCGTGAATTTCTACAACGCGATAGCCAACAAGGGACGTATGATGAGACCTTATCTGATAGAGGACATAGAGAAGAACGGCAAGGTGATGAAGAAACTGGGCCCCAGCGTGCTCTGCGAATCGATCTGCTCAAGGGCCACGGCGGACACGCTCACGCGCGGTCTGGCGGCGGTGGCTTCAGAAGGCACCGCAAAGGTGCTCAAGAATGCCAAATGCCACGTTGCCGGCAAGACCGGCACCTCGCAGGTGGTGCTGGACAACGGCAGATACGTCGCCTCCGACGGACGCAAGAAGAATCAGGGCACTTTCGTGGGATTCTTCCCCGTCGAGAACCCTCAGTACACGGTGATAGCGGTCGTATATTCCAAACTCTCGCACCAGAGTTTCTACGGCAGCCAGTACCCCGCAAGAACGGTCAAGACCATAGTGGACGCCATACACGACATAGACCCGTACTGGCACAACGAATTGAAAGTACAGAAATGAAACTGTCAGACATCATAGCGAAAAGCGGCGCGGAGATAATCTCCGGAGAGGCCTGCACCGAAATCACGGCAATCTGCTGCGATTCCAGAAAAGCTGTTCCCGGCTGCCTGTTCATCGCGGTCAGCGGACACGACCGCGACGGCCACGCCTACATCGAGAGCGCTCTGCAGAAAGGGGCCGCGGCGGCAGTGTCCGCCGACAGGAAGGGACTCGCCGTGATCGCGGACAATTTCTACGGCCACCCCTCCGGCAAGCTGAGACTTGTGGGCATCACCGGCACCAACGGCAAGACCACCACCGTGACGCTGCTGTATTCCCTCTTCCGCGACCTCGGCTACGAGTGCGGCCTGCTCTCGACCATAGCCAACTACGTCGGCTCACGCAGATGCGAGACGACAAACACCACCTCCGACCCCATCACGACCAATTCCCTGCTCGCGCAGATGGTGGACGAGGGATGCGAATACTGCTTCATGGAAGTCAGTTCGATCGGAGTGGAGCAGGAGAGGATCGCCTGCCTGGAATTCGCCGTGGGCATTTTCTCCAATCTCACGCACGACCATCTGGACTATCACGGCACGTTCGCGGAGTATCTCAGGTGCAAGAAGATGTTCTTCGACAACCTGCCCCGCACTGCCGTGGCCGTCACCAACGCCGACGACCGCAACGGCTCGGTGATGGTGCAGAACACCGCCGCAAAGGTGGTGACCTATTCCTGCCGCGGTGCGGCCGACCATTGCTGCAAGATCGTGGAAGAGAGTTTCGAGGGAATGCTCCTGCGCCTCGACGGCGTGGAAGTCTGGACGAAGCTCGTGGGCGCGCACCACGCCTGCAACATACTTGCGATATACACGACGGCG
>R18__coassemble_1822_pt1 | contig 18442 bp, 16 predicted proteins | sample R18__metabat2_low_PE_003 | metagenome-assembled genome bin R18 | reverse complement strand
GGGTGTCGGAGCGCAGGCGAGCGTGCAGACTATCTTCTCGCACCACTCCTTCCCGTAGAATGAGCAGTCGCGGGTGCCGACTATCGCGACGGCGGGGCGGCAGTTGAAAAGATTGCTGTCCGCGCTGTCTCCGCGCACATACAGGCCGATCGGGGCGTCCTCGCATTCGCGCAGCAGGGCAGGGTAGTCGGGGTCGGCGACGGTGACGAAGCGGCAGCCGATCTCCTTGATCCGCCTGATCTCGACGGCGGCTTCATCCAGCGCTTTGGGACCGACCATTCGCGCGTATTTCGAATAAGGTCCGAACAGTTCGTCCTTGCGCTCGCGCGGCAGGGAGAACACTGCCGAGAATGAACCGAGGTTGTCAGCGATGCCGTGTGCGATGCGCGGCTCGTAGCCGAAGATGGTGTTGAGGGCGCAGGCCCCCAAAAGTTCGAGGTCTTCCATAGAGTTTTTTCCAAAACTAATGAAAGACCCCGAGAGAAAGGTTAAAATTCGTAAATTTTACGAATCTTTATATTATCAGCATCGCGTCTCCGTAGGGACCGAAGCGGTAATCGTTCGCCAGAGCCTCCTCGTAGGCGTGCATAACCTTGTCATAGCCTCCGAACGCGGCGACCGACATCAGCATCGTGGAGCCGGGGCGGTGGAAGTTGCTGACGATGGCGTCTGGAATCGAGTACTCGTAGGGAGGGAAGATGAATTTGTTGGTCCACTGGTCGTTGGGGCGCACCTTGCCGTCGGTGGTGACATCGCTCTCCAGGGCTCTGATGGTGGTGACGCCGACGGCTATGACCTTGTGGCCCTGCTTCTTGGTGTCGTTGATCTCGTCTGCCGCCTGCTTCGTGATTATCATCTGCTCGCCGTCCATCCTGTGCTTGGAGAGGTCCTCCACGTCGACGCTGCGGAAGTGGCCGATGCCCATATGGACAGTGATGAAAGACTTTTCTATGTCCTTGAGTATCATCCTGTTGAAGAGCTCGCGGCTGAAGTGCAGGCCTGCTGCGGGAGCGGAGACCGCGCCTTCGTTGGCGGCGTAGATTGTCTGGAAGTCCTCTGCGTCAGAGGGCTCGATCGTCTCCTTCACGAATTCGGGCACGGGGGTCTCGCCGAGGGCGAAGAGCGCCTCCTTGAACTCTTCGTAGGAACCGTCGTAGAGGAACCTGAGGGTGCGGCCGCGGGATGTGGTGTTGTCGATGACTTCGGCCACCATGCTCTCGTCGTCGCCGAAATAGAGTTTGTTGCCGATGCGGATCTTGCGGGCCGGTTCGACGATCACGTCCCAGAGTCTCTGCTCCTTGCTCAGTTCGCGGAGCAGGAACACGATGATGTCGGCTCCGGTCTTCTCCTTCTTGCCGTAAAGCCTGGCGGGGAACACCTTCGAGTCGTTGAAGACGAAGCGGTCACCCTTTTCGAAGTAGTCGAGGATGTCCTTGAAGACACGGTGTTCGATGGCGCCTGTCTTGCGGTCAAGCACGAGCAGCTTGCACTCGTCTCTCCATCTGGTCGGATTTTTGGCGATTCTCTCCTGGGGAAGGTCGAAATAGAATTGTGAAAGTTTCATACTGCAGTAAAATGAATACTTTATTTATACGGTGAAACTCGCACAAAAGTTTCAAGTTTCAGACTTTTGCCTCACGAAAAACTTCAATTATCGACGGATATGTGTTGGTGAGGTACGGCGGGAGGCTTGATTTCGCCACCCAGGCGGCCTTGGCGATGTCCTCCTCCCTCTGCGGGGTGAGGTCGACAGGGTCGTTGTAGTCCATCGCGAACCACCAGGTGTGCTTGAGATGCCACACGCCGCCGCGCAGGTAGCAGTGGTCGGTCACGCAGATCAGGTCCCCGAGGCTGAGGTTGCCCACTCCTGTCTCTTCCTGCACTTCGCGCAGCGCCGTGACGCTGATATCCTCCCAGGGCTCCTGATGTCCTTTCGGAAGGTCCCACAGGCCGGAGCGGCTTATCAGCAGAAAGTCCCCGCGGCGGTTGGAAACCAGCCCTCCCGCGGCGTTGACCTCCCGGAATTCGGCGCAGAGGTCGCGATAGGTGCCCTCGGTGTCGCTGACCGGTATATATATGTGGCTGAGCCCTTCGCCGGCGCGGAAAAGTTCCACGAGGGCGTGCAGGTCCATCCTGCCCCCGAAATGGAACTCCACCGAATTGGGGTCGGAAAGAGAAGGGTCGTCGGGGCTGCAGATGATAATGCAACGCTTTTCGAAGTATATTTTGTGCATTTGTGCTATATTTGCTGATGCAAAATTAATAAAAACTGGCGATATGGCAGCTGATTTCAAGAGCAAACACGCGGTGGTCAGGCACCGTCAGGAGGAACTCTATATGACCTTCGTGGATATGCGCAACTTCCTGATGATGGTCCCGGAGTCCTCCAAGGACGACGTCAAGGCCGATTACGACACGCTCACCGCGACCGTGCAGGGATTCACGATAGGAGTGAAGGTCACGTCCCGCAATCCTTACACCCTCATAGAGATGTCGGACAACGGAGCGCCCTTCAGGTTCACCCTCTCGCTTCATTTCGACGACACGGGTGCGCCCGGCGAGACCGAATTCTACATAGAGGTGTCGGCCGACCTCAACCTTCTGATGAAGAAGATGCTGGGCTCCAAGATCCAGGAGGCGCTCGACAACATAGTGGATTCGATGGCCAGATGACCTCGTCTTCCGTTTCCATAAGGCTCAACCCTTTCAAGGGCTGCGACGGTCCCGCCGGCGAAGCGGTGCCGTGGAGCCCTTTCGGGCGCATTCTCGCTGAAAGGCCCGTCTTCACGCTCGATCCGCTGCTGCACGCGGGCTGCTACTATGTGCAGGACAGTTCGGCGATGTATGTCGGGCATATTTTCCGCAAACTGCTGCCTTCGCTGCAGGGACGCCCCGTGAGGGTGCTTGACCTCTGCGCGGCTCCGGGCGGCAAGACTACCGACCTTGCCGCGTCGCTGCGCCTCTCCTTCGGCGATGATTTCGTGCTGGTGGCCAACGAAGTGATGAAGCAGCGGGCAGGCATTCTCCTGGACAATGTCGCGCTGTGGGGTGATCCTGCGGTGATAGTGACATCCGTCGACCCCGCGGCTTTCGCTTCGCTCGCGGGCTGGTTCGACGTCATAGTGGCCGACGTGCCCTGCTCGGGCGAAGGGATGTTCCGCAAGGACCCCCGCGCCGTGGAGGAATGGTCGGAATCGGTGGTGGACCTCTGCGCGGCGCGGCAGAAGCGCATTCTCGCGGACGTCTGGCCGGCCTTGAAGCAGGGCGGCTGGCTCGTATATTCGACCTGCACATACGAACGCGCCGAGAACGACGACAACCTGCTGTGGGCGTCCCGCGAACTGGGCGGCGAGATCCTGCCTCCGGAGGATGAATTCCCCGACAGGGGAGTGAAGGTGACGGAGTGCGGCAACCTGCTCAGGGCGGGGGAGGTGCCCGGCGAAGGGCAGTGGGTCGGCGCGATGAGGCGCACCGGCGCGCAGGCGGAGATATCTGCGAAAAAGGCCGCTGCGGCGCTGGCTGCGTTGAGGCCGTTGCGAAACGGCATACCGGCCGGGGAGACAAAGGGCAGGGACTTCATCCCCAACCCCGACAAGGCCCTGAGCATTGATTTTGAAAGGGGAAGCTTCCCGGAAGTGGAGACAGACCTGCACACCGCGCTGAGGTTCCTGCACAGGGACGCCCTCGAGCTGCCGCAGGCCGCACCGGGATACAACGTGATAACTTACGGCGGGCATCCGCTGGGATTTGTAAAGAATGTCGGCAGGCGGTGCAACAACCTCCATCCGCAGAGCCGGCGCATATTGATGGACATAAAATGAAAAGGATTCTGATGATTGCCGCCGCCGTTCTTGCGGCAGCGAACGTGTGGGCGCAGCTGCCCGCTGAGGACTATCTCAACCAGTACGTGCGCCAGGTGCGCAACGTGGGCTACGCCGGCGTGGGCGTGGAGACCATTCTCGACCGCTGGGCCGTGGCCTACCCCAACGACATAAATATGCTCACCGGCAGGTTCAACTACTATTTCGCCAAGTCGCAGAGCACGCAGGTGGTGGCCAAGGGCAATCTCAGGACGTTTATGGGCAACAAGCCCGTGATGTCGCTCAAGGATTCCACCGGCGCCACCGTCAACTATTTCGAGGAATATTTCTTCGACGACGAATACTTCGCCGCCGCGTCGAAGGCACTTGACAAGGCCATAAGCCTCGAGCCGGAGAACATCGACCTGAGGTTCAACAAGATTTCCTCGCTCATCGCCTACGAGAAGGAGAGCCCCGATATGACGGAGGTCGAGATAATGAAGATGATAGATTCGCCTTTCTGCGGCGAGCAGTTCCCGGACATAATCCAGGAATATTGCGGCCTGCTGTACAGCGTCGGCAGCCCCCGCGCATACGAGGTGTTCAGGGCTGTGTCCGAGAGGATGTCCGGCCTGTATCCTCGCAACACGAATTTCATCACCAATCTGGGCACCTGCGCGATGGTGGCCGACAAGAACTGGCGCAAGGCCATCAAGATCTACGACAAAGCCTTGAAAATCAATCCATCAGACGAGGTTGCGCTGAAAAACAAGGCCATAGCGGAAAAGATGCTCAAGGCATCGAAGACAAAAAAGAAGTAACCGCAGGGCCTCTATTTTACCCTCACAGTGACCGCCGGATCCACCTTCGCGACGAACAGCACGGGCAGCAGGTTCAGAAGCATTATCACCGCGAATGCTGCCGCGTCAGCAGCGAGCACCAGCGGCAGGTTGACGTGTATCGGCACGTAGGAGAGGAAGTAGTTGTCGGGGTTCAGCTTCACGACGTGCGTGATCCCCTGCACGAGGCAGAAAAGCAGCGCCGCGGCATTGCCTGCGGCCATTCCCTTGAGAGTCGTGCGCGCCGCGACCTGCAGGAACACCTTTGAAATCTGAGTGTCACCCATCCCCAGCGTCTTGAGGGTGCCGATGGTGGATGTCTCGCGGAAAAGCATTATCAGCAGCCCCGATATCATATTGAAGCCGGCGACTATCGACATCAGCACCAGTATCGCCAGCACGTTTGCTTCTATGATCTCGAGCCACGAGTACAGATTGCCGAACCTGTCGACAGCGGCGGTGGCGTAAAGTCCTGTCAGACAGCTGATTTCTCCTGCCTTGGAGCGCATCGCCCCCTCGGAGCGGAACCTGTCGTCCAGGGTCACTTCCAGCACTGACGCGCCGCCCTCGCCCACGTCCGCGACCTTGCGGATGTCTTCGATGGAGGCGATGAGTGTCACCGCGCCGCTCTCTCCGAAGCTGAAGTGTGAGGGATGGATTTCATCCACCGTGAATTTGCGCACCTTGACCTTTTCGTCGGCAAAATATGTCAGCAGGGGGTCTGAGACCTTGATTCCCAGCTGCGAGGCCAGTTTGTCGGGCACGCTCACCGAAAGGGGGGACGCCCCTTCGCGGGGGACTCCCTTCACCATCACTCCGCTTATCTCATCTCCCGACTTGACCATTCCGCCGGCGTAGATTGCGGGAGTGACGCTCTTCACCCCCGCGACGCAGAGTATTTCGCTGATGCGCTCCTGAATGTCCTCGCCCTCGACGTTCACGCTCACGTCTCCCGCGGCTGAGGCTACCGCATCGGATATCCCGTGCCTGAAACCGGATGATATGGCCACGGAGATGATGATCACGAAGAACGAGACCGCGATCGCCGCGACCGATATCCGGCCCTTGAACGCGAGCCTTGACGATATGAAATTCACGGTTTTCATTGCGGGCAGATGCGGCAGAATGTTTCATACAGGGAGAGCACCCTGGCGACGTAGACGCTTGTTTCCTCCCCCTTGAAGTCCTCCATTTCGGCGAAGCCTTCCTCCACGTCGCTCCAGTAGCCGCTGTCGCGTCCGGCCTCCCTTGCGTGCTCGATGCATTGCTTGATGCGCCCCTCGCCCGCATTGTAGGCCGCAAGGGTGAATTTCATCCTTTCCGCCCCGTCCGCACTGTTGCGGTAGTATCTCCTGTAGAGGAACGCCAGATAATCGGTGCCTGTCCTTATGCAGTCTTCGGGGTCGAAGAGATTGACCGCGCCGAACCTCTCCGCGGTGGCCTGCCTGAGCTGCATCAGTCCTGCGGCGCCCCTGTGTGAATGGGCTTCAATGTGGAAGCGGGATTCCTGGTAGATGACTGCGGCGAGCATCCTCCAGTCCCATTTGAGCCTTTCCGCCTGCTGTCTTATCAGGTCATCGTAGGGGCTGAGATATTCCAGAGTGTCGCAGGAGGGTGATTCCGGGTTGAATCTGCGCAGGAACTTCTCCCGCGTGGGAGCATACTCCTCAGAGGCGGTGTATGCGGCTATCCAGAGGTTAAGCTGGCTCAGGTCGGTCTTCCTGTGCGGCGCGACGACCCAGCAGGACAGGCTGTCGACGGGAATCGACACCAGCAGGCTGTCATTCCCGATGTCATCCGTGAGAGGGAAGGCCACGAGGTCGACCGCGCCGGATCTGAGCGAGTCGAGGCAGGATTCCCCGGGATGACAGAGGCGTATGTCGAAGTCGGCGTCTATGTATTCTTCGTATTTCTTGAGCAGATGATAGGTGTAACCGGTCACCAGACCGCGGGGGGAGGACCCACGCGGCAGCGTGTGAATGATGCAGCGCACCTTGTTTCCGTTGAATTCCGGTTTCATCGAAGGGGAGATTTTCAGCCATACTGCAAATGCCGACGCCACCAGGGCGCAGACGATGAAGAAGAATATTGCCGACAGTCTGTCAGTTTTCAAGCTGAACTTTCTTGTTGTTGAACGGTTGCGTGTAGAACGGCCAGAAAACGCCGATTTTCAGGCCCGGAAGTCCCGGCTGGGTGATGATGTAATGGTCGGCGCTGAAGTAGTCCTTGCCGTATTTCAGAGGCCATCCCTTGCCCAGGTTCTCCATCTTTATGAATATGCAGGCGCGCTTCCACTGCACGTTGAGGAACACGTCGAAGAAGGGACCGTTGGTGTAGGTCTCGCGCGTCTGGTTGTAGAAGTTGCCCAGCACGGGATTCCATCCCGGCGTGTGCCAGGGGGTGTTGTAGAAGGCGTTGAGGCCGAACTGCATCTCCATTATGTTGCGGCCGATCATATTGGGGTCCTTCTTGACAGCGAACTGTATGTACCAGCGGAGATTGAACGCCAGCGCGGGCACGGGGACCACCTCCTGGTCGGAGGACAGTTGCGCCAGCACCTGGTTGTCAAGATGCAGGATGCCCAGGGTGAAATTCTTCTTGAGGGCGGCGGTGAGCACGTTGACTGCGTTGGCGCTCTGCCTGGCTATGCCGGTGCTGTCGTAGTAGACCGTGTTGCCGAGAATCGCGTATCCGACGTCGAGACGGGCCTGCCAGTGCGGGATGTCCACATAGCCCTGTATCTTCATCGAGCTGGATTTTCCGAAGTCGTTCTTCCAGAAATAGTGGTTGGAATAAAAGTGTCTCTGGAAATATGTCGGCGTGGATAGGGCGGTCTCGAAGTGCGCTCCGACCGTGACCGGGCTGTAGCGGTCCCTGCGGAACGGGTTGAAGGCGAATTTTGCGTTCGCCTCGATGAGGAAATCTCCCGCGTCGTGACCTGCGAAGGCGAGCCTGCCCTTCGCGTCCCAGTCGGCAAAGCCGCCTATCTGTCCTTCCACTCCGGCATAACCATATATGGTGTTTTCCTTCGCTTCGTAGTTGTTGCCCGGTGTAAGGGTGTTGTACAGTTTCAGCTGGTCGCCGATTCCGACGTTGAGCTTGGAGACTACTGCGTTCTCGGACCACGGCTGCAGGCGCAGGAACAGCTTGTTGTCAAGTTTCTTGACTGCGAACGTGTCGGCGCTGTGGGTGGCGCTGTAGAAGCGGTTGCTGAAGAAGCTGTCGCTGCCTGAGTCCTCGTAGGTGCGCTTGTAGACCGAGAATTCGCTGCTGTGGCCTATGAATGCGGTCGTGATGTCCCTGTTGAGCGAGTCGGGGTTCTGGTGGCCGATGAAATTGAACGGTATGCGCAGCTGCTGCTCGAGGAAGAAGGTGTTCTTGGTCGTCATCGACGTGGCGTTGGTCAGAGCCACGGCTATCTCCCTGGAGTCCACGGTGGTGTCCCTGATCCAGCTGTTGTCGGTGATACCGCCGTTTTCGCCGTGCGAGACTTTGTTGTGTATGAAGCCGAAGTGCATCAGATACTTCTTGCCGAGGAAGTTGGAGGTCACGACCAGATTCTTGTTGTTGGTCTCCTCGTTCTCCAGCATTCCGCCGCCTCCGTGCATATCGTACTGCAGGGTCATATTGAGCGCCGGGAGGATGTTCTGCGAGGTGAATATGTGGACGTTGTCCGATTCCTTCGACTTCTGGGAGAAGATCGTGCCCCAGTAGGCGAGTTCGGTGTACGGGGTCTTTGTGTTGCGGAACAGCACCGTGCTGACATCGTACGACCAGGCTTCCTGGGCTTCGTAGAATTCCACTCCGGAGAGGCTCCTGCGCTTGAAGTAGTTGTACGGCTGCACGCCGGAGCCGGCCACGCCGAGCCAGGTGGAGTTGACGTCATTGCGCCGGAAGTCGTAGTCGTAGTAGTGGTAATTGTATGAGGTGTCCTGGATGCTGATGTCCATCTTGTGGAAATCAGGGTCGGTGGTCCACTGGATTATCTGCTTGTACTGCATCGAGTCGGGCACGGCGAAGGTCTCGAGTATGCGCGGGGTGTCCTGGATGATGCTGTCCCTGCGCGCCTTCTCCTCCTCCTTGAGCCTCAGTTTCTCTTCCGCGAGGGCCACTTTCGCGAGCGCCTCCTGCTTCTTGTCGTATATCTTCCTGTCTTCGGGGGAGAGGGAGTTGTACCACTGCTCGAATTCCCTCTGCTTGCGCAGTTCCGTCTCTATGGTGTAAAGCGAATCGATCACGGGCCAGTCGATGGAGTCGCCGGCCGCGATGAGGGAGTCCTTGAACTCGACGTGGCACAGGGAGTCCATTATGGCCAGATAGTATTTGTACCTGAACGGGTCGGTGAATTCCAGCGAGTCGGGGGCCTTGAGGGTGTCGCGCGCGGTGAGATGCGGGAGGGTGTCTTCGACTGCCAGCGAGTCTTCGGCGAGGATGGAAGCGACAAGGCCGGTGTCGGCGAATGCCTCAAGGAAATCGCCCGCCATATGCTTGCGGTACAGGTTCGGCTCATAGATCACGGTGTCGCGCGATTCTCCGCGTGACGGGATTTCCGGTCTTTCGGATGCGTGCGACAGGTCGGAGCACAGCATCGTCAGTGCTGCCGCCGCCACCAGCGCCGCCGGGAACCATATGCGTGAAAAACCCTTCATAAACAACCCACAAATTTACAGACTTTTTGTCAATCGGCAAAAAGTGTTTAAATTTGCTCGAAACACCGCAAATTCGAATATGGAGCAGTTAGAGAAATTGTTTGAAGAGTACACAGGCTGCAGGGTGGACACGGTCACGGAACTGACCTCATCCGGCAGCAACCGCAGATATTACCGCCTCGTCGGCGGCGGACGCTCGATAATCGGGGCCGTGGGCACCGATCTGGACGAAAACAGGGCGTTCATCACCGAGGCCGCGCATTTCAGGTCCAAGGGCATAAACGTGCCCGAGGTCTATGCCGTGAGCGCCGACGGAATGTTCTACATCCAGGAGGACCTGGGGGACGACCAGCTGTATCTTCTCGTCTCGAAGGGCCGCGAGACCGGCCATTACAGCGAGGAGGAGGTCGCGCTGCTGTGCAAGGCGGTCGCGATGCTTCCGAAGATCCAGTACCTCGGAGGCGAGGGGATGGACTGGAGCGTATGCTTCCCCGACAGCGAGTTCAACGACAGGATGGTCTCCTTCGACCTCAACTATTTCAAATACTGCTTCCTCAAGACCACCGGTCTGGAATTCAACGAAGTGCGTCTCCAGGACGACTTCGACGCCCTGCAGAAGGACCTGATGCAGGATTTCGGCAATACCTTCATGTACAGGGACTTCCAGGCGCGCAACGTGATGTTCAAGGACGGGGAGCCGTATTTCATCGACTTCCAGGGCGGCCGCCGCGGTCCCGTGTGCTACGACGTGGCGTCATTCATCTGGCAGGCGCGCTCCCGTTTCCCCGAGGACGTCAAGCAGACGCTGATCAGCGCCTATCTGGACTCCCTCAAGCAGTATGTCGACGTGGACGAGGAAAAATTCCGCGAGACGCTCAGGATATTCGTGCTCTTCCGCACGCTTCAGGTGCTCGGAGCCTACGGTTTCAGGGGTTATTTCGAGAAGAAGCCGCATTTCCTCGCGAGCGTCCCGTTCGCTCTCGGCAACCTGCGCAGGCTCCTCGCCGTGCCTTTCAAGAATTATCCCTACCTCAGCGAAGTTCTTACCGAGCTGACCACGATGCACCAGTTCTACGAGATCGTGGAGGACAAGCGCCTGGAGGTGCATATAATGAGTTTCGCCTACAAGAAGGGCATCCCCATCGACAACACCGGCAACGGCGGCGGATACGTGTTCGACTGCCGCGGCATCAACAATCCGGGCAAATACGAGCATTTCCGCCAGTTCAACGGCAACGATCCCGAGGTCATAAAGTTCCTCGAGGACGACGGTGAGGTGGTGCCTTTCCTCGAGAGTGTCTACGGCCTTGTGGACGCCCACGCGGCGCGTTTCATAGAGAGGAAATTCTCTCATCTGATGGTGTGCTTCGGCTGCACCGGCGGCCAGCACCGTTCGGTCTACTGCGCCGAAAAGCTTGCGGAGCATCTGTCACGCAAGTTCGACATCAAGATAACCCTCACCCACCGCGAGCTCGGCACCGAGCGTATGCTGTAATGAAGGCTCTTGTATTCGCCGCGGGCCTCGGCACGAGGCTCAGACCGCTCACCGACGACCGTCCCAAGGCCCTCGTCCCCCTTGCCGGAGGAACCCTTCTTTCCGCCGTGATAGCCCGCCTGAAGGCCTGCGGCGTGGACGAATTCGTCATCAACCTGCATCATTTCGCGCCAAAGGTGCTCGATTATCTTGCCCAGAACGGCAATTTCAGCACGGATATCAAGGTCTCCGTCGAGGAAGACAGGCCGCTCGAGACCGGAGGCGGAATGAGGAAAGCGGCCCCCCTGCTGCGCGGAGACGGGCATTTCCTCGTGCACAACGTCGACATAATCAGCAACCTTGACATCCCGCGCTTCGTCGCCTCGGCCCGTCCGGAAGCGCTTTCCACGCTGCTCGTCAGCCCGCGCGAAACCAGCCGCTATCTTCTTTTCGACGACGACATGAGGCTCAGGGGATGGACCAACGTCAGCACCGGGGAGGTGCGCACGCCCTTCGCTGACCTGGACGTCTCAGCCTGCCGCAAATTCGCCTTCGGCGGCATACACTACGTCTCCGACAGGATGCTGGACCTGATGGAGGATTGGCCGGAGGCCTTCCCGATAATGGATTTCTACCTGAAAGTGGCCGCGGACGAGCCTGTTTACGGCTATGTAAGCGAAGATCTGAAACTGATAGACGTGGGCAAGATCGAGACCCTGCGCCAGGCGGAGGAGTTCTACTCCACCTTGTAGACGGTCTCGCCGGGGGCCGAGAAATCGAAGCGCTCGCGGGCGTATGTCTCGAGCGTGTCCCTGTCTGTGGTGAGATCCTTGAGCCTCTCGTCCATCCTGGCGTTGTCCTTTTCCAGATACTCTATGCGCTTCTCCTGGGAGCGGATCGTGAACGCGGACTGTATCCAGCGGAAGATGTTGTCCTTGCGCAGGAACAGGAAGGCTAGCAGAAGCACGGTCGCTATCGCCGCCAGCCTGAAGAACGATTTGCGGGTATCTTTATTTTTATTCATCTGAAATGCTGTCTTTTGCGCAAAAATAGTTAAATTTGCAAGGATATACAACAACCTTTTATGAAACCAACATTACTTGTACTCGCTGCCGGAATGGGCAGCCGTTACGGCGGACTGAAACAGATGGACGGACTCGGTCCCAACGCCGAGACCATCATCGACTATTCGATCTATGACGCCGTGAAAGCCGGCTTCGGCAAAGTCGTATACATAGTCAGGGAATATTTCAAGGCCGATATGGAGGCCGCCGTCAAGGCAAAATACGGAAACGTCAAATGCGTCGACGGGGAGCCTCTCCAGTTCGCCTTCGTCACCCAGGAACTCAACAAGATCCCCGAGGGATACCCGGTCAATCCCGACCGCCAGAAGCCCTGGGGCACCGCTCACGCGATGCTTATGGCCAAGGACGTCATCAACGAGCCCTTCGCCGTCATCAACGGTGACGACTTCTACGGCCGCGAAGCCTTCGAAGTGATCGCAGCCTGGCTCAAGGAGCACGAAAACACCAAGGGCAAGTACAGCGTGGTGGGCTATCACCTCGAAAACACCCTTTCCGAAATGGGCGGCGTGTCCAGGGGCATCTGCCGTTACGACGAAAACAGGAACCTCCAGAGCATCGTCGAGCATCTCAACATCATCAGGGAGGCCGACGGCACGGTGAAGGGAGACAACTCCGAGACCGGAAGCCGCGACGTGCTCGAAGCAGGGGACCTCGCCTCGATGAACATGTGGGGCTTCACACCCGACTATTTCGGTGAGTCATACGAGATATTCAAGTCCTTCCTCAAGGCTTACAGCAGCGAACTCAAGAAGGAATTCTACATCCCTTACGTCATAGACGAGATGATCAGGAGCGGCTACGCCGCCGTGGAGGTTCTCGACACCACGGCCCGCTGGTTCGGCGTCACCTTCAAGGAGGACAGGCCGATGGTCGTCGCCAAGTTCAAGGAACTCGTGGACAAGGGAGTCTACCCCTCACCTCTTTATTGATATGAGACAGAAGCGCAGAGGCAATTTCGACTTCTTCAGCAGTTGCAGCCATTTCGTTCCCGGAGTGGCTGATCTGTTCATTATACTGGCGCTGTTCCTTGCGGGCTCCCTGCTGGGATCGCTTGCCAGCGCCGCCTTCATGAAGCTCTTCAGCGGGGCTGACGCCGAGTACGGGATGCTGGTGGCATATCCGATATCGTTCATCCCCCTGTTGATATATGCCTGCGTGAAGAGCAGGAGCAACAGTTACAACAGCGTCGGATTCAAGCTCGACAGCGCCAATTTCGGCGGTCGCGGCGGTGCCCTGTGCGCCCTGGTGGCGGTGGTCGGCACTTTCTGCATTGCATACCTGTCCGACGCGCTCACGACTCTGCTGCCGCAGATGCCGGACTTCCTCAAAGACGCCCTCGACAGCCTTACAGGCGGGATATTCTGGGCCGACTTCCTGTGCGCCGCCATCCTGGCGCCCGTGCTTGAGGAATGGATGTGCCGCGGTCTGGTGCTCAGGGGCCTTCTCAACAACCGCCGCAGGGACGGCAGCACGATGAAACCCGTCTGGGCGATCGTATGGTCGGCTTTCTTCTTCGCGGTGGTGCATATGAACCCCTGGCAGGCCATCCCGGCCTTCCTTGTGGGCTGTCTCTTCGGATACGTGTATTACAAGACCGGCTCGCTGAAACTCACGATGCTGATGCATTTCTTCAACAACGGCCTCGCGGTGGTGCTCAGCCATATCGACGGCCTCGAGGAGATGGAGACCTGGGCGGACGTGCTGCCTGAGCGCGAGTACTGGCTCGTCTTCGTCTGCTGCGTCATCGCGATGGTGCTTGCCGTGCTGTTCTTCAAGAATGTCAAGCCTCTGCGCCCGCAGGGTTCCTGCGACGAGGTGCCGGCTCTTTTCGATCAGATCTGACGCCCTATGCTTATAGTTCTGGAAGGGCTTGACGGCGCGGGAAAATCCACGCAGGTGCGCAGACTCAGGGAGTATCTCTCGGGCCTGTGTCCGGATATGGAATACATTCATTTCCCGAGATACGACGCTCCGGTGTACGGAGACCTCATCTCGAGGTTCCTGCGCGGCGATTTCGGCGCCAACGACGCGGTGCATCCGCAACTTGTGGCGCTCCTTTTCGCCGAAGACAGGCACGGCGCGGCCGCGCAGATGCGCGAAGCCCTCGACGCCGGAAAGATAGTGCTCCTGGACCGCTACGTCTGCTCCAACATCGCCTATCAGTGCTCCAAACTCTCCGACGCCGGGGAGGCGGAGAGGCTGCGCAAATGGATACTCGACACCGAGTACGGAGAGTTCGGTCTTCCCGTGCCAGACATCAACATCTTCCTGGACGTGCCCATAGACTTCGTCGAATCCAATCTGAGCGCCTCGCGCGACGGTGACGACAGGTCGTACCTCGCCGGCGGACGCGACATCCACGAGGCAAGCATCGCCTTCCAGAAGAAAGTGAAGGAGACGTACCTGCATCAGGCGTCGGTGGATGCGTCGCTTACCGTGGTCGACTGCTCTGACAGCGAGGGGAGGATGCTTCCCGAGGAGGCGATATTCGCAAGGATCAAATCAGTCGTGGACAAAGTGTTATGAAATTCCTCAGAAAGTTCTGCCCTCTGGTGATCGGCGCGGTCTTCTTCATTGCGGGACTGCTCAAGCTGATGGACCCCGTGGGGGCCGGACTTGTCGTGGAGGAATATTTCAAGTTCCTGCATATCGGATTCCTCCGCCCGGCGGCGAAGGTGACGGGCGCGGCGCTCGCATTCGTGGAATGCGCGCTCGGCGCCGCCCTGATCACGAGGGTGTGGAGCCGTGTCGTGGCAATCGCAAGCGGCGTCTTCCTCGGCTTCTTCACGCTGCTCACCCTGGTGCTGCTCATATTCAACCCTTCAATGGACTGCGGCTGCTTCGGCGAGGCGGTGCATCTGACCCATTTCCAGAGTTTTATCAAGAACGTCATATTGTGCGGCCTCTGGGCAGTGGCGTTCCTGCCTCTGCGCCCCGACGCCGAAGTGATGAAGGTGAAATACGTCTCGTTCGCCGTCACGGTGCTTTCAGTGGCGCTTTTCGCGCTGTATTCGTCGCTCTCGATACCCCTGCAGGATTTCACCCCGTACAAGCCCGGGGCGGCGCTGGAGGACACTCCGATGAGTTTCACGGACGCTTACGGGCAGTACTGCGACTCGCTTGCGACCGACGGCGACGCCCTGGCGGTCAGCGTCTATGACCTGGACAAGCTGTCGTCAAAGGAATGGATGAAAGTTTCCGCATTGCTTTCGGACGCGTACGCCGCAGGCTTTGAAACCCTGCTGCTTGTATCGGGCACTCCGGAGCAGCTGGAATCCGCCGTCAGCGACCCTTCGCTTCTGATGTCGGCCTATTTTGCCGACCGCAGGACGCTGCTGACGCTCAACCGCTCCGACGGCGGCGCCACGCTCATCAGCGACGGCCAGATCATCAGCAAATGGAGCATCCGCTCCCTCCCCGACAGCGGGGAACTTCTCGACATCGCCTCCAAAAACCCGACGGAGACGATGCTCAGGAACACTTCCGGCGACCGTCTCCGTCTTCAGGCTTTTCTGCTGTATGTCTTTGCAGTGATGCTGCTTCTCTAGAACACCAGTTCGATTTCGTAAGGTATCCTGGCCATATTTGTCGTGGCCTTGCAGTTGTTCTTGCAGAACGACACGAACGCTGACACGGCGTCGTTGTCGGCAGGCTTCTCGCCTATGGTGGACATTATGCTCTCGAATGCGCCAAGAGGCTTGGGCGTCTCGGTGATGTTCCAGGCCTTGAGGTCGCTGTCTCCGGCGAGGCCTGCGGCATAGCGCACTGCGTCCTCGAGGGTGCCGATCTCGTCCACGAGACCGTTCTCAAGTCCCTGAAGACCTGTCCAGACGCGTCCCTGACCGATTTCGTCGACATATTCCTGCTTGAGGCCGCGGCCTTCCGCGACGGTGGCCGTGAACTTGTCGTAGATCACCTCCACGGAGCGGAGCAAATAGTCGTATTCGTCCTTGTCGAGGGGCTTCGTGAAGCTGTACATATCGCTGTGCTTGTTGGAGTTGACCGCGGTGACGGTGACGTGGGCGAGGTTCTTGACAGCCTTGCTGGCTTCGGGAACGATGCTGAACACGCCGATGGAGCCGGTCAGAGTGGTCTTGTCGGAGAAGATCCTGTCGCAGTTGTTGGAGATCCAGTAACCGCCGGAAGCCGCGTATGAGCCGTAAGAAGCCACCAGGGGCTTCGTGCCCTTGATGAGGTCGAGTTCGCGCTTGATCTTTTCGGAAGCGAGCACGCTGCCTCCGGGGGAGTTGACGCGCAGCACCACCGCCTTGACGTTCTTGTCCTCGCGCACTTCGCTGATGAGTTTCGCGAAGCGGTCGCCTGCGATTTCCTTGCTGCCCTTGCCGTCGATGATCTCGCCGTCGGCGAATATGATAGCGATCTTGTCCTTGGCCTTGTAGTTGGGAAGCACCTTTGCCGCGGCATAGTCGCAGAAAGGTATCATCTTCACGTCCTTGAACTTCTCCTTGCCTGCCTGGACCGCGAGTTTCTCCTTGAGGCCTTCGAGGTCCACGAGTTCGTCCACGAGGCCGCAGGCGACGAAGTCTTCGGGGATGCAGAGGGAGAGGTCGTCGATCACTTTGTTGAGGTCCTCCACCCTGATGTCGCGGCTCTGCGCGATCTCACCCGCGATGCTTCCCCACAGGGAATTGATCATCGACTGGTTCTGCTCGAGGTTCTCGGGGCTGGCGCTGTTGCGCACGTACATCTCGCCGGCTGACTTGTATTTGCCGTGGCGGACGAGCTGCATGTTGACGCCGACCAGGTCGAGGAGGTCCTTGAGGAAGATGAGCCTGCTGCTCAGACCGAGCATCATCGGCATACCGCCCTGATAGGAGGTCATATAGATCTTGTCGGCCACTGAAGCGAGGTAGTACGAGCCGGTGCCCGGAGAGATGGTGTAGGCAAGAATGGGCTTGCCGCTGTTGCGGAAATTGACCAGCGCGGTGCGGAACTCGGAGAGCTGCGCTATGTCGGTGGCGCCTCCGTCGGGGAGGATATAGATACATTTCACGCCGGGGTCTTCGGCGGCGGCGTTAACTGCCTGGACAGCCTGCCACAGACCGATGGTCTTGGGCGTCTCCTCGCTGAGGCCGGAGCGCATTGACTGGAAGTCAAAGTCTTCCGAACCCTGCTCGGCGATGATGATCTTGGACATGTCGAGCTTGAGGATGCCCTCCTTCGCTATCGGGGCGCCGGAGGATTCCATTCCGCTCGACAGTGCGGCGACGAAGCCGCTGATGAGAAATATTCCGATGAAACTCATCAGAATCAGGCCGACTATCACGGCCAGGACTGTTTTGAGGAATTGTTTCATATATTAATGTTTGTTTTTTGACACCTATATTCGTGCAAAAGTAGTAAATTTGCCCGATTAAATACAAGATTATGGCTCAAAAACCTTCCATCCCCAAGGGGACGCGTGATTTCTCCCAGCAGGAGATGGCCCGCAGAAATTATATATTCGACACCATCCGTTCGGTGTTCAGGACCTACGGCTACGCGCAGATAGAGACTCCTGCGATGGAGAATCTCTCCACGCTGCTCGGCAAGTACGGCGACGAGGGCGACAAGCTCCTCTACAGGATACTCAATTCGGGCGACGCCTTCGACGGGGTCGACTTCGACAAGCCTCTGGCCCCGCAGGTGTGCGAGAAGGGCCTCAGATACGACCTGACGGTGCCTTTCGCCCGCTATGTCGTGCAGCATCAGAACGAACTGTCCTTCCCGTTCAAGAGGTTCCAGATACAGCCTGTCTGGAGGGCCGACCGTCCGCAGAAGGGCCGCTACCGCGAATTCTGCCAGTGCGACGTGGACGCCATCGGCAGCCGTTCGCAGACCTGCGAGCTTGAGCTGATACAGATAATCTCCAAAGTATTCACCCTGCTTGACGTCAATGTTCTCGTGAAGGTCAACAACCGCAAGGTCCTCACCGGCCTGGCCGAGATCTGCGGTTTCCCCGACAAGGTCGTGGACATCACCGTCGCGATCGACAAGCTCGACAAGATAGGCCTGGACGCCGTCAAGGAGGAGATGATTTCCAAGGGACTCACCCCCGAGGCAGTCTCGATGCTCGAGCCGGTGCTCACTCTCAAGGGCGACAGCGCGACCAAGATCGCGACGATGCGCACCCTGATGGAGGGCCGCTCCCAGACCGGAATGAAGGGTCTCGACGAACTCGAGGAACTCTTCGGATTCATCGACGCGGCGGGTATAAAGACCGCTGTGGAAATCGACCTCTCGCTTGCGCGCGGACTCAATTATTATACGGGAGCCATCTTCGAGGTCAAGGCCCTCGACTGGCAGATCGGCAGCATCTGCGGCGGCGGACGCTATGATAACCTCACCGGCATCTTCGGCCTTCCGGATATGTCCGGCGTGGGCGTGTCGTTCGGCGCTGACCGCATCTACGACGTGCTGGAGGGGCTCGGGAAGTTCCCGTCCGACATCGACACATCCACCACGCTGCTCTTCGCGAACATGGGACCCGGGGAGTTCAAGTACGTGATCCCCGTGGCGGCCGCCCTGCGCGACCGCGGCGTCTCCGTGGAGATCTACCACGACTCCAGCAAGCTCAAGAAGCTGTTTGACTACG
>R18__coassemble_1819_pt1 | contig 18504 bp, 16 predicted proteins | sample R18__metabat2_low_PE_003 | metagenome-assembled genome bin R18 | reverse complement strand
GGAATAGCGCGCGGGAACCGGGATGTTCTCCTCGAACGGGTCGCCGTCCTTGTCGACTCCGCTCACGTGGAAACCGTCCATATCGTGGACGAGCATTCCTCCTCCCATCAGATAATGTTTCACGTCGGGAAGGCTCCTGACCACCACAGGAAGCAGTCCGGTTGTATATTTGCCCTCCTCGATTTCCTTGCGGACGTTAAGCCTCTCCCACTCGTACCAATCGGGAATGTGGCAGAATTCGGTCTCGCCCTCATTGGCCTTGAGTTCTCCGAATTCTGACATCGTCCAGGTCTTGCCGCAATGGTCGCAGTGCAGTTCGCATCCCGACGAACTCATCTCGAACTCGGTGCCGCAGTGCGGGCACTGATAGAGGATCTTGTGCAGGTTCTCAGCCCTGTTCTTGTATTTCGTGCGTATGCCGCGCTCCTTCTGCCAGGCGTAGTCGTCGTACTGGAATTCCTCGACTATCAGCGAATTGATCTCATCCACGCTCATCTCCGCAACCTGCTCCGCAGTCATTATGAGCTTGAACTCGGCTTCGGTATGCTTGATCTTGCGGGAATGCTTGTTCCACGCGGGTGAATCGACGTGGTGACCGTGGCACATCAGCGTCGCCACCGGCACGCCCATCATCTTGCAGAGCTTGCCCAGCGACGAGGGCAGCACGGCCGTGGTGCCGCAGAGCGAATAGCGGGCCTCGGGATAGAAGCACACGATATCCCCGTTGTCCACTATCTGGCGGATCTGGCGCACGAGCGAGACGTCGTTGGTGAACTTGCGCTTCGCGATGCAACCGAGATGCAGCATCAGCCATTTGAGGCCCGGGAATCCCACGAAACCGTCCACGGCCACGATGTAATTCGCCTTGTGCGGGAAAATCACCTTCATCGCGACCATGAAGTCGAAGAACGAATTGTGGTTGCACAGAAGTATGTAAGGGGGCTTCAGGCCGTCGACATTTATCTTCTGAATCTTGGTGCGGTGACTCCACAGTGCGGGCGCACTGATCAGACGCGCAAGCGGGCGGAGGTACCATTTGGACCTGATAGGTTCCGCGGCTATATCGAAATGGACATAATTCTTGTTCATCGGTCAGGTTAGTTCAGTTCACAAATATATAAAAAGTATACGTCTTTACAAATATGACATTTCCGATGAAAGTAGTACATTTGCACATTATGAAGGAAATGAATTATTCTATCCTCGCAGAGGATTGTATACAGTGGATCGGCGACTGGTTTGAGAAGAACGCACCGGCGGGGTGCGCCGCGGTGATCGGTATGAGCGGCGGCAAGGACAGCACGGTGGCCGCGGCGCTGTGCGCGAAGGCCCTCGGGCCGGAGCGCGTGGTGGGCGTGGCGATGCCCAGCGGAGAGCAGGGCCTGAGCGGCGCGGACGAGATCTGCAAGTGGCTCGGCATACGCTATATGCATCTGAATATCGGAGAAGTCGAAACAGCAATGCGTAATCTCTGCCCGCTCAGCCCCCAGGCAATCCTCAACATTCCGCCGAGACTCAGGATGGCGGTCCTCTATGCCGTGGCGCAGACAGTGAACGGGATGGTCGCCAACACCTGCAATCTCAGCGAGGACTACATCGGGTACGCCACGCTGTTCGGCGACGCCGCAGGGTCATTCTCCCCTCTCGGCAAACTCTGCGTGCGCGAAATCCGGGGAATAGGCCACGCGCTTGGGCTGCCCGCGAAATGGGTGGACAAGATTCCGGACGACGGCCTCCCCGGCTCGATGCCCGACGAGAAGAAATTCGGTTTCAGTTATGAGGTTCTGGACCGCTACATCCGCGAGGGTGTCTGCGACGACCCCGAAGTCAGGAAGAAGATCGATTCGATGCATTCCCGCAATCTCTTCAAGACCGAGATCCTGCATATCCCCTCTTTCGAGCCTGACCTCTGATTCTTTTGTCAAGGAAATTTTATATATTTGCAGCCGGAATTGAGGTATTATGTAATGGCAGCATATGGGATTTTGGTTCCCAGAGTCCAGGTTCGAATCCTGGTACCTCAACTTACAATAATATCAGGGGGACGCGGGGCGTCCCCCTCGTGCTTTCAGCACTCACCCCCTCGGCTCCCGGCCTACCGCGCAGGCGCCTTTTACCCCCTTCCGGCTTCGCCGGCTTTCCCCCAGGGGAAATGGCGGCAGATTGCTGTCGCACTCTGCCGGTGCCTTCGCTGCTTCGACTTTCTGACGAAAGTCTCGCTGACGCTACGGCACGGCCGCTGAAGCGGCCCAGCGACACTTTTCAGCGTCAGTATTAATCAGACAGCCTCCGCCGGCCGCGCTGAGGCGCGGCTTTCATATTGGGGGACGATAACGTCCCCCGGCCCTACGGGCCTCCCCCTCGGCTCCCGGCCTACCGACTCCTCTTCGCATTCTCTTCGCATCGTCCCGGCCTCCGCCGGCCGCGCTGAGGCGCGGCTTCCTATTGTAGGCGCAGGGGGCTATATGTCGAGGATGTCTTTAAGGAGGCCGCCGGCGGTCTGACGAGGACCGGCGCCGGCGCCCTGGATGACCATCGGCGAGGGATAGTCGGACGTGCGGATGATCGCGGCGTTGTCCGTGCCGTGAAGGGCATAGAGCGGACTCTCGGGACCGACAGCCTTGAGGGCGATGCTGGCCTTGGAACCCTTCAGGGAAGCGACATAGCGGAGCACCTTGCCCTCCGAAGCCGCTGCGGCGTATCTCTTCTCGATTTCGGACTCGCACGGCACAGCCTCCATCTCCACATCGGACTCCTCCAGAGGTATTCCCGCCTCGCGGCTGAGTATCACGAGCTTGCGCAGCACGTCGCGGCCGCTGAGGTCGATCGCCGGATCCGGCTCGGTGTAGCCGCGACGCTGCGCCTCGGCCACCAGTTCCCCGAAACCACTTCCTTCATAGTTGCTGAACAGGAAGTTGAGGGTACCGGAAAGCACCGCTTCGACTTCGAGAATCTCGTCTCCGGAAGCCACACATCTCTGGATGGTGCCGAGTATCGGCAGGGCGGCGCCGACAGTGGTTTCATAACGCACTGACTTGCCGGCCGCGACCGAAGCCTCCATCACAGAACGGTACTGCGCATACGGTGCGCTGAAGAGTATCTTGTTGCAGGCCACTATAGAGTAACCGCTGCGAAGCAGGCTTGAATAGCGGTTGCATATGTCAGAATTGGCCGTACAGTCGACAAACACGGAATTTTCCTTGACGCGGGAGCGCATAGCCTCGAAATAGGCTCCGCCTGCGGCATCTTCGCCGTTCGCGAGAAGCTCCTTCACATCCGACAGGTCAAGACCGTCGGGGTCTATCACATATTTTCGGCTGTTGGAAATGCCGCATATCACCAGACGCTTGCCCAGCCTCGATGCTATGGAAGAAGCGTTGGAACGTATCATCCCGACAAGCGCTCCGCCCACGGTGCCGTAGCCGGCTATGTACAGATTGACGGTGCGCTCGGCCTTGCGGTCGAAGAATTCGTCGTGTATGGAGGCGATGGCGTCGTTGACGTCATCTGAATTCACTATGACGGAGATGTTCCTCTCGGACGAGCCCTGCGCGGTGGCCCTCACGGGGATGCCCTTGCGGCCGAGGGCCGCGAGCATCCTGCCTGTGGCCCCGCTGCGACTCAGCACGTCGTCGCCCACGAGGCATACGATCGAATATCCGGTCTCCACCTTCAGCGGATTGAGTTTGCCGAGCGATATCTCATAGGCGAAGCAGTCGTCCGCCGCCTTGCGTGCCTTGGCGGCGTCCTTTTCGGAAATGGCGATGCACATCGTATGCACCGATGACGCCTGGGTGATGAGTATGATGTTGATGCCGCTGCGGCTCAGGGCGTCGAACAGGCGGGAGGAGAATCCGGGCACGCCGACCATTCCACTGCCTTCCAGCGAGATGAGCGCAATGTTGTCGGAATTGGAGATCCCGATCATGTCGTCCTGTCCCGTACGCGGAGGGTTGGCCTCGATGACGGTGCCGTGGGCCGAAGGATCGAAGGTGTTCTTGACATAGATGGGAATGCCTTCCGACACGACCGGCTGGATGGTCGGAGGATAGATGACCTTGGCGCCGAAATGAGAAAGTTCGAGCGCTGCTCGGTAGGATATGTTGGGGATAGTGCGCGCAGACGGCACCACCTTGGGGTTGGTGGTCATCATTCCGGGCACGTCGGTCCATATTTCAAGCCGGCGGGCGCGGGTGCCGACGGCGTACAGCGAAGCGCTGTAGTCGGAGCCGCCGCGCCCGAGGGTCACGGTGCGCCCCTTCTCGTCGGAGGCTATGAATCCGGGAGCGACGAAGAGCGATACGAGAGTATTGTTCTCGACAGTCGAGAGCGCCGCCTCATAAGTGCAGGCGAAATCCACGGTACCGCCGCAGACCTTCACAATCTCGCGGGAGTCAATCCATTTGACTGCGACACCCAGGGACGCGAAGCGGGCTGCGATGATCTTTGTGGAGAACAGTTCGCCGAAACTCTCGATGGCAGAAAGGCTGCTGTCGGTGACCTCACCCACCAGGAACACGCCCTGGGCGATGCCGCGCAGCGATTCGAAGAGCGCAAGGCATTCCTTCTTGACAGAGATGAGCGTGGAGCCCGCGAGAAGCCCGTCGATGATGTCGACGTGCCTCTGCTGGAGGGCGTCAATGTCGGAAATGTACGAGCTGTCCCGTGCGGCAGCCTTGCGCGCGATGCCTATCAAAGCGTCCGTGCAGCCGCTGATTGCGGAACATACGATAAGGGTGCGGTCAGATTTGAGCGCCTCGCAGACGATGTCAACCGTCTTGCTGATATTGGTGACATTGGCGACCGAAGTGCCGCCGAATTTGAGAACCTGCATTATTCGAATGATTTGATTATGGGAGCCACGATTTCAGTGACCTGATCGGCTTCGAGCAGGAAACCGTCGTGACCGTAGTATGAATGAATGAGCGTGAAATCCGCTCCGGGAATGTTTTCGGCGATGATACGCCCGTCCGCCGGCGGGAAGAGAACGTCGGTGTCGATGGAGACCACCTTCGTCGGCACGGTGATGCTGCCAAGCGCGGCCTTCACGCCCCCGCGGCCGCGGCCGACGTTGTGGCTGTCCAGCGAAGCGCAGAGATAATAATACGAATAGGCGTCAAAACGCTTCACAAGCTTGTCTCCCTGATATCTCTGATAGGAAGCAGCCCTGCCGGAGAACAGGAAATCGGGGTCAGGCTCCATCTGCGTGCGGAAATAACCGTCATAACAGCGGTAGGACATCAGTGCCTGTGCACGTGCGCAGGCAAGACCTGCGGCGCCGCCCGACAAAGAAGCTGCCTCGCGGAATGTATGGTCGGCCTCCATCGCCATACGCTGCGTCTCGACGCTCGCGGCGAGCCAGGGCGACTCGAAAGATGCGGTGGCCATAAACAGCGCGTTGCCGAACACTTCCTGCTCCGCAAGCACCCACTCGAGTGCCTGGAATCCGCCGATGGAACTTCCGACAATAAGATCTATATGACTGATACCAAGATGCTTCCTGACCAATATGGAAGCAGTAATCATATCTCTTACCGTCACCTTCGGGAAATCGAAATAGAACGGCCGGCCGTCAGGACCGATACTGGAGGGACCGCTGGACCCGTACGGGGAACCGAGCATATTCACGCACAGGACGAAAAACCTGTCCGTATCGAAAAGTTTTCCGGGACCGACCAGTTGCGGCCACCAGTCCGAAGGGTCGGAATTGGCCGTGAGGGCGTGGCAGATGACCAGCACCTTCCTTCCGTCATATTTTTCGGAGGAAGCGTGATAGACGACGTGAAGCTCGTCGATCACACCGCCGGCCTCGCAGACAAAAGGCTCCGGATGTATGTATTCCTGCCTTATCATCCCTTGACTGCGATGTCTATGGCCTTCTGGATGTCACGGATGAGGTCGTCGGCGTCCTCCAGACCGATGCTGAGACGCATCAGGTCGTGAGGTATCCCGGCCTCCTTGAGCTGTTCTTCGCTGAGCTGGCGGTGGGTATGTGACGCCGGGTGAAGGATGCAGGAGTAGCAGTCGGCGACGTGGGTCTCTATCGTCACAAGTTCCAACGCATCCATAAATCGGTTGGCAAGGGCCCTGTCGCCCTTGAGGGCGAATGCCATCACGCCGCAGGAGCCGTCGGGCAGATATTTCTGCTGGAGGGCGTGCTGGGGGCTGTCCGGAAGGTCAGGGTAGTCGATCCAGGCCACTGCGGGGTTGTCGTGCAGGTAAGCCGCGATCTTGCGCGCGCTTTCGCTCTGCCTTGCCACCCTGAGGTGCAGCGTCTGCAGTCCCAGGTTGATATAGAACGCATTTTGGGGAGACTGGATCGAGCCGAGATCCCTCATAAGATGGGTCGTGGCCTTGGTGATATAAGCCTTGCGGCCGAATCTCTCGGCATACACGAGCCCGTGATAAGACTCGTCGGGGGTGCAGAGACCGGGGAACTTGTCAGCGTGGGCCATCCAGTCGAAATTGCCGCTGTCAACTATCACACCGCCCACGGTAGTCCCGTGTCCATCCATATACTTGGTGGTCGAATGTGTCACTATGTCGGCTCCGAACTCGAACGGACGGCAGTGCACTGGGGTCGGGAAGGTGTTGTCAATTATGAGCGGCACTCCGTGGGAATGGGCGAGTTTGGAGAATTTCTCTATGTCGAGCACCTTGACTCCGGGGTTGGACAGGGTCTCGCTGAAAACAAGCTTCGTGTTGGGCTTGAAAGCCTTTTCCAATTCTTCAACCGGAGAGTCCTGATCGACGAAAGTCACTTCAACGCCCATCTTCTGCAAAGTCACCGCGAGCAGATTGGTGGTGCCGCCGTAGATGCTGGCAGTGGTGATCATATGATCCCCCGCCTCGCAGATATTGAAGCAGGCGAAGAAGTTGGCTGCCTGGCCGGACGATGTCAGCATTGCGCCCACGCCGCCTTCCAGTTCGGCTATCTTGGCCGCAACCAGATCATTGGTAGGGTTCTGCAGACGTGTATAGAAATATCCTTCTGCTTCCAGGTCGAACAGCGCGCCCATCTTGTCGCTGTTGTCGTATTTGAATGTCGTGCTCTGATAAATCGGAATCTGACGGGGTCCCCCGTTTTCGGGCTCATAGCCTGCGCGGACACACAGTGTCCCTATACCTTTCTTACCGCTCATATGTTGAAAATTAGCGAAACAAAAATAACACAAATGAAAAATTAATACAACGATTCCGCGATTTGATTGAGGGAGAAAGTGTCCCTAACGGGTTCCTCCGCCGCTGAAGCCGCCGGAAAATCCGCCACCGCCGCCGAACGAGGTGGTGCCTCCGTGACCGGACGCGCCGCTGTGCATCCTCTGCACTGCGTTCCCGACGGAAGTGCTGTAATTGTCTACGGTCACGAAAATCGGAGTCATCGAGCCGGTGCCGCAGGTGAGTTCCGTATAGATGTCGGGGTTGATGCCGGACAGTTCCTTCGCCACCTGGTCCGCGATGCCGTAGAGAGCCGCGTAGACAAGGTAATCCTGCCACAGCGACACCTCCGCCGAACGCCTCTGGTCCACGAGAGTGAAGTCGCCGAGGAATTTCTTGAATCCTATCACCTGCTGCGCCTTCTTCTGGCAGTCCGGAGTCTTGACGACATATCCCTTGCCGTAAAGCGCCGATTTGCCGGCACTTCCCAGCGAGGTGTTCCACGCGTCCACCGTCGATGTGTGACGGCGCGCCCATTTCGAGAACTCGTTGTGCTGGAGCAGGCCGTCGCTGCCGGCCGCCTCCTTCAGCATCCCTATGAATTCCTTTTCATAAACGGTGAGTTTCCCGGCGCTGTCTTCCTTGCCGAAGCCGAGTTCGACCTTGCTGCCCTGAACACCGTTCACGGTGAGATACCCGTCATAGATCATCCTGAGTATCATCGCCTTGGTCAGATTGTTGTGTCCGGACACTCCCTTGACGCGGTTGTAGAGGTATTCCGTAGCGAATATGTCACCGTCGAGCGGCACGTCCCTCCACCACTGCACGTCCTTCTCCTTGCAGCCGAGGATCTTCTTGCGCTCACGCGCCTTTGCCCAGAGGACGAAGCAGAAGCAGAAAAGAGGGAGCAGGATGAAAAGCACAAATTCGACGATCATCTCCCATATGCCGTCATCGGCGAATTCATCGAAATCGGCCCCGACCATCGCCTGGTCCAGCACGTCCTGGAAAGAGCCCTCGCGTACGCTCGGGGAATCAATCCAGTCCTTGGGCAGACGCACAAGGGCTATCATCCTCGACGCGCTTGTGAAAGGAGCGGTGGAACGCAGCTGCAAGCTGCCGTCCTGAGTGAAGAAAGTACCACCTTCGAAGCCGAAGCCCCAGGCCTTCACTTCGGAATCGGTTATCTGACGGTCGTCGACGGTAATGGTCAGCAGCGCGTTCTGCGGAGCGATGTCGAGCCCGGCCGGGATGAACAGCCAGTGCAGGCAGTTGCAGTCGGACATCGACTTCACAAGATTGGTCAGGACGAAGGACAGGGTGTAGGTATGGTCACCGTAGTCGCCAAGGCCCCAGCAGATCTCCATTCCGCTTCCGGTGCGGTGGATGCCGCAGCGTCCCGCCTTCTGCGCGCGGGAGCGGTTGACTTCCCATTCGTCCTCGTAGACGTATCTGCGCCCGGTCTCGTCGCTTACCGAGAAGCCCAGAAGACGCGTGTCCCCGGATTCCCCGAGGGCAAGATACCCTTCGGTGCCCTCGTCGGAGACGATTCTCCACCGCTCCGTGACAGTGGCGGAGCCGTCAGTGTGCAGACGGACGGATATGCTGACCTCGGGACACCTGTTGCGTGCCTCAGAGGGCGCAAGTAAGAGCACAAGCGCCGCAAGGACAATCAGGAACTTCTTCAAGGCGTATTACTTCTTGAGGTGAATGTGCACGACTCCGGCGGACGCCTTGGATCCGTAGATGCCCGCGGTGCCGTCCTTGATCACGTCGACGTGGTCGACGTCGAGAGGATTGATGCCGGAAAGGTCAGAGAATTCCACGCCGTCGACGAGAATCAGGGGGAATTCATCTCCGAACTGGGAAATCACGACGCCCCTGATCCTGATTTCGTGGCTGTCCACGTCCACGATGAGTCCGGGCACGCGACCGCGAAGGTATGCGTAAATGTCAGTATACTTCACTGCATCGTTCTCCTGAACCCTTACAGACGACTTGGCGTCGGTCTTGTCGCTTGAAGAATCGACAGTTTTTGCCGCGTTGCCGCAGGAGCAGGCCATCACAGCCACTGCCAGGAATATGAGAATCTTTTTCATGATATTGATCTTTGATTATTTGAGTCTTGAAATACGGATGCCGTTCTTGGCATATTCGGCAAGGGTGCGGGGCTCGAAGATGACCTTCTTGGCGCCGTATGAGGCGTGGATGAAATGCATCTGGCCGTCCTCTCCGGTGCAGGCCATCGCGACGTGCGCGAGGTCGAGTCCGGGGTGCTTGTCGATGAAGGTGACGATGTCGCCGTCCTTGATCTGTGAGATGACCTCATCCTGCATCAGACGCTCCTGAGAGATATAGTAGTACGGCTTGCAGCTCTCGAGATACTCCTCGGCCGCACGGACCCTCGCCGTCTCCTCGGGGTTGTCGAGAAGCTGCTTGTATGAGTCGGGGTGAGTGGTCATGAAGAAGAACTGCTGCTCGAATTCCTCGCCGAGTTCGGAGGTGTACTCGTTCAACACGCCGTTGGCAGCGTTCTGGATGAGCCATTCAGACGTGTAGTGCAGGCGGGAAGCATATCCGTCCACCACGCCGCCGCGGTAGCGCATGTTCTGGATATTGTGGCACAGGAGCTTGTAGGACGGTTTCGCCGCCACGGGGTCGCTCCCCTGCTCAATCTTGAGGCCCTTCACGGTAAGTGCGAAGCTGCTGCAGAGTTCCACGAAGAGGATGCAGTCGGTCTTGTCGAGGAAAACCTGGAGAGCCTCGGGCTCGATTTCCAGCGTGTAGGAGACGTAATCAGTGCCGAGGAATTCCTTCGCGATCGCAAGTGCAAGCTCCCCGGTGGGAAGGTCAGCCTTGTCGGCGACGGCCTCGTATACCCTGTCGTAAATTGCAATGTTGGTCTTCTCCTGCTCCGTGAGCTGCGGTGCGCAGGACGCGGCAAGGACAAGCGCCGCGATGATTGAAAGTACCTGTTTCATATCGTGAGAGGATTTATATTTTCATCGAAGGCATATCCGTCTTGCCGACCTCTTCCTTGAGATAGTCCCTGACGCTGAAATGCAGGATGGAAGCCGCAAGGGAGTCGGGGAACTGGCGGATGACCTTGTTGTACTTGGTGACGGTGTCGTTGTACACCATTCGGCTCTGGCGGACCTGGTTCTCGTACACGTTGACGGAATCCATTGCCTTGCCGTAGTTCTCGTTGGCCTTGAGGTCGGGATACTGCTCGGCCACGACGTTGATCTGCCTGAGGGCGGCGCTGATCTTCTCCTCCTGCTCCTGCGCGTCAGCGGCGGTACTGTTGCCGTTGATCTGGCGGCGGGCCGCAATGACGTCCTTGAGGGTGTTGTACTCGTGCTCGTTGTAGGACTTCACGAGCTCGACGAGAGCCGTGAGGGCATCCCAGCGGCTTGCCTGCTGCACGCCGATCTGGCTGAGGGCGTTCTTGCAGAGTTCTTCCTGGTTTACGAGCTTGCGCTGCACGCCGATGAACCACACTGCTATGAGTGCGACGGCGGCGATGATGATGATAGCGGTCATATGAATTGTTTTTTAATTGAATTATCTTACTCGCAGCGTCTGTCCTACGCGCAGCGTGCTGGTGGACTTGATGCCGCTCAGTTTGCAGATGGTGCTCACGGTGGTGTGATACTTGACCGCGAGAGCGCTCAGGGTGTCTCCGGACTTGACCTTGTGGTAGACGGCCGCGGCCAGGGCCTCGTCCTCTCCGTATATTTCATCCTCCTCATCCTCGGATTCGGGGACGTACTTGCACCCGGGCTGCATATACCTGCGTTTGAGCACGAATATCCGGTGTCTCAGGATGCCTTTCTCGAAATCTATGATCCACTGCGGATCGAACGCCAGGCCCTTGTACCTGGTCTCGAAATGCAGGTGCGGCCCCGTGGAGCGGCCCGTGGAGCCTCCAAGTCCGATCACGTCTCCGGCGTGGACCCAGTCGTCAGCCGACACATTTATCTTCGAAAGATGCCCGTAAGTGGTCTCCAGACCGTTGAGGTGTCTGATTGTCACCACATTGCCGTAGCCCTTGCTCTTCGTGGCGATGCGTACCTTGCCGTCGAAGGCCGCATAGACGGGGGTGCCCATCGGCAGCGGCAGGTCGACGCCCATATGCATCCTGTTCCGGCGCCAGCCGAACTTGGAGAACACCGCGCGCTGATGGGGGCAGGCGAAGTTGCTCAGCGAATCCACCAGGAAGAGGGTCACCCTCTCCGGCATATCCGCAAGGTCTATCTGATAGGGGTTGGGCGAATAATTCTGCCAACATTCGGTGAAGAGGCTGTCCTGCGCGAAGGACTCGACGTCCTTGATGAAATCCCAGGTATGGTCTTCATAGAACACCACCTGCAGGCCCGGAACGGATGTCTGGAGCGTATCTATGCAGGGTGATGTCTTGCGGGGCAGCTGAGTGACGGACACGACGGAATCCATCGCGTTTTCGGGAAGAACAATCTCCTCCTGAGCATAGGCTGCAAGGGAGAGCAGGCAGGTTATCAGTACAGTTATCTTTTTCATTATGCGCGTTTTCCTCCAAATCCGGTTTCTATGAGCGCGGTCGCCGCAGCCACCTTTTCGCGCAGCAGTTCCTCCGTGGTCGCCTCGCAGATGAAGCGGAGGTAAGGCTCAGTGTTGGACGGGCGGATGTTGAACCACCACTGCGGGAACTCCATACGGTAGCCGTCGAAGTCCATCGTGACCTGCGGCTTCTCCTCCGAAGCGAACAGGTCGCACACGGCGTCCATCGCCCCTTTCTTGTCCTCGACGCGGAAGTTGATCTCGCCGGAATTGCGGTAGCCGATCATCGAGTCCATCTCGGCGCTGAGAGTCCTGCCCTCGCGCTTGAGCGCAGCCACGATGCGGAGCACCAGCAGCGATGACAGCAGACCGCTGTCGCTGTAGAAGAAATCCTTGAAATAGTAGTGTCCGGCAAGTTCGCCTCCCCAGAGGCCGTCTATCTCACGGAGTTTCGGCGCCGCGAACGCGCGTCCGACGCGCCAGGTGTGCATCTCGGCATCGAACTGCCGCAGGTATTCGCCGACACCCTTGGAGGCGCGGATTTCCTGAAGCACGCGCGGGGACTTCTCCCCTCTCTCGATGACGAAATATCTCGCGAGCAGGGCTATCACGTAATCCGGCGCGACGAAGCGGGCCTTGTCGTCGACGAACATCACGCGGTCGGCGTCGCCGTCGTAGATCACGCCAATGTCGGCACCTGTGCGGCGCACGAGGTCTTTAAGCGGCTCCACGTTCTTCGGCACCAGCGGATTGGGCTCGTGATTTGGAAAACTGCCGTCCATCGTGTCGAAGATATACGCCGGCCCTTCACCGAACACCTCGTGAGCGAAGAGCGTGGACATTCCGTTGGAAAGGTCGAAAGCTATCCTGAGGTCGGAATAATCGCCCTTGAACTTCATCATATAGGCGATGTAGTCGTCGTGGATGTCCTTTTCGAAGACCTTGCCGCGCACGGGTGCCACATGAGTGGGCCTGCCTTCGTCTATCCACTGCTTTATCTGTCCGAGACCGTCGTCATATCCCACGGGAAGAGCGTTCTCACGGGACACTTTCATTCCGTTGTATTCCCTCGGATTGTGGGACGCGGTGATCTGCACGGAGGCCTTGAAACCGTAATGCGCCGTGCCGAAATACACCATGGGGGTGCTGCTCAGGCCGATGTCGTACACGTCGGCGCCCGCATCCGTGATGCCTTTGAGCAGGCTGTCGTGAATCTCTTCCGATGACAGGCGGCAGTCCCTGCCCACCAGCACTTCCGTGGCGCCGAGGAGTTCCGGAATGAAATATCCTACCTTGTAGGCGGTCTGTGCGTCAAAGTCGACATTGTAGACTCCGCGGATGTCGTATGCGTGAAATGCTCCCATTGCAAAACTACTTGATCTTGGATTTGTATTGAGTCGAAACGTGGCCTCTGGCGATGGCGGTGAGCTTCTTGGCGAGCATCTTGCGCCTTATCGGGGCCACCAGGTCTGTGAAGAGCACGCCGTCCAGATGGCTCATCTCGTGCTGCACCATCCTGCAGCCGAACTTGTCGAAGACTTCCGTCACCTTCTCTAGGTTTTCATCATAATATTCGACCTTCATCGATGAAGGCCTGCGCACGTCGGCGTAGATGCCGGGGACGCTGAGACAGCCTTCTGAATACTCGCACAGCGCATCCCCCTCTTCAATGACGACCGGATTGATCATCACTCTCTTGAAACCCTTCAGGTAAGTGTACGTGTCCGCCACTTCGTCGCCGTCGACCACGAGCACCCTGAGGCTGACGCCTATCTGGGGAGCGGCAAGGCCGCATCCTTCAGACTTCTTGAGCGTCTCGCGGAGGTCCTCCACGATCTGCGCTATCTCTTCTTTCTTGGTCAGGTCGGCCTCCTGCGCCTTGCGCCTCAGGACTTCCGACCCGTAAAGGTAAATCGGTTGTATCATTTTTCTCTGTTCTGTCTGTCCAGATAACTCTGCAATATAATCGCCGCGCTGATACGGTCCACTTCCTTCTTGTCCCGCCGGCGCGAGGCCTTCATCCCGCCGTCTATCATCGCCCTGTGCGCCAGCACGGAGGTGAAGCGTTCGTCCTCCAGAGTCACCGGGATGTCCGGAAAAGCCTTTGCGAGCTGTGCGAGGAAGGCCTGCACGCCTGCCGCCGCTTCGGAAAGCTGCCCGTTCAAATTGACCGGCCACCCCACCACAAAGCGGGTAATAGTCTCCGATTTCGAGTATTTTTGGAGATATTCTATTATCTTTGCGGAAGGCAGCGTCTCAAGGGCGGAAGCGAAGATCTGCAGAGGATCGCTCACGGCAAGTCCGGTCCTCGCCTTTCCGAAATCTATCCCTATGATTCTGTCCATAAACATACAAAGTTAGTGTAAAAGTATGGGAAGACAAAATAAAGAAAACAAAGTCAGAAAGAAATACAGACTGGCCCTGACGGAGGAGCATTCCCTGAAGACCGTGAAGCAGATCCGCTTCAGCAAGTTCTGGGGCATCACGGGACTGGTCGGCATATTGTTGCTGCTCATCGCACTGATATACAGTCTGATAGCCTTCACGCCGATAAAGGTCACCATTCCCGGCTACCCTGACGCCAAGTTCAGGCAGACCGCCGTCAACAACACCATCAAGGTGGACAGCCTCGAGAGGGTGATCACCAAATGGAGCATCTACGCCGACAACCTCAGCCGCGTGCTCATCGGCGAGGAGACGGTGCCGCTGGACAGCATAATCGGCGGCAGGGCGACAAGTTTCTTCACCGATATGACTGAAGAGAAGATGCACCTGCAGGACTCCATCCTCAGAGCCCTCGTGGCCGAAGACGAGCGCGGCAACCTCAGTTCCAATGCCGAGCACACCTTCTCAGCGCAGACCAGACGCTTCTATATGCCGATCAAGGGCATCATCGTCGAAAGCTTCGACGCTGCGTTCCACCCCGGCGTTGACATCTCGGCGGTCAAGGACGACGTGGTGATGTCAGTGCTCGACGGCACGGTGATTTTCTCCGGCTGGACCGATGAAAGCGGCTACATCATAGCTGTGCAGCATTCCGACGACCTCACTTCCATCTACAAGAACAACAGCAAACTGCTCAAGAGCGTCGGCGACAAGGTCAGCGGCGGCACGCCCATCGCGTTTGCCGGCAACACCGGAATGCAGACCGAGACGACAAAACTCCATTTCGAACTCTGGGACAGAGGCTCTGCCGTGGATCCCGAAAAATACATCAATTTCCAGTGAAAAGACGCATAGCGATACTGGGGTCCACGGGCTCTATCGGCACCCAGGCCCTCGATGTCATCAGACAGCACCCCGACCTGTTTGAGGTTGAACTTCTCTCCGCCAACAGCAGCACGGACCTGCTCATAAGTCAGGCCGTCGAATTCAATGCCAACAACGTGGTGATCTGCGACGAAAGCAGATACCGCACTGTCGCGGACGCGCTGCAGGACCGGGGCACAAAGGTCTTCGCCGGGGTGGACAGCCTCTGCTCGCTGGCTGCATCCGGCAACGTGGACATAGTGGTGGGGGCGATGGTGGGCTTCAGCGGACTGAGGCCGACGCTGGCCGCGGCGAACGCCGGCAAGGTCATCGCGCTCGCCAACAAGGAGACCCTTGTGGCTGCAGGTTCGGTGGTCACTGAAGCCGTGCACAGCCACGGAGCGGCAATTCTGCCGGTAGACTCCGAGCACTCGGCAATCTTCCAGTGTCTGCTCGCCGCGCAGGGCAACGAAGTCACGCGCCTGCATCTCACCGCATCGGGAGGCCCGTTCCGCAAGATGGACAGGCAGACCATAGCGACGATGACCAAGGACAGGGCGCTGAAACATCCCAACTGGAATATGGGCGCAAAGGTCACCATCGACTCCTCGACGATGATGAACAAGGGTTTCGAGGTCATCGAGGCCCGCTGGCTCTTCGATATGGCGCCCGACAGGATCAACGTGCTGGTGCATCCCGAGTCGATAGTGCATTCGATGGTGGAATTTGCCGACGGGGCCGTCATCGCCCAGCTCGGCTGCCCCGACATGAGGCAGCCCATCGGCTTCGCGCTGGCATTCCCCGAAAGGGTGACGGTGGGCAACAGGAAACTTGACCTCGCCGACATCGGGTCGCTGACATTCGAGCGGCCGGACACGGACAGGTTCCCCTGCCTCGCGCTCGCATACGAGGCGATAAGGCGCGGCGGCAACGCGCCCTGCGCGCTCAACGCCGCCAACGAAGTCGCCGTGGCCGCCTTCCTGCAGGACAGGATCAGCTTCTACGGTATAGCCGACCTCGTGGAAAAGTGCCTCTCAGGCCTGGAATTTGTAGCGAATCCGACGCTTGAAGACATCTTTGACACAAACGCCCTGACGGCGGCAAAAGCTCACGAAATCATCAAATGGTAGCACTCATAAAAGCACTGCAGGTAATACTTGCACTGTCACTTCTGATAATAATACACGAATTCGGCCACTTCACCTTCGCCAAGATTTTCGGCATAAGGGTGGAGAAATTCTATCTGTTCTTCGACATCGGCGGCAAGAAACTGCTGCATTTCAGGATAGGCGAAACGGAATACGGCATCGGCTGGCTTCCGCTCGGCGGCTATTGCAAGATTGCCGGAATGGTCGACGAATCTATGGACCTGGAGGCTCTCAAGCAGGAGCCGCAGCCCTGGGAATTCCGCACTCACCCCGCCTGGCAGAGGCTTCTGGTGATGTTCGGAGGCGTGCTTTACAATTTCATCTTCGCGATACTGGCGTTCAGCTGCATAATGGGCATCTGGGGGCAGAGTTACATCCCCAACGAAGGCAACGCCGTCTACGTGGACGAACTGGCCTACGAGATGGGCTTCCGCAACGGAGACAGGATACTGAGCCTCGACGACTACGTGCCGACAAGTTTCTTCTCCATCCAGGCGGACATCGCCCGCCGGGGAGTCAGTGTGGCCAGGGTGCTGCGCGGAGAGGACACCCTTGACATCTACATCGATCAGGCGATGATCGGTGACGTGCTCAATGACGCCGGAATGTTCGACCTCGCCGTGCCCTTCGTCATAGATTCCGTGGCCGCAGGCGGCCCGAATGCGGGCGCAGATCTGATTGCCGGCGACAGAATCTGCGCGTTGGGGGACGAGAGCATCAGTTTTCTTCAGGATTCACGTCCGATCCTTGCGCGGAATGCCGGTTCAAGCGTGGAGGCGACAGTGCTGCGCGGAGCCGACAGCCTCAGGATGACCCTGCAGGTCGACACCGCCGGGAAGATTGGCGTCTATATGCGCAATCCTGAAATTCGCACGCAGACATACAATTTTCTCAGCGCCATCCCCGCCGGGTGCAGGATGACATTCAAGCTGATGGGCAGCTACGTGCGCGACCTCAAGCTCCTGGCGACCCCTTCCACCGGGGCCTACAAGTCCGTCGGCAGTTTCATTGCGATAGGCCAGGTGTTCCCGTCCGTATGGGACTGGTACCAGTTCATCTACCTGCTTGCGCTTCTCTCCATAATGCTCGGCGTGATGAACCTCCTGCCGATTCCGGGGCTGGACGGCGGGCACATACTGTTCACGCTGTATGAGATGATCACCGGACGCAAGCCCAGCGACAAGTTCCTCACTGTGGCGCAGATTATCGGAATGATCCTTCTGCTCGGCCTTATGGTCCTGGCGTTCGGCAACGACATAGGAAGACTTATAAAATGACACACAATATGAGAAGAATCCAATTGCTTTTGCTCGCAGCCCTCGTGGTCGCATCCTGCTCGGGCAGGCGCGAGGCCCTGCTTCCCACCGTCAGCGGAAAGGCCGGAGAAGTCATCGTGGTGATGGACAAGACCGGCTGGGAGGGCGCGCTTGGCACGGCTACGCGCGACGTGCTCGCCGCCGACTGCCCTTTCCTGCCCACGAAGGAGCCGCTTTATTCCCTGATCAACGTCAATCCCGCAGGTTTCACCGACCTTTTCAAGGTCCACCGCAACATCGTGCTGTTCAACATTAGCGCCCAGGTCGCCGAGCCGGGATTCATTTACCAGAAGGATATGTGGGCAGCTCCGCAGTGCGTACTGCAGATCTCAGCCCACGACGGCGCGGAAGCGCTGGCGATTTTCGAGGAAAACAGCGCCAAGATAGTCGCAGCCCTCGAGCAGGCAGAGCGCGACAGGGTCATCAGCAACTGCAAGCGCTTCGAGGAGAAGAGCATCGCCCCCGTGGTACGCGAAACCTTCGGCGGCTCCCCGCACTTCCCTTCCGGCTACAAGCTGCTCAAGAAGACGGAAGACTTCTTCTGGATCCAGGACGAGAAGCAGTACACCACCCAGGGCGTGTTCGTCTACAAATATTCCGCAAAGGGTGACGAGAGCGACTTCAGCCTCGCGAACATAGTTGCACACCGCAACGCCGCGCTCAAGGAAAACGTGCCGGGAATGTTTGAAAACACCTATATGACCACCGGCGACCTGCCCTATCCGACCACTGAGTTCCTCAAGTTCCGCGGACGCAGCTTTGCGCAGACACGCGGATGGTGGGAGGTCGTCAACGACTATATGGGAGGCCCCTTCGTGTCACATTCCTTCTACAGCAAGGACGGCAGCGAAATCATCGTCTGCGACGCCTTCGTCTACGCTCCCAAGTACGACAAGAGGCTCTATCTGAGACAGGTGGAGTCGATAATTTACTCCTGGGAGTGGAAAGTTGACGAGGAAATTGCAAAATAATTTGTCAACTCAAAAAATAATTGTAAATTTGCACTCCCAATTTCGCGTATTACGCAAAGGGATGCAGTCTGGTGGGTTCGTATAACGGCTAGTACTCAAGATTTTCATTCTTGCAATAGGAGT
>R18__coassemble_1818_pt1 | contig 18512 bp, 15 predicted proteins | sample R18__metabat2_low_PE_003 | metagenome-assembled genome bin R18 | reverse complement strand
TGCGCGGGCTTGGGTACAACCCGTCCGTACCAGTCGGCGACCAGATCGCCTTTGAAGTCCTTTGCGCTCTCGATGTCATATCCTATCGACAGCACCAGCTGGTCGGTCTTGACGCCTTTCGCGACCAGGTCCAGCGCCAGCGAATCCGCCATTTCCCTGACTATAAGCAGACCTTTGTCGTAATCGTAGGGCATATGCAGCACCTGCCCGCTGCTGATGCTGCTTGTCTGCGGGCGGTAGGCCTTGATCTCCTTCATCGTGCAGGTCTCGCGGCCCCAGGCGTGGTCGATGAGCAGTTCGGCGTTGACTCCGAACTGCTTGAACAGCCACGCCTCCCAGTTCTTGTCCAGCGAGCGGCGGGCCAGTTCGCCCATAGTGCGGATTCCCTGCGCCTCCAGCCTGGAAGCGGTGCCGCGGCCCACCCTCCAGAAACTGCTCAGCGGGGTGTGGCCCCACAGTTCCCTGCGGTAGCTCATCTCGTCGAGTTCCGCGATCCGCACTCCGTCCTTGTCCGGGGCCTGGTGCTTGGCGTGGATGTCCATCGCGACTTTTGCGAGATAGAGATTGGAACCGATGCCGGCGGTGGCGGTGATACCCGTTGTGGCGAGCACGTCGCGTATCATCCTCATCGCGAGTTCGTGAGCGGTGCAGGAGTAGACCTTGAGATAATCCGTCACGTCGGCGAGGATTTCGTCGACAGAGTAGACGTGCAGGTCTTCGGAGGATATATATTTCAGATAGATGCCGTAAATCTGGTTGCTGACCTCCATATAGCGGGCCATCCGCGGCGGTGCGACTATGTAGTCCAGTGCGACCGAAGGGTCTTTCTGCACGAGAAGATTGTCGCTGCTGGAGGTGTTGAGGCGTCCTCCCGGGGCTTTGCGCTGCCTTTGGGCGTTGACCGCGCGGACCTGCTGCACTACTTCGAAAAGCCTGGCGCGGCCGGAGATGCCGTAACTCTTGAGGGAAGGGGACACGGCGAGGCATATCGTCTTCTCGGTGCGCGAGGCGTCCGCGACGACAAGGTTGGTCGTGAGCGGATCAAGCCCCATGTCCGCGCATTCCACTGAAGCGTAGAAGGACTTGAGGTCGATGGCAACGTATGTGCGGCAACGGTCCAAGGGTCAGAAAAGTTCTATGGATTTGATGAGGGGTTTCTCGTATGAGCCGGTGACGCTCACTCTGATCCGCCCGGCTGGGACGGGCTCGTCAAACCTCAGTATGCGTTTGTGCCCTATGGTCGTGCCTGCGGCGATCTCTTCCCAGCCGCCGTCTGCCTTCGCTTCGACCTTGAACGAGCTGATCCTCTGGCCGTAGCGGATGTCCTCGCACAACACTATGCACTTGGAAGACGCGCTTGTCTTCAAGGTGGTCACTGCGCCGCAATGACGCCCGGAAGCGGTACGGTTTGCGAAATATGCTTCGCGCGCGGCCCTGAATTCCACCAGTCGGGCGGAGTCTGCGGGGTTGATGTGGCCCGTGGTGTCTGGCGGCACATTGAGGAGCAGGTTGGCGTTTCTGCCCACGGACGAGAAATAAAGTTCCATCAGGTCGTCCACGCTCTTGCGTGTGGATTCGCCCGCCTTGCTGTAGAACCAGCCCTTGTAGATGGAAACGTCCGCTTCGCCGGGAATCCACGATCCGCCCTGGCAGTTGCCGCAGTTGAGTGTGTCGGCGCCCGGGGCCATCGTGCCGGGGGCGAAGCCTTCGACGTCGAGACGGCACCAGTTGGTCTCTCCGGCCCTGCCCCTTTCGTTGCCAATCCACCGGCAGCCGGGACCTATGTCGCTGAAAATCACTGCGTTCGGGCTGTGTTTATAGACGGCTTCATAGAAAAGCGGCCAGTCGTAGGCCGGGATCTTCGCTCCGCCGTTGGCTCCGTCGAACCACTGCTCGAAGACCGGACCGTACTTTGAATGGACTTCGGCTATGGATTTTGCGAAGACGTCGTTGTACTCGTCCGTCCCGTAGGCGGGGTGATTTCTGTCCCAGGGGGAAATGTACACTCCGAAGAGGATCCCCTCCGCCCTGCAGGCCTCGCTGAGGTCTTTCAGCACGTCGCCCGCGCCGTCGCGCCAGGCGCTCTGCGCGACCGTATGCGTGCTGTAATCGCTCGGCCACAGGCAGAATCCGTCGTGATGCTTGGCGGTCAGTATGATACCCTTCATCCCCGCGGCCTTTGCGGTGCGGGCCCATTGGGCGCAGTCCAGGTCGGTCGGAGCGAAAATGTCCTCCTCCTCGGTGCCCAGGCCCCATTCCATACCGGTGAAGGTGTTGGGTCCGAAATGGCAGAACATATAATATTCAAGGTCCTGCCAGGCGAGTTGCTGCTCGGACGGGACAGGCCCGTAGGGCTTCGGAACGCAGGCGCAAGCCAGCGCGAGAAGGCCGCAGAGGGCCGATGATCTGACGAAAGATTTCATATGCGGTTACAGGGGCAGAAGGCAGACCGGACGGGAGTCGAGATTGATTTCGGCCGCTTTCCTGCCGGGAAGGCCGCTGAAGGGTCTCAGGCGATACATTTCGATGGAATTGTCGTCGCGGCAGGCGACAAAGAGACGGCGTCCGCAGATGACGAAGCATCTCGGATGCCTGCCGGTGTGCAGATAACCTTTTTTCACGAGAGTGCCGTCGCGGCGGATGCGCCAGACGGAAATGCCGTCGTTGGAGAGCCTGTGCGATGCATAGAGTTTGTTGCCGCGGATGCGGATGTCGGCGCTGCCGTGCGCGTCCACCTCGTCCGCCTTGACGCGGAAGAATTCCTTGAAAGCCAGGTTGCCGCTATCTTCGATGATGTCGAATGCCGCTATCTCACCCGATTTCTCTGTGAGGCAGTAGAAGCGCCTGTCGCCGCGGAAGACGATATGGCGCGGTCCGCCGCTGCAGGGAATCGCCATTTCCGGTCTGTCGGTGAGCGGCTGCCCGGAGTCGCAGACATCCAGCACGTGGATGCAGCACAGCCCCAGGTCGGTCGCCAGCATCTGCGAAGTGCCGGGAATCATCATCACCTGATGGATGTGCGAGCCTTCGGGGTACTGCACCGTCTGCACGACCTCCCCGGCCCTGCCGCCGTCATTGCGGAAGACGGTGATGCTCCCCGCGCCGTAGTCGGCGGTAAATATATAGGGAAGGCTCTCCGCGCACAGCAGATAGCACGGTCCGTTGGCCCCGCTGCCGCTGAATGCAGTTCCGCCTCCGGCGAATGAATAAAGCCCCGACTCCGGGTCGTTCTCGCTCACGCCGAACAGGTTGCCCGCGCCGTCAAACGCAAGGTAGGACGCATTCGACGCCTCCGTGCTCCAGACCTGCGTGAACTTGCCGTGGTCGAACTCCACCTTGTAAATGCTGTCGCCATAAGTTCCCACGAAGAAACCCAGCGCCGCTCCGATCATCAGTCGTATCATATTCTGAAAAATCTATTGGTTGTCAAATATTACGGGTCGTTCCGTCCTCAGTCCTGAGAGTCACGGGTGAGAGTCGTCTGCTCGATGATGTCCTCGAAGCCGGTGAGCGCTGCGAAGGGGGCGAACTGGGCGGCCCTGTCGCGCAGGCTCATCCTCGGCCGCCCCTCGACGCCCCCGTATTCCACATCGATTATGTCGTCGTACTCTGACAAATCACCCATATCCGAAAACTTTTCCTGTTCAGCAAATATAACGAATTTTGTCCATTGATACGTAAACCCTCTCTCGTCAATGCGCCCATATCATATTATGGAATCTGCCGCGAGTATCAATTTTTCCGCAATTTTTGACACTCGCTCACAATAAAACGGCAAAAAGCGACTGTTTACTGTCGCGAGTAACGATTTTCGGCTGATTTTTGACACTCGCGTGATTCCCGAAGCGAGTCAGGAACCGAATCGGCCTCCTGCGCAGCAGGCCGGGAGCCGAGGGGTGAGTGCGGAACGCACGAGGGGACGCACTGCGTTTGTAAGAAATTGAAATGAAAGTAGTTAACAAGCCGCGCCTCAGCGCGGCCGGCGGAGGCCGGGGCGATGCGAAAAGACAGCGAAGAGGAGCCGGTAGGCCGTGAGCCGAGGGGGTGTTGCTGAAAGCAACAGGGGGACGCACTGCGTCCCCCTGATATTGAAGTAGCGGGAGTGGGGCATGATCCCACGACCTCCGGATTATGAATCCGACGCTCTAACCAGCTGAGCTACCCCGCCATATTGCAATCCCCACGAAATGGGACTGCAAATTTAGACAAAAAAATCAATTGAACAAACATTCGTCGACAATAGCCTGCAACTCGGGGAACATTTTGTCCCTGCTGCCGAAGTGTGCGGCCTTCAGAGCGGCGAACGGGCGGATCTGTTTTTCGTATTCGGCGATGGCCTCGTCATCGTCTGTGCCGTAATACCTGCGGATGAACACGTCCCAGACTTTCTGGAAAAGTTCCTTGCTGATATGGAATATGTCTTCGATTATGGGATCCGGACTGACGTGAGAGACGAAATACAGTGTCCCGAGGTCGTACAGGGGGTTTCCGTAGCAGAAATCGCCGAGGTCTATCCACCAGCACTCGTCGTCGCGGGTGATGACATTGCCTATGTGCAGGTCGCCGTGCACGCAGGTGTCGGCCTTGGGTACGTTGTCGATGAAGTTGAAAATCTTCTTTTTCTGCTCTTCCGTGAAGCAGGTCACGTCCTTCAGCACTCCTTTGTAGAAATTTTCCGCCGAATCGAACACGCTCTTGTCGGCGGGAGTGCTGTGCAGCTTGCGGACCATGTCGGCGAACTTCAGGGCGTATTTCTCATAGTCCTGCGGATTGTCCGCAATGGCGCGGGAGAAGGACTTCTTGGGTGTGATTCTCTCGAATTCTGCTCCGATCCTCTTGCCGTCGGTGACCAGACGCCCCGGCGCAGGGGTCTTCAGGCCGTCCTGAATCAGGGTGAACGCCACTTTCAGCTCCCTCTGCGGGATGTACTGCGGGATGAAGTCGCTGTAGAGCTTGATCATCGTCTTTCCGTCCTTGTGGTTGTAACTGGTGGCAGTGTAGCCGGCGCCGCTCTCCTCATAGTCAGCGAGGTCGATCAGATGTGCCTTCCACACTTTTTCCGTTCCGAACACTTTGTCTATAAGAGAGACAAATTCCTGATATGCGTGTGTGCCGGAGAGTTCGAAGAGCGAAGCCGCCAGACCGCGGTAGTGCCATTCGTGGCTTGCCTTGTCCTTGACGTGGAATATTTTCCAGAGTTCGTCTCCCTGCGCCACATAGTCGCGCCAGATGGCCCTCATATTGGAGAGTTTGTCTCCCATTGCGACGATCTTGGCATCTCTCGGAGCGGCTGCGAGACGGTTTATGGCGGCCTTTTTGCGGTCGTGCCAGCTGTCGGCCTCGCTCACCGAAGTGTCGAACTTGTCGCTTTCCGCCTCCACGAGAGCTGCGATGCGATCTCCGAACTCGGCACGGATATCATCAACAGTATAAGAAGTGTCCTCCACCACGTCGTGGAGTGCCGCAGCGGCGAGCAATTCCTGGTCGGGGGTTATTGTGGCAACTATTTCCACGGCCTCCATCGGATGGACGATGTAGGGGAATCCCTTGCCGCGGCGCTCTGTGTCCGCGTGCGCCTTGACTGCGAAAACTATCGCCTTGTCGAGCAGGGATGAATCGATGTACTTGTTAGCCATAGTGTTATTTGTGTGTTAAATTGAGATGCGATACCTTGTCGAGAATCCTTTCCGCGCGCACGCTGTTGTAGTCGGATTTCCCGTAAATGTTGTTGAGCAGTTCCACCATTCCGGCGATGCCGCCGCCGCTTTTTATCACGAAGACCTCGCAGATGTCCTGGACGGCGATTGTGGAGGAGATGATGTCCAGGTCGGTGCCGCCGATTTCCAGACAGGCGAGCTTGTAGGCGTCGTCGCTGTTTTCCTTTATCAGCGTCTCCACGTCCCCCAGCGTCTTCATCCCGATGCCCTTGAGGGCCTTGAGGAACGGGGTCATCGATCCCTGATGGATTTCCGCCTGATTGACGGAAGCTATCTTGCGCGTCAGCGCGTCAAAGGGCTTGAGTTCGAGGTAACTCTTGAAGGTGTCGCCGTTGAGGGCCACTTCGTCGAATTTGCCGCTGCTCACGAGGTTCTGTACGGTATGACGGTAATCGCTGATCAGCGCGCGGGTGCGGCTGAACTCGTCGTCTGCCAGTTCGAGCATTCCGGCGAGGCGGTTGAGGTTGCGCAGGTGCACAGGGGGAATCTCCACGCCCGACTTGTAACCCGTGGCGTGGTACATCGTGGCCCAGACGTGCTGCAGGGCCGTGCGCAGCTGCAGTTCGAAGCGGAATGCATTGATCTGCGGCATCGCCTCGTCGAAGAACATCTCCTTCGGAATGCGGAGGATGTAGTGGAGAGACATATACCCGAACCTGTCGAGTTCGAGTATCTTGCGCTTGTCCACGCTGTTGTCCCAGTCCACGTCGAATTCGTTCTCGATGATGGCGGCGATCCTGTCCACGTCGTCATTGTAGAAGGTCACGATGCGCGAACCCAGGATGTCGGTGATGTCCGACAGGCAGGAGTATTTGCCGCTCTTCAACTCGAGTTTGCCGGCCAGGCTGGCTTCAGCCTTGACCCTCGCCTCCACCGCTGTGACGAACAGTCCGTTTTCGCTTACTATGTCGCCCAGCTTCTGCAGCACGATCTCCCTCATACGATTGAAAACCGGCAGGTTCTCGACATATTCCTCGAGAATCATCGTGTTGAACAGGCTGAGCCCGTATTTTTCAAGACCTTCCTCCATAGTTTATTCCAAATATCTGTCTTTCAATATGTTGATTTCCTCTGCGCTTATTCCGAGCGTGCCCGACAAGTACGATGACATCGAGCCGTAGCGGTCCTCGATTTCGTCCAGGCCCCTCGAGAAGCATTTCACGTTGGCTCCGATGAATGTCCTGAGCGTCTCCTTTACGTCCTCGTCGTCATCTTCCGTGAGCGACATCACGTATGCGAGCCTGCCTTCATAGACCTTGCAGGATTTCGCATAGTCGCTCATTATCGTGTCCCTGTCGCATCCCAGCGCCCCCAGCACTATCGCCGCGATCATTCCCGTGCGGTCCTTGCCGAAAGAGCAGTGCCACAGCACCGTGCCGCCGTCCAGCATCGACAGTGACCTCAGGAATGAAGCGAACTGCTTCTGCGAGTAAGTGTCGTTGACGAAGAACACGTACAGATTGCGGGCGAGTTCCTGCACCTTGGGGTGGTGCGCGAGCTCGATCAGGGCCTGCATCGGATCGGCGTCAGGCGAATCAGGATCCATTATCTTCTTCCACACCGCGCCGGAAGTGTCCATCAGCGGCAGGTGAATGTATGACACTCCCTCCACAATGCGGTCAGGGGCCATTTCCATCTCCTCCTTCGTCCTGAGGTCCACCACGGCCTTGAGGTCGTAGGCGTCGTGAAGGGCCTTGATGTCGGCGTCGGACGCCTGTATCAGCGAGCCGCTGCGTAGCAGCAGACCGGGCTTTACAGTCCGTCCGTCCGCCGTGGTCAGGCCTCCCAGGTCCCGGAAATTCTTTATTTTTTCGAACTCGGCCATCGGCAGGCGGGTCCGTTACTGAATCTTTATGATGTTGGAGAATCCCGTGATGTCGAAAACCTCCTTCACCTGCGGCTTCATGTTCTTGAGCACGAGGCTGCCCTTCTTTGCCATCACGCTCTTCTGGAGCATGAGGAACATCCTGAGGCCCTGGCTGGAGGTGTATTCCAGCTCGGTGCAGTCGATGCTGATCTGTGCTTCTTCGGCGTTGAGCAGTACGCCGATATCCTTGAGGAACTGGTCGGCGTTGGTGGTGTCGATGCGGCCCTGGATGGCGGCATTGTAGACGTTTCCGTCCTGATTGATAGTGACGTTCATATTTTTCAGTTTATTTTCTTTTTCATTGTGAAGATGTTGCGGCCGTCCCTGTACACATAGCTCAGGTCGTCCATCATCTGCTTGCAGATGAATATGCCAAGGCCTCCGATGGGTCTTTCCTCCGCGCTGAGGGTGATGTCGGGGTCCTCTTTCGCCAGCGGGTTGAACGGCACTCCGGAGTCTTCCAGCGTGATGGACAGCAATCCGTCGGAGAGCGACGTCGTCACGTCGATGAAGCCCTCGCCGTTCTTGTAGGCGTACTGGACGATGTTTTCCACCACCTCTTCGATGCAGAGTCTCAGTTTGAATCTCAGATCTTCGTCCTCGGCCATATGCTCCGAAGACATCAGAGCATCGACGATTTCGCAGGTCTTTCCCTTGATCGGGTCGTAGTGAATGTGCATATGCGAACTAATTTTATCCTTCAAAGGTACTAAATAAAGATAAGATTTACTATCTTTGTGCCACATTATAAATCAAACAAATTATGAATCTCAGGGAAATAAAGAAGGACATCGAGTATGTACTCGGAGCTTTTGTAGAGGACTGTTCAGTTTTCGCCGCCATCAACCCGGCAGCCGCCGACACCGAGGTGTATGACCTGATGGAAGAAGCCATCGACGTCTTCAACGAGCTCAAGGACAAGACCAACGCAAAGGAGATCGAGGGCACGAAGAAAGCCTATTTCAACGCTCTGCGCAAGGAAGTCCTCGAAAGGACAGACGCCCTTTATGAGAAGTTGAGCGCGGCCGTGAAGGCCACCGTGGAGAAGGCTGAGCCCAAGGCCGAATAAGTCTTCGTCTTACAGATAGCAACTCGGCACGATGCGGCCCTATGATGCGGCCGGCGTCGTGCCTTTTTTCCTTTAAAACAGTATGCGCAGATTCTTTCTTTTGACTCTGTCGTTGGCGGCGCTGGTTCCGGCGGCCGCGCAGACAACGGGCAAGGCGGCCGCCTTTGTTGAAGAGATCGCCTCCGTCGAACCGGTGAACACCTGCTTCGTCGGAGTGAAGGCCACGAAGGCCTCGGGCGAGGTGATAGTGGACTTCAACGGCTGCAAGAAGATGATACCCGCCTCCAACACCAAGCTGATAAGCACAGGCCTGGCGCTCAACATCCTCGGCGGCGATTACCGCTTCGAGACGGTGTTGGCCTGCAGCGGCGAGATTGCGGACAGCACTCTCAACGGTGACCTGTATATCATCGGCGGCGGCGACCCCACCACCGGCTCGGACCTGCAGCCTGCGGAAGGCGATGATTCAGTGCTCGAGAAATGGCGCCGGATCATCCTCGACGCCGGCATCAGCCACATCACCGGCCGCATCATCGGCGACCCGCGCGGACTGGACGGCTACCCGATCCATATGGACTGGTGCTACGAAGACATCGGCACCGACTACGGCGCCAGCCCCACCGGACTAAATTTCTTTGAAAATCAGAAACTTCTGAAAGTTTTCCCCGGCGACGCCGAGGGTGACCCCGCATTCGTGATGCCCGACTATCCGCCCACTCCGTGGATGAACTTCCACAACTTCGTGAAGACGAGCGCCGAGGGCACCGGCAGCGACCTGCGTTACCTCGACACCGACATGGCGCCGAGCGGCATACTCGACGGATACATCCAGACCGGCCACAAGGGCAGGACTCTCTATGCCAGCAACCTCTTCGGGGCCTATACCTGCGCCTTCTGCCTGTTCAGACACCTGAACGAGAACGGCGTCAGCGTCGACGGAGGCTTCGCCGACATCGACATGGCCGGGAGAATCAGGGAAGACCTCTACGGTCAGACTCTCGGAGAACCCGCAGAGACTGCGCTCAAGCGCATAGGAAGCACTTTCTCTCCGGAACTGCGCGAAATAGCGAAACGCACCAACCACGAAAGCGACAACTTCATGGCAGAGACTCTTCTGAGACTTCTCGGCAGGACACTCACGGGTTCGGCCTGCTATGATTCCGCCCGCGCGGCTCTTCCCGTGGCGCTTTCAACGGTGGGGATACTTCCGCCGTACAATGCGCGCCAGATGGACGGCAGCGGACTTGCGAGGAGCAATTTCATCGCTCCTGAATTCTTCGTGGACTATCTGCTGCATATGTTGCGCAGCAGGTCATTCGACGATTTCCTCACCTCGCTCCCGCAGCCCGGCAGCGGCACGCTGACCACGCGGCTTCAGAAGGCACCGCAGGAACTCCGCGAAAGAGTGCATATGAAGAGCGGCTCGATGGGCGGCGTCTGCAGCTACAGCGGATACATCCTCCCGCCGGACGGCAATCCTGACAACACCGTGGCCTTCTCGATAATTTTCAACAATTACACGATGCCGATTTCGGACGTCAGAACAATTATTGACGCCATAATTATGCAAATTGCCACGGATATTTAGTATTTTTGCAAACTATGCTCAAAAGAATTCTACAGATGATGCTTGTCCTGACGGTGGTCTCCTCCTGTCAGGTCATAACCTCCTTCATCCACGACGACAAGCTCGTGGCGAAGGTCGGCAGACACCGTCTGTACCAGTCGCAGGTGCAGAAGTACATCCCGGCCGGGGCCAGTTCCGCCGACAGCGCAAACATCGCGTCCAAGTATATCTACTCCTGGGCCAACGAGATGATTTTCAACGATATGGCCTCCAAGCAGCTGAGCAAGGCCGAGCAGGATGTAGCCTCGGATATCGAGAGCTACAAACGCTCGCTCCTGAGGTACCGCTATGAGCAGAGCTACATCGACGAGATGCTCGACACGACCGTCACTGCCGCCGAGATAGAGGAATATCACGCCTCCCACGCCGGTGTCTTCGCCCTGGAGCGCCCGGTGCTGAAGGTCAGGTTCCTGGACATAATGCAGGACTCTCCCAATCTTGACATCCTCGTGCAGAAGATGTCATCGTCCGAGGGCTCCGACCTCGAGGAGGCCGACAGCCTCGCCAACCAGTCCGCCTTCAAATATTTCGACAGTTCCGACACCTGGATGGACGCCGCCGTGCTCGCGCGCGAGTTCGGCATCGATTACGGCACAATGCTTTCCAATCTCAAGGGGAAATACATCGAGATACAGCATCCGGAGAGGGGAGACGTGACCATAGCCTATGTCTGTGACATCCGAAGGACAGGCGAGATCGCACCGCTGGATTACTGCTCCGACAACATCAGGGACATAATTCTTCAGAAGAGAAGACGCGATCTGATCTCAGGTTTGGAACAGGACTTGCTTACGGAAGCCCTCAGAAACAAAAAATTCGTAATTTATTAGAGTATGAAAAGAATACTTCTCACAGCCATTTCATTCGCACTGGCGCTGACTGCGTCGGCTCAGAAATATACCGGAGGCGTGGTTGACAAGACCGCGGCCGTGGTAGGCAACGAACTCATCACCATCTCCGACCTCGAGAGAGAGGTGGACGTGATGAAGTCCCAGGGCTACTCTTCCGGCAAGAACATGCGCTGCGAGATTCTCGAATCCTTCCTCCAGGCCAAGCTCTTCCTGATGCAGGCGCGCCTGGACTCGCTCACCGCCAACAAGGACGTGGTCGAAGCCGAACTCTCCCAGCGTATGGACCAGGTGAGGACGGCTCTCGGCGGAGACGCGGCAGTGGCCGAATATTTCGGCAAGCCCATCTACAAGCTCCGTCAGGAATGGCGCACCCAGCTCGAGGAGTCCACGCTGATCCAACAGGCCCAGGGCGAGATTGCGAAGAACATCCCGGAAATCACCCCCTTTGACGTGAAGGAGTACCTCGACACCGCCGATGTGGAAAATCTCCCGGTGGTGCCCATCAAATACAAGATGAGCCAAATCTGCATCTATCCCAACAGAGATTCCGCCGCCCTTGCGGTGAAGGACAAGCTTCTGTCTCTGCGCGAGAGGATAATGAACGGCGAGAAATTCGCCACGCTGGCGCGCCTCTATTCCGAAGACCCGGGCAGCGCCCGCAAGGGAGGAGAGCTCGGAATGGCTTCTAAATCAATCTTCTGGCCCGCATTCTCCGATATGGCGATGTCTCTCAAGCCGGGTGTCATCTCGCAGATAGTCGAGACTCCGGACGGCTTCCACATCATCGAGGTTCTCGAAAAGAAGGGTGATATGTTCAACGCCCGCCACATCCTCATCAAGCCCCAGTACACCGAAGTGGACAAGGAGAACGCTTTCAGGGTTCTCGACAGCCTCAGGACGGCGATCGACACCAACAGGATTTCATTCGAACTCGCCGCAAGGTTCTATTCCCAGGATCCCGCAACCAGGACCAACGGAGGCCAGATGGCCGACCCTGCATCCGGTTCGGCATATTTCGAGATAGACCAGCTCAAGCCCCAGGACTATGAGGCAATCAAGGACCTCAAGGAAGGCGAGATGTCCCAGCCCATCCAGTCGCTCGACAACGAAGGCCGCGACGGCAACATAGTCTACAAGATCGTCCGTCTGGACAAGATAATCCCCGCCCACACCGCCACGTTCGAAAACGACTACAACGAACTCCTCGCCAACGTGCAGCAGGGCAAGCAGCTGGAAGCTGTAAGCAATTATGTGGACGAGACCATCAAGAAGACTTATATAGTGATTGATCCGATATTCAAGGAGTGCAAGTTCAAGAAGGACGGATGGAATACAAAATTCAGGGAAGACTGATAATTCTGACGGCGGCTCTCTGCCTCGCCCTGTGTCCTGCTTCTGCCCAGAAGAAAACCGACCGGCAGGAGGAGGACATAGTGCGTCTTATGAAGGCCAAGTCCCTGGAACTCATCGACAGGTATGACGGCACTTTCCGCAAGACCGTCGATGCCACTTTCCTGCACAACGGCACGTATTTCATCTGCGACACCGCCATCTGGAACACTGACGAGAAGGTGATCAACGCCTGGGGCAACGTCCAGCTCATACAGGACGAGACAGTGCTCACGAGCGAGAAGATGGATTATTTCATCGACGACAACCTAGCCGAATTCCGCGGCACGCTGGTGCAGCTGCAGGACAAGGACCGCAACACCCTGAGGACCAATTATCTGGATTACAACACAAAGGACAGTGTGGCGATTTTCCATCAGGGCGCGTCGATGCGTGACAAGGACGGCCAGGTGATGGAGAGCATCGACGGCACCTACAAGACCCGCGAGGGTCTGTTCACGTTCAACAACGATGTGGACATGTTCACCGACTCGATCTTCGTCAAGACCGAGGAGATGCAGTACAACACCAAGGAAAACCGCGCCATATTCACGTCCTACATAGATTTCTGGAAGGACGACAATATGCTTTCCGCCAGCGGCGGATGGTATTGCAGGCCGGACGAGATATTCTTCTTCAAGGACAACGTCCACGCCATTTCCCGTGACCAGGAGGTATGGTGCGATTCGATGTACTTCTACCGCCTGCCCAACAACATCGAGATGCGCGGGTCCGCCCTTGTGCAGGATCCCACGCGCGACGTCGCCGCCCTTGCCGACTATATGTTCTACGAGGACACGACGGCTACGATAACGATGAAGCGCAACGCAGCCGTGGCGATAATGACGGAGGACAAGGAGACATCGAAGCGCGACACGGTCTATTTCGGCGCTGATTCGCTGGTATACAACACCATCAAGAGGTGTGACGTTCCCGCAGGGGAAGTAGTCGCGGCCACGGCGAGAAGGAAGAGTATCGACGTCGACGCCGTGGCGGAATACCGCGCCAAGGCCGCCAAGGATGCCGAGGAGGAAGCCAAGAAGGCCAAGGCGGAATGGGAACAGAAGAACAATCCGAACTATCATCCCGCCACGCAGACGGGCGGCGATATGGAACTTGACAAGCCTTCCAAGGACAAGCCCTTGGACAAGGAAGAAGAGAAAGAGGAGGCTCCGGAAGATACTGTCGAGGAGATTGTCGAGACCGCGCCACAGGAGCCCGATACGTCCAAGATCGGATTCGTGCTGGGCGTCGGTGACGTGAAGATTTTCCGCAAGGACATACAGGTCAGGTGTGATTCGCTCAGGTACTGCGACCTGGATTCCATCGCAAGATTCTACATCAAGCCTGTCATATGGAACGAAGGCAACCGCCAGTACACTTCCGACAGCCTTTTCGTGCTTATAAAGGACAGAGGAGCCGACCGCGCCAACCTGATGAACAACGCCTTCATCATCACCCACGAGCGCGACCGCTACTATGACCAGATCAAGGGAATGGAGGTGATGGCTTATTTCGACTCCACCTCAGCGTTGAAGCGTTTCGACGCTCTGGGAGGCTCGCAGGCCATATTCTATCTGGAGGAAGACGGAGAATTCGCCACCGTCAACAAGGTGGAAAGCAAGATACTCACGGCCACGATGAAGAAGGGCTCTCTGGATAACGTGCGCTACTTCGAGTCTCCGAAAAACGACGCCTACCCGACGGCTCAGGTGGAGGAGGCGGACCGCTTCCTCACCGGCTTCAACTGGCAGCCCGAGAGGCGTCCAGCAAGCCCGCGCGATGTCACCCCGCTCACGATGAGACCAAGCGAGAGACTTCATTACGAGAGCCTGCCGCATTGCATTTTCAAGAACACGGACAGATATTTCCCCGGTTATATGGAGAGCGTGTACAAGGGCATCGCCCTGCGCGACTCTTTGAGGAACGCCCCTCAGCCTGTGGTTCCCGAAGAAGTTGAGGCGGTTCCGGACAGCGTTGAATTCAAGGAACTTCCCGCGCCGGCGCTGGCGAAGGACACCGCGGCGGTCACCGCTCCGGAGGTTCCTGAAGCCTCGGATTCACTTGCGACGGAGATGCTTGAGGAAGCGGCGGATTCGCTTGCGACGGAGATGCTTGAGGAAGCGGCGGATTCCGTGGCGGCGGAGCCTCACGTGCCGACTGCGAAGGAACTGAAGCAGGCGCAGCGGGAGGCGGCTATGGCAGAGAAACAGGCACAAAGGGAGGCGGTGAGGGCCGAGAAGCAGGCGCAGAGAGAGGCCCGTTGGGCCGAACTCGATGCGCGCGACGCGGCCAAAGCCGCCGCCAAGGAGCAGAAGGCCAAGGAGAAGCAGCGCCGCAAGGCCCTCAAGGCCATCGAAGCCCAGCGTCGTCAGGAACTCAAGGAGCAGAAGAGATACGAGCGCTACAAGGCCCGCTTCGAAAAGCGCAAAGCTCGCGAAGACGCCCGCGCCGCCGCAAAATCATCCTCTGCCCCCAAGGTCCCGGACACCCCTCTCCCTCAGTTTGAAGACGAACCGGAAACCCCTCTGAAAAAATAGCCGCGGCGTAGCTATTCCGCGTACAGCGAAATTATGTTCAGGACTACCTTGGAGGCCTTCTCGATGCTTTCGAGGGGGACCCATTCCATCTTGCCGTGGAAGTTGAGGCCGCCGGCGAAGATGTTGGGGCAGGGAAGACCCATGAAGGAGAGGTTGGCGCCGTCGGTGCCGCCGCGGATGGGCTGGATGCGGGGCTTGATGCCCTCCATCTCCATAGCCTTGACGGCCTTCTCCACGATGTGGTAGTGAGGCTCCACCTGCTTGCGCATATTGTAGTACTGATGCTTTATCTCAAGGGCGGCGGTGCCTTCGCCGTACTTGGCGTTGATGAAATCGACGCACTGCTGCATCACCTTCTTCTGGTTCTCGTGCTTTGCGAGGTCGTGCTCGCGCAGGATGTAAGAGAACGTGGCCTCCTCCACGGTGCCCTTGAAGCCGATGATGTGGAAGAATCCTTCGTAGCCTTCGGTGTACTGCGGTTTCTGCTCGGCGGGAAGCAGGGAATTGAGCTCCATTCCGATGAGGATGGCGTTCTTCATCTTGCCCTTGGCGTAGCCCGGATGGACGTTGCGGCCCTGGATGCGGATTGTCGCGGAGGCGGCGTTGAAATTCTCGAATTCGAGTTCGCCCACCTCTCCGCCGTCCATCGTGTAGGCGTAGTCGGCGCCGAATTTCGCTACGTCGAACTTGGCGACTCCGCGGCCGATCTCCTCGTCTGGGGTGAAACCGATCTTGATCTCGCCGTGCTTGAATTCGGGGTGCTCCACGATATACTGCACCGCGTTCATTATCTCCGCCACACCGGCCTTGTCGTCGGCTCCGAGCAGGGTGGTGCCGTCGGTGGTGATGATTGTCTCGCCCTTGTGGTCGAGCAGTTCGGGGAACTCGGAAGGCTTGAGGAAAAGCCCTTCCACGCCCTTCAGGGCAATGTCAGAGCCGTCATAATCGCTGATGATCTGAGGCTTCACGTCTGCGCCCGAAGCGTCGGGGGATGTGTCCACGTGTGCGATGAAACCTATCGCGGGCACCTTCGCCTCGATATTTGAAGGGATGGTGGCCATCACATAGCCGTATTCGTCGAGATCGGCCTGCACTCCCATCGCGCAGAGTTCGTCGCGGAGCATTCCGAGCAGGTCGAGCTGCTTGGCGCTGGAGGGCTGGCTTTCGCTTTCTTCACAGGACTGTGTGTCCACTGAAACGTATCTGAGAAATCTGTCAAGTATCTTTTCCATAATATTGTTATTCTTTGTCTTTCTTCATTGATGCCAGAATCATATAGGCGCAGATTCCGAGGAACGGAATGATTGCGATAGCCTCGCCCCACTGCGCGTTCCAGTCGCTGAGGAACCAGTCCACATTGGCGAACTTGAGGATTGCGCTGACCACGCCCATCAGGGCGCCGCCCGCGATGAAGCCGCTTGCGATGAGGGTACCCTTGTCCGCGCGGGCTGCATTGACCTCCGCGTCCTTGCTGCGGCTGCTGACGAACCACGCGATGGCGCCGCCGACGAGCAGAGGGAGGTTGAGATCGATGGGAATGAACATTCCAAGGCAGAACGCCAGTGCGGGGACCTTGAACAGTGTGAGGAGAATCGCGATCACCGCGCCGATGCCGTAGAGCAGCCAGGGGGCGCTGCCGCCGTTCATCATAGGCTCTATGATTGCGGTCATTGCGTTGGCCTGGGGAGCGACGAGCGCGCCTTCGCCGGTGAAGCCGTAGGTCTTGTTGAGGATGATCATCACTCCGCAGACGGTGGCCGCCGCGACCAGTGTGCCGAGGAATTTCCACTTCTCCTGATTTGCAGGGGTGGTGCCTATCCAGTAACCAATCTTGAGGTCGGTGATGAATCCGCCCGCCATTGACAGCGCCGTGCAGACCACGCCGCCCACGAGCACTGCCGCGACCATTCCGGCCTCGCCGTTGAGACCGACCGCCACAAGCACCAACGCTGTGATTATCAGCGGCAGAATGGTCATTCCGCTGACAGGGTTGGAGCCGACGATAGCGATGGCGTTGGCCGCCACGGTGGTGAACAGGAACGCTATCACAGCGATGATGAGCACGCCGACAATCGCCTGCCATACGTTCTGCACCACTCCGCCGAAGGCGAAGAACGCGAACACTCCGAGCAGCGCGATGATGACGCCGTAGATGATGGTCTTCATCTTGATGTCGCGGTCGGTCCTTTCAACTTTCACCTCGGCGTCGCCGGGTTTCTTCTTGAATTCGCCGGCGGCGAGACCCACTGCCGACTTGATCACGCCGGCGCTCTTGATGATGCCGATGACTCCCGCGGTCGCGATGCCGCCGATGCCGATCTGGCGCGCGTAGGTGCTGAAGATCTCCTGCGTGGACATCTCGCTGATGGTGCGGGTGATGCCGGTGCCCATCAGATCGACCACCTGACCGCCCCAGATGAGGTTCATCAGGGGAATGATGACCAGCCATACCAGGAACGAGCCGCAGCAGATGATGAACGCGTACTTGAGTCCCACGATGTATCCGAGACCCAGCACGGCCGCGCCGGTGTTGAGCTTGAGCACGACCTTGGCCTTGTCGGCGACCACCTGACCCCAGTGCATCACCGTGGTGCTGACTGTCTCTGACCAGGCGCCGAAGGTGGCGATGATGAAGTCATACAGACCGCCGATGATGCCGCTGACAAGCAGGGTCTTCGCGCCCTTGCCGCCGCCCTCGCCGCTGACGAGCACCTGAGTGGTCGCGGTGGCTTCGGGGAACGGATATTTGCCGTGCATCTCCTTGACGAAGTATTTCCTGAACGGGATGAGGAAGAGGATGCCCAGCACGCCGCCGAACAGGGACGACAGGAACATCTTCCAGAAATTGATGTCGAGGTTGGGGTAGAGCAGGTTGCCGGCTGCGTCGGTCTTGCCCTGGAGGATGAATATCGCCGGAAGAGTGAAAATGGCGCCTGCCACCACCACGCCGGAGCAGGCTCCGATGGACTGGATGATGACGTTCTGCGCGAGGCCGTCCTTCTTCTTGAGCGCGCCGGTGACGCCGACCGCTATGATCGCGATGGGGATGGCCGCTTCAAAAACCTGTCCGACCTTGAGGCCGAGATAGGCGGCTGCCGCCGAAAATATCACCACCATCAGCAAACCCATCGCCACCGAGTACGGGGTGACTTCCTTGTGGGTCTTGCCGCTTTCCAGCAGCGGAGTGTACTCTTCGCCGGGTTTGAGCTCCCTGTGAGCGTTTTCCGGCAGGGTCAGATTTTTCTTCTCCATATTAATATATATGTATCTTGGTACCGCTGCCCGCCGTCCGGACGGCGCGGTTTGCAAATATACCAAAAATATCTTCAAAAAAATTTGCAGAATCAAAAAAAGTATGTACCTTTGCAACCCTTTCGCGAATGAGCGGAAGATGATCTTTGAAAATACTGAGAGAGATAACGAGGTAAAGAAAAATTTAGAGATTAAAGTCT
>R18__coassemble_1814_pt1 | contig 18550 bp, 16 predicted proteins | sample R18__metabat2_low_PE_003 | metagenome-assembled genome bin R18 | reverse complement strand
GTATTTTACATTTCTTCTTCCTGTCTGTATTTGTTGACGTGGCCGGAGGGCTTCTCTTCCGGTTTGCCGGCCACTATGATGACTAATTCGCCCTTCGGCTCCACGGCGGTGAAATGAGCGACGGCGTCGGCCAGCGTGCCGCGCACGTGTTCCTCGTGGACTTTGGAAATCTCGCGGGCGACGGAGCACTCGCGCCCGGGTCCGAAGACCCCTGCAAACTGCTCGAGAGTCTTGAGCACGCGGTGCGGGGATTCGTAGAATATCATCGTGCGACGCTCGGAGGAAAGCTCGTTCAGCAGGGTCTGGCGGCCTTTTTTTACCGGCAAGAAACCCTCGAAGCAGAATCGGTCGCAGGGCAGGCCCGAGGATACTATCGCGGGTATGCAGGCGGTGGCTCCGGGGAGCGTCTGGACTTCGATGCCCTGCGCGGCGCAGGTCCTCGCAAGCAGAAAGCCCGGGTCGGAGATGCCGGGAGTGCCGGCGTCGCTTATCAGGGCGACATTAAGTCCGCCGAGTATGCGTTCCTTTATCATATCGGCGGTCTGGTGCTCGTTGAACTTATGGTGCGACAGTAGTTTTCCGTGGATATCGAAATGCTTCAGCAGCACCGAGCTCGTGCGTGTGTCCTCGGCAAGTATGAGGTCTGCCTCCCTGAGCACGTTGACGGCCCTCAGGGTCATATCGTCAAGATTGCCCACCGGGGTGGGCACTATGTAAAGGATTCCGGGCATTATCTGAGCTTGCGGCGCACTGCCATCATGAAGCGGTAGACTATGTCGGAGCCCATATTCCATTCGGGGAATTTCTCTTCGAGATACTGCACGGCTTCGTCGAGCGTCGACATCGTGTTGAGCGCGGCGATGGTGCCCTGGAAGAGCATCGGGTCCTCCTTGAAGAGGGTGTTGATGAACAGGACGCGGTCGTTGAGGGAGATGCCGAGGATGACGTTGGTGACCTGGGATCCGGGGATGTCCACCCTCCAGGCGCGCACAGGCGCGGCAGGCTTGACCGGCGCAGGCGCGGGCTCCGGCTCCGGTTCCGGTTCCGGTTCCGGTTCAGCAGGTGCCGGCTCGGGTTCAACGGGTTCCGGCTCAGCAGGTGCCGGCTCGGGTTCCGTTTCAGCCGGCTCCGTTTCTTCCGGCAGGGACACCGGCTCCACCGGGTCGATATCGTCGAGGGCGATGTCTATCGGCTCCTGAAAATCATCCTCCGGCTGCTCCTGAAGCGCTTCGGAGAGCCTTTCCTCGAGGGAATCGAGCCTTGCGCGGAGTTCGGAAATTTCCGCCTTCAATTCTTCCAAATTAGCGTACGCGTTGTTTTCCATACGGCAATTATTGATTATATTTGCATTGGTCAACTACAAATCTAACGAAATGTTTTCAGAAAACAACAAAAAATCAGGCTGCATCGAAGTTGTTTGCGGCTCAATGTTCTCAGGAAAGACGGAAGAACTCATCCGCAGGCTGCGCAGGGCTCAGTTCGCCAACCAGAAGATAGCGATTTACAAGCCCGCGATAGACAAGCGCTACTCCGACGCGGAAGTGGTTTCGCACGACCGCAACAGCATAATTTCCGTGCCGGTAAGCGACGCCAGCGAGATGCTGCTCGCCCTTGGCCAGAGCGTCGAGGTGGTCGGCGTCGACGAGGCCCAGTTTTTTGGAGACAATCTCGTAGAGGTGTGCCAGACGCTTGCAAACCGCGGCGTGAGAGTGATCGTCGCCGGTCTTGACACCGACTTCCTCGGCAAGCCTTTCGGCCCGATGCCGGCGCTGATGGCTGTCGCCGAAGATGTCCAGAAAGTGCACGCGATCTGCGTGAAATGCGGCAATCTCGCCAATCATTCGCACCGTCTGAGCAAGAGCACTGACCTCGTGGTCCTCGGCGAGAAGGACGTCTACGAGCCGCTCTGCCGCGAATGCTACAACAAGGCCATAGCCGAAGAAAACAGAAAGAAATAAGCGTGCAGCCTCACCTGCGGGGATGATGCGTCAGCACGTTCGCCTGCCAGGTGCCGGTGTCTATGTGCGTGTATATCTCGGTCGTGAGGATGCTCTCGTGGCCGAGCATTTCCTGCACTATGCGCAGGTCAGCGCCGTTTTCGATGAGATGCGTCGCGAACGAATGCCTGAAGGTGTGAGGGGAAATCTCCTTGTGCACGCCGGCCGCCATCGCCTGCTTCTTCACCATCTTGAACACGGAGACACGGCTCAGAGGACGGCCAAAACGGTTCAGGAAGACCACATCGCTGAATACAGGTTCGGCGGGAGCAGGCCGCTGCGGGATGTACTCTCGCAGCGCGTCGGCCGCCATTCCGCCGAGCGGCACTATGCGCTCCTTGTTGCCTTTGCCGATCACGCGCACGAATTCCTCTTCGAAATAAATCTGCGAAATCAGAAGGCCGCAGAGTTCGGACACCCGCAGACCGCAGCCGTAGAGGACCTCCAGGATCGCCCTGTCGCGCACGCCGGCCGGGGTTCCGGCGTCCACGCTTCCGATTATGGCGTCAACTTCCCGGACCGACAGCACGGACGGCAGGTATTGCCCGAGTTTGGGAGAATCCACGCCGTCGCAGGGGTTGTCGCCGCGCTCCCCTTCTATCACGAGCCAGTCAAAATACGAGCGCAGAGAACTCAGCGACCTGGCCTGGCTGCGCTTGGAGATTTCCTGTGAACGTGACGCGACATATTCAGCGATATCCTCGGCGCAGACTTCACGCGGATCCGCGGGCGTGCGTTCGAGGAAGTCCGACACGTCAGAACAATAGGATGCCACCGTGTTGGGTGACATCCTTCGTTCAACTTTCAGATAATAGTAAAAATCCTTAATCGAGGGTCCTGTACTTTTTGCCATACTCGAGCTGCTGCTGCAGATAGTCATCATTGTAGACGACCTTGTAGTCCACAATCTCGCCGTGCTTCTCGACGGGGACGATGTCGGGGTTGATGAAACCGCCGTACGGCTTGATGCCGAGGGCGTCGTAACGGTCCTTCACCTCCTTGTGCAGAGCGGGGTCGATGTTGACGGCGTAGGTCTCCACGAGAGCCTTGCCGGCTGCATAGTCGCCTTCGGACTTGATGCGCTGGATCTCGGCGAGGAGCTTTCCGAAGAGGCCCCTGAGGGCTTCGTAGTCGTTGATCACGAAGTATGTCTTGCCGTTTTCCACCTTCTTTTCAATCACGCCGTCGGCAAGGCCCTGCTCATAGCACCACTCGCTGATGAGCTTGCGGTCCTGCATATGGGCCTCGGTGTTCTGCTTGCCGAGGGCGATGCGTGAGAACTGCACCATCAGGCCGTTGCGGATGAATGAAGCGTATTCTGCCTTGTAGGCGTCCTTGTCGGGCATTATTCCGAGTTCGACAAGTTTGGGATCGGCGGCATAATAGAGACCGAACAGGTCGGCGCGGGCCTCCTCGAGAGTCGAGGAATACTCACCCATCGCGGTCGCGCTGACGCCGGGGAGCAGCTGGCCGGAGCCGTGTCCGAGGCATTCGTGGAGGTCGGTGTGGATTTCGCTGGCGTAGGAGCCCCATTTGCGGGCAAGTTCCTTCTCCTCGTCGCTGTAGGCGAATTCGTCGAGGGTATTGCCGGCGCACTCCTGCGCGGAGTAGTCATACGCGTGGGTTATGTTGGCAATGGTCACCGAACGTGAACCGTAGTCGCGGCGGATCCAGTCAGCGTTAGGCAGGTTGATGCCGATAGGAGTGGCGGGGTAGCTGTCACCGGCAAGGCACACGGCGTTGATGACCTTGGCGCTGACGCCCTTGACCTCTGCCTTGCGGAAGCGCGGGTCGATCGGGGCGTTGTCCTCGAACCACTGGGCATTCTCGCTGAGGGTCACGGTGCGCTGCGACGCTGCTTCGTCCTTGATGTTGACGTGGCCTTCCCAGGCGCCCTTGCGGCCGAGAGGATCGTTGTAATCCTCGATGAATCCGTTGATGAAGTCTATCTTGCCTTCGGTGTCCTGAAGCCAGGCGACGTTGAATTCGTCCCACTTGCGCAGGTCTCCGGTGTTGTAATAATCTATGAGGATGCCTATGGCCTTGCGCTGCTGGTCATTCTCGGCAACTTCCGCCGCAAGGGCGAGCTCGGCGCAGATCTTCTCTATTGCGGCCGAATAGATGCCTCCCGCCTTCCAGGGCTTCTCCACCACTTTTCCGTTCTCCTTCACCACCTTGGTGTTGAGACCGTAGGCGATCGGACGGGGATCGTTCCTGTCCATTATCGAAGCGTAGTATTTCTCCACTTCGGCACGGCTGACGCCCTCATAGAAATTGACTGACGACTGCTCCACGATGTCGCCCTCGGGGGCGTTGGAACGGCGCTGCTGGAACGCCATAGGGTTAAAGACGAAGTCCTTGAGGCCGCCGTCGATGCAGCGGCTGGCCGTCATCAGCTGCGTGAAATACTCATAGCTGAACATAGGGCGGAACTTGTCCTCGGAATAGTGGTGATGCACTCCGTTGGAGAAGAACACCTGCTTGGCGTATTCCTCAAAGGCCTTGAACTCGCGGCACTCGCGGTCGCCGGGATAGTTCTCGAGGATGCCCTCGAGGACGTGCCTGAGGCGGAGGTTGTACTTGCAGTTCTGGTCCCAGAGTATGTCCCTGCCCCATTTCGCAGCCTCGGAGAGATGGTATGCGTAGGCTTTCTGCTGAAGGGTGAGGTCATCCCAGCCGGGTATCTGATAACGTATCACCTTCGTGTCCGCGAAACTGTCGACGGTGTACTTGAAGGATTCTTTCGGAGCGCAGCCTGCGGCTATCGCCGCGGCCATTGCAATGACTGACATCTTAATTATAGTTTTCATAGGCACAAAGATAAGAAAAATAGAGTTATATTTGCCACATGAAGAAATTTGCGCACATAATTGCTGCGGCGGCAACCATATTTTCGATATGCTCCTGCGGCGGCAAGTTCGGCCCGACCGACAACGACTTCGACCGCGTGTTCATATATTATCTGGTGGGTTTCAACGACCTGCAGCCATATCTGGAGGTTGACATGGAAGAATTGCTGGCCGTGGAGATCAGCGCCTACGTGCCCGGAAAGGACGACGACAAGGCGATCCTGTTCGTGTCGCATTTCCCCCAATACTACGGCGCGTACAGCACAGAGACTGCTCCCGTGGTGGAGAGAGTGACGTACGACGGCAGCGAGATAACGCGCGACACCCTGCTGAGGCTCGCGACCGGAGCCAAGCTGACGGACAAGGATGTTATGACCGAGGCCCTCGGATATATAAAGGAGAATTTCCCTTCCGACCATTACGTGATGTCATACAGTTCACACGGCACCGGATGGCTGCCGGAGGGCTATTACGGCAAGAATTCCACCAGCAATGTGGTGTTCGACGCCGTGCCGCTTTCGGTCGGAAGCCGCGAAGAGGGCGTGCCCATAGTGCCGCATCTCCCCGGTCCCCTCACGAAGTCCCTTGGATGCGAATACCATTATACAACCAGCGGCCAGAGGTCGTTCGAAATGGATATAACCGACATCGCGCAGTGCATTCCGATGCATCTGGACTGCCTTTTCCTGGACGCCTGCCTTATGGGAGGAGTGGAAGTCGCAATGGAACTTTCAGGCGTGACGAGCAAGCTCGCCTTCTCCGCCGCCGAGATGTCAGTCGACGGATTCGACTATACCATGATGTCGCAGAGAGCCTTAAAGGCATACGACCCGGCATACGTCTGCAAGACATATTACGAAGACGCGGAAGCCTTGAGCGGATGGGACAAGTCCGCCACCATTTCCCTCGTCAACACTGCCAACATAGGGATGCTCGCGACCGAGTGCAAGGAGATATTCGCCGCACACCGCGACCAGCTCGACAAGATCGACCCTTCCAAAGTACAGTGTTTCGGCAGGTTCAAGGAGCACTGGTACTACGATCTGCGCGACATCGTGGTGAACGCCGGCGCGACGGAGCTGGAGCTCGGCGAATTCGACAACCTGCTCAGCCAGTGCGTGGAATACCAGGCCTCGACGGACACGCTGTTCAACAGCATCAAGGTGAATACACATTGCGGACTGACGATGTACCTGCCGGTCAACGGCAACGACACCCTCGACGAATATTACAGGAATCTGTCCTGGAACAAGGCGACCGGTTTGGTCGAATAAATTTATTTTCATATATTTGCGCCCGCATTTGAAAACCCAAGGGTTTTGGTGCAATGGGTCCCGGGCCCGACCCGGGATGAGTAACACATTTTAAATTATTTCAAAAATGCAGCATTTCGAATTGAAAGGCCAGATCCGTCAGGTCGGCAACAAGGCCACAATCAAGGCATTCCGCAAGCAGGGCCTCGTCCCTTGCAACCTCTATGGCGGCGGTATGGAAAACGTTCTCTTCACAGTTGACGCAAAAGAGCTCGCAGGTCTGACCAACACCCCCAGCTCATACATCGTCGACATCGTCCTCGACGGCGACCAGAAGTATGAGGCCATCCTTCACGAGCTCCAGTTCCACCCTGTAAAGGACAACTGCCTGCACGTGGACTTCCTCGCAGTCAGCGCAGACAAGCCCGTCTGCATCGACGTTCCCATCGTCATCACCGGACACGCAATCGGTGTGCAGCAGGGCGGTAAGTTCTATCAGATCGCTCGCAAGCTCCGCATCAGCGCTCTCGAGAAGGACCTTCCCGACGACATCACCGTCGACATCACCGGTCTCAAGATCGAGAAGAGGATCGTCGCAGGCGACATCAAGATCGACAACGTGAAAGTGGTCACCGACAAGGACAGCATCATCTGCGGCGTCCGCACCACCCGCAACGTTTCCGCCGACGCAACCGCCGAGGAGGAATAATATCCCTTTCTCTGAGTTATGTCTGGCAGGAGTTACCTGATTGCCGGTTTGGGCAATATCGGAGCTGAATACGCCTCCACCAGACACAACATGGGCTTTATGGTATTGGATGCCTGGGCACAGGCATCCAATATCTGTTTTGAGACCCGCCGCTACGGCGACCTCGCAGTCGTGTCGGTGAAAGGCCGGGACTTCTACCTGCTCAAGCCGTCCACCTATATGAATCTGAGCGGCAACGCAGTGAGATACTGGATGAGCAAGCTGCCCGTCCCGCAGGAAGGACTTCTGGTGGTCTGCGACGACCTCAACCTTCCGTTCGGCACCCTGAGGCTCAGGCCTTCCGGCAGCGACGGCGGCCACAACGGTCTCAAAAACATAATCGAACTCACAGGCACGCAGGAATTCGCCAGGCTCCGCATCGGCATAGGGCACGAATTCCAGCAGGGCCGGCAGATCGATTTCGTCGTGGGAAACCTCACGGACGAGCAGAAGCAGCAGATGCCGGACATCTGCACCAAAGCGATCGAAGGCATTCAGCAATGGGCCTTCGCAGGTATGGACCGCGCAATGACATTTGTGAACGCAAAAACGCCCAAAAAATAATTTTTTAAACGCAATTCTTTGGAAATTAAGAATTTTCCTCCTAACTTGCGCAGGTTATCTTTCAAAAGACAATTATATAACACATTATAAACAATTAAAACCATTTTGATATGAAACAGCTTGTTGCACAGATCAATGAGAACATTGAGCTCTTCAAGGTAAACGCTGAGGCTCAGGTAGTTAAAGGAAACAAGGCCGCTGGCGCACGTGCCCGCAAGGCTGCCCTCGCACTCATGAAGGACCTCAAGGAATTCCGCAAGGTCTCCGTCGCAGAGGCAAAGAAGTAATTCGCAAAGAATTTCTCATACGATCAGCTGTTTTGAAAAAAACGGCTGATTTTTTTATTTTTTGTGCAACGTTTCGAAAACTTCCTGCATCTATGTTACAGGTTTAGGTTTTAGTACACGTCTAAGGGTCGGAGTCCGTGAGGATGACGGCCCTTTGATAATTTACGGCAATCACCTCGTCCGCGATTTGGTCTTTACGCTTTTTTTGCGTAACTATGCACTGCTGAAACCTGGCTCTATGAAAAGAGTTGCACTCTTCATACTGCTCAGCATCTGCGCGGTGGTCTGTGCCATTGCCGGCACTGCTGAGGACGATGACCGCGGCAATGACGCCGTGATCATCCCCGTGGAATTCACCGACACCACATTCACCTGCGGCCTGGAAGACTTCGAACGTCTCGCCGCCGGCGCCAGGCAGTATTTCTCCGAACAGGATTTCCCCCGCCCAGACTTCAGGTTCACCGTCGCATCTCCCGTCACCCTGAGCAAGGGCATAAGCCACTACGGCGCAAACAACACCTACGGCCGCGACCGCCGCATCGGTCCACTCGCATACGAGGCCTGCGTACTTGCCGACGAGGAGGTGGATTTCTCCCTCTACGCACACGTATTCATACTCGTTGCCGGCGGCAACGAAGGAGAGGACGGCGTCGAGGACCACATCTGGGCCCAGAACTGGAATCTGGAAGCGGCCTGCAAGGAAAGCGGCGACCCTGACAAGATGCATCTCACCCTCGACGGCAGGGAGATAAACGACTTCTATGTCTTCAGCGAGCTGAAGGGTGATGCGGAACACTACGCGCCCGCCGGCATCGGCACCCTCTGCCACGAATTCGGCCACGCGCTCGGCCTGCCGGATTTCTACGACACAGACGGAGAACTGAGCGGAGGCCTCTCCAAGGGACTATGGGGCAGCACATCGCTGATGGACAAGGGCAATTTCAACGGAGACGGCGACAATCCGCCGTATCTCAACGCGATAGAACTTGACGAACTTGGCCTTGGCAAATGTGTCGATCTCACCCTCGGGAGCCATACCCTCGAGCCGATAGGGAAAAGCCACAAATATATGAGGTACAAGTCTGGCGTCGACGGCAAGTACCTGCTCTTCGAATGCCGGAAGGCGGAAGGCCGCGACAGCGACATCGGCGGCTCCGGGATGCTGATCTACAGCATCAACAAATCGGATGAGAGCGCAGGACGTTCAAGCAGCTACGGGCGAGAACTGACTGCGGCCCAGAGATGGGGCGATTACAACGAGGTGAACTGCCGCCCGGACAACGAATGCGCAAAACTGGTGGCAGCGATCCCCCTCTCAGATAGTGTCAGCGGCGCATTCTTCCCGCAGGACACGGTCGACAGCTACGGACCGTTCGGCGACTTCACGATAAGCGACATACGTCTGAACTCCGACGGAAGCGTCAGTTTCGAAGTGTTGCCCAACATCCTTTCGGGCCTTCAGGTCCACACCTTCCAGAATGCCGCGATCGTCAGCTGGACCTGCTCCACGAACGAGACATTCTCGCTGATAATGGACTCCGACACGCTCTCAACGGACATCAAGCCATATTCATCCAGGCCCTGGGAATACTCCTACACCATCACCGGGCTGGAACCGTCCACCACCCATACGCTCAGCGTCGGCTTCAGCGACAGATTCAGAGAGGAGAGCAGTTTCAAGACAGCGGCATACTACAAGTCCATACCGCCGTACATCAATCTTTCCGGCGCCGAAAGGTACGATGACGGCTCTTTCGCGAAAGGGACGAAGATACCCCTTAAGCTGGACAGCGCACCGGACGCCGAAAGCGTCAGCTGGTATTTTGACGGCGCGGAGATCAGCGTGGCCGCCGACGGTTACTACACCCTGCTGCACGGCGGTAGCCTCAAAGCCGGGGCCAGGCTCTCCGACGGCACGGTCATAACGATATTGAAGGAGGTCACCGTGAAATGAAAAGGCTGGCTCTCATAATTGCCGCGCTGTTCGCGCTCTGCGCCTGCCGGAAGGAAGTTCCCGACGAGAAATTCATTCTGGACGACGAGGTGAAGCTGATGATGGACGACGTCACGCTGCTGTCCTATGCTCCCGCCACCTGCCAGATCGCCTACAATTCCGACAACAACTTCTTCGTGATCTGCACGGACAACTTGTCCGACTACGTGACGATCGAGTTGTCGGAGACTCCCCGCGAGGAGGGACAGACCGTCTACGGCAACATCCTCTGGGCCACGGACGCGCACGGGATAGACGCAAGAAGAAATGTCGCCCTGCAGGTCGTGAAGATACAGGGCGACAAAGTATGGCTGTGGAATTCGAACGGCGGCATCAAGGCCGTCATCCGTCTCCTAGTATGACATTGCGATCGCGATGAAGTCGTCGGCCTTGAGGGCTGCGCCACCGATCAGACCGCCGTCGATATCCTTCTGGGCGAAGAGTTCCTTCGCGTTTGAAGGCTTGCAGCTGCCTCCGTAGAGGATGGTGGTGTCTTCAGCCACCTCGGCGCCGAACTTGTCGGCGACAACCTTGCGGATGAATGCGTGGATCTCTTCGGCCTGCTCTGAAGTGGCGGTCTTGCCGGTTCCGATTGCCCACACGGGCTCGTAGGCGATGACGATGCTCTTCATATCCTCGGCGGTGAAGTTGTAGAGGACGTTCTTGATCTGGGCCTCGCACACGTCGAAGTGCTTGCCAGCCTCTCTCTCGTCGAGGTTCTCACCTACGCAGAGGATCACCTTGAGACCGTTCGCGAGAGCGAGTTTCGTCTTCTCGACGAGCTTGGCGTCGGTCTCGCCGTAGTACTGACGGCGCTCGGAATGTCCGAGGATGGTGTATTCGCAACCTGCCGATGCGAGCATCGCGGCTGACACCTCACCGGTGTAGGCACCCTTCTCCTTGTCAGCGCAGTTCTCTGCGGAAAGGCTGACTGCACTGCCCTTCACGACCTCGGCCACGGGCCAGAGATGTGTGAAAGGAGTGGCGACGATAAGTTTGACATCTGCCGGCACCTCGGCTGACTTGGCGACGACCGCCTTTGCGAGTTCTACGCCCTCGGGAACTGTGGTGTTCATCTTCCAGTTTCCTGCAACAATTTTCTTTCTCATATCTTGATGGTTGATTATTTTTTCTATTGCGCCGCAAATTTAGTAAATTTGTCGGCTATTACACAATTACACGATGAAGAATTTTGTAGAAGAACTCAGATGGAGGGGAATGATCCACGACATCACCCCCGGAACGGAAGAAGAATTGAAGAAAGGTCTGACCAGCGCTTACGTCGGAATCGACCCCACCGGAGACAGCCTCCACATCGGCCATCTCGTGAGCATAATGATCCTCAAGCATTTCCAGGCCTGCGGCAACAAGCCCTACGCCCTCGTGGGAGGCGCGACCGGAATGATCGGCGACCCTTCGATGAAGAGCGCGGAGCGCAACCTTCTCGACGAGCAGACCCTCGCGCACAACGTCAAGTGCATCAAGGAGCAGCTCGGGAAGTTCCTGGATTTCGAGTCCGACGCCCCCAACAAGGCTGAACTGGTCAACAACTACGACTGGATGAAGGACTACACCTTCATCAACTTCACCCGTGACATCGGCAAGCTGATCACAGTCAACTATATGATGAGCAAGGACTCCGTCAAGAAGCGCCTCAGCCGCGACTCTTCCGAGGGAATGTCCTTCACCGAATTCACATACCAGCTGCTCCAGGGATACGATTTCCTCTACCTCTACGAGCACAAGGGCGTCACTCTGCAACTCGGCGGCGCGGACCAGTGGGGCAACATCACCACCGGCACGGAACTCATCCGCCGCGTGCTCGGCAAGGAGGCCAACGGACTGACCTGCCCGCTCATAACCAAGGCTGACGGCGGCAAGTTCGGAAAGACGGAGAAAGGCAACATCTGGCTCGACGCAGAGCGCACCTCCCCCTATCAGTTCTACCAGTTCTGGCTCAACGTGAGCGACGAGGACGCCGAGCGCTACATCAAGATATTCACGATGCTCGACCGCGAGACCATCGAGACCGCGATTGCCGAGCACCGCGAGGATCCGGGACAGAGAAGGCTCCAGAAACTTCTCGCGAAGGAAGTCACCGTTATGGTGCACGGCCAGAAGGAATACGACAATGCCGTCAAGGCGTCACAGATGCTGTTCGGCAAGGCAACGGCGGACGACCTGAGAAGCCTCGACGAGAAGACGTTCCTCGCAGTGTTCGACGGAGTGCCCACCTTCGACGTGGAAAAAGGGAAACTCCCGATGGGGCTTCTGGACTTCCTCGCAGTGGAGACCTCAGTGTTCCCCTCCAAGGGAGAGGCCCGCAAGATGATCCAGGGCAACGGCTTCAGCCTCAACAAGGAGAAAGTCACCGACATCGCCTACGCCGTGAGCGAAAAGGACATCCTCGACGGCAAGTACATCCTTGCGCAGAAGGGCAAGAAGGACTATTTCATCATCAACATAAAGTAATATGGAAGGACAGAGCACACGGCAGCTCAAGGTGGCGCGTGAACTGCAGCGCGACCTTTCGGAGATAATCCGCAGCAAGGGTATGGCGGCGTTCGGCGGCGCGATGGTCACCGTGAGCGAGGTGCGCATCAGCCCCGACCTTTCGGTCGCAAAGGTGTACGTGAGCATATTCCCCTCCGCCAAGTCGGCGGAGGTGATGCACCTGCTCGAGGACAGCGTGCGCACGCTCAGGGGCGAACTCGGCAGGATGATCGCCAAGCAGCTGCGCATAGTCCCCGACCTGGTGTTCTACCTCGACACCACCCTCGACTACGCCGAACACATCGAAGAGTTGCTCAAGAAATGAACCTGCCGTCCTTCATAGCGGGACGGTATCTGTTCGCGGGCAAGTCGCACAATGTCATTAACGTCATTTCCGCGATCAGTGCCATTGGAATGGCCATTGGCACCGCGGCGATAATTCTCATACTTTCTGTATACAACGGCTTCGACGGCATCATCGAGGACAATCTGTCCGTGCTTGACCCGGACCTGATGGTAAAGCCCGCAGAAGGCAAGAGTTTCATCCCGGACAGCGCAACTGTCGCCCTGATCGCAGCCGGACCGGAGGTGAAGGGCGTCTGCAGGACGATAAGCGAAAACGTGTTCGCAACCTACGGCGACAAGCAGAGCGTATGCACGGCAAAAGGCGTGGACAGCACCTACAGCGCAGTGTGCGAAATGATGCTCTACCACGGCGAAATCCCCCTCTGTCACGTGGGGCAGGAACTCGCCCGCGATATGATAATCAACCCTTATTTCACCGAAAACCTCGAACTGTGGTTCCCGGACCGCACGGCAAAGATTTCACCGTCCAACCCCGCCGCGGCGCTTCTCTGCGAAAAGGTTCATCCCGCATCCGTGTTCTCACTTGGCTCCTCCGGGGGCAAACTTGTGATTCTGCCGATAGAGAACATGCGCTCGCTGATGAAATACGACGACGAAGTGAGCGCGCTTGAAATAAGGCTCACGGACGGATCGGCGGCGACGATGAAGAAAATCAAGAAAGAAGTCTCGGAACTGCTTGGCAATGATTTCAAAGTGCTCGACCGCTATGAGCAGAACGATTCAGTCTACAAGATGATGCGGTTCGAAAAGGCGGCGATATTCCTCATTCTGGTGTTTGTCGTTTTCATCATCGCGTTCAACATATTCGGCTCGATGTCGATGCTGATAATCGAGAAGAAGCAGGATATGGCCACCTTGAGCAGTATGGGCGCCTCCGACGGCCTCATAAGGCGCATTTTCGTCCTCGAAGGCTGGATGATCTCCCTGCTCGGCCTGGCCGCCGGACTCGTCATCGGAGTCGGCCTCGCACTGCTCCAGCAGCACACCGGGCTCGTGAAAATGCCGGGCAACTATCTCATCGAGAGTTACCCGGCAATCATACGCTGGACCGACGTGCTGCTCACCGCGCTTGCCGTGGCGGCAGTCGGATTCATCATTTCAATCGCTAGCGTGCCGCGGAAGTCTTAGCCGCGTCTATCTCCTTCAGGAGTTCCTCCACAGCCGCCTTGAGCTGGGCGTCTTCGCCGCTGACAATGCCTTCGGGGGTGTTGTACACGAGGATGTCGGGTTCCAGCTGCGAGTCCTCCAGATAATAGCCTTCAGCAGTGAGGTATCCGATCACAGGGATGCCGAAGTATATGGTCGGATCGATCATATATACCCAGTTGACGCTGGTCATCGTGCCGGGAACGGGGGCACCGACCAGTTTGCCGAGCTTCATATGGCTGTATACCCAGGGAGTGCCGTGGGCGTTGCTGTAGTCGCACTCGCACTGGAGCATTATGCTGGGCTTGTTCCAGCGGCGGGAAGGCATGTCGCAGACCTCGCGGCCGCGGACGACCTGGGTGAGGTATTTCTCGCCGGCGAACAGTATCTCCACGTCCTCGTGCAGACGTCCGCCGCCGTTGAACCTCTGGTCAATCACTATGCCCTCGCACTTGTTGTACTTGCCGAGGATGTCGTTGTAGATGGTGCGATAACTGCCGTCGTTCATGCTCTGGATATGCACGTAGCCGAGGCGGCCTCCGGAGAGTTTCTCGACCGTGGCGGCGCGCTGCTTGACCCAGCGGTCATACAGCAGGGTGCTCTGTGCCGCCGAGGTGACGGGAATCACCACGATGTCTTCCTTGCCCTTGATGCTGACAAGAGTCTTGCGCCCCACCTTGCCTTTGAGCAAGAGACTGGGTTCCGTGCCGGAGCCTATTTCAAGCCCGTCAATATGGGTGATGACGTCACCGGCCTTGATGTCAAGCGAAGCCTTGTCGCAGGGACCGCCTTTCAGCACTTCGGCCACCTTGAGGCCGGTGCCCTTGTATGTAAAGTCATAAAGGACGCCCAGGCTGGCGGTCGGCTCGGACTTGGACGCCGGCCTGTAGCCGGAACCGGTGTGCGACACGTTGAGCTCGCCGAGCAGCTCGCTGAGCATCTCGGAGAAGTCGTAGTTGTTGTTGATGTGGGGCAGGAAGCGGCGGTAGGCCTTGCAGTATTTTTCCCAGTCCACGCCGTGCATGTCCACGCAGTAAAATCTTTCCCTCTCCTCCCTCTGCACATAGTCGAACATATATTCGCGCTCGGCCTCGCGGTCGATGCGCAGTTCGGCTGAATATGAAACCGGCGTAAGCTTGTCGCCGTCGAGTTTCTTGATCGACGAGCCGAGCAGGAAAATGGTCTTGCCGCTGGAATCGGAGTCGAACTGTCTGCCGCCGGCATTCTTGGAGATGAGTTTGGTCTCGTGCTTGCGCAGATCCAGCTTCCAGAGGTCCATCCCCTCCTCGAAGCGCATAGTGTAATACATCGTCTGTCCGTCCTTTGAAAGGATGGCGCCGCCGAGATTTGAACTGTTGGGGGTGATGCGGACGATGCGGTCCTCGATCCCTTCCAGCTCGACTTCCTTGGAGCCGGCCTTCTTCGCTTCCTTCAGGAGTTCGTAATCCTCCTTGGAGAGGCGGTAGCGGTCGTAGGCATCCTGGTTGAGGAAGCACAGGAACACGTCGTCCTGCGAGCCCCAGGATGCGGGGGAGCGCATTCCGTAGCGGTTGCTGACGAACATTATCGCAGTGCTGTCGGCAGTGAAGCGGGGCATTCCGCTCATATAACCGCTGCCGGTGATGTCGGTCACCTTGCCGCCCCGGGCGCTCACGATGCCTATATTGTAGTAAGGATCGCGGCCGTTGGGCACGAATTCGATGGTGAGCCACTTGCTGTCGCGGCTCCAGTCATAGTTGAATGTCTCGCCGAGCTCGAACCACTGTGAACCGTCGGTGACCTGAGTGATGGCGCCCGTCGACATATCGGCCACCATCAGGCGGATGCGGTCCTCTACGAATGCGAGTTTCTTGCCGTCGGGTGAAATCTGCGGCGCCCTGCGGTCCACGCTGAAGTCACGGAAGAGAGGTTTCTCCTCTATGAGCGTGGCATTGGGGAAGTTGGGGTCCTCCTTGCGTACTATCTTGGCAGTGTAGAGCTGGCACATTCCGTCGCGGTCGCTTGCGTAGATCAGCGAGCGGTTGTCGTGGCCGAAACAGATGCCCGACTCGGCCTGAGGGGTCTCGGTTATGCGTCTTGTGGTCTTGTAGTCGACCGAGGTCACGAAGACGTCGCCGTGGATTATCATCGCTATCTGCTTGCCGTCGGGGCTCACGCAGGCCTCGGTGGCACCGCTCGATACCGTGGATATCTCGGGTCTGTTCTCTTCGTCGAGGACTATGTCGATAGCGACCTTCTGAGGCGCGGAACCGGGTATCTGGGTATAGATTTCTCCATCCCAGGTGTAACAGAGCAGATCACCGCCGCGGCTGAGGAATCTCACCGGGTGGGTGTCGAACGTCGTCACCTGAGTCAGGGTCTTCGGATCCGAAAGCTTGAAGGAATAGACGTTGATGCTGGTCTGCCAGCCTTCCGGCTTGGGATGCCCGTCACCGTCCTGCGGTTCGCTGAGCATATAGACTGTCTTTCCGTCGGCGCCGAGCACGGGATTGAGGTCCTCGCCCGGGCGGTTGGTCAGATTGGTGTGACGGCCGCTGCGGGTGTCATATTTCCAGATGTCGCGGGTGACCGAAGAGATGTGGTGCTTGCGCCAGGTATCCTCCATTCCCTTGCTGTCCTGATAGAGGAAAAAGTCCCCCTTGGGGCTGTAATTGACGGCAGCGGCCGTGGTACCGAGCACCTGCGTGGACTTTCCGCCCTGCACAGGCACGCTGTAGACCTGCTGGAAACTGCCGCGCGGGAACTGCACGCTCGTCGCCGGCGCCTGGATATTGGCGCTGAAGAGAACGTTTTTCCCGTCAGGAGTGAAGCACAGAGGGATTTCCTCCACCGAATTGAAAGTCAGCCTGGTCGCGCTGCCGCCAGCAACGCTCATGACGAATATGTCGGAACTGCCGAAACGGTTGCTGGCGAATGCGATGGTTTTGCCGTCGGGACTCCAGACGGGCATCTGCTCGTAACTGTCCATCGTCGTGAGCCTCACGGCAGTTCCGCCGGCTGCGGGGACCGTGAAGATGTCGCCCTTGTAACAGAAGGCGATGGTCTTCCCGTCAGGCGATATCTGGACATCCCTCATCCACAGAGGAGTGGCCGCGAAGGCATTGAACGCGGTGAAAAGTGCCACCGCTGCAAAAAGAATCTTCTTCATATCAATCGAAATTTTCACAAATCTAATAAAATTTGGAGTATATTTGTAAGAACAGCATTCTTTGGAAATGAAAAAATTACTCATCTCGTTACTTCTGGCAGCCGCAGTGCTGCCCCTCGGCGCCCAGGGTCTGAAGACCGGATGGGCGGACAAAGTCAACCCCGCCAAGCCGCTCGCGGAATATCCGCGTCCGCAGATGGTCCGCAGCCAGTGGCAGAGCCTCAACGGAATGTGGAATTACGCCATCACCTCGGCCAAGGCGACCACGTTCAAGTCCGAAGGCCAGATCCTCGTCCCCTTCGCAGTGGAGTCTTCACTCTCCAAGGTGGGCCGCACCGTGGGACAGAAGGAAGCCCTCTGGTATGAGCGCACTTTCAGCATTCCCAAGGAATGGAAGAAGAAGCGCATCCTGCTGCACTTCGACGCCGTGGACTGGAAGGCTGAGGTCTGGGTCAACGGCAGCAAGGTCGGCGAGCACACGGGCGGCTACACCCAGTTCGCTTTCGACATCACACCTTATATCAAAGGCAGCAAGCAGACCCTGCGCGTGAAGGTGCAGGACGGCACCGACAACTCATACCAGCCTCACGGCAAGCAGAACATAGTGCCCGCCGGCATCTGGTACACTCCCGTGACCGGCATCTGGCAGAGCGTGTGGATGGAACCCGTGGAGGACACCCGCATCGACACCTACAACACCGTGGCTGATCTGGAGAAGGGCACGCTGAGCGTGAGCGTGGAGACTCTCGGCGTCAGGAGCGGGGACGAAGTGAAGATCGACGTGCTCGAGTCGCCTTCGTCAGGCAAGGTCATCGCATCCGCGAAGGCCGCTGACGGCCAGGCCAGCATCCTTATTCCCGATTTCAAGACCTGGTCGCCCGATTCGCCGTATCTCTACGGTCTCAGCATCTCGGTCATCCGCGCCGGCAAGACCATTGACAACGTGAAGGGATACGCGGCGATGCGCACCATATCTGTGGTCAAGGACAAATGGAAGACCCGCAGACTCGCCCTCAACGGCAAGATTCTCTTCCAGTACGGTCCCCTCGACCAGGGCTGGTGGCCCGACGGCCTTTACACCGCCCCGACCGACGAAGCGCTCAAGTTCGACATCCAGAAGACGAAGGACTTCGGCTTCAACATGATCCGCAAGCACATAAAAATAGAGCCCGCGCGCTGGTACTACTGGTGCGACGTGCTCGGAATGCTCGTCTGGCAGGACATGCCCTGCATCGCCGACTACGACCGTCGCGACTACCGCGACGAGGCCCTGATGGAAAACACCTGCAACAAATGGGCACACGACAGTATGATAGGCGGCACCGACTGCACGATTCCCGACGAGTGGAAGGCCAATTATTACAAGGAATGGAGCGAGATCATCGCGCAGCGCAAGATGTTCCCCTGCATCGTGGTCTGGGTGCCTTTCAACGAAGGCTGGGGCCAGTTCGACACACCCGAGGTGGTGGCGTTCACCCGCAACCAGGACCCGACAAGGCTCGTCAACGAATCTTCAGGCGGCAATTTCCATCTCTGCGGAGACATCCTCGACGTGCATCACTACCCCTTCCCCGCCGTCAACGTGTATGAGGGCAAGATGGTCAACGTGCTCGGAGAATACGGCGGCATCGGCTACCCCGTGAGCGGGCACCTGTGGAAGCAGGACCAGAACTGGGGATACGGCAAGGTGCAGTCCAGCGGCGAGG
>R18__coassemble_1790_pt1 | contig 19011 bp, 17 predicted proteins | sample R18__metabat2_low_PE_003 | metagenome-assembled genome bin R18 | reverse complement strand
TGCTCATCTTCTTGATGGCCTTGCGGATGGTGGGGAAGTTGGTGAGCATACCGCCTGCCCATCTCTCGGTGATGGAGGGCATTCCGATGGCGGCAGCCTTCTCGGATACTATATCCTTAGCTTGCTTCTTGGTGGCTACGAAGAGGATCTTGCGGCCTGATTTGGCAAGAATCTTCATTTCCTCCGCAGCTTCGTCAAGCTTGACAGTTGTCTTGTGCAGGTCGATGATGTGGATGCCGTTGCGCTCTATAAATATATAGGGAGCCATTTTGGGATTCCACTTGCGGGCCAGATGTCCGAAGTGAACACCTGCATCAAGCAATTCTTGGAAATTTGTCTTTGACATTTTGTTTGTTTTCTTTTTTGTTTTTTTCTATCCCCTTCCGGGGCTCTTTTCTTCAAGACGGGAGTAGTGAGTGATTTCTCAGTCTCCGCATCTTTTCCGCAGTGTGGCAGCCGTCAAAAAAGGACGGTTTGAAAACCACGACTGTGCAGTAAAGCAGTTTTAAGCAACTAACGTTTGCTGAACTGGAAGCGTCTGCGGGCACCGGGCTGGCCAGGTTTCTTGCGCTCGACCTCGCGGGGATCGCGGGTGAGGAATCCTGCTGCCTTGAGTGCGGGACGGTATGCTTCCTTGTCAATCTCGCAAAGGGCACGTGAGATACCGAGCCTGATGGCCTCTGCCTGACCCTTGATGCCGCCGCCTACGACGGTGATCTTGGTGTCAAACTTGCCGGCAGCCTCAACGACTGCGAAAGGCTGGTTCACGATGTAGATGAGGGAGTCGTCAGAGAAATACTCATCCAACGGACGGTCATTGATCGTGATGTTGCCGTTTCCTTCTGAGAGATAAACGCGAGCTACAGCTGCCTTGCGTCTTCCAAGGGCGTGTGTCTGTTCCATTTACTCTTTAAATTTCGTTCAACTTGATTGTTTTGGGGTTCTGTGCCTCGTGGGGATGGGTCGGGCCTGCATAAACATACAGGTTGTTGATGATCTTGTCTCCGAGACGTGTCTTAGGAAGCATACCCTTTACTGACTTCCTAATCAATTCAGCGGGTCTCTTCTCGAGAATCTCCTTAGGCGTCGTGAAACGCTGTCCACCGGGATAGCCGGTGTAACGAGTGTATACACGATTGGTCATCTTGTTGCCCTTGAGAGCAACCTTCTCGGCGTTGATCACGATGACGTTGTCACCGCAGTCCACGTGAGGAGTGAAGCCCGGCTTGGTCTTGCCGCGAAGGACAAGAGCGATGCGTGAGCAAAGACGACCAAGTGCCAGATCAGTAGCGTCAATTACGACCCACTTTTTGTCAACAGTTGCCTTGTTGAGGGATACTGTTTTGTAGCTTTGTGTGTCCACTGTCTTGATCTTTAATTAGTTAATAAAAAATTGCGATCCCTACACAATATAGGGGTCGCAAAGATACTGATTTTTTTCGGATTGGCAAAAAAAAACTGTGCCTCACCTCAATTATGTCGTGTCCTTCAGCGCTATGCCAGAGGGTTGTAGCCGAGGAAATTGACCTGTACGAAGGCGTTGAGCGCGACGATGACGAACAGGGCGCAGATAAGGGTGGCGACGATGATGCCGATGACCTTCACTCTCTTGAACCAGGTCTGTCCGTTCCAGCCGATTGTCTGGAACATGCTCCAGAAGCCGTGGGTGAGGTGGAACCAGAGAGCCACGAACCATACAATATAAAGGAGCAATGCCCACCACTTGCCGAACACGAGGCCGAGAAGGATGTAGGGATCGTTCTCGAATGTGCCGATGTGGAACATCTCGGGAAGCTGCATCTTGGCCCAGAAGCCTGTGAGATGGTAGCAGATGAAGCCGATGATGACGATGCCGAGCACGAACATGTTCTTGGCTGACCAGGAATCAGCGGCACCCTGCTGGGAAACCTCGTAGCGCTTGATGCCGCCGCGGGCGATAACGTTCTTGGCGGTGAGCCAGCATCCGTACACGATGTGGATGAGGAAACCGAGCGCAAGCACCGGGACCATTATGCTGATGACGGGAGTGGACATGAAGTCGCAACCCCACTTGAACAGGCCGTCTCCGGCGGTGAAAAGTTTGTCGTCTGCGGCCGCTATGCCCCATTTGCCCGTGAATGAATCGATTACTGAGAAGAAGTTGATGGTGACGTGGAGAAGCAGGAAGATGATGAGAAATGCTCCTGAAACCGCCTGGATGAACTTCTTGCCGATTGATGAATTGAAAATGAACATCTGTGTTTTACCGTTGATTTGAGTGCAAATATAGGCCGAATCTTGCAAGATTCATAATTTTCTTTGTATTTTTGTTTTCCACAAATCGACAGATCAAGGTTATGTACAAAAGAGTTTTGTTGAAATTGAGCGGCGAGAGCCTCGGAGGCCCCGCAGGCAAGGGAATTGACGAAAATTACCTCGCCCTCTTCGCCGGACAGATCGCGGAGCAGGTGAAGGCAGGCTTCCAGATCGCGATAGTCAACGGCGGCGGAAACATCTTCCGCGGCCTGCAGGGCGTGGGCAAGGGTTTTGACCGCGTCGTGGGCGACAAGATGGGAATGCTCGCGACCGTGATCAATTCGCTCGCGCTGTCCGGCGCCCTCAAGAACGAAGGCATCGAAGCCGAAGTGTTCACCGCCACCCCGATGGAGCCCGTGGCGAAGTATTACAACCGCGACGCCGCGGTCAAGGTGCTGGAAGCGGGCGGAGTGGCCCTCATCGCCGGAGGCACCGGCAATCCTTATTTCACGACCGACTCCGGCGCGGCGCTCAGGGCGCTCGAGATCAAGGCGGACGCCCTGCTCAAGGGCACCCGCGTGGACGGAGTCTACACCGCCGACCCAGAGAAGGACCCGACAGCGGTGAAATACGACGAGCTGACTTTCTCAAAGGCAATAACCGACCACCTGAAGGTGATGGACCAGACCGCATTCTCGCTCTGCGAGCAGGGTCCCGTGCCCATCGTGGTGTTCGACATCAACGAAGAAGGCGCGCTGGGCAGGCTGCTCAGGGGAGAGAAGGTCGGCACGCTGGTACACGCATAGCAAATCAAAAATTCAAAGAATATGTTGACAGACAGAGCAAAAGAAATTGTAGAGGCTGCGGACGCAAAGATGAAGGAAGCCTGCAGATTCCTCGAAGAAGACCTCAAGAACTATCGCGTCGGCAAGGCCAACCCTGCCATTTTCAACAACGTGATGGTGAACTATTACGGCTCGGCCACTCCGCTGCCGCAGGTGGCTTCCGTCACCACCCCCGATGCCAAGACCATCGCCATCCAGCCTTGGGAGAGAAGCATGATCGGCCCCATCGAGAAGGCCATCCTTGACGCCAACGTGGGTATGACTCCGAGCAACAACGGAGAAATCATCCGCTGCGTGGTGCCCGCCCTCACCGAGGAGAGGAGAAAAGACCTCATCAAGAAGGCCAAGGCCGCCGGCGAGAACGCCAAGATAGTGATCCGCAACGCAAGACGCGACGCGGTGGACACCCTCAAGAAGGCCCAGAAGAACGAAGGTCTCTCCGAAGACACCGAGAAGGAGGCCGAAGGAGAGGTTCAGAAGATCACCGACAAGAACGTCAAGAAGATCGACGAAATCGTCTCCGCGAAGGAGAAGGACATCATCACAGTGTAGCGAGTATCTCGCGGAATGCATCCTTTTCCGCCTCGGAAAGGAATTCCGCCCTGATAGGTATCCGGAATAACCGTTCCTTCAGAAGGGACGGTATTTTTTTGCAGTCCAGCACCCTCTGGGCGTCTTTCTCGGTAGTTGCCACGGCCGCCGTGGGATACTGCTTCACCCCCGCGGCGATGAGTCTGAAGTCCGACGCATCGAAGCTGTGGTGGTCCGGGAACGTGTATTTGCTGACTATCTTGTATGAATCACTTAGATAATGTATGAGCGGCGAATCCTTGGCGATGCCGGTAAAGAGCACAAGCCGCTTGGAATAGATGTATCTGTTGTCAGCCTCGTCTTCGAACACAGGCTTGAACTGCTCGTAGCGGACCGTGGTGAAAAAGACCTTCTGCCTCTTGCCGGAAGCCGTCGTGCCGGCGAATTCCGACGTGCGGAAATCCTTCAGGCCGAGATTGTAGGCGAATTTGGTCTTTTCCCAGTCGTCCATATAGTACGGGCACTTGCTCACGATTATCACGTCCGCGTCACCGAGTCGCTCCGGCAGGTCTCTGAGGCCTCCTATCGGCAGGAGGGAGTCATTGTATACGGGCCTGTTGTAGTCGACCAGCACTATGTTGAGCCGGGCACGCAAGCGGCGGTACTGGAATGCGTCGTCCAGCACGATTATGTCCGCCGCGGGGAAATTTCCGTCCTTGCATTTCTTCGCGGCCCTGCGGTCCGACCTGAACGCCTGCGGGTCGGCAAGGTAGCGGCAGCCCTTCACACGGTCCTTCTCCACAGCCACTGTGACGGATGGGAACTTTCGCTTGATCTGCACTGGCTCGTCGCCGTACATTTTCGCTCCCCCTTCGACGGTCACCTGCTGGAAGCCTTTAGAGCGGCGCTTGTATCCCCTGGACAGGAGCGCTATGTTGCCGGCGCCCCACCTGTCGGACTCCAGCAGCAGACGCAGGATCATCTCGCTGTGCGGGGTCTTGCCGGTGCCGCCGGCGGTGACGTTGCCCAGGCATATCGTCGGCACGGCCGCCTCATAGCTTTTCTTTATCCCCTTGTCGTAGAGGAATTTGCGCAGCTTCAGCGCGAAATAGTACGGGAAAAGGACGATCCTGTCAATCATATTGACGACAAATATAATCAAGAATTCCGTAAAGTTCAGCTTCATCGAGGGTGGTCACCATCTTCATCCTCGTCTCCTTGAAATCAGGGAGGCCCTTGAAATAGCAGGAGAGGTGCCTGCGCATCTCGTAAATGCCGCGCGGGGTGCCCTTTTCCGCCAAAGAAAGGCTCAGGTGACGCCTCGCAAGCTCCACCTTTTCGGCGACGCTCAGCGGCGGCATCTCCTCGCCGTGCTGCAGATAATGCTTTATCTCACGGAAAATCCACGGATGTCCGAACGAAGCGCGGCCCACCATTATGGCGTCCACGCCGTAGCGGTCGAAGGCCTGCGCCGCTCCGGGGCCCGAAACTATGTCGCCGTTGCCTATTATGGGAATATGCATCCGCGGGTTGTTCTTCACCTCGCCTATCAGCGTCCAGTCGGCCTGACCCTTGTACATCTGGCAGCGGGTGCGGCCGTGGATCGTCAGGGCCTGTATGCCCACGTCCTGAAGGCGCTCGGCGAGCTCCACGATGATCTTGCTGCCCTCGTCCCAGCCGAGGCGCGTCTTGACCGTGACCGGCTTGCCTACCGCCTCGACCACTGCCTTGGTAATCGCGACCATCTTGTCAGGCTCGCGCATCATCCCGGAACCGGCTCCCCTGCCGGCTATCTTCGACACGGGGCAGCCGAAGTTGATGTCGATGATGTCGGCGCCGTGGCCGCCCGCTATCTCTGCGGCACGTTCGGCCATTCTGGCCGCCTCAACCATCGATTCGGGGATGTGGCCGTAAATCTGTATGCCCACCGGGGCCTCCTCGTCGGAGGTCTTCATCTTGGCTATCGCCTTGGCGGCGTCGCGTATCAGGCCGTCTGAAGGGACGAATTCGGTATAGACCATATCGGCGCCCTGCTCGCGGCAGAGCACCCTGAAGGAACGGTCCGTCACGTCCTCCATCGGCGCCAGGAACACCGGCCTCTCTCCGAAATCCAGATTTCCTATCTTCACGGCTGCAAAAATACGAAACTTTGGTATATTTGCACTTACAGCAACGCCAACAATTTCCAATTATGGACAATATCTACCAGCAAAGAATCGAAGAACTGCGCCGACTGATGCGCGGCAAGGGATGGGACGCCGTGATAATCACGGGCTCCGACCCCCACGGAAGCGAATACCCGGCCGAGAGGTGGAAACAGGTGCAGTGGTTCACCGGATTCACCGGAGAGGCGGGCGACGTGGTGGTGACCCTTGACCACGCGGGCCTCTGGACGGACACGCGCTATTTCATCCAGGCTACAGCCCAGCTCGCGGGCACGGGGGTCGAACTGCACAAGACGCGCATTCCCGGGCAGGTGCTCATCCCCGAGTGGCTGGACACCCGTTTCGACGAAGACGCGATCATCGCCGCCGACGGACTCTGCCTTACCTGCGGAGCGGCCGCGGACCTGCCGCAGAGATTCTCCCTGGTGAGCGTTCCCGACCTGGCGGACACGCTGTGGACAGACCGCCCCGAAGTGCCCTGCACACCGATATTCACCGTTGAAAGGGACGAATCGAGGCTTCAGAAAATAGAATGGCTGCGCCGCACCGTGGAGGAGAAGGGCTGCGACAGCATACTCCTCACCGGACTTGACGAAATAGCGTGGATCCTCAACGTGAGAGGCTCCGACATTGATTACAACCCGCTTGTCATATCATATCTGCTCGTCGGACCGGACTCCGCGAAATGGTTCGTCCACGACGGATGTCCCGCGGAAGTCAGCGCCGACGGGATCGAGATTCTCCCCTACTCCGACATAGAGATGTATCTGTCCGACGCGGACGAACTCGGGCGACTGATGGCGGACCCTGACACGCTGAACTATCATCTCCTCAGCACTCTGCAGTCCGCGGGAGCCGACCTGCTGCTTGAGAGCAGCCCCGTGGGCCCGCGCAAGAGCGTCAAGAGCGCATTTGAGATCGAAGGAATGCGCAGAGCCCATTTCATCGACGGTATCGCGATGGAGAAATTCCTCTTCTGGCTTGACAATTCCGTGGAGAACGGCGTCAGCGAGAAGGATGCGGCCGACAAGCTCGCGCAACTGCGCGCAGGGCTGAAAGGCTATCACGGAGACAGTTTCGAGACCATTTCCGCATACGGAAAGGGCGCGGCGCTGCCGCATTATGTCACCCCTGCGGAGAACGCGCCGATGATACAGACAAAGGGCCTGTACCTGTGCGATTCAGGCGGACAGTTCGACTGCGGCACCACCGACATCACCCGCACCATTCCCGTCGGAGAATGCACCGAACTCGAGAAGGAAGACTACACCCTTGTGCTCAAGGGTCACATTGACCTTGCGATGGCGGTTTTCCCGGAAGGGACGCCGGGATGCCGTCTCGACGCGCTCGCAAGAGGGCCGCTGTGGCAGGCGAGACGCAATTTCGGGCACGGCACCGGACACGGAGTGGGATGCTTCCTCGGAGTGCACGAAGGTCCGCAGGACATCCGGCAGAACCTCAACGCCACTCCCCTGCTGCCGGGAATGATCACCTCCGACGAGCCCGGAATCTACCGCGAAGGGATGCACGGCGTGAGACACGAGAACCTGTTGCTCTGCGTCGAAGAGGAGAGCAACGAATTCGGGCGATGGCTGAAATTCGAGACGCTGACGCTGTGTCACTTCGACACGGCCGCAATTCTGCCTCAACTGCTGACAAAAGAGGAAAAAGACTGGCTCAACTCCTACAACGCGAAGGTGTACGACACTCTTTCGCCGCATCTTGATGCCGACATCGCGCAGTGGCTCAGGGAGAAGACTATGCCTCTGGATTGAAAAAGCCGCGGAGACCGTTCACTATCTTTGCGACGTCCTTGGTGGCGCCTTCCACGGTATAGCCGCTCAGGCAGCGCGTCATCGTGATGCGGTCCTCGTACAAGCGGAAAAACCTCGAGACTCCCGAGGCGAGAATGAAACTCATATCGTCACCGTCCTGTTTTTCAAGGACATAGCCGCGGTTGCGCATAAACTCCCTGACATCTGCGGCGACACCGGCCGGTTCACCGGGAATGATTGCATCCCTGGAGGTGTAGCCGAAGCGGGGGTATATGGCGGAGAAAACCGCGAGCAGGACAGCGATCTGCCAAATGGAGTCGAGTCCGTTGCGGAACATCATCTGAGGATCGGCGTCCACGACCTTGAGAATCACCAGCGCAAAGAGGAATACGGCGAGGAAAATGGCCAGAGTGATAAAGTATTTGACGGCCCTGATAAGATATTTCATCGTACAAAAGTCAAAAAGTCAGGCAAATATACTATTTTTGCGTGTTGAATACAATCAAGACTTTTCATTATGGAAAAAGAAGACCCTATAGAGAGAATCGAGCGCGAACGCGCTGAGAAGAAGGATAACAAAGGACTCAGGACCACGATGTGGGTGCTGGTAGCCCTGGCGGTCGTGCTTGCGGGCACCCTCGCCTACGTGTGGATAACGCACTCCAAGCTCGTGGACGAGCTGACCCAGGACAAGAAGGACCTCACCGAGCAGATCGAGGCCCTGCAGCAGGATTACGAGAACCTGTCCACGGAATATGACAACATCAATCTCCAGCTGGACTCCTCGCGCGAGGAGGTGGCGCAGCTCGTGGAGAGGATCAGGACAACGGAAGCGACCAACAGGTCCAAGATGCGCCAGTACGAGAAGGAACTCGGCACCCTGCGCAGCATAATGCGCAACTACATAGTGCAGATTGACTCTCTCAACAACCTCAACCACAAGCTCACCGCCGACGCCGCCAAGGCCCGCAAGGAAGCGGCGCAGCGCAAGAAGGAGAACGAGGAGCTTGCCGAGCAGGTGGAGAGCCTCACCGGCCAGGTCGCCGTGGGATCCATCATCAAGGCCCGCGCGGTCAAGGTGGAGGCCTTCAACGCCGCCGACAAGGTGGTGGACAAGAGCAACAAGGTCGTGCGCCTGATCGTCAGCCTCTCGCTCATCGAAAACCAGCTCGCACCCAAGGGCCCCGTGAGGGTTTACGTCAAAATCAAGGGACCTGACGGGCAGTATATCCCCGCAGGAGAGGCTTCACGCGAGGTCGACTACGAAGGCAGCGAAGTGGATATGAGCATCTACATCAACAACATAGGTACCTATGTGAAGGGTATCTACACCGCTGAAGTATACTCCGACGCCACGTCTCTCGGCTCCGCTGAAGTGCTGCTCAGATAATGATTTACGTCCACGTCCCCTTCTGCAGGAGTTTCTGTACCTACTGCGATTTCTATTCCGAGATCGCCTGCAGGGGAAAGGACGCGAAGAGCATCCGCGACTATGCGGAATGCCTGAAGAGAGAAATCCGCGCACGCCGCAGCGAGATTGATGACACCTCGCGCGTACGCACGCTATATATAGGAGGAGGCACCCCGTCGGTGCTTCCTCTTTCCGTACTTGAAGACATTGTCCGCACGCTGGACTGCGGCCCCTTCGACGAATTCACCGTGGAAGTCAACCCCGAGGACATCGCGGAGGGCGGCGTGATCTATGCCGAAGGCCTGAAGGCTCTCGGAGTCAGCCGCGTCAGTATGGGAGTGCAGTCTCTCGACGACGGGATATTGCGCTGGATGAACCGCAGGCACGACGCCGCCACGGCGGCACGGGCGTTCGGGATACTGCGTGACGGAGGCATCGACAACATCAGCGTGGATGTGATCTTCGGACTGTCGCAGTTGAGCGAAAAATGCCTTGAGGATACTCTGAACGGCATCCTTTCCTGGCATCCCGACCACATCTCGGCCTATCAGCTCTCCATCGAGGAAGGCAGCGCCCTGGCGGAAATGACCGCCCGCGGCAGATACCGCGAAGCGGACGAAGAGCTCTGCGGCAGGCAGTACTCACTGATATGCGGCACCCTCGCTCAGGCCGGAATGCGCCATTACGAGATATCCAACTGGGCGGTGCCCGGCAGGGAGGCGGTGCATAACGGCGCCTACTGGACGCGCGCGCCCTATGTGGGTCTGGGGCCCGGAGCTCATTCCCTCACTGCAATGCGGGACGGGACGCAGATGAGGTCCTGGAATTCCGAATCACCGGAAGGCTGGATGTCCGAGGGAGAGACGCTCACAGCGGAAGATATCCTCACGGAAGAGATAATGCTGGGGCTGCGTACCGACAGGGGCGTCAAGGCCGGAATCATAGACGCCGACATCGCCGGAGAAATGCTCCGGAACGGCTGTCTGGAGCGCGCTGGAGACAATCTGAGAATCCCCGAAGACAAGTTTTTCGTCTCCGACGACATCATCGGCAGCATTGTCGCGGCCTATTGACCTTCGTCTGAAGAAGCTCCCAGAATATGCTGCGCCGCAGCTTCCAGAGCTTCGTAGAATTCCTCGCCGAAACGCTCGACAAGGGGGCCTTTCAGAAACTGATACACTCTCACTCCTTCCCGCTCGCCCTTTTCAAAAGCAGGCTTGCAGATATCCCAGTGATGGACATTCAGCGCCAGACCGCCTCCGGTGAGTTTCGTGATTCTTATCGGATAGAGTTTGCAGGACATCGGCTTGCGAAGGCCGCATTTCTCTATGGCGCATAAACACCCGCCGTCTTCGGACAGGCAGCAGTAGGCACATTCATTCGTGCCCCTCACGAGCGGAGTCACCAGATCGCAGTCCCTGTCCACGGTAAAGAAGCCGTCGGCCTTCACGGCCTCGTGACCGCCTTCGCTCATCAGGGTGCCGAAAGTCTCATATCCCCTTTCCAGGTCCTCCAGTTCCGATTCCTCCACAGGAGCGCCGTCGTCGCCTTCTATGCAGCAGCGGCCCCTGCACGCCTCGTAGTCGCAGCAGAAGCGCTCCATCACGACATCCTCCGACACGAGGACGTCGCCTATCTGTATTATCGTTCCGAATGCGGACATCACTTTCTCCTCCTCTTTGCCGGCTTGGAAATGTATTCCACGCGCGGAGCGTCGTCAAATGACTTGAGGACACCCTGCACGTCGGATGCCGACACTGATTTCACCGCGTCCTTGTAACCGGTCAGGAGGTCGCGGCCCCCTGCATATCTCGCAAGGGCATAATCCATCAGGCCTTCCGGCGTGGCCGCCTCGGAGGCTATGGCATTCTGAACGGCTGACTTGTATCTGCTGAGCAGAGTCGCGTCCAGAGGTCCCGCAGCAAGTCTGGTGATGCTGCAGCGCACTTTGTCGACGATTTTTTCGGACGGCTGCGGCTCGATGCCGGAGGGCAGTCCCGACCGGGCGCAATCCTCCAGATGCAGATAAATCAATCCGTCGCACGCCTCCTGCTCAAGGTACGTCCCGGCGTCGGAAAGACGTCCGACGACATCGCCGCGCAGGGCGGACAGCGCGATTCTGAACACTATGTTCTGCTTGAGGGAAACCTCAGAACTTGCCGCAATGCCTATGTCGACCGCCTTGCGGCCGCTTATCGTCTGCGAATACCACGAGTCGTTGAATCCGCTGCCTGACCGCGCCCTTGACGAATGACGGGAATTGACGGAGAATGACCCCAGGCTCTTTTCCAACAGGGTTCTGACTTCCGTTTCAGCCTGGTCGGAGATTATCACGAGCACTCCGTCATTGAACTTCGCAAATCTCTCGTCGAAGAACTTGCCGGCCTTTGCAGGGAGTCCGCCGTCAAGGTTGGCGGCATTCCTGTGCATCGAATAACGATAATCCGGACGCAGGTTGCCGTCTATCTGCGGCCTTACGCCGCCGGACGCAATGGATCCGCTCTCTATGCGCATTTCCTCTTCCGCCTTGTACTGAGCGTACAGCGTCGCATCCGCCTTGCGGGAATAGCCGAAGGCATACAGCGCCTCGAAGACGTGCTGCAATTCCCCGGAAGGGGCGCAACCGTCTATTCTCACGTCGGAGAGAGTCACCTGGGGACGCAGGCTTATGCCGCGGAAACCGAGCAGCCTGCGGAAAGTCTCCGCGTCCGCGCCGGCGATCTTTCCGGCGAAGGGCATATCAGCGAGGAAAGCGCTCTCGCCGGGACGCAAATCCTGGATTTCAGCGGCACCACCCTTGAGCACGAGGCCGTAATGAAGGATTCCGCCGGTGTCCATCTTCTTGTAAACCACCCTTATACCGTTGGCAAATGTCCACATCTTGCCGCCGGTGAGCGGCTCGGACACTTCCGATTTGAGTTTCGTCTTCTTGAAATTATGCTTCAGCAGGGCCGTGTCCAGAGGGGACATCGTCACCGCGGTGCCCTCCTGAGCGGTGGCGGAGCGCCATCTGGTCTTGAAAACGCTCGAAAGCGGAGATCCAACAACCTTCCCGGAAGGGTATGTAACCGTGAGTCTTACATTCTGTTCAGCGCTGAGGATCGCAGAAATGATATTGTTGAGCAGAGTCACCTCCTTTTCGGGGTCAAGGGTGCGGGAAAGGAAGAAATTTCTGACTGCGGAGAGCGTGGTGAGGCTGGTCCCGTAGAGATACGAGGCAAGGCACTTGTCCACATAGGAGGAGTTGGACACGGCCTGCCCGGCCATTATCGACGAACGGTTCTTCACCACTTCCCTTGCTTCCACGAACTCTTCCAGCGTCACCCCTTCCGCATCCATATGGGCCAGCACCGTGGCCAGCACGCCCGTGGCCTCCTGAACTTTGGAACTTTTCACCTTGAAGGAAATCTCGCACAATTCGTCCCCCGCCGAACAGGACGCGTCCTGATAACGGAAGGCGACGTCGCAGACAGGCAATTCAGCCAACGTGAAGGCCCTGCGCAGCCTCCCTGTCGCGACATAGCCTAATTCGCTGGCATACATCTTCATCACCTGCGGGTATGTGGTGTTCAGGAGCTTGCCGTCCGTGCGCGGGGAGCGGAAGGATACCTTTATCTCGGACAGGCTCACTCCGTGGTTGGCGGCGACTGATTCCTCCAGTCTGGAAGTCCTCCACACATAAGGCTTGACGTCCGTCGCGCCGGAGCGCTGCGGCACCATCATCGACAGCACCTTCATGCGCTCCTGTATCTTTGACACGTCGATGTCGCCGCTGATGACGATCGCCTGCCCTCCCGGGTAAGTGTTCATCAGGTCGAACGCAAGCATCAGGGTCGAATCGGCGGCGTATGTGTCGGACATCGGCACGGCGTTGAAGCGGTAGACGATGCCCGCGCCGCTGTCATACATATATCCGTAGGACTCGGGCGCGATGCCGTTGCGGGCGAGGAAGTCATAGGGTTTCGTCTCGCGGAAATGCTGGAGCGAGGAGAGGGCCTCACGCTCGGACCCGTCCGCCGGGCGCCCTTTCTGGGCGAGCGCAATGTCGGCGAATCCCTGTTGAACGGTATTTTTCACCAGGAAATACTCCACTCCGTTGGCAAGTTTTCCCCTGTTCACGTTCTTGTCCACCTCCATTGCAGGGAGGTCCTGAGCATAAACCGCCGCTGACGAGAGTGTCAGCAGCAACAGCAATCCCAACGTTTTCTTCATCAAAGGCATAAGTTTTGATAACCGATTACAAAATTAAGAAGAAATTTACTACTTTTGCAGTCCGAAACCATTTTTAATAATTCATACAATCAGTACCATGAAAAAAGTCATCGTTATCGCAGCATCTTTGATTTTCTGTTTCGCGGCAGCCAACGCTCAGGATATGGCAAAGGCCACCGAACTCGCAAAGAGCGCTAATGAAGCCTGGACAGAGAAGAACTTCGACGCGGCACTTGAAGGTTTCAAGAGCGCGCTTGCAGAGGCTGAAGCTGCAGGAGAAGAAGGCGCAGAACTCGTCGCCACCTGCAAGAACGCCATCCCCAACATCGTAATGTCACAAGCCAAGGCGCTTGTAAACTCAGCAGACTACACGGCCGCAATCGCCAAATTCGGCGAAGTCAAGGAAGCAGCGGCAAAATATGGCGCAGATGATCTCATCGGCGAAGTAGAGTCCCTTCTCCCCAAGGTGCTCCTCTCACAGGGCAACAGCCTTCTCCAGGGCAAGGATTTCGCAGGCGCAACCGAGGTTTTCACCAACCTGACAAGCATCGATCCTGAAAACGGCGTGGCATTCCTCCGTCTCGGACAGTGCCTCAACGCCACAGGAAAGGCCGACGAAGCTGTCGCAGCATTCAAGTCTGCAGCAGAAAAAGGCCAGGACAAACTCGCAAACAGCCAGCTCGCAAACATCTACCTCAAGAAGGCTTCAGCCGACTTGAAGACCAAGAACTACGCAGCCGCTGTCGAGGACGCTCTCGAGTGCAACAACTACAAGGAGACCCCTCAGGCCTATCAGATCGCAGGTCAGGCTTCCCAGATCGCAGGCAAGGCCGCTGACGCTGTCAAGTACTTCGAGAAGTACCTCGAGCTCGCTCCCAACGCAGCCAACGCAGGCGCCATCTCCTACACCGTAGGCGCTCTCTACCAGACCAGCCTCAAGAACAACGCAAAGGCAAAGGAATTCTACCAGAAGGCATCCACCGACCCCAAGTTCGGCGCAGAAGCGAAGAAGATGCTTGACGCCCTCAAGTAGAAATGACTGAACTCGAACTTCTTGCTCCCGCAAGAAATGCTGACATCGGCATCGCGGCAATAGACTGCGGTGCCGATGCCGTGTATATTGCGGGCCCGGACTTCGGGGCGCGGAAGGCGGCAGGCAACGATTTCGAAGAAATCGGCAGGCTGTGCCGCTACGCGCATCAGTTCGGGGCGAGGATATTCCTCACGGTCAACACGACGGTGGAGGACTGCGAGCTGGAAGAAGTTCATTCCCAGATGCTTCGCTCGCAGGAGGCGGGCGTCGACGCGTTCATCATACGCGACCCGCGCATCGCGCAGTGGGACGACATCACGGTCGAGCTGCACGCCTCGACGCAATGTGCCATACGAGACGTCGAGACGGCTCTTTATTACGAGAGCATCGGATGCAGCAGGATCATACTCGAGAGGCAGCTTTCGCTCGATCAGGTGCGGCGGATATGCTCCGCAGTGCACTGCGAGGTGGAATTCTTCGTCCACGGAGCGCTCTGCGTATGCTACAGCGGCGACTGCACTCTGTCGGAATACATCAACGGCAGGAGCGCAGACAAGGGCGACTGCATCCAGGCCTGCAGGTCGCTGTACGACCTTGTGGACGACAAGGGAAAGACTCTGGTGCGCGGCAAGGCCCTGCTGTCGCTCAAGGACTACAATCTCAAAGACCGCCTCGGGGACCTCGCGGAAGCGGGGGTCTACTCATTCAAGATAGAAGGGAGACTCAAGAGCGCATCCTATGTCAGGAACGTGGTGCGCGAATACGACCTTGCCCTCAACCGACTCATAGCCACCCGTCCGGGCGAATACTGCAGGGCGTCGCACGGGCACGTCAGCGGCGGGTTCATACCGGACAGCACCAAGACGTTCAACCGCGGGTACACTGAACTGTTCCTCGATGGCAAGAAAGGCCGCTGGTCTTCGATGGACGCCCCCAAATCGATCGGAGAGGCCGTCGGCACGGTCGTTTCGGTCACACCAGTCGACAGATTCAGCTGCCGGGTCAAGATACGTCCTCTTCGCAAGGGGCTCACGCTTCGCAACGGCGACGGCTTCGCCTTCCTGCACGGGAACGCGATCACCGGCTTCAGAGCCGACGTCTGCGAAGGGACAGACATCATCTGCAAGAACATCTCTGAACTCAAGGCGGGAGTGACTCTGTGCCGCAACATAGACGCCGCATTCGAGAAGGAAATGGACGCAAAGCCCTGCAGGCGCGAAATCAGCGTCAGAGTGGATCTCACGGTCGAAGGGCGCTACCGCATTGTCGCCACCGCCGTTTCAGAGGACGGACGCACCGTCACCTCCACGTTCAACTGCGACGACGAGAAGGCCGAAAATACGGAAAGGATGCTGGAGATGCTGCGCTCGGGACTGAGCAAACGAAGCGGCATATTCTCGTTCAAAACGGAAAAAATCACGGTGCAGACACCGGGAGAAACGCTCCCTCTGCTGTCCGCATCCGTGATTAACGGCATCCGAAGATGCCTTTCCGAAGACATCAGTTCCCTTCCCTGTCCAAAACACACGTCCTTAAAACAACCTCGCTTCAAAACAACCACAAACCGGGACTCTTCAAAAACACCAGGTGGAAAGGAACTGATGAGATCGAAATATTGCATCAAGTATGAACTCGGGCTTTGCACCGTGCACCAGGGAGCCGCGGATCCGGGCAGGCTGTTTCTCGTCAACAACGGCCGGAAATTCGCCCTGGGCTTCGACTGCGCAAGGTGCGAGATGACCGTCAGTCCAGCTCAAAAGTGACAATGACGTCGCCGAAGCGTCCTGACACTGTATCCTCCTCCTTCAGGAAATCGGCGTCCAGCTGCCCCCTCCACACGATGTCATCCTTCTCGTTGTAAGGGAACTCTATTTCAAAACCGTAGCTCTTGGACTGCACCTTCACCGTGGCGGAGCACTTCCAGGTCGTCTTCGTGCCGCCGTCGTCTTCGGTGATGAGGAAGGCCAGCTTGTCGATCTGGTTGGTGAAGTCCGTCAGTATTATGCCTTCATAAGGATAGTCCGTGCCCACATACTTGCGCTTGATTACCAGATAGAAATCTGTCACCGAGGGCTTGTACAGATTGAGTTCCGCCTCGGTGCTAGCGGTGAAACCGTCCACGGACCCCATCTGAATGCGGAATTCCGAGGCCCCGCCGAACCAGCTGTCATAATTGCGGAGCATCTTGAAGCTCTTGAGGATGAGCCTGCGCTTCCTGGCCGCCGGCTGCACCTCCTCACAACTGTCGCTTTTCACGAATTCCAGCGGAGAATAAGCACTGTCGTCGTTGTTGTTTATCACCCACACCGGGCGCGTCTTCGCCACGGCCTCGTCGACCAGCACGGAATCCACGACGGCCACGCCGCCGTCCACCGCCCTGATCACGTAACCGTAATTGGACTCCGCGCCGTAACCCGGATCGAACGTGACTATCGGATAAGTGCTGCCGTCCCAGTCCTCGCTGTACGGCCAGTATATCTGCATATCTGAAGACACCATCGACGAAATGACAGCCTCCACGTCGGCGGCGGAAGCCTTAGTGGAATAATTCGAGACGAGATACTCCCTGAACAGTTCGCAGAGGGGCTTGTCGTATCCGCTCCCGGCCTTCGTCGGAGGGTCACCCACACCCGCTCCCGGATTCTCGAAGAGATCCCGGAGCATATATTCCTCGTCATAGCCGTTGGACGAGGAACTGCTCACTGCGGAATAGACCTCGCGCAGATGCTCGTCCCCTATGGGAAGCGAGGAGAATATCTTTGCTACTTCCTGTAAAGAAAAAGCGGCCGCGGTCTCCTGCCCGCCCGCCGGGTCAGGTGTCGGATTTTCGATTCCGGCGCACGAGACAGCCGCAACCGCGGCCGCTGTCATCATTGTGATGGTGAAATTTTTCATAGCTCTCATGACTTCAATCATTCTTCCATTGCAAAGTGAACAATAATTATCCGTTTATTTCAAAATAAAACGACTATTTGACAAAAAAGGCCTCCCGGGTCATCGGGAAGCCTTTTTTGAAAATCTGATGATGCGGCTTTTGTCATAAAAGTCCTTGAAAACCGCGACTTCATCGAAGCCGGCGGCTTCGAAAACCGCCGCCGTCTCGAGCGGCAGCGACTCGTTTATCTCCACAAAACCGACTCCCGAAGGTGCCAGCAAAGCCTTCGCCCACTGCACCACCGCACGGTAGAAGACGAGCGGATCATCGTCGGGGACAAACAGCGCGCAGGCCGGCTCATAATTCAGGACATTGCGCCTCATCGCGCTTTTCTCGCTGTCCTTTATATAAGGGGGATTGCTCACGATCAAGTCGAAAGGGCCCCTGATCTCAGGAGGCACCGCGGCAAGGACATCCGCCTGATGCCATCCGATTGCCGGGGAGTCAAACTGACCGCGGGCGACGGCCAGGGCAGGAGCGGAAATGTCGACCGCGCTCACGCTCACCCTTTCCGCGGCCAGGGCGATGCTCCAGGCTATGCAGCCGGAACCTGTGCACAGATCGAGCACGCGTGCCCCCGGAGCCGTCTCCTCAAGTGCCTTCTGCACAAGCAGTTCAGTTTCAGGACGGGGAATCAGGACGTCCGGGGTCACCTTGAAGCGACGCCCGCAGAATTCGGCTTCGCCGAGCACGTACTGTATGGGCTCCCCCGCGGCGAGACGCACCACATCCGCTTCAAGAGGCCCGAGGGCCTCTTCTGCAATTGAATATTGCGGTTCGACTATATGGGTGTAACTCTTCACGCCGAGGCGCGAGGCGCACAGCATCGAGACGATGGCCGACGCCTCCGGCGCGGGATATGTCCCGGTGAGAGCCGCCACGCTTTCACGTATGAACTGCGCAAGCAGCATCAGTCAACCCGGACGTTCTCTATGATCGTGGTGAGGAAATCAGTGATGTCGATGCCTGCGGCACGGACCATCTTGGGCACGATGGAGGCGCTGGTCATTCCGGGTATCGTGTTGACTTCCAGGAAATACAGGCCGTCCTCGGCGAGGATGTAGTCTATGCGGACGACACCCGAGCAGCCGAGCAGGGCGTATAATTTCTCGGTAGTGCTCCTGACGAGGGACTCCTCCTCCGAGGTGAGATCAGCGGGGCAGATCTCGCTGCTGTGGCCGTTGTATTTGGCGTCGTAGTCGAAATATTCGTTCTGGGTGACTATCTCCACCACCGGGAGGGACTTCACTCCGTCGGCGTCGCGGTAGGCCGCGCAGGTCAGTTCCCTGCCCGTGAGACCCTGCTCTATGATGACGGTAGGGTCTTCGCCGAAGGCGTACTTGATGGCTGTCACCAGGTCGTCGGGGTTCTTGACCTTGGTGATGCCGAAGCTGGAACCGCCGCTGGTCGGCTTGACGAAGACGGGGTATTTGAGCCTGCTGTTGACCAGAGCCGCCCTTTCCTCGATGTCCATACCCTTGCGGGCAAGGATGTCGGGAGCGCATTTGACGACATCAAGTGCGTGCACATAGCTCTTGCAGGCGTATTTGTCGAAAGCGACCGCACTCACGGCGGCGCTGCAGCAGCTGTAGGGGATGCCGAGCATCTCGAGGTAACCCTGCAACTGGCCGTTCTCGCCGGGGGCGCCGTGCTGCATTATGTACACGAAATCTATCTTTATCTTTTCGCCGTAGACATTGAGCGAGAAGTCGCCCTTGTCCACTTCCGGCCTCGCCCCTTCGGGGAACGCGACCCTCATTGCGCCTTTCTTCCTGTAGGCCACCAGCTGCCATTTGCCGAAGCGGGCGAAAATCTGGTAGACGTCATACCTGGTGGCGTCGAGCCTGGATGCGACGAACTCGCCGCTCC
>R18__coassemble_1766_pt1 | contig 19515 bp, 12 predicted proteins | sample R18__metabat2_low_PE_003 | metagenome-assembled genome bin R18 | reverse complement strand
AAATTATAGGTCAACTTTTATGACACAGGACGAACTCTTCAAAGTACTGGTTGCGCATTGCAAGGAGTACGGTTTCATTTTCCCTTCAAGTGAAATTTACGACGGTCTGGCAGCCGTTTATGATTATGGCCAGATGGGCGTTGAGCTCAAGAACAATATCAAGCAGTACTGGTGGAACGCGATGACCCGCCTGAACGAGAACATCGTCGGCATCGATTCCTGCATCTTCATGCACCCCACCATCTGGAAGGCCTCCGGCCACGTTGACGCGTTCAACGACCCCCTCATCGACAACAAGGACAGCAAGAAGCGCTACCGCGCCGACGTGCTGATCGAGGACTACCTGCTCCGCATCGAGGAGAAGGTGACCAAGGAGGTCGAGAAAGGCCGCAAGCGTTTCGGCGAGTCCTTCGACGAGGCCCAGTTCCGCGCCACCAACCCCAACGTGCTGCGCGAGCAGGCCAAGTGGGACGAGGTCCACAACCGCTACAAGGCCGCCGAAGAGGCGTCCGATTTCGAGGAATACCGCAAGATAATCTACGACTGCAACATAGTCTGCCCCATCAGCGGCACCTGCAACTGGACCGACGTGCGTCAGTTCAACCTGATGTTCAGCACCTCGATGGGCAGCACCTCCGAGAGCGCAAACACCATCTATCTGCGTCCCGAGACCGCCCAGGGCATATTCGTCAACTACCTCAACGTCCAGAAGACCGGCCGCATGAAGATCCCCTTCGGCATCGCCCAGATCGGAAAGGCCTTCCGCAACGAGATTGTCGCCCGCCAGTTCATCTTCCGCATGAGGGAATTCGAGCAGATGGAGATGCAGTTCTTCATCAAGCCCGGCACCGAACTCGACTGGTTCGCGAAATGGAAGGAGCAACGTATGAAATGGCACGTCAACCTCGGAATGGGTGCTGAGAACTACCGCTTCCACGACCACGAGAAGCTCGCCCACTACGCCAACGCCGCGACTGACATCGAATTCAACTTCCCGTTCGGCTTCAAGGAACTCGAGGGCGTGCATTCAAGGGCCAACTTCGACCTCGGCAACCACGCCAAGTTCTCCGGCAAGAAGATCGAATACTTCGATCCCGAGGAAGGCAAGTCATACACTCCGTACGTGATCGAGACCTCGATCGGCGTCGACAGAATGGTGCTTGCGGTGCTCTCGCATTCGTTCAAGGAGGAGAAACTCGACAACGGTGAGACCCGCGTCGTGCTCAGCATCCCCGCACCGCTCGCTCCGGTCAAGGTTGCCGTGATGCCTCTGCTGAAGAACAACGAGGAACTCACCTCGATGGCCCAGAAGATAATGGACGACCTCAAATACGACTTCAACTGCCAGTACGACGAGAAGGACAGCATCGGCAAGAGATACCGCCGTCAGGATGCCATCGGCACTCCTTTCTGCGTGACCGTCGACCACGACTCCCTCACCGACGGATGCGTGACCGTGCGCGACCGCGACACGATGCAGCAGGAAAGGGTTCCCGTGGACGCCCTTCACGAGATGATCCGCAGGAAAGTGGACCTCAACCTCCTGCTCAGAAACCTTTAAAAAGGAAAATTCATACAGATGAAATTCAGAACAACGGCTGTGATCCTGGCCTCGTTGAGCCTGTCCGCTGTCTGTCCGGCCCGGGAAACGGTCCAATACAGGCAGTTCGCTGACTCGTCCGGGTATCTTTCGACGATATTCAGAGGCCCTGAGGCGCACAAATACAATTTCGCATACAACGGCACACCCTTCTGGTTCTCCCCGGAGTACCTGAAGGGTGACCTGCGTTACAACGGCAAGACCTATCACGACGTCACGATGAACGTGGACGCCTACAACGGGGACCTGCTCCTCAGACCGGAGGGCAGCATAACATCCGTGGTCGCCGTCAGGGAATTCGTGGAGTGGTTCACGCTTTCGGGAAAGCAGTTCGTGAATCTGAAAGATGACTCCTCCGGGCTGCCGGACGGATATTACTGGAAAGTCTGCAGCACGGGGGACTGCGTGTTCTATTGCCGCGTGTTCAAGACCAGGGACACCGACATCAGCGTCAACTCAGACATGATAGGTTACAGGGATCCCAACATCCGCGGCTATATCCACGAATATTTCAAGTACAACCGTACCTGCTGGCTGGTCAGGGGCTCCGGCAAGGCCGTGCAGATACGCACCAAGGGCGCCCTGCTCAAGGAATTCAAGCAGAGGAAAGCCGAACTGAAGAAATTCGTCGTGCCGAGCCTCACGGACACTGCTGAAGCAATATTCAAATACCTGAATGACAATGAGTAAGAGGTTTATAGCATTGCTCGCATCCCTGCTTGTTGCAGGTTTTGCGTCTTACGCGGCGGGGCCCGATTTGTTGTCAGTGCGCCGCGTGGGTGTTGATTCCCTGGCTTCATTTGCCCGTAATCAGGCGGGAATAAGGTTCTATATCGTAAATGACGGCCGCGACGATTCAGATTACAGTGTCGAAGCCTCGAAAGGGAATTTCCTGAAGGAACTTTCAAAGACTCTGCAAGCCAGCGGCTACAGCATTTCCGAATACGACGGCGCTTATTTCGCGTCGCGCTCACTTCCTCTGACTTCAGGGCTTCCGGCCGGTTATTTCGATGAAGCGGGGGTGCGCGAACAGAACCCCGAGATGCTCAAATACATCCGCAGCGAGCAGACCATAGCGGAGTATATGAACAAAGTCTACGAGATCGGCGACCGGAAGGAAGCCGGCAAGACAAGGGCATATGTCAGCGGTTACATCAGGGACGTCTCAAGCGGTGAGCCGCTTGCCGGAGTGTCCGTCATCAACCCCGCCACAAACGCGTATTCAGTGTCCGACGCCGCCGGATTCTACCGTCTGCAGATGCCTGTAGGGCAGGGTCAGCTGGAATACATAGGATATTCTCTCGAGGATATGACGCTCAAGGTGGACGTGGTGAACGACGGCAGCCTGGACGTGCTGATGAAGGAGAAGATCACCTCTCTGAAGGAAGTTGTGGTCACAGCGGAGAGCAACGCCGCTCACCGCGACGCCAAGATGGGCATCGAGAAGATCTATATCAGCGAGATTTCAAAGGTGCCGGTGGCATTCGGCGAAGCCGACGTGCTGAAAGTGGTGCTGACGCTCCCCGGCGTGAAATCCGTCGGCGAGGCGGCCACCGGATTCAACGTGCGAGGCGGCTCCACCGACCAGAACCTTGTCCTGTTCAACGACGGCACCATCTACAATCCGACCCATATGTTCGGCATCTTCTCGGCTTTCAATGCCGATGTCATAAGCGACGTGGAGTTGTACAAGGCCTCGATTCCGGCCCAGTACGGCGGCCGCATTTCCTCCGTGATGGAAGTGACGGGACGCGAAGGCAACAAGGAGAAGGTCACCGGTTCGCTGGGAATAGGCCCGCTGACCGCCAGGGCGCATATAGAAGGGCCTCTGGCGAAGGGGAAGACCTCATTCATCCTCGGCGGCCGCATCACTTATTCCAACTGGATGCTCAAGCTTCTGCCGGAGACCAGCAGTTATAGGGGCGGTACGGCCGATTTCGCCGACGCCAACGTCGGCATAACCCACAGGTTCAGCGACAAGCGCTCCATCCAGGCCAATGCGTATTGGTCGGGCGACAGGTTCACCTTCAGCGGGGACACCACTTTCCGCTACGGCAACCTCAACGCTTCGCTCAAATACAGGAGCCATTTCAGCCCTCAGCATTCGCTGGTGGCGACGGTCGGCTACGACCAGTATTCAAATGCCGTGGACGGCAATTACAAGTATTCCGCCGCGTCGGCGTATACGCTCGAGCATTCCATCAGGCAGGCTTTCGCCAAACTGGACTTCAAGTCGCAGATTTCCGAGAGGCACACTCTTTCATACGGCATAGGTGCCGTGGGATATTATCTCAATCCGGGGCATATGATGGCCTATGACGACAAATCATTCGTCGTGGACAACGCGCTGGAGATTCAGAAGGGACTGGAGCCTTCTGCGTACTTGAGCGACAACTGGCAGGCCTCAGACAAACTGGGAATCGAGGGCGGCCTGAGGTTCTCCTCTTTCCTGTCGCTGTCCCCGCAGAAGTTCTACTGCGCTCCGGAGGTGAGGATTTCGGCCAAGTATTCGATTCTGCCGAATTTCACCTTCAAGGCAGGGTTCAACACGATGAACCAGTATATTCACCTGATCTCCAACACCACGAACATGTCCCCGATGGACGCCTGGCAGCTGTGCAGCGACCGCATCGAGCCGCAGAAGGGATGGCAGGGTGCGGGCGGACTGTACCTGACCGCGGGAGGCGTGGACATTTCGCTCGAAGGCTACTGGAAGCAGATGGACAACTATCTGGACTACAAGTCGGGAGCGACTCTGATAATGAACCCGAACCTTGCCGACGACCTTGTGCAGACCAGGGGCAAGGCCTACGGAGCGGAATTTATGATCAAGAAGCCGCAGGGTAAGCTCAACGGCTGGATATCATACACGTATTCGCGCACCTTCCTGCAGGAGAAGGAGGGCCGCGGCGGCAGTGCAATCAACGGCGGAGACTGGTATCCTGCCTCTTGCGACAAGCCCCACGACCTCAAGGTGGTGGCCAATTACAAGTTCACCCACCGCTTCAGCGTATCGGTCAACCTCGATTACGCCACCGGGCGTCCGATAACTCTGCCGATAGGATCCTATGAGGCCCTGGGCGGCACCCGCCTGCTGTATTCCGACCGCAACGAGTACAGAATCCCCGATTATTTCAGGCTTGATGCCGCAATCAACATCGAGCCCGGACACTACCTCAAGAAACTGACGCATATGTCGTTCACCATCGGCTGCTACAACGTCACAGGCCGCAAGAACGCGTATTCGGTCTATTACACCACCAGCGGCGGCGGAAATGTCAACGGACAGATGCTCTGCGTCTTCGCCTCCCAGATACCTTACCTCAACATCAACATCAAATTCTAGAGAAAAATGAGAAAGATTACAGCAATTTTGCCTCTTTTCCTGATTTTGACGGGATGTGTGTACGAGTATAATGCCGAAGTGCCCGCAAAGGACATCGACAGGCTCGTGGTGGACGGGGACATAAAAATAGGGGAAGAGACGACCGTAAACCTGAGCGGAGTTAGGCCTCTGGGCACTTCCGCGGCCTCTTCGTCGATAGATTTCACCGGGGCCTCCGTGTGGGTTGAAGGCGAGGACGGCACCAGCATCGACGGCGTCAGTGCATCCGGCGTGGACGGCAAGTTCACCGTCGATACCAGGGATGCGTCGCCGTCGGTCCGCTACAGGCTCAATATCAGCATCCCTTCGAGGGGGAGGAACTACCGCACCGAATGGCTGGAGGTCCAGACGGATTCCTCGATCGACGACCTGTATTTCAAGGTGGATGAAGACGGAGGGTCCCTGAATTTCTTCTTCGACATATCTTCGAAGAACTGCAAGTACTTCAGGTGGTATTTCGACGAGGAATGGGAGTATACTTCAGAGTACAAGGCCACGCTGCTCTACGAGAGAGTAAAGTATGTTGACGAAAACGGGAGGGAGCATACCGGTGTTGTCTATGACATGCCCGAGGATATGAACACCTATTACTGTTGGAACAGGAAATTATCCACGGACATCAATATGATGACCACGGACAATATGAGCGTCAACAACCTCGTGGCCCACAAGTTCAACACCATAGGATTCACCGACAAGAGGCTGTCGTACATATACCGGGTGTCCCTGTATTTCTTCCCCGTGTCTCAGGAAGGGTATGATTACTGGACGCAGGTGAAGAAGAATTCCAACGCTTCCGGAAGCCTTTTCTCCACAGTGCCTTCGGAGATGACGGGCAACGTCATCTGTGTCGAAGACCCTGACGAGAGGGTCGTCGGATACGTCGACGCCTCGCTTCAGCAGAAGAAGGTCCTGTATTATTGGGACATTGACAACAAATATTACATCAATACCACCACGAACGAGGATAAAGCCCTGGAACTCACCGGCATAGCCGACGAAAGCAAATGGACGAGCCTGTATTATTCAGGCTACATCCCGGTGTATCCGGACTGGGGAATGAGCGGATATTCGGGTTATTTCTGGGGGCGCGGCAGATGTGTGGACTGCACGCTGCTCGGAGGAGACAAGAACAGGCCGGACGACTGGCCCACCAGTGACAGATGATGCCTATGAAGAAGAATTTATTGCTGATTTTGACCGCCCTGACAATGTGCGTGTCCGCTGCAGGGGCTGACGTGGTGGAGAGGACTTATGTCAGCACAGACAAAGGTTGTTATGTGGCAGGAGACAGAATATGGATGTCAGCCTTCTGCATCGACGTCTCCGAAGGAAAGCGCCTGTCGGATTTCAGCGGCGTCGCCTATGTGGAACTGGTCGGGGCGGACGGCACCGTGCAGACGGGCAAGATAGCCCTTGCAGGCGGCCGCGGCGCCGGTCTGATGGAGATTCCCAAGACCGCTCCCACCGGCAATTACCGCCTGATACCGTACACCGCGCTCAACGTCAACGAGAAGGATTTCGACTACCTTTGCTGCGCCAGGACGATATCGGTGTTCAACCCTTACAGCACTGACCGCGCTTCGGTGAAGATCGTATCCGAAGACGAGTACGCCAAATCGTCGTCAAAACAGCCGGAAACGGCCGGAAACCTCGTTTTGAGCGCCACGAAGAGCGGAGACGGTATTTTCCTCGACATCGAGAACGGCGGCTCTCAGGCGGCTTCTTTCAGCGTTTCCGTCTACAATGATGACGGAATCCTTGCTCCTGAAAGTCTTACAATGGGCACCTTCCTGTCTTCTCTTGAAGGAGTTGAGGCGCCGCAGTATGTGCAGAACAGGATCCCCGAGTACGAGGGTGAGATCATACGCGCCAGGATAGTTGGGGATTTCCCCGGCACCGACAACAGCGTGTTCCTTTCCGCGCCCGGAAACCTTGTCGATTCCTATTCCGCTCCAGTCACAGGAAAGGAAGAAATTTGCTTCTACACGGGCAATATCTTCGGCACGAAGGAGATGGTCTGCGAGATAGAGGAGATGAAGGAGGGGATGAACAGTTATGTCGAAATACTCTCTCCCTTCGTCGGCCCTTCCGCCGGGACGCTCCCTGAACTGAAGATGGGCCGTTTCCTCTCGGATGCGATACACAGACGCAGCGTCGCCTCGCAGATAGAGAGGATGTTCGATTCGGACACCCTTTACGAGAGCCTCCCCGCGAGGGTCACGCCGCTGCTCGACGAGAGCAGAGTGATCAAATACAGGCTCGACGACTATACCCGTTTCCCCACGATGGAAGAGGTGTTCGTCGAATTCATACCTGACATCCGCACGCGCAAGATTTCCGGCCAGACGGACATCCAGGTGTCGCTGCAGGATTTCGAGATAGGCACGCAGTTCTCCAGCGGACGCTCGCTGATGCTCGTCGACGGAGTGCCGGTGATGGACCATTCAAAGATAATGGCATACGACCCGCTGCTGGTTGAATCCATAAACATCTATCCCAACACTTATTACGTCGGATACAGGTCCTTTGCGGGAGTGGTGAACTTCGTCACCTACAAGCGCAACATGCCGTCGATGACCTTTGACCGCGGTGCGAGAATCATCACCTTCCACGGCGCGGCGGTGCCCCAGGCGTACACCTGCTCTACAGTCAGCGGAAATGCATATCCCGATTACCGCCAGACCGTTTACTGGCATCCTCTCGTCTCGCTTGAGAGCGGCAAATCGGTGAAGGCGGAATGCAAACTGCCGCAGTACAGCGGCAGTTTCAAGGTTGTCGTCGAAGGCGTCACAGCCTCCGGGGAACCGGTATTTCAGACTCTGTCGGTAAGGACGGATCAGTAGGCGAACACCGCTTCGATCGGATAGTGGTCGGAGATGAATTCGCAGCCGAGATAGGGATTCGTGTTGGTCCTGAACGATTCGCAGGAACTGAAGCCTTCGTACCAGATGAAGTCTATCTTGGCGTTGCTGTTGCCCCAGCCGTTGTATGAACCCTTGTCGTCGGAGACCTTTGCGTTGTCGCGTGCGTTCAGCATCCTTGCCTTGATGGGTGCCATCGAGGAGTTCTCGAGCGTGATGTTGAAGTCTCCGCCGATGATGAAGGGGATACCGGCCTTGTTGAGGTCCGCGATTCTGTCCATTATGAGTGAAAGTCCCTTGGACTGGGCTTCCTTGCCCACGTGGTCCAGGTGGGTGTTGACGTAGTAGAACTTCCTGCCGTTGCGCTTGTCCTTCATCAGCGCCCAGGTGGCGGTCCTGGGGTAGGCGCCGTCCCAGCCTTTCGACTGCTTGTCCGGTGTCTCGGAGAGCCAGAAGGTGCCCCATTCCAGCACTTCCATCGTCTCGAGATTGTACATGAATGACATATGCTCGCCCTTTGTGCCGTAGCCGTCGCGGCTGATGCCGAGCATCCCGAAGCCCTTGCAGTGGTTCTTGAGATAGTTCACCTGCCTTTCCAGGGCTTCCTGCAGGCCGCAGATGTCGGGCTGCTCGTCCAGCACCATCTGCGCGCAGGCGGCGCTGCGGTTGTTCCAGTTGTTGATGCCGTCGTTGGCATTGCCGACGCGGATGTTGAACGAGACAATCTTGAGTGTGTTGTCTCCGTCATTTGCCGCGGCCGCGAAAGGCATCGCCATAACCGCTGCGGCGAGGATCAAAAGCAATTTTTTCATATGTCAGATAATTATTTCAGCCTTGCAGATCATTCCCAGGCGCTCCAGCCCGTCTATCAGTTCCGACGTGATGTTCACCGCATACTTCTTTGAGAAGAAATCGAGGTCGTAATTGGTCTTCTGCTCCCGGATGATGACCTTCAGAGTGGCCTTGCCCTTGTTTTTCTTCAGCAGCTTGAGCAGATTCGCGCGGAATGTCGAATCGATCCTTTCCGTGTCCACGATTGTCGTGAGGCTCGTGGGGTGCGTCTCGGCCAGATTGCCAAGAGATGTCACCTTCTTGATTTTCAGTGAATAGGGTGCTTTCTTGCCCTGCTTCGCCTCTTCTGCGCTCACTCTGAAGCGGGCGTCTATTTCAGCTTCGATGAAGATCTGGTTGTGCAGCTGCATCCTGGGCATAAGGGCCTCGTAGTCCTTGCCGAAAAGAGCCGTCTCGAAGGTACCGGAATAGTCCTCGAGGAGGATTCTGGCGCCCTGGGTGCCGGATTTGGTGGTTATCGTCTTGACGTCGGTGACTATGCCGGCGATGTTTACCTTGCGCTTCACGCAGTTTTTCTCGCACTCTTCGATCGCGCCCTGGACGTCGGACATCCTCAGGTCGGTGAAGTTCTCTATGACAAAGCGGTGTTTGTCAAGCGGGTGCGACGACAGATACATACCCACGTATTCCTTCTCCATCTGGAGCAGCTCGAACGTGTCTTCCTCCGAAGGGGCGGAAGGCATCTCCGGCCGCACCGGCTTCATCTCCTCGACCTCGCCGAAGAGAGAGCAGGCGCTGTCCAGGCTGTCGTTGCGGTAGAGTTCGGCATACCTGACGAGGTTGTCGATGAACAGTTCGCCGTTGGAGCAGGGGAGGAAGAACTGCGTGCGCTTGTAGCCGAATGAATCAAGCGCTCCTGCGTATACGAGCGTCTCGAGAGCCTTGCGGTTCACGATGCCGGCCAGTCTTTCCATAAATTCGAACACGTCCCTGAACGCGCCGTTCTCTTCCCTTTCCCTGATGATGGCCGCCACTATGTTGTCGCCGAAGCCCTTCAGGCCGCCGAGACCGAAACGTATCGCTCCCTTCTTGTTGACGGAGAACAGTGCGTCGGATTCGTTGACGTCCGGGCTCAGCACGGGGATTCCGCACTTCTTGCAGTCCGCCATTATCTCCTTCATCTCTTCCATATTGGAGACGTTCTGGCTGAGGTTGGAAGCCTGGAATTCGGCGGGATAATGCGCCTTGAGCCAGGCTGTCTGGTAACTCACCCAGGCATAGCAGGTGGCGTGGGACTTGTTGAACGCGTATTTGGCGAACGCCTCCCAGTCCTTCCATATCTTTTCGAGGACATCCTCCGGGTAGCCGTTTTTCTTCGCCCCTTCCATAAAGGAATTCTTGAGGGAGTCCAGCACGTCCTTCTTCTTCTTGCCCATCGCCTTGCGGAGCTTGTCGGCCTTTCCCTTGGAGAATCCGGCAAGTTTCTGCGACAGGCGCATCACCTGCTCCTGATATACGGTGACTCCGTAGGTCTCCTTGAGGTATTCCTCCATGTCGGGGAGGTCATAGTGCACCCTGGAAGGGTCCAGTTTGCCTGCCACGAAGTCGGGAATGTAGTCCATAGGACCCGGACGGTAGAGCGCGTTCATTGCGATGAGGTCCTCGAAGCGCTCGGGGTGCAGTTTCTGGAGCCATTCCTTCATTCCGCCGGATTCAAACTGGAATATGCTCTTGGTGTCTCCGCGGGAATAGAGGTCGTAGACTGCAGGGTCGTCGATGGGGATCTTTTCGATGTCGAAGTCGGGGTTGCCGTCCACCGTGCCGAAGCGCTTGCGCACGAGGGCGAGGCAGCGGTCTATGATGGAAAGGGTCTTCAGACCCAGGAAATCCATCTTGAGCATACCCACCTCCTCGATTTTCGAGCCTTCATACTGGCTCACCCACACCTCCTGTCCCGTGGCCTTGTCGGTGCCCATCGTGATCGGTATGTAGTCGGTGAGGTTGCCGCGGCCGATGATCATCGCGCAGGCGTGGATGCCGGTCTGGCGGATGCAGCCTTCCAGTTTCAGGGCGTATTTCAGGACTTCCTTGACCAGAGGTTCTCCGTTTTCGTATTCGTTCTTGAGTTCCTTGACGTATTTGACGCTGTTGGCCAGCGTGGGCTTGTACTCCTTCTCCTCGCCGTTTTCCTTCACCACTATGGGCTTGTCGGGAATCATCTTGGTGAGGCGGTTGGACTCGGGGATGCTCAGGTTGGAGATGCGCGCCACGTCCTTGACGGCCAGTTTCGCCGCCATCGTGCCGAACGTCACGACGTGCGAGATGTGGTCGGAGCCGTATTTCTCCTGCACGTACTGGATTACGCGGTAGCGGCCCTCGTCGTCGAAGTCCACGTCGATATCAGGCATCGAGATTCGCTCCGGGTTGAGGAAACGTTCGAAGAGAAGGTCGTAGCGTATCGGGTCCAGATTGGTGATACCGAGGCAATATGAGACCATCGAACCTGCCGCGGAACCACGTCCGGGGCCTATCGACACTCCGTTGCGGCGGCCCCAGTTGATGAAGTCCTGGACGATGAGGAAGTAGTCCGGGAATCCCATATTGGAGATCGTCATCAGTTCGAAGTGCAGACGCTCCGCCTGCTCCTTGTTCAGAGTCTGCCCGTAGCGCTTGCTTGCTCCTTCATAGGCCAGATGGCACAGATAGGCGACTGACTTGCAGAATTCATCTCCACGCTCGTAGCGCGAGACTTCCTTGCCGTCCTTGTCTCTTTCTATCTCCCAGCGGCCGTTCTCTATGATGTCGGAGTATTTTTCCAGATGCTTGTCTATCTCGGCGAGGAAGGCGGGGTCGATGTCGAACTTGGGGAGGACGTGGCCGCGGTCGATTTCGTAGCGCTCCACCTTTGCAAGCACTTCCTCAGTGTTGGCAATGGCCTCGATGTGCTGCGGGAACAGGGCAATCATCTCGTCCTCGCTCTTGAGGTACTCCTGCTGGGTGTAGTGCAGGCGCTTGGGATCGTCCACCATCGCGTTGGTCGTCAGGCAGATCAGACGGTCGTGTGCCGGGCCGTCCTCCTTGCGGACGAAATGCACGTCGTTGGTGGCGACCACCTTCACATTGAACTTTTCCGCGAGCGAGAAGATCTCCGTCGTGTAGGTCTTCTGCATCCGGTACAGTTCGTTCATCTTTTCCTGGACTTCCACCGGGAGGCCCTCCACTTCCGATTTATGGAGCATCACTTCCAGATAGAAATCCTCGCCGAACACCCTCTTGAACCAGAGAATCGCGTCTTCGACTCCCTTTTCGTCGCCGGCGATTATGTTCTGCGGAATCTCTCCCGCGAGACAGGCCGAGCAGCAGATGAGCCCCTCGTGATACTTCTCGATGATGTCGTGGCTGACGCGCGGCTTGTAGTACATACCCTCGATGTGTCCCGTGGACACTATCTTCATCAGGTTGCAGTAGCCTGTGTAATTCTTTGCGAGCAGTATCAGGTGATAGTATTTCTTGTGGTCGTTGTCGCGCAGATGTATGTCGTAGTGCCTTGTGACATACACCTCGCATCCTATGATGGGCTTGACGCCGGGGTGCTTGTGCGACACGTCCATGAAGTCCTTCACGCCGTACATATTGCCGTGGTCGGTGATGGCGATTCCCGGCATATGGAGTTCCTCGGCCCTTGAGAAGAGCTTTTCGATGTCTGACATTCCATCGAGGATGGAATACTGGGTGTGGACGTGAAGATGGACGAATGACATAGGGTAACAAAGATAAAAAAAGGCCGCGAGATTTCGCGGCCTTTCAGTTGGAAGTTATCAACAATTATTTTTTGATCTGCTTCTTTGCGAGAGACTTCTGTGTGGCGTCGAACATAATCGGGGTACCGATCATGATTGAAGCGTAGGTACCGATGCAGATACCGAGCACGAGAGCCACTGCAAGACCTCTGATGGACTCGCCGCCGAAGAATGCGATTGCAAGCATAGGGAGGAGGGTTGACACTGAGGTGTTGACCGTACGGGTGAGTGTTGCGTTGAGAGCGGTGTTGACCGTCTCCTTGAACTCCTGGTTGGGGTGCAACATCTTCATTTCACGGATACGGTCGAAGATCACCACGTTGTCGTTGATTGCGTAACCGATGATCGTAAGGATAGCCGCGATGAAGGTCTGGTCGACGTCAAGGTTGAAAGGAAGGATTCCTGAGAACAGTGAGAAGAAGCCGATGACGATGATGGCGGTGTGTGCAAGGGAGACGACGCCGCCGAGACCCCAGGTCCAGCCCTTGAATCTCAGAGCGATGTAACCGAAGATGACGAGCAGTGCGAGGATCACCGAGATGATTGCGTTGCGCTTGATGTCATTTGCGATTGAAGCGCCGACCTTGTCGGAACTGATGATACCGTTGGGATTGTCGAGCGTGGAGACGAAGTCTGAAAGTGTGAGATTCTCCTTGTAGAAGCCCTTGAGGGATTCGTAGAGCATTCCTTCGATTTCAGCGTCGACTGTGGATGACTCGTCCTTGTACTTGTAGGAGGTCGTGATCTTCATCTGGCTGTCACCACCGAACTGCTTGACCTCGACTGAGGCTGCGTCGACGTTGTCGTCGGCTGCGGCTGCGGTGTTGAACACGTTGATTGTGGCCTCGCGGACATCCTCAGCCGTGACAGGCTGGTCGAATCTCACGACATAGGTACGGCCGCCGGTGAAGTCCACACCGTAAGAGAAGCCCTTGAAGCACATTGAAGCGATAGCGATGAGGATCAGGGCGCCTGAAATGATGTAAGAATACTTGCGTGCACCGATGAAGTTGACGTGGGTGTTCTTGAGGAAGTTCTTGGTGAGGTTGTTCTCGAACGTGATGCTCTTGCCATTCTTGACCCTGGACTCGAATATGAGCCTGGTGATGAAGATGGAGGTGAGCACAGAGGTGATGATACCGATGATCAGGGTGGTTGCGAAGCCCTTGATCGGACCGGTGCCGAAGAAGAACAGCACGAGACCGGTGAGGAGGGTTGTCACCTGACCGTCGATGATTGCTGAGTATGCGTTGGAGTAACCGTCGTGGATTGCCTTGCTCAGGCCCTTGCCGGCGGCGAGTTCCTCCTTGATGCGCTCATAGATGATGACGTTGGCGTCCACTGCCATACCGAGGGTGAGGACGAGACCTGCGATGCCCGGGAGGGTGAGGACTGCGCCGAACGATGCGAGCGTACCGAACAGGAGCACAACGTTGGTCAGAAGCGCGATGTCGGCTGCGATACCTGCTCCCTGATAGAAGAAGAGCATGTATATGAGCACGAGGACGAACGCGATGACGAAGGAGATGAGACCCGCGCGAATGGACTCGGCACCGAGTGAAGGACCGACGACCTGCTCCTGGATGATTGTTGCGGGAGCGGGAAGCTTACCTGACTTCAGCACGTTTGCAAGGTCAGTTGCCTCCTCGACGTCGAACTTGCCGGAGATTTCTGAGTTGCCGCCGCTGATTTCACCGTTGACCACAGGGTAGGAGTAGACTGCGCCGTCGAGCACGACTGCGATCTGCCTGCCGATGTTGTCCCTGGTGAGGCGTGCCCAGGTGTTGGCGCCCTCGGAGTTCATTGACATTGAAACAGTGGGATTGCCGTTGCGCTGGTTGCTGTATGATACGTGGGCGTCGGTGATGACGTCGCCTTCGAGGGCTGCCTTGTTCTCGTTGTCGGTGCCCTTGATGGCTATGAGTTCGTAGTAGTTCTCCTCGCCGGTGACGTCGGAGGGCTTGACTGACCACATCGGGATGAACTCGTTGGGGAAGCAGGCCCTGACCTCAGGCATTGCGAGATACTTGTTGACAAGTGCGGTGTCGACTGCGGTGGCGTAGCCCAGGCAGGCTGACTCCTTGTATGCGGAGAGCTTGAGGACTGCGAAGAGAGGGTTGTTGGCCTTGAATTCGGCTGACTCCTCTTCCGCCTCGGCGTTCTGAAGCTCGAGCTCCTTTGCCACGAGGTCTTCCTCCGCTGCAGCGGCTTCCTCGGTCTCGACAGCGTTTGCTGCGTTGAGCTGGGCGAGGATGTCGTTGGCCTCATAGAGACCCTGCTGGAGATCCTGGCAGGTGTATGTGGTCCAGAATTCGAGGGATGCGGTACCCTGGAGGAGTTTGCGGACACGCTCAGGCTCCTTGACACCCGGGAGTTCGACGAGGATTCGTCCGGTGTTGCCGATCTTCTGGATAGAAGGCTGGGTGACGCCGAAACGGTCGATACGGTTGCGCAGGACGTTGAATGAGTTGGCGATAGCGGACTCGGATTCCTCCTTGAGCACTGAGATGACCTCGTCGTCCGTGGTCTCAGCTTTGATCTGGTCCTTCATCTCGTAGGTGCCGAACACCTGTGCGAGCCTCATTCCGCCGGCGACTTCCTTCCAGGCCTCTCCGAAGAGGGTGATGAGGTCGGACTGTGAGCTGACGCTCCTCTGCTTGGCAAGTGCGAGAGCCTCCTCGAACTTCACCTTCTCAGGGTAGTCGCCCTGCTTTGCGAGGGACTTCACGAGGTCTTCGAGCTGGACCTGCAGCATGACGTTCATACCGCCCTTGAGGTCAAGACCGAGGTTGATTTCCTTTGCCTGAACATCCTTGAATGTGTAACCGAAGTAGACTTTCTCCGTGGAGACTGAGTCGATGTACCTGCGGTTAGCGTCTTTCTTGATAGAATCGAGATAGAATGCCTGGTTCTCTTCAGCGATCTGGCTGAATGCGGCATCCTGCTGGATGGCGGCTGCGATTTCCTCCGCGTGCTTTTCGGCTTTCTTGTTCTGTGAGCTGGTCACAGCAGTGAATGAAAGCTGCCAAATGCAGGCGAGAAGAAGCAGAATGGCCACCAGTCTGATAGCACCTTTACTTTGCATAGTTATTTTGAATTAAATATTATAATCGCAAATTAGCCCGCAAAGATAACATTTTTTTCCAATATATTAAAGTCCGCAGCGCAAAATAAAAAGACGGCGCGTTTGCGCACCGTCTCTGCGGGGGAAAACAGACCGCCGGCAGGGCCGCTATTGCTTCAGGATGTCGAAATCCACCGCCAGGCCGGCGCGCAGCTGGGTGAAAGGCCAGTCGTGCAGACCGTGCTGGACGTAGATGAACGGGGAGAATCTGCCCAGATGCAGTTCCACCCTGCCTTTGACGGCTTTCGGGTTGTCGCCGCAGTTCTCCCAGCCCTTGTATTGCCCGTATTCAGCGCTGGCGGTGACCAGCTTGCTGTTGTAAGAGACTTTCGCGCCCCAGAAAAAGGAGTCATTCTGATTGCCGTGGTCGTTCTGCCAGCACAGGAAGCCGATGGTCGCCGACGCTCTGATGTATCGGTCCTTTCCGAGAGAGAAACTCTTGCCTGCCGAGCCGTCGAAATGATAGCCGGGGCAGTCGTAGTGCCTGGCCTTCTCGTAGTCGTCGCCGGTTGCGGTGAGAAGGGTTATCGAGCCCGCGAAGGACGGATACCAGCGGCCTTCCTTGAGCAGCAGGGCGTCCAGGCTGAAATAGACATTGCCTCCGTCGTGCCCGTCGAGGCTGTATTTGCTGTCCACGCGGCGGATCTCCCTGGTCGCGCGGGTGTCGCGGTACCATTCGTGCATCTCGCCCCAGCAGGAGAAGGTGAAGCGGTCGGTCATCAGCGGCACCTGTATTCTGAAAGTGGGAGCAAAGGTGTAATCTTTCGCGTCCTTGCCGGCCACGGTGCCTACGACTCCGTCGAAGCTGACTTCCAGCTTGAGGGTGTTGCAGATCCTGCCTTCCAGCTGGTCCGGCACCGGGAACGCATAGGGCCCGAAATACGCCGGAGCGATGTATGTCGGGAAGGAATGAGGCTCCTCGATCGGCACTTGCGCAGAGGCTGTGAGTGCTGAGAACATCAGTACGATGGCTGAAAGCAGAATTTTTTTCGTTTCCATAATTTTCTTGGGACGGCAAATATATGAAAAAGGGAGGAGAATTGTTATATTTGTAGGTTGCCAACACCAGACGCATATGAAAAAGATATTGATTTCAGCACTGTCCCTTTTGCTTCCCCTTGCCCTGAACGCGCAGTTTATGAACAGGATAGGCGCCGACGAGGACGCCTTCCGCGCATATTCGCAGGCGAGGACCAATGTCTATGCCGAAGAAAACATTGCGATAGGTGATTCGCTCTATCAGGTCGGCGTGCGCCGCAACGATCCCAAGATAAAGATTCTTGCGCTCAACCTCCAGGGACGCCCTCTGGCCGCGGCGGGTGACACTCTGCGTCTGGAAAAGGTGGCGGCTGAGATTCAGGATCTGTATGACGAATATCCGGCCGAGGTGGGCGACGTCTACTACACCTTCATGTTCGAGCATATACAGACGATACTTCAGGAAGGCCACAACTATGAAGCTACCCTGCTTGCCCGCAGGATGGCGACCAGCGCGGAGAAGGACGGCAACCCGTACGGAAGGTTCATAGCATACAGGGCACTCGCTCACGTCTATCTGTTCCGCAACAATCTGGAAATGTGTGTCAAAACGCTGAAAAGCGCGCTCGACTTCGCTGAGACCGTGGACGTGAACGCTCCGGGTGACCTGCTGATGACCAAGCTCCAGTACGCCCAATATCTTTCATATATCAAAGGCCACGAACAGGAGTCGCTCGAACTTATGGACGAACTCGAGAAGGATCCGATGATGGATCTCGTGAAGGCCACCAATCCGCTCTTTCTCCCTTCAGTTAGGGCCAATGCCTATTTCTCCATCCAGGACAAGGACAACTACCTGAAAGCCTACGATGAGATGACGTCCAACCCTTACTATTCGGCGGTGATAGAGCCGGAGAGGCGCTATATGTACGAGGGATACTATCTCGTGTGCAAGGGACGCTTTGATGAAGCATTGGAAAAGGCTGATTCGATACAGAACACCACTTATGCCTGCGATATAAGACAGGTCGCCTACGAAGGCAAGGGAGACTGGAAGAAGGCCGAGGAAGTGCTTCTCGAGAGGCTCGCCAATCAGGCGGAGATATTCCAGGCTTATCAGTCGGAGGATGTCGCCGTGCTCGACGCCGAGCTCGACAACGGCGCCTTGCGCGAGGCCGCCCACACCGCTACGCTGAAACTCCAGCAGGGCAGGTTCGCCGTCGTGCTGGGTCTGATGGCGATCCTCCTCCTGTTCACTTCCATTATGATTTCCCGCTCCCAGAAACACGTCAAGGAACTGCAGGCCGTCAACGCCGCCAAGGATATGTTCATAAAGAACATGAGCCACGAGGTGCGCACGCCGCTCAACGCCATCACGGGGTATTCGCAGCTGCTGGCGATGCCGGAAGGGATGCTCTCGGATGAGGACAAGGAAGAATTCCAGGAATACATAATGAGCAACAGCAACATCCTCACGATGCTCATCGACGACATCCTCGACGCTTCCGACATCGAGTCGGGCAACTACAACATAAATTATTCCGTCTCATTCCCCGATGAGATCTGCCGGGACTCCGTCAGGAGCGCGGAGCGCAGACTTCCTTCCGGTGGAGATGAAGTATGAAGTCAATCTGCCTGACGGCTTCTCGACCAGGACCGACCCGCGCAGGGTGCAGCAGATCCTGGTCAACCTGCTCTGCAACGCCTGCAAGAATACGGAAGAAGGGGAGATCCGGTTGTCCTGCAAGCTGACCGAAGACGGTACTTTCGTCGAATACGCCGTCGAGGACACCGGCTGCGGCATAGCGCCGGAAAATGCCGAAAAGATTTTCGAGCGCTACTACAAGGTCGACCAGTTCAAGCAGGGCATCGGCATCGGCCTGAGCATCTGCCGTGCAGTCACGGAAAAGATGGGCGGCACGATTGCACTGGACACTTCCTATTCGTCCGGCGCCCGTTTCGTTCTGAGACTTCCGGCGTGATCCCGTATGCCTGTCATTCACATTGATTCGCTCACTGACCCCGGCGTGGAGGTGTTTTCCTCTCTGTCGGAGGCTCAACTGTGCGACAAGCGTCTCTCTGAAGACGGACTCTTCATCGCCGAAAGCGGCAAGGTCATCAATTACGCTCTTGACGCCGGATACGAGCCGGTGTCGATGCTGATTGAGGAAAAACATCTGCACGGCATCCTGTCGCAGGTGGTTGAAAGGGTGGGTGACATTCCGATATATGCCGGCAGTGACGAGTTGCTGAGCGGTCTTACAGGTTATCATTTCGCGCGGAGCGTCCTGTGCGCGATGCGCCGGCGGGAACTTCCGTCCGTCGCCGAAGTGCTGGAAGGCGCCCGCAGGGCAGTCGTGATAGACAGCGTGACCAACACCACCAACATAGGGGCCATCTTCCGCTCCGCCGCTGCGCTCGGCGTTGACGCGGTGCTGCTTACGCGAACGACCTGCAATCCTCTCAACCGCCGCGCCGTGCGTGTCTCGATGGGGACCGTGTTCATGGTGCCCTGGACCTGGCTCGACGCACCTGTCAGTTCTCTGCGCGAGTACGGGTTCAAGACCGCCGCGATGGCCCTGACCGACAAGAGCATATCCCTGGACGACCCGGTATTGAAAAGCGCCGGCCGTCTGGCCCTGATCATGGGCACGGAAGGGGACGGACTGTCGCAGGAGGCCATTTCCGACGCGGACTACGTGGTCCGCATTCCGATGCAGCACGGCGTGGACTCCCTCAACGTCGCCGCCGCTGCCGCCGTCGCCTTCTGGGAGCTGAGGTAATCTTGCGGATGTCGCGAGTAACGATTTTTGGCGGATTTTTAACACTCGCTGCATCATTTAGCCTGTTTCAGGCCTTTTTGATGTCGCGAGTGATGATTTTCACAGGATTTTTGATACTCGCGACCCCGCTTTGCGGGGTGACCCGTCCTGATTTTTCTTTACAGTTTTGAGTCGTTTTTATTGTTCATA
>R18__coassemble_1759_pt1 | contig 19614 bp, 20 predicted proteins | sample R18__metabat2_low_PE_003 | metagenome-assembled genome bin R18 | reverse complement strand
AGGACAATGTGCCCCACTCCCGCGCGGACAACCATTTCCGCGGCGGCGGCGCCGACTCCCCCGACACCGACCCCAACGACCCTCGCGGAGCGGAGGGTATCAAGCCCGTCCGCCCCCACGAGCATCGCCGTGCGTTCCTGCCAGATTTCCAACGCCCTGTACTAGAAGCGTACGCCCAGGTTGAGCGTAAGGCAGCTGGTGTGAGCGGATGAATTGCTCTGGTTTGCGACGTTCAGCAGACCGTAGGAATATCCCACACCGACACCGATGAAGTTGTAATAGATCATCGCAGCACCGGTGAAACCGAGGTCGTGGCGCTTGATGATGACGGAGTCGGTGCCCCTGAGCGTGCTGATGATGTTGCTTACCGTACCGTCGAACAGATTGTAGGTTTTGTCGCCCTGCTTGACGGTCTGGGAGAGATCATAGGCGTAATAGATACCCACCTTGCCGACGAGCGTGAAGTTGCCCAGGTCGACTGACGAGCCGAAATACACGGGGACCTCAAGCCAGGAAAGGTTCAGGGAGATGTTGCTCTCATTGGTCAGGGCCGCGTTCTTCATCACGAAACGGACACCGGGTTCGATGAACAGGTCCTCGCCTCCTGCGCTGCCCATGAAAATGTCATAGGACACTCCGAAGTTGAGAGCGGGCTTGGAGGTGAAGTTGTTGTTGTACTTGTAGTTGCCGAGTGACATACCGGCCTCCAGGTTGATCTGTGCGCTTGCGCTGATTGCAGCGAGTGCAAGAACCGCGATGGAAAGAATGAGTTTTTTCATATCAGAATGAATTTAAAGTGATTATATGCTGAAATTGTGGTAATGCGGGCCAAAGCGCTCGAAGGCCTCGCGGTCGAGCATCTCGCGGTCGTCGGGATGGGCTATGCTGATCAGCAGTTTGGCCCTCTCCTGCAGGGACTTGCCGTAGAGGTCGACGGCTCCGTATTCGGTGACCACCCAATGGGCGTCCGCGCGCGGGGTGACGATGCCGCCGGCTGTGTTGATAGCGCTGACTATCTTGTTCTTGCCCTTGTTGGTGCGGGAAGCGAGCGCGGTAATGGACTTGCCGCCCTTCGACATCGTGGCGCCGCGGACGAATTCAAGCTGGCCGCCGGTGCCGGAGAATATGCGCGTGCCGATGCTGTCGGCGCTGATCTGACCGGTGAAATCCACCTCCGTTGCGGAGTTGATCGCCTTCATATGGGGATTCTGAGCGATAATGAAAGGATTGTTGGCATACGCGATGTCCTTCATAAGCACTCCCGGGTTGTCGTTTATGAAATCGTACACTTCCTTGCTGCCGAGAAGGAACGAAGCCACCACCTTGCCGGTGTCTATCTTCTTGCAGGCGCCGTTGATCACTCCGCTCTTGATGAGGCGCAGCAGGCCGTCGGCGAACATCTCGGTGTGGAGGCCGAGGTTCTTGTGGCCGGCAAGTTCGCCCGCAAGGGCGTTGGGGAGGGCTCCGATGCCCATCTGGATGCAGTCGCCGTCCTCAACGAGGGCCGCGCAGTTCCTGCCGATGAGCACCTCGGTGGGGGTGGGCTCGGCGAAGTCCTTGGTGATCAGAGGAGTGTCATCCTCGACGAGATAGTCGAAACTGCTTATGTGCACGAGGTCACCGTGGGCGTAAGGGACGTTGGGGTTGACCACGGCAATCCTGAGTTCGGCACTCTCGATGGCCGCGATTGAGCAGTCGACCGAGGTGCCGAGGGAGACGTAACCGTTCTCGTCGGGAAGGGAGACCTGCACCAGGGCGGCGCCCAGCTTGATGTATCCTTCTCTGTAGAGTTTCGCGGACTCTCCGAGATGCACGGGGAGATAGTCGGCATATCCGGCATTGACGTTCGCGCGCACGTTGGGCCCCACGAAGAAGCCCTGCTCGAAGAAGATGCCCTCGTACCTGGGCTCGCTGTAGGGAGCCGGTCCCTCGGTATGGAAATGATGGAAATGCAGGTCCTCGATGTCACCCGCGTCCGCGCGGCGGCACAGAGCCTGAATCAATATATGTGGCACGCTCGCCACGCTGCTCAGATGGATGTGGCTGTGTGATTTGATGTGGCTTACAGCCTCGTCTGCCGAAACGAAATTCATATTATTATTCTTATATTTGTCCGGCAAATTTAAGCAAAATTTAGATGCATACCAAAGAAGAAAGACTGGAGGCGTTCTCACGCCTGCTGGACATTATGGATCAGATGCGGGAAAAGTGCCCGTGGAATCACGCCCAGACCTTCGAATCCCTCAGGCCGATGACGCTGGAGGAGACGTTCGAACTCAGCGACGCGGTGCTCAAGAAGGACTGCGAAAGCCTCAAGAAGGAGCTCGGAGACGTGCTTCTGCACATAGTGTTCTACTCCAGGGTGGCCCAGGAACAGGATCTCTTCGACATCAAGGACGTGATCGACAAGCTCTGCGAAAAGATGATATACCGCCATCCCCACGTGTTCGGGGACCTGGACGCTTCGGATCCCGAGGAAGTCGCCCGCAACTGGGAGATGCTGAAAATCAAGGAGAAAGGCGGCAACCGCACCATCCTTTCCGGCGTTCCCGACTCGATGCCGGCGATACTCAAGGCGCTTTCAATCCAGAAGAAGGCGCGCGACGCGGGATTCGACTGGGAGGAACGCAGCCAGGTCTGGGACAAGGTGCGCGAGGAAGAGCGCGAATTCGAAGTTGAAATCGAGAAGATGGACGCCGACCACGCCGAGGAGGAGATGGGCGATTTCATATTCGCCGTCGTCAACGCCGCCAGGCTCTACGGCATCGACCCCGAAGCGGCGCTCAACCGCACCTGCAACAAGTTCCGCAGACGTTTCGGCTACCTCGAGGAGCAGACCATCGCAAAGGGCCGCAAACTCACGGACATGACTCTCGCCGAAATGGACGAGATATGGGACGAAGGCAAGGCCAAAGGCCTGTAAATCACTCGTAGAAAAGGTTTCTCAGGGGAAGATTCCCCGAATGGCGCGCCTTGCAGCGGTTGCACAACTGCGAGGTGTAGCGGGAGAATTTGCTGCCCAGAAACACGTTAGTGTTGGTGATCAGAATCCAGCATTCCCCGTCGGGGTAATACTTGATGAGGGCGTTGGTGCCGCTGAAGGTGCCCGTGCGCTGCCATCCGCTCCACGGGGAGGTGTCGTTCCAGCCGAGGGAATAGGTGAAGCGGTCGTACCAGCGGGTCATTTCGTCCACCGCATCGGCGCTTATGACCTCGGGAACAATGCCGCAGCGGTCGATCGACGCCACGAAACGCGCAAGTTCCGGCGTGGAAGTCACCCACGCACCTGCACCGGACAGGGCGCGGATGTCGTTGCCGCCGTAGCACCTCTCGACATCCCTGCCGCTGTTGTTGTATTCGGGCACCGGACGGTCATAACGCTGCATATGGTAGCGCGTCTCGTCGGGGTACTTCTCTTCATAGTAATTGTGCGCGATATGCATCCCGGTGCAGCCGGCCGGCACGAGGACGTTGTCCTGCATCCAGCTTTCATAGTCGGTCCCGGTCACCTCCTCGATTATGTACGAGAGCAGCAGGAAACCAAGGTTGGAATATTCATTTGCGGTACCCGGGAAATAGGCCAGCGGCCTGGGGAGCAGGATGTGCATCAGGTCTTCCCTGTCGGGAGGGTCTTCGAGCTTGAACTCCCGCATCAGCTTGCGGGTGGAGAACAGCGGATCCCCTGAACGCTTGGAGGTGAAGCCGGCCTCGTGGCGCAGCAGGTCCTCCACGGTGATGCTGTAATAGCGTCTGTCGCGGATGAGGTCGTTGTAAGTCTTCAGTATGCCCTCCGGCCCGAAAACGGGGTCGTGGATGTCCAGCAGGCCCTGGTCGCAGAGTTTCATTATGCCGGCCGCGGTGATCAGTTTTGACACAGATGCGACGCGGAGTATGGTGCCGGGAGTCATCGGCCTCCCCTCGTCAGCGATGCCGTAGCCTCTGGAGTAGAGCAGCGAGTCGTTGCGCATCACCGACAGCGACATTCCCCTTATCCCCCAGCGGCTCAGGAAGGCCTCGATGTCGAGGTCAAGCGAATCCAGCGAGGACATCTGGTTGGTCAGCGTCCTGTTGAGGTCAACGCTCACCGGAGCGGGAGATTCCGCCTCAACGGGAGCCGTCTCCTCCGCTTCAGGGACCGCGCCGGAGCAAGAAACCGCCAGCAGAGCCACAATGGGGATGACCTTCAGGAAATTTCTCACTTCACCAGAGCGGCCTTCCTGCCGAAATCGATTATGTAATCAGCCGTGCCTTCGATTCCGAGAATGGACGAATCGATGCAGAGATCGTAGTTGGAGGCGACGCCCCAGGCACCGAAAGTGAAGAAATTGTAATAGGCTTCGCGGCCTTTGTCCTTCTTGGCTATGAGTGTCCCGGCCTCGTCGCGGCTGATGCCGAGGCGGCCGCTGACATTGGCGATGCGCTCCTCCATCGGGGCGCAGACGAACACGTCAAGGCACGCCATATCCCTGAGGACATAGTCGGAGGCCCTGCCGATGAAGATGGCCGAACCTTCTTCCGCTATGCGTCTGATAGTGTCGCACTGTATGGTGAACAGTTTGCTGTCCGACATATAATTGTCGGTGAATTTGCCGAAACGGTTGGAATCAAAAATGCCTCCGGAAGTCAGGAAACTGCGTTTTTCATCCTTGCGGCGGAAAAACTCGGGGCTCAGGCCGCTTTCGTTCGCGGCCTCGGATATGAGTTCGCTGTCATACACTTTGATGCCCAGCTTGCGCCCTATCGCCTCGGCGACCTGCTTGCCGCCGCTGCCGAACTGGCGTCCGATGTTGATTATTGTCCTGCTGTCTTCCATATGATTGTCAAAGCTGTCCTCCGAGCACTGAAGGGTCGTCTCCGTCCTGAAGCCGTCCGAACTTGCGGAAAAGGTCTATGATGAATATCGCCGACACGATGATCGCGAGGGCGTCAGAAGTCGGGAAGCGCACCCACACGCCCTTCTCCTGCCACAGATTCGGGAGGGTGTATATGAGCTGGAGGAGGAACAGCAACTGGCGGGAAAGCGACAGGAAAATCGACTTCTTCACCATACCGAGACACTGGAAGAAGTTGGATGTCACCATGGAAAAGCCCACCAGAGGCATCACCACGTTCATCATCCTCAGTCCCTGCACCGCCAGGACGGAAAGTTTCTCATCGTTGGTGAACAGGCTCACGGCCGCACCGGGAATGATCTCCGACACCAGGAAGCAGACTGTGGTGGTGATCACCGCCCACATCGAAGTGAGGAGGAATATCTTTTTCACGCGAGTGTACTGCCGCGCCCCGTAATTGTACCCTGCGATAGGCTGCATTCCCTGGTTGAAGCCCATCACAATCATCGCAAACATGAAGGTGATGCGGTTCACGATACCATATGCTCCGATCGCGAGGTCGCCGCCGTAGCGGCTGAGCTGCTGGTTGATGAAAATCGACACCACGCAGGAGGCGGCGTTCATCAGGAACGGTCCCACGCCGATGGCGAGCGACTGCCGCGCGATCTTCCAGTCCAGAGCGAGAATCCCCTTCGGGAAATGCGGCACCCTGTCCTTGTTGAGGAAGAAGCGGATCGAATAAGCCAGCGCCATAGCCTGGCAGAGAATCGTCGCGAGGGCGGCGCCCTTGATGCCCATTCCGAACACGAAGATGAACAGCGGGTCAAGGATCGCGTTCGACGTGACCGTGAATATCGTCAGACCCATAGCGGTCTTGGGATTGCCGCTCGCGCGTATTACTCCGTTGAGGCCGAAATACAGGTGCGTCAGCACGTTGCCCAGCAGGATGATGAGCATATAGTCGTGCGCGAACGGAAGGGTGTTCTCGCTCGCGCCGAAGAACATCAGTATCGGATCGAGGAAGGCAAGGGTCAGCACCGTGAACAGAACTCCTATTATGATGTTGAGACTGAACACGTTGGCGAGGACCTTGCTCGCAGTGTCATAGTTGCGCTGGCCCAGCAGCACCGAGATCATCGTCATTCCTCCGACTCCGACCAGCGTGCCGAGCGCGGCGGAGAGGTTCATCAGCGGGAAAGTCACGGCCAGTCCCGAGATGGCATACGCGCCCACGTCCTTTATGTGGCCGATGTAGATGCTGTCGACCATATTGTACAAAGAAGATGCAGTCTGGGCGATTATGCCCGGTACTGCATACATCTTGAGGAGTTTTCCTATGTTGAGGGTCCCGAGCTCGGTCGGGGCGAGAGTTGTCTTTGATGCCATCCGCTAACTCTCCGGTTTGTCCACGAGTTCCAGTTCGAAGATGAGAGGGCAGTACGGAGGTATCACGTAGTCGGTGCCTTCATAGCCGTAGCCGTAGCCGGAATAGAACATACATACGCCCTTCTCGTGCTCCTTCATATACCACAATGCGTTGGTCATACCGGTGATGAGGTCGCTCTCCTCGGAAGAGGACTCGTCGAGCATCTTGAGGCCGCTGGCCTCGTCGGACCATTTGACCTGCATCGCGGAATATGTGGTCTCGCTGCTGTACAGGCCGTAAGCCTTGGCGGTGTCGGCTATGTTGGTGTCGAAGACCTTGCCGTTGAGGAGGCGTCCGACGTAATTGACGTAGACGGAAGAATTCTCCAGATAGGTGGTGTCCCTTGTCGGGGGAACGAGCTGCTTGTAGTAGAAGCCGTACCTGTTGCGGGTGGACGTGCTCTCCTCGACCGTGTCGGCGGGGTCTATCTCGGGATATTTGCTCTTGACATACCTGATCAGAGAATCCACCTCCCACTGTGTCACGTCCTCGATGAGGCTCTCAACCTTGATGTTGTAGATTACGCTGGTGCCGGCGTCGTTGTCGAGGTATTCATCCACAGTGTCATAGCGGCTGTTGGTCGCGAGCCAGCTGGGAATCAGGACAGTCATCGAACCGCCCTCGTTGAGGTTCAGCATCGATTCCTCGAGTCCGGCGTAGAGGTTCTGCGAAAGGCGGTACCACACATAAGGGCCGTAGTAATAGGAATTGGAATACGTGCCTATCTGCTTGGCAACCTTCTCGACAGAGGTGCTCTCGACCTCGCCGTCAAGGGACGTGGTGGTGTACGACGCGTATACATAAGGATAAGTCGCAGTGTCGGAAAGGGCCTTGCCGGTACCCTGGTCCCATTCGAGAATCCAGGCCCCGAGGGAAGTCTCCTTCCACAGATAGTCCGGATAGAGCTGTTTCATCACGTGTACCTTCGCGTCGAAGGCGATCTGGTTTGACCTGCTGGCGGAAACCACGCTCTTCTGGCAGCCGCTCAGCGCGCCGATGGCCAAAATGGCCGCTGTAGCAATATATATTGTCCTTTTCATCATCTATATTTTACCGGGCGCTTCCTTTTGCAGTAATCGTGCCGAATCGCACAGGAATTCACCCGTCACTTTTTCTATATAATCAGCGGCGGCGCCCCTGTCGGGGATGTCCTCCGGGAAATAAAGTCTGCCGCCGGCGGCCTGCTCGTGGCCGCCCCCGTTGAAATGAAGCCTCGCCAGGGCATTGGCCGAAACACCCGCCTTGGAGCGTACCGACACCCTGTAATATCCTTCGTCCTCGCGCAGGAAAATGCTGATTTTCACCTTCTTCACACTCAGGGGGATGTTGACCAGCCCTTCGGTCTCGCCTTCGCGGAAGCCGAAGCGCCTTGCAGTTTCCTTCGTCAGGATGACATAGGCGAAGCCCCTGTCGTCGATCCTCAGGCAGTTGTCAAGCAGATGGCTCATCAGCCGGACCCTGTTCGGGCGGTATTCATTGTACAGATGCGCCAGCACGGAATCCCTGTCGACGCCCGCCTCGAGAAGTTCGGAAGTCATCCTCAGAGTGGACGGGAACACGGAATTGGCGAAATTGTTGGTGTCCGTCGTCATACCGGTCATAAGGGCCCTGAGCGCCCTGCGGGGAAGTCTGGAGGTCTTCCCTTCCACCTGCGGCAGACGCATCAGCAGCCAGTAGAGCTGCTCGCAGGCCGAAGACACGTCGGGGCTGCTGAACACGAGGTCAAAATCCTCAGTTGCGGGATCAAGATGATGGTCGATAAGCACCTTTGCGGCATTGGAAGCCCTGAGGTCGGCCTCAAGTTTTCCTGCCCTCTTGAAGGAATTGAAGTCCAGGCAGACCACCAGGTCGCATTCGGGCACGAAATCCACGATGCGCTCACGCCCCTTCAGGAAAGCAAGGGTCCCCGGCACCTTGTCGGCCAGGGCGATGACAGCGTCCTTGCGCAGTACCCTCTGCAGGAAACTGCACATCGCGAACACGCTTCCGAGCGCGTCGCCGTCGGGATTCATATGCGTGACTATCGCCACTTTCGCGGCGCCGTCCAGCATCGATGCGAGCCTTTCTATGTCCTCCTGCGGAAATATTGCCATCTCTGTCCGTCGTTTCGACCGCAAATTTAATAAGATTATTGCATTTAATAAATCTTTTATTAACTTTGTAGACTTAGAAAACAAAAATAAAATCTACTATAATGAACGGTATTCTCAAAAAAATCCTGACATGGTTTGTTCTGCCTGTCATCATCATTGTTCTTGTCGTCGTCATCGTCAACAGCATCATGCAGCCTGTGAACTTCAACAAGCAGACCGCATATCGTGAGAGCGTCGCCATCCAGAGACTCAAGGACATCCGCGAACTCGAAGCGGCCTACAAGACCGTCAACAACAAATTCACCGATTCCGTCGACACATTGAAGAAATTCTATGAGGAAGGTCAGATCAACGTCATCATGCAGATCGGCTCTTCAGACGACTCGCTGGCAGTCGCACACACCGAGAAGGTGAAGGCAGCCAACAAGAAGATCACCCCCGCCGAACTTTACAAGAAGTATCTCGCAGGTGACACTCAGCTCGTCTTCGCAGTGGAGAACAAGGTCCCCGTCAAGGACACCCTGTTCAACAACCGCCCGGACTTCTGCATCGACTCCCTCTACACCATTCCTTTCTCAGGCGGAGAGCCCGTTATCATGGCTGACACCGTCAAGATGGTTTCAGGCGTGCCCGTGCCTCTCTTCGAGGCCAAGATGCCTTACAAGAAGCTCCTCAAGGGACTTGACAACCAGCTTCGCATCAACCTTGACGCAGCCAAGAAGGCCCAGAACCGCTACGAAGGTCTCCAGGTCGGCAGCATCGAGGCTCCGAACAACAACGCAGGAAACTGGGAGTAGCAGGTGGAACAGTCGCTGCCCACGCACAAATGCACCCTGGTGCCGTCCAGTTTCTTCAATCAGGATTCGGCAAGACAGACACTCTCGGAAGTGGCCGGACTGGAAGAGACTGACATTGTGAAGAGCATAGCGGTTCCGCAGTACGACGCAGTACTCATATACGCAGACGAATACAACTCAGGAGAGGGCGGCGCCCTTCCTGAGTTGTATTATGTATTGAGGGACCTTCCATCCCGCAAGGAATACAACAAGATAGTCTGCAGTCTCGCCGGCGGCTGGCTTCACATCGGCATAGCCCAGGGGAAGACCCTTCTGCTCGCCAACTGCTACAGGGCGCAGAACTTCACCACGGCGGAATATTACATCTTCCTTGCAGTCAAGTCGCTGCAGCTCAACCCCGAAGTGTCCACGATCAGCTGGCGCAGCCCCATCGGGGCGGAGGACGAAATGTCCCTGTACCGCTATTTCAAGGACGTCGAGAAGATCTGGGAATGAGAATAATAGGAGGCTCGCTCAAAGGCAAGGCGATAAGCCTTCCGCGCCAGTACAAGGCCCGTCCCACCACGGATTTCGCGAAGGAGGGGCTTTTCAACGTGTTGGACAACGAGTACGAATTCGAAGACCTCAAAGTCCTGGACCTCTTCGGCGGCACGGGCGCAATCGCATACGAATTCGCTTCCAGAGGGGCGTCCAGAGTATACTGTGTGGAGATGTCGAGAGACAACGCCACGTTCATCAGACAGGAGTCGCAGCGCCTCGGCCTCAAGAATGTCACGGCCGTGAGGGACAACGTCTTCGACTTCCTACCCATCTGCCGCGAGAAATTCGACATCATCTTCGCCGATCCTCCATATGCCCTGGAAGGGCTCGAGACCATTCCCGACAAAGTGTTCGAGCGTGACATCCTCCAGGAAGGCAACTATTTCATCCTCGAGCACGGGGACGAGCATTCTTTCAGGGACCACCCCCTGTTCAAAAAAGAAAAAGTGTACGGGAGGGTACACTTTTCATTCTTCGCAAGATAGAAACAATTCTCTATTTCATTGCCTGGCAGGCAGTTATCGCGATCATCTTGTAGATGTCATCGACGGAGCAGCCGCGGCTGAGGTCGTTGACGGGACGCGCGATACCCTGGAGGATGGGGCCTATGGCGTCAGCCTGGCCGAGCCTCTGCACGAGCTTGTAGCCGATGTTTCCGACCTCGAGGTTGGGGAACACGAGAACGTTGGCCTTGCCGGCGATGTCGGAGCCGGGAGCCTTTTTCGCGCCCACAGAAGGCACGAGGGCGGCGTCGGCCTGGAGTTCGCCGTCAATCTTGAGACTCGGATCGAGTTCCTTGGCGAGTTTTGTCGCCTCGACGACCTTGTCGACCACTTCGTGGCTTGCGGAACCCTTGGTCGAGAACGAGAGCATGGCGACCCTGGGATCGGTGAATCCTGCAACGCTTCTTGCAGTCTGGGCGGTGCAGACAGCAATCTGTGAAAGCTGCTGGGCGTCAGGCATCGGGGTCACGGCCACGTCACCCACGACCAGGACGCCGTCCTCGCCGTACTGGGGAGTCTTCGTGATGAGGAGCATCGCGCCGCTCACGCATGTGATGCCGGGCGCGCACTTGATGATCTGGAGCGCGGGGCGAAGTGTTTCGCCTGTGGTGGAGAGGGCGCCGCTGATCTGTCCGTCGGCATCGCCGCTCTTGATGATGAGGCAGCCGAAATAAAGGGGATCCTTCACGAGTTCGTGGGCCTTCTCGACTGTCATTCCCTTCTTCTGGCGGAGTTCGAAGAGCAACTGTGCATACTCTTCGGTCTTCTCGCTGGTCTCGGGGGCGATTATGGTGGCGTCCTTGACGTGCTCGAGGCCGAGAGATGCGGCGTAGTCGAGTATCTTCTGCTCGTTGCCGATGAGAATTATCTCGGCGAGACCGTCGGCGACGGCCCTGTCGGCAGCCTTGATTGTACGCTCCTCGAAGGATTCGGGAAGCACGATGCGCTGTCTGTCTGACTTCGCGCGCTCGATTATGGATTCGATGAGTGTCATTGTATTTTTCTTTTATTCTTCCATTGCTGAGACGATGTGCATCGTGTCACGCGCGATGACGAGTTCCTCGTTTGTCGGGAGCACGATCACCTTGACCTTTGAGTCGGGTGCGGAAATTATCGCGGCCTCGCCCGAGGCTTTGTTGGCCTCGTCGTCTATCTTTATGCCCAGATATGAGAAATTCTCGCACACGCGGCGGCGCAGGCGGCTGTTGTGCTCGCCGATGCCGGCGGTGAATATGATGAGATCCACGCCGTTGAGCACTGAGACATACGCTCCGATGTTCTTGATAGTGTCGTAGGTGAGCTTCTTGAGGGCGAGCTTGGCGCGGGGGTTGCCGGCGTTGGCGGCGGCGCTGAGGTCGCGAAGGTCGGAACTGACGCCGGAAACGGCCGCGAGACCGCTCTTCTTGTTCATTATGGCGGTCATCTCGTCGGGGCTGACGTTCTCCTTCTTCATTATATAAGGTACGATGTTGGCGTCGATGTTGCCGCAGCGGGTGCCCATTATCATTCCCTCGAGAGGGGTGAATCCCATCGAGGTGTCGACGCACTTGCCGTCGAGGATGGCGGTCACCGAGCTGCCGTTGCCCAGATGGCAGGTGATGATCTTGGAATGGTTGATGTCTATGCCGGCCATCTTGGCGCCCTCGACAGAAACGTACTGGTGAGAGGTGCCGTGTGCGCCGTACCTGCGGACGTGGTATTTTGTGTAATACTCGTACGGAAGGGCGTACATATACGCATAGGAAGGCATCGTCTGGTGGAAGGCGGTGTCGAAGGTGACGACCTGCGGGACGGAAGGAAGCACGTGGGAGATAGCCTCGATGCCGAGCAGATGCGCGGGGTTGTGGAGCGGGGCGAAGTCGCAGCAGATGCGTATCTTCTCGATGACGTCATCGTTGACGAGGGCGCTGCCTGAGAAGAAATCGGCACCCTGCACTATTCTGTGGCCCACAGCCTCGATGTCCTCGAAAGACTTGAGCACTCCGTGCTCGGGATCCACGAGGGAGGCGAGAACCTCCTTCATTCCCTCCTTGTGGTCCGCAGGACCGTCGGGAAGGCCGATTTTTTCAATCTGGCCCTTGGCCATCACGTCATACACGTCGTCACCGCTCATATCAAGCAGCTGATACTTGATGGATGAGCTTCCGCAGTTGATTACAAGAATTATCATAGGGTTTCTGAAATTTCGGAGGCAAAAGTACGAAAAAAGCCTTATCTTAGCAAAAATTCAGAGACAGAAATGGACGGGGCGGGAGACATCGCGGGGATTTCCATACCTTTTGTATGCGGAGTGGCTTTGGCGGCGGCAGTACAGATGCCTCCGGGGGCGGCGTACGCCGTGGCCGGCGTCTCGCTCCCCCTGTGCTTTGCAATCGGGACCTTCTGTATCACCGGACGGCGCGGAGCATATGCCTACGCGCTGCTGTATTTCTGCCTGGGAATGTTCTGCCGCATCTCCTGCGGCATATGCGGAGCGCAGTCTCTTCCCCGCCCGCAAGGTACCTTCGCCCTCTGCGACCTCATCGACAGTGCAGGATTCAAGGGGGAGGACACCGCAGCACTGCTCAAGGCTCTGCTGACCGGAAACCGCAGCGACCTCGCCCCGGGTGTCAAGTCCGCCTTCCGCGGCAGCGGCGCGTCGCACATCCTCGCGCTGTCGGGACTGCATCTGGGCATCATCTACGCGATTCTGCGCAAAGCGCTGGCCTGGACGGGCAACAGCCGGGCCGGTATGGCGGCAAGGAGCGTCGTCATCATCGCCATTTCAGGATTCTATGTGCTGGTGACCGGGGCGTCGGCGTCCATCGTGAGGGCATTCATATTCATCCTGCTGGGAGAAATCGCCGGCTTGCGGAGAGATCGCAGGAAACGGCCGCTGGCCACGTTCTGCACCGCCGCGACGGTCCAGCTTGCGTTCAACCCGACGCTGATAAGTTCAGCGGCATTCCAGCTGTCCTACCTCGCGATGCTGGGGATAATGCTGCTTTTCCCCCGGCTCGACGGCTGGTACGCCGCCGGCGGCAGGTTTGACCCGGTGAAAAAGATCTGGACTTCAATGGCTATGAGCATTTCCTGCCAGGTTTTCACAGCGCCTGTGGTGTGGATACGTTTCCAATCCTTTCCCAAATACTTCCTGCTGGCCAATCTCATCGCGCTGCCGCTCGCAGAGGGACTTATAATCAGCGCGCTTGTGACCCTCGCGCTCACTGCCGCGGGGATCGGTCACGGCCTTGCCGCCGGAGCGTCGGATTTTCTTGCAGGTGCGCTGATCCGGGCGCTGGAGATCATTTCATCAATGTGAAGCCGCCGCTGACGACAAGGGTGTCGGAGCAGATGAGATACGCCTCCATCCCCTCCTTCGCATCGACGAAATCCATCGCGGCGTCGGCGCCCACGACCATCGCGCGGGTGGCCGCGGCATCGGCCTCGAACGCCGTCGGGGCGACTATCGTAGCGGAAAGCAGCGGGTGCGTGACCGGATATCCCGTCCTCGGATCTATCGTATGCGAATACTTGCGCCCGTCCTTTATATAGAATTTGCGGTAATTGCCGGAGGTGACGATGCCGCAGGCGCCGCCGCCCGACTCCCAGATGCCCTTGAGGTCGGCGCCGGGAGTGTTGTTGCCGTCCACCGGATTGTCCACGCCCACTGTCCACCCGCAGCCGCGCGGATTAAGACCCTCGCAATAGATTTCGCCTATGTCCACGAGCATGTCGTGCACGCCGATGGAATGCAGGTATTCTGCCACCAGGTCGCAGCTGAAGCCCTGCGCGACAGCGTTGAAATTGAATTTCGGAGGAATCTGGGTCGTGTCCCTGAGCAGGTCGCGGGAGCAGAGAGAGGCGCCGCTGCCGCAGAACTGGCTCATAGTATAAGGGTCACGGAGCCGCTCCATTCCGCACAGCGCCAGAGTGCTGCGGACCAGTTCGCCGGAAGGCAGCGAATCCGCGGTGAAGCCGAAACCCCAGATGTCATAGAGGGGCGCGGAAGACACGTCCACGGTGCCGCCCGATTCATAATAATAGGAATAGGAAGCCTTGTAGAGCCTCGTGAACACGTCGTTGAGAGTCACCGTCTCCCCCGCATTGAGGCGGCTTAGCACCGAGGCCTTGTTGTATCCGGAGAGGGTGAAATCAATGACTTCCAGGATGGAATCGACCGCGGAACGGACCTCCCCTACACTCAGGGCGACCCCTTCCGAATTGTATTTCACCGTATAGACTCCCCCCTGCGCATACCCCGAGAAAGACTCGTAACCGACACGCGCACAGGACCCTGCGCACAGAAGCGCCGAGGACAAAAATAAAATTTCAAACAATTTGGACTTCATCTTCCTTTTCGGCAAAGTATTTGTACAAATGTAGCGGTTTTTAGCGCAAAATTGCGCATATTTGCAGACTAAATGTCAGAAATGAAGAAGATAGCGAAAATACTTGCGGCACTGCTGCCGGTCCTTGCCTTCACGGCCCTTTTCACGTCCTGCTCGGACGATGATGACACTGAGGAGGATTCCCTCGAATTCGTCGGCACTTTCGAATTCGACCTCCCCACCTTCCTGTATCAGGACACGGATTATGTCATAACCCCCACTGAAGTGAGCAGGTCCGAGGACGACGATTCAGGCAATACGGGATACGGCATCGGAGTCACCCTGAGTTCGACCTCCACCACAGACACCCTCCGTCAGGACTACGGCACGACGAAAGTCTCATATACAGTTCACACGCCCAAAAAGGACACCCTCGGAGCGTTCGTCGTCACGATGTACGCCTTCTCATCAGGATACACCACCCTCTACGCCGAAAAGGACTGCTACTTAGTGGATCCCGCTCTCAACACCGGCTCCGTCACCAATTTCGACATCGAGGACGATGACGAATACATAGTCGACGGCGGCAGGAAATACTATCTCACCCGCGACAAGGACTGCCCCGTGTTCATGAGGCAGAACTATGCCGGCACGGACAAGGGAATTTCATACGCTGACTGCGAGGCCGTGACGGACATCTTCGGAAAATACTACACCTGGGAAGAAGCCCGCGAGGTCTGCCCTCAGGGCTGGCACATACCGACGAAGGACGAATTCCACGCCTTCTGCGTGCATTACGGGATGCCTGCGACCACGGAAGTGGACGGCACCTACCCCGGAATGGCCGGCAAGCTGATGGCCGACATCTATTTCAACGAGGAGAAGATGTGGGAATACTGGCCTGACGTGCGCATCACCGACGAGACAGGATTTTCCGCGATGCCGACGGGATACGGCGACATCCTTCAAGACACGGACGAACTCGAATTCTACGGAATGAACTCCTATTTCGCATTCTGGGTTTCAGACCCCGACGAGGATTCTTCCAACGGAGTCTACAGATACATCAATCTCAAATACGACAACGTGTACAGGGGAGTGGCGAATGCAGACAACTTCTGCGCCTCGGTACGCTGCGTGAGGGACTAGCCGATTTCCAATACGGCGTCAGACAATGTCGTGGCGGCGGGACGATGCGTGATGCACAGAATCGTCTTGCCGCCACGGCAGTTTCGGCTAACACGTGCGAGAAGTTCCGATTCGGTGTCGGCGTCCAGGGCCGACGTGGCTTCGTCAAGTATGAGGATGCCGCCTTCGTGGATAAGCGCGCGGGCAATCGCGATGCGCTGCGCCTGACCTTCGCTCAGACCCCTTCCGACTTCAGAGCAGGAAGTGTCGAGACCGTCAGGCAGGTCCATCACGAAATCGGCCGCTGCGGTGTGGAGGGCGTCCTTCATCATCTGCTCGTCTGCGGAAGGATTGCCCAGCAGGAGATTGCTGCGGATGGTGCCGCTCATAAGGCTGTTGCCCTGGGGAACATACATGAAATTGCACAGAGTGGCGCCGCTGACCTCCTGCGTACGTTCCGAGTCGTATATCTCGATGCAGCCGTCGGACGGCTTCAGCACTGAGAGGACAAGTTTTATCAGCGTGCTCTTGCCGATGCCGGTGGGGCCGGTGATCGCGGTCATCGTGCCGGGCTTGAAATCGAAGCACAGATTGTCCAGCACGGGTTTCCTCTGCCCCGGATAGGCGAAACCGACGCCGCTGACGCGAATGCCGGGAGCACCTGTAAACATTATTTTCTCATCAACCGCATCCTCTGAAGGCGCTTCCGAGAGTTCCATCAGGCGCTCTTCCGACGACAGCGCCCTGATGAATGCGGGGATATGTCTTGCTATGTCGGCCACGGGCCTCTGCACCTGGCTCACGAGCTGGAGGAACGCCACCATCATACCGTATGTGACGGTGCCTGACTTGAGACCGGTCACGCCCCATAGGAAGACAAGCAGGTAACCGGCGGAGAATCCGACGTTCATGAAGCCGCGAGAGACGGCAGCGTAATTGAGGCGGGACACGACCTTGCCCTGCAGTTCGTCCTGTATGCCGTCGAGCTTGTCCTGCTGGAGGGACGTCGCTCCGAGCGTCCTCACAAGTATCCTGTGCTGCAGACTCTCCTGCATATGCTCCTGCACGCGGCTGTCGCAGCGGCGGATGTCGGAGGTCAGCTGACGCATCTTCTTGAAGAACAGCCTGCTGCCGACGACAGCCACCGGCATTATGAATATCAGGTACCAGGCCATCGTGGGGGCCATCCTGAAAAGATAGGCCGTCGCGGCTACGAGCTGCACCACGGTCACTATGAAATCCGTGACGTTGACGAATATGAATTCCGTGACGGTCTGCACGTCCATCTCCAGACGGTTGATCACGTCACCGCTGTGGAACCTGTCACGCCCGTCCCAGCTGCTGCGCATCACCCTGCCGAACATCTCCGCGCGGGAGGCGTTCTGGTGCTTCATCACCATATAGCCTTCCCAGTACCTCGCGGCGACCCTGCAGAGCACCTGCAGGGCGATGATTCCCACCATCGTCCAGGCGCTCGGGCCTATAGGCGCGTCCAGATGGCCGGTCGCGATGTCCACGAGCCTCTTGCTGATCCAAACGAACGCAAGGGAGGTGAACACCCCGGTGAGACCGAGCAGGATACCGAGCGAGAGCCGGCTCAAGTTGGGTCTCAGATCACCCAGGAGGGCTTTGAAGCAGGAACGGAAATCCTTCATCACTCAGCTGCTATGCCGGCTTCGAGCCATTTCGCGGCTATCGCCTGCGAATCCTTCAAAGCAGTTTCCTCGTCCACGTCATACCTCTCCTGCAGGAGATCCGAGAGCGACTGAGCGTCGAACTCCCTGCCGATGACCGACTCCCAGAGATAGGCCGCAGATTCATTGAGCACTATCATCTTGTTGAAATTTATCCTCTCGAGCCCTTCTCCGACGATGATTCTCTCCTTGCCGAGAGTGCGCATCTTGAAACCTTCCAAAATTCTCATATTCCGTATTTTCTTACTATTGTTCTTCTCAAAACGGCCAGGGTGTACCTGCGGACCGTGTACGGCAGGGCGTTCCACCTGCGCGCGCGCTCCTTCGCCCTGTCCGAGCAGCATTCGCGCTCGCGGCCTTTTCTTCCGACGATCGCCCGCGCGACACCGAAGACGTCCTTCACGCTGCATTTTTCCGTCCCGACGAGGTTGCCGTCACCCTTGAGCGTCACCTCTTCCCCGTCAACCGACAGCACCCTGTGCAGCACGTACCTGTCCTTCTGCACTTCCGCCAGGACAATGTCTCCGGCGCTCGGCCCCGCTGAAGGAACGAGCCTCACGCTGTCCCTGCTTCCAACTATGAACGGCAGCATGCTGCAGCCCCTGGTCATCAGCACGACCTCGTGGCCGGAGGCAAGCAGACGCTTCACCTCACCCAGCAGAAGTTCATTGGGAAGCACCAGCGATTTCATCTCAAGCGTTCTTTACGGCCTCGGAGCAGACCAGCGCGGCCTCGCGGTCGGCACGGCATTCCAGCGACCAGCAGGGCACTGAAAGCACGGTCTTCTCTATCGTCGAATGTATGCCGTCGGCGGCAGCCGACTCGAATTTCAGTCCCGAGCAGGACGAATATATGGCCGCATACGCCTCAAACACGGGCATCAGCGTGATCTTGTTGTGAGGAGCCTGATGGATGCAGATGAACCCGCCCACGGGACAGCTGTCGTTGACGTAGCAGGGGGTCTTGCCGCTCCAGGGGGAGCCGTAGACGGTCAGTACGCCGTCGGGGGCGAACCTGATTATGGGATTGTCGTCGTTGAGCAGCGTGGAGCCGGGGATATGCTCGAGCCACTGGCGGCTGTGGGTGCTCTTGCCGGCGCCGCTGTGCCCCAGCGACAGATAGCCGCGGCCGTCGTTCTTCACCACCGACGCGTGCATTTCAAGGGTGTCGAGCCCGGCCGTGCAGAAAGCGTACAGAAGCATCAGCGAATTGTTGATGGCAAACACTCTCATTCTCAATGAATTGGAAAGCATCACCAGAGAAGCGGCGCTGAAATCCTCCGAAGCGAGCATCCGCGCGCAGACGGGGTAATCGTCGCAGACGGCCATCTCGAACTTCCAGCCGCCGGCGGTCCTGAAGACCTTGATGACAGCCTCGCCCTTCTCCGTTTCCGGGTCGAGCACAAGTTCTCCGGGCTCGTCCTCCTGCGACTCAGACACCGTCAAAGTGAAAAGCGGGGCCTTTGCACTGTCCGTTTCAAAAGGCTGATAATTGGTCAGTTGCGCCCATTCGGGACGGTCTTCCGCCATCCGGAGCGCAAAAAGATGACCTGCAACTTCGTAGACTTTATTCATAGGTTTGCAAAGATAATAAAATTGCGGCAATCAAAACATCTTCTTATATTTGCGTACTATACTTATATGACTGAATTATGGAAGGGAACGAAAACATCGTGATGCTGGATTACAACACCGGGAGAGAGAAACTTGCGATGCCCGAATACGGCCGCAACGTGCTGAAGATGATAGAACAGGTCAAGGCCATCGAAGACAGGGACAAGCGCTCCGAGCAGGCCAGGGCCGTGGTCAAGACTATGGAAATCCTCAACCCCCAGGTACACGCGCAGGAAAACTACGAGCAGAAGCTCTGGGACCACCTGTATATGATGGCGGGGTTCGACCTGGACATCGACTCCCCTTACCCCTGCCCCGTGGAGGAGACGTTCGAGACCAAGCCCGTCACCATCCCGATGAAGGGAGACAAGATCAAGGCCACGCATTACGGCCGCAACATAGAGAAGATAATCAACCTGCTGTGCGAGCAGCCCGACTCGGAGGCCAAGACCGCGATGATACATTCGCTGGCAGTCTATATGCGCACGCAGTACCTGATCTGGAACAAGGACAGCGTCGCCGACGAGACGATATTCAATGACATCGAGAAACTGTCAGACTACCGGCTGAAAGTGCCCGAAGGGATGACGCTGAGCAAGATATCCTCCGACGCGACATTCAACCGTCCGGGTATGAACGTCAACGTGGGCCAGCCGCAGAACAAGAACAGGAACGGAT
>R18__coassemble_1743_pt1 | contig 19889 bp, 14 predicted proteins | sample R18__metabat2_low_PE_003 | metagenome-assembled genome bin R18 | reverse complement strand
CGGCCTCAAGGATATGGTCGAGCACATCTGCCATATAGTCGACCTCATAGGCATCGACCACGTGGGTGTGGGCCTTGATTTCGACGGCGGTGGCGGCGGCGTGGGCTTCAACGGTGCCAACGATGCCATTAACTTGACAGTTGCCCTCATCGAAAAGGGCTTTTCCGATGAGGACATCACTAAAATATGGGGCGGCAACTGGTTCCGCGTGCTTGAAGAGGCGCAGAGAATCGGCAGCGAGCTCAGGGGCGAGGCGCAGCAGTAGCGCCCGCCCGGCCGCAAGGCCTTATTCCATCACGACGCAGCGGAACTGCATCGTGTCGGGGATGAGCGTCACGTCGATTTCGTAATCGAAGTTGCTCAGGGTGTAGAAGATGGTCATCTGACCCACCGAGAACTCGTAGTCGAGCGACTCTGAGTAGAACTCCCAACAGTCATCCCCCCAATCCCTTTCCAAATAGCGAGTGAACGGCATCTCCGCCTGTGCGGAGGTGCTGCTGCTTATGTCGCCGTACAGCCTGTACATCTTCACGATTCCGGTCTTGAAGACGGACTGGGTGATCTCCGGCATATCCACCGTGGCGTAGAAGTAGTTGTTGTTGGGCAGGTTGGAGTAAGACCACTGGTCCTTGCTGACATTTATGACGACGGTCTGCATGGAGCAGTTGCATTCGTCGATGTAGTAGATCGGCTGCTCCTTCTGGCAGGAAGTGAATGCCAGAAGGGCCAGGGCCGATGCGATTATTGCTGATCTGAGTCTCATATCTTGTGCTGTTTTTTATCTGCGTGTTCCGCGCTGCGTGGATGAAGAACTGCTCGAACTGCTGCCGCTTCTGGTGCTACTTGAGCTGCTCCTGGTGCTGCCTGAGCTGCTTGTGCCGCTGCTCCTGCTGCTTGTGCTGCTCACGCTGCCGCTGGAAGAGCTCCTGGTGGTGGAGGTGCCGCTGTTGGAGCGGACGCTGGTGGATGAAGATCCGGAAGACCTCACGCGGCTGTTGGTGATGGTGCCGCTTGAACTTGAAGTAGAAGAACTTCTGCTTGTAGTGCTTGAAGTTGAAGTGCCTCTGCTGCTAGAGCTTGTGCTTGAAGTTGAGGTGCCCCTGCTGCTTGTGCTGGAGGTTGAGGTGCCCCTGCTGCTTGAACTTGTGCTTGAAGTTGAAGTGCCTCTGCTGCTCGAAGTTGTGCTTGTAGTCGAGGCGCTTCTGCCGCTGGTGGAGGAGACGCCCGAAGAGGAAGTGCGTGTGGTGGAGGTGGAGCCGGTGCCTCTGCCTGAAGGAGAGGTGGTAGTGGTGGTCACCTTGGAGGCTTCGCTGTTCTGGCGGATGTCGTAGGCGTTGGTCACCGTGCCGCTCTGGCTGTAATTGCCTCCTGCGACGGAACCGGTCACCTTCGGCGTGTTGGCGTTGCGCACGGTGAAGGACTTCTCGGGATTCTTGGCTCCGTAGTCGTTGCGCTGCAGGTCACGGGTCATATTGTCATAGTTCTCATAGTGAGGCTTTGACGGATAACTCATCTCGTGGCAGTAGCGGTGATTGGACATAAAGGTGTTGACGTATGCCTGATAATGGTTCAGGTACACTGGCGCAGGGTGCTTGTAGTGTGAAGGGAAATGTCCCCAATACCAGGGGGAGCGCCAGGGCTCGTAGGCTGAGCGCCTGAAATGGTCGAACATCGGCGGCCTTGCGATGAACACCGGCCTGACGATGTAGTTGGGACCGTAAATGTAGGGGGCGCCGATGATTTCGACGGAATAACTGTTGTAGCTCGGGTATTCCGCCACAAGCGTCGCCACGTCCTGATAGACGTCCTGGGCGAGCACGGCCTGGATAAGGAAGACGTGATTGTAGCCGTCCACCGTCTCGAGGACGCGCAGATAGTCGATATATCCGTCGCCGTTGAGGTCCAGGTTGGACACCGGATACGATGAACTGTTGAGCAACTGCTCGAACTCCTGGACGGAGGAGGTCTGCGCGAAGAGCGCTGCAACAGCCTGGAGATCAAGATGAAGAGAAATATCCTCAGACTTCGAGTACACCTGTGCGATAGTGGTTGTCGTATGTGTCTTGGCCGGCGTCACGGTCGTACTGTAATAAGTGTTGTACGGGCTTGTCGTCGTGCTGTAGTAGGAAGTTGTGCTCGGCTGAGGGGAGTAGGTGACGATTCTTGTCGGGAAGCATCCTGCGCACACGAGCGGCAGGAGTGCAACGATTGAAAGTCTGGTTCTCATAAAGCGTAATATTATGTGTTCGTGCAAATATAGCAAAATAAATGCCTTGAATGAAAATGTTTTATTTCACCCATATCTCGTCGATGAAGATGAAGCCCTCGCCGCCGGCTCCCATATGCCATTCCGGGATGGTGCCGAAATTCTTTGCGAAGACCTTCACATACCTCACCGGACCGTGTCCGGAAGGGACAGCGGCTTCGAAATCCTTGATCTGTATCTCGTAGTCCTGCTCTTCCACGGTGTTTTCAATGCGCGGCAGCGGGGTGTAATTGACCCCGTCGGCGGAGATTGAGAAATCCACGTGGCGCGGCATCCAGATCCACGAGCGGGCGTCCTGGCAGAAACCGGCGCATACCGCCGAGATATCCCTGGGCTGGAGCAGGTCGACCACCGCCTCGAAATCCTGGTCCTGATAGCCCTGCCAGCCGCCTGTGCGCCAGTTCAGCGCTCCGCGCACGCCGTCGATCAGGCCTTCGTCGCCGCCGGCGGTGTACTGCCTGTTGTAGTGCGCCCTTATCTCTATCGCCTTGTCGCTGGCGAGACGGTGCAGATGGCAGCGGCTGACGAAACTCTTTGTACCGTCGATTTCGCCGTAGGCCTCCATTTGGCAGCTCCTGTCAATGGTGAAAGGCCCGCAGTACGGCTGGAATTCTCCGTCGTCGATGCGGTAGAACAGATTGCCTTCGCCTTTGACGGAGACTACGGTCTCTCCTTCGAAGTAATCGTTTTCGTATTCAAACCAGGGGTTTGTCACTATCGTCTTGGGCACGCTTGTAAGTGTGTTTTCAATGATACCCGGACATACGGGGTATCTGCCGAGTGCGCTGAGCACGTACCAGGCCGACATCTGGCCGCAGTCGTCGTTGCCGCAGAGGCCGTCGGGAGCGGATGTGTAGAGGGTTTCCATGATCTGGAAAACCCGCCGGTCCGTCTTCTCGGGCTGTCCCGCAATGGCGTACAGGTAGGGGATGTGGTGGCTCGGCTCGTTGCCGTGGGCATACTGGCCTATCTGGCCGGTGATGTCCGCCTGCGTGCGTCCGGTGGTGAGTGTTGATGACTCGAAAAGGCTGTCAAGCCTGTCGCAGAATGCTTCAGGTCCGCCGAGAGCCTCCATCAGGCCGGCGATGTCGTGGGGGACGAAGAAACTGTACTGCCAGGAGTTTGCCTCAGTGTAATTGTTGTTCACCTCGCGGGGGTCGAACGGCTTCACCCAGCCGCCGTTATGGCGCGCCCTCATAAAGCCCGTCTGCGGGTCGAAGACGTTGCGCCAGTACTGCGCGGAGGTCATATATTCTTCATAAATCTGAGCGAGATCGCTGCGCGAACTGCGCTCCTGATGGTCCAGGAGCCATTTTGCGACCTGAGCCACGCACCAGTCGTCATAGGCGTATTCGAGGGTCTTGGACACGCTCTCGTGCTCGTCGTCGGAGAGCACCAGGCCGTTGGCGCGGAAACTGTCGAGTCCGAAATCGCCGCGCCGGGAACTGACCAGCAGCGCCTGCAGCATCGCGTCCACGTCGAAGTCGTCGATGCCGCGGGCGAGCGCGTCAGCCACGACAGGCGCGGAATTGTAGCCGATCATACAGTTGGTCTCGTTGCCCCAGAGCTCCCAGATCGGGAGTTTGCCGTTCTCGTCGCATATCGACTGGAAGGATTTCAGGAAATCCAGCGTCAGGTCCGGCCGCAGCATCGAAATCAGCGGGTTGAGGCCGCGGAACGTGTCCCAGAGGGAGAATGTGGTGTAGCGGTCGTATCCTTCCGCCTTGAACTCTCTGCCGCCTGCAATGCGGTAGCGCCCGTCGACGTCACTGTAGAGCGAAGGGTGGATCGCGGTGTGGTAGAGGGCTGTATAGAATATCCTGCTGTGTTCTGTGTCGCTGAACGGGCATTCAACCAGCGAGAAATAGCGCTCCCATTCGGCTTGGGTCTTCCGAAGGCAGCGTTTGAAGGAGAGGTTCCCCTCGGACCGGAGGTTGTTTACAGCGCCTTCGACCGAGTGCGAGGAGACGGCGACCCTGACAGTCAGCTTGTTGCTCTTCCTGTGAGGCGCGAATTTCAGGACCGCGCCGGTGCTGTCCGAATGGAATTCCTCGACAGGAGCGGAGAATTCGATGCAGTAGTACAGCGGCTGGTCGGCGGCCCAGCTGCGCGAGCGGCGGCAGCCTGTCAGCACCGTCTTGCGCCCCGGAATGATGTTCACGCTGCTCTCCAGCAGGTTGTCGCGGTGCCTGAGGTCCAGCACCACTTCCGGAGTGTCACCGTCGCGGAAGGTGTATTCGTGTATCCCGCAGCGCCTGCCGGCAGGCAGCCGAACCAGAACCCCCGGCTTGTCAAGGAACACTTCGTAATATCCCGGGGACGCCTTTTCGCTGTCGTGGGAGAAAGGGGAGCGGTACAGTTCCCTTTCCGGCTTGTCCGAAGGGTAGGAACTCACCGGCATCAGCAGCACGTCGCACAGGTCGTCGCAGCCGGTGCCGCTCAGATGAGTGTGGCTGAAGCCGCAGATCAGGGAGTCGCTGTAGTGGTATCCGCTGCAGCCGTCCCAGTCTCCGGTGCGTGGCCTGGTGTCGGGGCTCAGCTGCACCATTCCGAACGGGTATGCCGCTCCGGGAAAAGTGTGCCCGTGCTGGTCCGTGCCGACGAAAGGGTTTGCAAATTGTGACAGAAAAACGGTTAAAACGGTAAAAAACAGTCTCATTATGTGGCTTCGCTTAGTATAATTTGCGCTAATATGAAAAAAATTTTATAATTTTGGACAATTTAGACGGATTAGTGTATGGATAAAAATTTAGGAGCGATTCCTCTTTCTGCCGACATATTGGAAAAAGCCAATATAGGACTCTGGGCTTTTGAACTGGATGAAGGCAGCGCTCCGCGAATGTACGTGAACACACCTATGCTTGCGCTGATAGGCCTCAAGGAGCAGATTGACCCCGAATCGACCTATCACGCCTGGTATGACCATATAGACAAGGACAGCTACGGCCTGGTCGCCGACGCAGTGAAGAAGATGACCGCCGGAGAGCATTCCGAGGTGCAGTATCCCTGGCATCACCCCGACGGACGGACTTTCATCGTGCGCTGCGGCGGCGTGCGCAATTTCTCTTATACCAGGGGCGTGCGCATCGAGGGTATCCACCAGAACGTTACCGACGTGCTGCATTACGACGAGCAGGAGATGCGTCACACGGACCTCCTGATAGCGTCTTTCGTCCGGGAATCCGAAGCGACATACACCATCAACTTCAAGTACGGCACGATGACCGTCTTCAAGGAGAATGAAGTCAGCACTAACCTCACAGGAGAGTCGAGAATCAAGCCTTACCTGTCTACAATCAACAAGATTCTTGAAAACGTGATCTTCTCCGCCGACAGGGAAAAGATGCGCGAGGCTCTTGACCCTTCGAAGATGAAGGCCAGGCTTTCATCGGAGCAGACGTTCAATCTTGACTATAGGGAAATAAGTTCCGACGGTCGTCCGAGATGGTTCAAGTTCAGCGCTGCGAGACTTTCCGAAGACGAGGCCCTCATCAGTTTCTCCGACAGGAACGAGCACATCCTGCGAAAGCTTGCGGGCATCACCCTGCTGGATGAATATATTTCAGTCTACTACTGCAACCTTGAGGAAAACCTCATTACGATGGTCAAGCGCTCTCCGGTATTCGAGCTTGGCGGCAGTTCGGACATATCCACCATAGACGGCAACGTCAACGGCCTTCTCGCCCTTGCGGACCCGCAGTACAGAAAGGATTTCCTGCAATTCGTGAGCATAGACCACTTGAAAAAGGCTCTTGCGGAAGACAATACCACCGAATTCATATATTCCTCCCACGTGACAGGGGCCCTGCGCTGGGTTAAGTGCACGCTGATAGTCTCCGAAAGACGCGACGGAGTGCCTGTCAACCTTATAATGACGTTCTCCAACGTGGGCAGGGAACAGGTGGAGAAGATAAAGCTCAACAACGAAGTCGCAAAGCTCCACGTCATCTCCGACGCCTTCACGGATTCGTTCATCTCGACGTATTATCTGGGACTGGATGACCTGTCCTGCGATATTTACAAGCGTACCGAGTATCTCTCGTCCGCATATCCCCGCATAGACAATTATTACGAGAGTTTCTCCGAATATGTGGCGAAAGATGTGCATCCCGATGATGCCGCCAAGGCTCTCGAAGCCCTCAAGCCGATATATATCCGCAGGCAGTTGAGGGACAAGCCTTCGTACACCTTGACAATTCGAGACATTTCCGAAGGCAGTGAGAAGGTGATGAAGATACTTGTCCTGCGCGGCGCCGACGATTCGCACGCGGCAGTGGGATTCATGGACATCACCGACGAGATTCTCAGGGAACAGGAGAAGATGAAGGCCCAGGAAGATGCAAGCAGGGCCAACGAAGCCAACAAGATGAAGAGCCGCTTCGTGCAGAACATGAGCCACGACATCCGCACGCCACTCAACGCCATAGTGGGGTATTCGCAGCTGCTGGGAATGCCGGAAGGCTTCCTCACCCCGGAAGAGCGGACAGAGTTCACCGAATACATCTCCGACAGCGCGGATATGCTCACGATGCTCATCGACGACGTGCTCAGCATCTCCGACATCGAGAACGACATGCTCAAGGTCAACCTTTCCAGCGCCCATTGCAACACCGTGTGCATGAAGGCGATAAACTGCGCGAAGATGAGGGTGCAGGTGGGCGTGAAGCTGTATTACACATCAGAGGTGGATTACAATTACACGATACAGTCCGACCCGAGGCGCATACAGCAGATTCTCGTGAACTTCCTGTCCAACGCCTGCAAGCATACGATGCAGGGAGAGATACATCTGCATTTCTCCTTGAAGGAGAATCCCGGCTTCGCGACATTCTCCGTCACCGACACCGGCACGGGTGTGGATCCGGAACTTGTGGACGACATCTTCAAGAGATTCTCTTCCGACGACAGTACGGCAGGGAGCCACGGCCTCGGCCTTGACATCTGCAGGGACCTCGCAAAGAGGCTCGGCGGCAGCGTGGGGCTTGACAAGGAATACAGGAACGGCGCCCGTTTCTTCCTCGTACTTCCTTTGTAATCAGCCGGATACGAAAGCAAGTGTTGCGGCGGATATTCGGGCAGGGGGACCGGATATCCGCCGCAACGCGTTGTGGCACGCCCCCTGGGTGGAGCCGGTGGTGAACACGTCGTCGACAAGGAGAATGTGCTTTGCCGCCGCAGCCTTGTCCTTTGCGCGGAACGCTCCCTCGACGTTGGATTTCTTCTCTTCGACAGACAGGCGCGTCTGCGTGCGTGTGCTGCGGCTGCGGCGCAGGATGTCGGTGCGTATCTCCGCTCCCGGCAGTGCCGCTGCGACGGCGCGCGCAATCACTTCAGCCTGATTGTACCCTCTGGAGAGCCGTCTGGCCCAATGCAGCGGCACCGGTATCACCGTGTCCACGTCGGCGAAGATCGGGGACTGCGCAAGTCTGCCGCCCAACATAGATGCAAAATATTTCCCTTCGGAAAAATTCCTGCCGTATTTGAGCAGTTGCGGTATTTTCCTGTAATTGGAGGAAGAGTTGTAGAAAAACAGCGCGGCCGCGCGGCTGTAGGGCTCGTAGACGTCGCAACCGGATGCGATCGCGGCGTTGAACTTGTCCGCCATAGGGTTGTGCTCCAGCAGGAAGAAATGGGTCTCGGGCAGTTTTGAAAGGCAGGTCGTGCAGATGTGCCGCTCGTGCAGGAGCAGCGTGCGTCCGCACACGCAACATTCTCTCGGCAATGCCAGGTCGGCCATCGCGAGAAGTGAAGTTCCAAGTTTGAGTCTGCCGAAAACGGGATCCATCAACAAGCCATCGCGCCGCAACAATTAATGACCTGTCCGCTTACATATGATGATAAGTCGCTGGCGAGGAAGAGCGCCACGCCCGCGACGTCCTGAGGGGTGCCGCAGCGCCTCAAGGGGATGTTTTTGACCCACTGGTCGCGAATCTCCTGACTCACGGCCGCGGTCATGTCGGTGAGGATGAAACCGGGGGCGATGCAGTTGGCCCTGATGCCGCGCGGCCCCATTTCCTTTGCTATCGACTTGGTGAGACCGATGATTCCGGCCTTGGAGGCGGCGTAATTGCTCTGCCCAGCGTTGCCGTGCTCTCCCACGATCGAGGTGAGCGAGATGATGCTGCCGCCCCTCTGCCTTGACATCAGCGGAGTCACGGCGTGGATGAAGTTGAACGCTGACTTGAGGTTGATGCAGATCACTTCGTCCCACTGGCTTTCGTCCATCCGGAGCATAAGAGAGTCGCGGGCGGCCCCCACGTTGTTGACCAGTATGTCGATGCGGCCGAAGTCTGCCGCGACCTGCTCCACCACCTTCCGGGTTTCTTCAAAGTCAGTCGCGCTTGCGGCGTAACCTTTCACCTTATGCCCGTAGCGGGAAAGTTCTTCGACCATTTCTTCACTCACAGTGCGCGAGGTGAAGGCGACGTCAGCGCCTTCCTGCGCGAATCTGAGGGCTATGGCCTTGCCGATGCCCCTTGACGCCCCGGTTACAAGGGCTGTTTTGCCGTCCAGAAGTCCCATACTCTCAATCGTTTGCCATTGCTTCCTCGATTTCGTCCGGCGTGGCGGGGAGACGCCTTGCGCCGAGCCTGCGTGCACCGTCTTCAGTGACGAGGACATCGTCCTCGAGCCTCACTCCTCCGAAATCGTAATAATCTTTCAACTTGCCGTAATTGACGTGTCCGCGGTCGGTGCCCTCCCTCTTCCATTTCTCGATGAGGTCGGGGATAAAATAGATACCCGGCTCGTCGGTGACTATGTTGCCGGACACGAGCCTGCGGGCCATCCTGAGGCTGCCGAGACCCAGCTGCCTGGAGCGCGTCTGGTCGGGGTCGTAACCCACCAGATTTTCTCCGAGATCCTCCATATCGTGCACGTCCAGACCCATATTGTGGCCGAGCCCGTGAGGCATGAACAGTCCGGCAATTCCCATATCCACCATTTCGTCGAGGTCGCCCTGCACGAGACCAAGGGCGGAGAGGCCTTCGAGCATCCTGCGCGCCACTCCCAGATGCACTTCACGGTAGGTGATGCCCGGCCTTGTCATCGCGAACGCGAGGTCGTGGCAGTCGCTGACCAGCTGGCAGATTTCGCGCTGCCTGGTGGTGTATTTGCCTGCGGTGGGATAGGTGCGGGTGAAGTCGGAAGCGTAGTGGTCGTTGCTCTCCACTCCCGCGTCCACTACCATCAGTTTGCCGGGCTCGACGATGCAGTCGTGGCTGTGGCAGTGGAAGATTTCGCCGTGCTGCGTGAGTATCGTCGCGAAAGAGATGCCCCAGCCCTTTGCGAGCGCGACGCTCTCCATTTTGCCGACTATCTCCTGCTCTATGATGCCGGGCTTGATGCCCTTGCGGGCGGCGGTGTGCATCTCGTAGCCGAGGTCGCAGGCCTTGTCGATGAGCGCGATTTCCTGAGGCTCCTTCACGAGGCGCATCGAGATGATTGCCTTGATGAGCGCTTCGGAAGGGGCGCCGACGCCGAGTTTCTGCAGCAGCATCCGGTTGAAATATCTGTATGCAGGCACCGTGTGCACCTTGCGGCCTTTCGCAAGGGCTTCCGCCACGGCCTGCTCCATCTTGCAATAGGGGGCCGAACTGGCGACGCCGACCTTTTCGGCGAGAGACTGCACCGTGGGCATCGGGCCCGTCCAGATGATGTCATCGATGTCCACGTCGTCTGCATAGATGGTCTCAGCGCCTGTCTCGATGTCGATTATCGCCGCGTACATCGGCTCGTCGATGCCGAAGAAGTACAGCCAGTTGCTGTTCTGGCGGAATTTGTAGCAGTTGTCGGCATATTGCGCCGGCGCTTCGGCGTTGCCGGGCATCAGGATGATGCCGCTCTCGCCTTTCATCTTCTCCAGCAGGGTGCGTCTTCTGCGGATATAGGTCTCTTTGTCGAACATAATTCAAGTCAATTTTGACAAATATAACAAAAATGCCGATATTTAGCCTCCGTAAAAATGAATAACAGAGAGATGAAGAAAATATTGCTGACAATTTTGATGCTGCTGCCCATTGCGGCATACGCCGAAAGCGTGTCCGTGGGCAGGGCGGAAATTGCCGCACGGAACTTCTTCGGTACCACGAAAACCGCCCCGCTCGAGCTCGTGTGGACAGGCCACGGCGGTGCCACGAAGGCCGCCTCGGGCGATGTGCCGTTTTATGTGTTCAACAGCCCTGCGGGAGGATTTGTCGTCATCTCGGGAGATGATGCGATCCAGCCTGTGCTGGCTTATTCCGGGACCGGGAAATTCATAGTCGAAGGGATGCCGGAAAACATCTCCGGATGGTTCGCGGAGATAGAAAAGGCCGTCGGCCATTTCAGGGAAACCGGCAGCGTCCAGGAGGGTGCGGAGACCAAATGGCGGCAGTTCGAAAGCGGAGTGGTGCCGCGCGCCAGCGTCGTGAAGTCGTATGAGACGGCTCTCTGGGGACAGAGAGAACCGTTTAACCTGTCCCTGCCTTCCGTGGACGGGGAGAAATGCGTCGCCGGATGCGTCGCCACCGCCACCGCCATCATAATGAGGTATTACAAGTATCCCGAAAAGGGGACAGGCACCCTTCCGGGCTATACTACAAGTACGGAGAAGATTGCGATTCCTTCCCTGCAACTGGGCACCAAGTATCAGTGGGACCAGATGCCGCTGACAAACGGAAAGGGGGGATGGACCGACACCCAGAAAAAAGCCGTCTCGGAGCTTATGTACCATTGTGGCGTGATGGCGGAGATGGATTATGGCGTCGACGCATCGGCTGCGTCGGAAATCAATGTACCAACGCAGCTTGCCAAGTATTTTGACTATGATGCCGGCGGCAAATGCCTTTACTCCTACCTTTACAGTACCGCCGAATGGACGAGTCTGATGAAAAAGGAACTTGACAGCAACGGCCCCGTGCTCTATTGCGGTGAGGATTCATCGGCTGGCGGCCACGCGTTCGTGCTGTGCGGATACGACAGCAATGACTACTTTGCCGTGAACTGGGGCTGGTATGGCGGCGACAACGGATATTATTCGCTGCCGGACTTGAACCCGACGTCATACAAGTTCACCGAAAATCACAGTGCTCTGCTGGGTGTAAAGCCGGACAAGGGCGGCAAGGCTTCGGCATATCTCTATTCGGAAAGTTACAAGGATACGGACAAGGGACTGACGGTGTCGAACACGCGCCTGAGCAAGGGAGAGAAGTTCTCTATATCATACTCCGGAGCGGTGATCAATATCGGTACCGCAACATACGAAGGTAAGGTGGCGATATGTCAGGCGGACAAAAACTGCAATTTCAAGGAGAGGCTCACCGGTGAGGTCGTGATATCCGAGCTCAATCCGTATTATCTCGTTCATTTCGAAGAGACATATGAGAATTGCACCATCAATGGAGATATTGAAAACGGAGACGTCATAAAGCTTTTCTATAAGCTTTCCGGCTCCTCTGAATGGGTCAGCATGCCATACAACAGGGAGGATGAAGGTTGCGTATATGTGGTGGCTCTGGAAGCGGACGAGGATCCCAAGACTCCGATAGACGAATCCACCTCTGTCTCCTACGACAAGGCCAAAGGCGTGATGACGGTCAGGAGCATAGCCGGCATAAAGGTTTCCCTCATAAGTTCCACCGGTCAGGAGATGTCTTCGTCGGTCAAGGTCGGCAGCGACGGCACAGTGACCATAGACGCAGCCAAGCTGAAAGGATTAACCTGCACGCTGACCCTGTACAAGGGCTCGAAGTCCAAGGAACTGAAGCTTAAATTTTAGAAGGGAGGGAGTATGAAAAAGACATCTTTGATTTTCGCAATACTTTGCGCCGCGCTGTTTTGCAGTTGCATCCAGATAGAAAACCCTTCCATTACCCTGTCCGCGGTGTCGTTGTCCGTGGCCTCTGACGTTGAGAAAAGCAATGTCACCGTCACGTCCAATTACAGCTGGTCGGCTTCCAGCGACGCGTCGTGGATCACCGTGAAACCCTCGTCGGGCAATGCCGGGACCACTGAAGTGACCCTCGCAATCACGGAGTCGCCGACAGGGGATGCCAGGAGCGCGACAGTCACGTTCACCTGTATGAACGTGTCCAAGACCCTTACAATCACACAGCAGGAGGCTCCGGTGGTGCTGACGGACCAGCTCGTGATCAAGCACAACTTGTCGAATTTCACCGTGCCGGAGATTTCCGGAAAGGATCTGTCAGGCACCGTGGACTGGGGTGACGGCAAGAGGGAGGTCTATTCCAAGGGCCTCAAGCACAATTACGGGTCGGCGAAAAACTATACGATGAAGATAGAAGTGAGCGGTCAGGAGTCGTTCTCGTTCCCCGACATCGTGGGAGTGACAGAGATAAACTTGTCTGATTTCTAGGAGGATATGGCGATAATTTTGGACATACTGCTCGATTCGCTGCGTACGGCCGTGCTCATCTCCGGCCTTGTCGTGGTGATGATGATGCTCATAGAGTCCCTCAACATCGACACCGGCGGAAAATTCTTTGCCGGCCTGCAGCGCAGCAAGGTGGGGCAGGTGGTTGTTTCAGCCGTTCTGGGAGTCATTCCCGGCTGTATGGGAGGATTCGCCACAGTCTCTCTCTACACCCACGGAATCGTGAGTTTCGGGGCGCTCGTAGCGATGATGATAGCCACCGCGGGCGACGAGTCCTTCGTGATGCTGGCGATGTTCCCGGACCGTTCGGCCTGGATTTTCGCTGTCATATTTGTCGTGGCTGTGGCTGCCGGTCTGCTGACGGACGCCGTTTACAAGAAAGGAGCGGCCCACAGGATATGCAAGGCCGATTATTCGATTCACAGCGAGGACGCCCATATCAACGGAGACAAGGGCTCCCGCCATCTGAGCTGGCGCCGCGTGGTGATGTTCGCCGGCGTCGCGCTGTTCATTTTCGCCCTGCTGGCAGGATTTCTCGAGCACGAGGAGGGCGTTGAGGCGGAAGGTGCCGCCCCTCTGGTCAACCTGCTCAGCGAAGAGTGGATGTACTGGCTCTTCGGAGCACTCAGCCTCATAGTGCTTGCTGTGCTGGTGCTCGGCAGCGACCACTTCGTGGACGAGCATCTGTGGCATCACGTCGTCCTGAAGCACCTGCCTTCCGTGTTCTGCTGGACTTTCGGGGTGCTGGTGCTGCTCGGCTGCGCCCTTCATTTCTTCGACATTTCCACTTGGATCAATTCCAATACGGTCCTGATGATACTGCTTGCCACTGCTGTCGGCATCATCCCCGAGTCGGGGCCCCACCTTATATTTGTCACACTCTATGCGAGCGGGGTCGTGCCGCTGCCGGTGCTGCTTGCCAGCTGCATCAGCCAGGACGGCCACGCGTCGCTGCCGCTTCTGGCCGAGAGCAAGAAGGATTTCCTGCGCGCCAAACTCATCAACTGCGCGGTCGCTCTGGTCGTCGGATTCGGCTCAATGCTTCTGATATGAAAATAAAAACTCTGATAGTCACCGCCGCTGCGGTGCTTGCCGCTGTCTCCTGCGGCCCCGTGAAAACAGCTTCCGATTCAGTCAACGTGTCTCTGCCCGATCAGGCTGCTGCTGATTCAATTGCCGCCGCCGTTGCCGGCGCTTCCTCCGCTGTCGTGCCGCTCAACACTGCCGCCGGTCCGAGAATTTTCTGCTTCGCCCCTGCCGCCGATACCAATCTGGTGAGAGTCAGGACGCTGGCTCCGGAAAAGGGAAGTTGGAAAGAAGAGAATTCAGCCGATTACGACTGTCTGGACGACAACGGAATGAAGTTCGTCTCGCTGACAGGCGCCCCTCAGGTGCTCACGTTCACCAGCGGGCAGTTCGTCGGTCTCGATCTCCTGCGTGAGAGCGGAAGCAGGGCGCAGCGCGCGACCTTGCTCTACGGGCCCGCGACTGGCTCGATGCAGGCACTCACTTTCACCGGCAAATACCTCTCAGACGGCCGTCTGGAGGGGGAGAGCAACAAGAATTTCCTCATCAACACGGAAAATCCTGAAGTGCAGTGGGCGGTTTCCCGACAGGATGCGGACAGCACTCTCGTGGTGCTCAGCGAGGCCGATCTTCTCACCGACCAGGCGATCGAGTGGTGGCTGGAGCACAATCCCAAGGTGTTCACCGGCGCTTCGAAGGTGCTCTACGGAGCGCTGCCGGCGGATTGCTCGCTGGTGGCGGATTTCAAGGCTTCAAGGAGCCGGGAGGTGTCGGACAAATATCGCGCGTTGCTCTACGACAAGCGCGGATACACGGTGATCGTGGCGCAGAGGCGCTCCACGGGCGAATATTTCCTCGCCTGGGCCGAGCTGGTGTGCGTCAACAAAGTCCGCGACCGTCTGCTCAACACGATTTATTTCGAAAACGAAACAGGTCTCGCGCTGTTCTACTACAAGGGCAACAAGACCTTCAAGTATCACCTCAACCTGTCTTCGACCAAACTCACCAGGTAGCGATCGTTTCGGCAATGCGCTCCGACAGGGCGTCCTTGGTGCGGGGATGGATGTCGTCGTCCTCGCAGACGTCCGCGCTTCTTACCACTTTGACTCCCGTTACCAGCGAAGGGATGCGCATCTGTGCCTCCTGGATGCCCTTCCATCCCGCATTGCCGGCCCTGCTCCGCAGGTTTGCAATCTGCACCACGGTGAATCGGAGCGATTCGTCCTTGAACGCCTCGCGCCAGGAGAGGACGAGTTCCCTTGCGAGCAGGGGATATATTGCAGGCTCTCCGCTGCCTGTATTCGATTCGCCCTGATACCAGACGACGTGCGAGACTGCGAACGGGACGATGGCGCCGAGCGCATAGTCGAACAGTTGCCCGTCAGCGTTCCATTGCCTGTATACCTGATGGTCGCGGTAAATCTGCTCTTCGGGCAGTCTGTAGATGTCTTTCTGCAGCCGTTCGGCAGGTATCCAGGACTCGATGACGGAGGCGCCCTGGTAGCAATTGATTATCCCGACGGCCTCGCGGGGATTGCGCCTGCGCAGATTTTGCGCCGTGAGATATCCTATCGCGGACCAGTTGCCGGCATCCTCCTTCTCGCAGCGGATCCAGCCGTCGTCGGGGGTGTAGGGCTCGCCTTTTTCGATTCTCGGAAGAGAAAACGAGCGCAGCAGGGGGTCGGAGACCCACGTGGCGGGGTCGGACGAGGATTCCTTCAGTTTGAACTGTATGTTCGACTGCCCCGCCATCACCAGCACGGTGCCCACATAGACGTCCCGGATGACTGTGCGCTCATTGCCGTGCCTTATGACCATCCTGTACGGTCCGCCCGCCTTCATTGCAGGCAGCACAGCCTCCCATTCGCCCCCGGCGGCATCGCAGACAGCTTTTCTGCCAGCCATCCTCACCACGATGCGTCCTTCGCCCCGGCCGGACACCCGCACAGGCTTCTCCTTCGCCACGACCATCCCGTCGGCGAAAGCTTTGGAGACGCTGAAATTTTCAGCAATGCCTTCCGGCGAAAGCATCACCGAAAGGCATATGAGAATGAGTGTCCTTTTCACGGCAACAGCCCTAGAACCTCTTGATTATGTTGATATTGAAGACTCCCGAGAGAATCTGGTAGAGAGGGTTGAACTGGGCGCTGAAAGAGCCTGTGTCCTTGTATCCTGACGAATTGTTGTTGCGTGCGCCGTCCCAGCGGATGAGGTCCGGGGTGAAGCAGACCATGAATTTGTCGGTGACATTGTAGCTGATCATAGGGCTGAGCGCCACGCCGTAGATGGAGTTGGGGGAATCAAAACTGCCGTCACTGAGGCGTGAGTACTTCTGTCCGGCATAGACTTCGAGTTCCGCCCAAACGTTGAGTTTGTCAGTGAGGATACTGCACACTCTGTAACGGGCATAAGGAAGGATCTTCCAGGAAATGTAGTTGCTGCCGAGTCCGTTGCCGAGAGTCAGGTTGGAGACTATGGAGCGGATGCTGGTGCTGCTGAACAGGCTCTCGCTGGTGCCTTCCTTGACTTTGTTGTCGGTGAATTCTCCCTTGACGCCCACCATCCAGTTCTGCCCGAGATACCAGCCTATGCTGGGCTTGAGGGTGAAGGAGAAGGTGGAAGGGTCTGTGGAAACTCCGCTCTCGGAAGTGTTGCTGCCGCTGTCATAGAAAACGCCTCCCTTGAGGCCCCAGAACATCTTGGAGCTTATCTGCTCCTGTGCCCCTGCGCAGACGCAAAGGAAAGCCAATGCTGAGATAAGAAGAATTTTTTTCATAAGGCTTGTTGTTTGTTGACGCAAAAATAAGTATTTATTTGCGTATATTTACCTAATGAAAATTCACTTTTGAAATGAAAAAACTGTTTCTCATTCTTTTTGTTGTCCTGGCGGCAGCTTGCAACCCCACGAAAACGGGCAGACAGTATCTCAGAGAAGCGGCTTCCCGTCCGGAAGTTCGCCAGGTGCTGCTGGTGCAGCACGTCGACAGTTGCTTTGCCGACGCATTTTTCTATGTCCGCGAAGGTCGCGCCTGGAAGCAGGCCGGCAGCGGCAGTGCAATCATCGGGCGCAACGGCACCGGCAAGGAGCGTGAAGGGGACAAGAAGACCCCTCTCGGAGAACTCGGCGTCACCACCGCCTTCGGCATTCTGCCGAATCCCGGCACTTCCCTGCCGTATATCGACCTCGTGCCGGGTATTTTTGCCTGCGACTGCCCCGGCGAATTCTACAACACCATAATAGACACCGCCGCCGTGCATCACAACTGCAAGGGCGAAAACATGGCCGCGATATCGCCTTCCTACAATTACGGAATGGCCACTGACTACAACAGCGAAAACATCTACCCGCTGGGCTCCAACATCTTCATCCACTGCAAGGGCAAGAGCGGAAAAGGCTACACCGCGGGCTGCGTGTCCCTGGACGAGGACTTTATGAAAGAAATCCTGAAACTGTCCGACGACGGCTTCAGGATGTTCGTGTACGAAAAAGGCCGATGACTCAGAGGAACTTCGCAAGCGTTGTCATCAGTTCTTGGACGTCGATAGGCTTTGCAATGTGGTCGTTCATACCGGCGTCAAGACTTTTTTTCTTGTCCTCCTCGAATGCGTTTGCCGACAGGGCGATGATCGGGGCCTTGAGGCTCGGCACCTGCTTGCGGATTTCGCGCGTGGCCTCATAGCCGTACATTACAGGCATCTGTATGTCCATCAAGACAAAGTCGTAATACAGCGGATCGTGAGCCATCACGGAGGCTATGGCTTCCTTTCCGTTTTCCGCCGTCTCGAGCTCCAGTCCGCAAGTCTCGAGGATGGCGACGGCAATCTCGCGGTTGAGTTCGTTGTCCTCAACCAGAAGGGCTTTCTTGCCGTTCAGATCCAATTCCGGTACGTCGTTGTTCTGCTCTTCGAAAACGGTTTTCCCTTCCTGCTGTTCGCACAGGCGCAGCGGAACAGTGACGGTGAAGGTGGAACCTTCTCCCTGCTTGCTGCGGCAGGAGATTTCGCCTCCCATCAGGACTGTGAGCTTGCTGGCGAGGGACAGTCCGAGTCCGGTGCCCTGGATGCCGCTGACTGTAGAAGTCTCCTCGCGGGCGAATTCCTCCCACATATGCTTCTGGAACTCCTCGCTCATACCGATGCCGTTGTCCTCTACCTCGAAGCGATAAACGCCGAAGCCATTTTTGCCTTCGCTTGTCTGGAACAGGCGCGCATTCACCTTCCCGCCGTTGGGAGTGTACTTTACCGCATTGGATAGAAGATTCATAAGAATCCTCTCCAGACGCGGCCGGTCCATATAGACATATTTGTCCACGACGCCGTTGATTTCAAACGTCACGTCGATGTCCTTTTGCACCTTGGCGCCGTAAATCACTGACTCGAGACTGGTGAAAAAATCGTCTATGTAAGCTTTCTCTTCGTTGAGACGCACCTTTCCGCTCTCGATACGGCTCATGTCCAGAATGTCGTTGATGAGCGAGAGGAGCATCTGGCCGGACATTTTCACCTTGCCGAGATAGTTCTTGACCTTTTCCTCGTCTCCGGCGTTGCTCAATGCCATATCCGTGAAACCTATGATGGCGTTCATAGGGGTACGGATGTCGTGGGACATATTGAAGAGGAAGTCGGTCTTGGCCTGACTCGCGGTCTTGGCTTTGTCCAGCGCTTCCATTTCCCTCTTGGTTTCGGCGTCCACGTTGTGGAAGCCCGCTATCACGTGGTTTTTCGAACTTTCATCCTTCACGAACTTGGCCTGATAGTACGTCACCTCGTTGTCTACAAGGGTCCTGAAGTTTACGAAATACACGTTGTCCCTGTTTACCGCTTCGCGGACAACCTCTGTTCTTGTGGCCTCCAGAAATGCCTTGCGGTCGTCAGGATGCATAATGGTTTCCGTGAGCCTGTGCAAGCGATCTCCGAAGTTGTGTATTGAAGACCATCCGGGGATGTGCTTCTCGAACATCGGGTCGAAGCGGTAATGGTGCTCGGCGAAGCCTTCGTCATATGAAGCATAGACAACACAGCCGAAGTCGTCGGACAGACCGGAAATCACGGCAAGATCTCGTTCCGCGGCCTGTTGACGCTCCATTTCCGCGCGTATTTCATCGTCTTTGTCCGCGAAGCCCAGAGCTACCGACTGCGGATTCTCTTCTTCACCGACCTTCACGAATTTCATTTCGGAGTAGTGTCCTTCCGAGTTGCGGTAGGTGGTGATGAACGTTTTCTTTGAGCTCAGTTCGATGAGGATGTTGTATATGGAACCGGCCTTGAGCATCTTGGCACGGTCTTCCGGGTATACAAGAGTGTCCACATACATCTTGAAGGCCTCGCTGTAATGGATACCGCTTCGGAAAATCTTACCGAACTCTGTCTCCGTCAACTCGTTCATCGTGTAAGGGTCGAGCTCGTCGGTAGTGAGGTCGATGTAGTAGACGGAAGAGTACTCTGAGGCGAGAATTTCAATGATTTCGATATTACGTTTGAGTTTGGTCTCCTCCTCCTGGCGGGCGCGGAGCTCGGCGTCCTTGTCCGCGAAGCCGAGGGCCACGGCGGTGGGGATTCCTTCTTCGTTGCCCACTTTCACGAACTTCATCTCCGAGTAGTGGCCTTCCGAGTTGCGGTAGGTGGTGAGGAAGGTCTTCTTTGAGCGCAGTTCCTTCATTATGTTGCCGATGGAGCCGGCCCGGAGCATCATGGGCTTGTCCTCCGCAAGCACGAGTTTGTCCACGTACAGGCGGAAGGCCTCGGAATATGTGATGCCGCTGCGGAACACCGAACCGAAGGACGTTTCCGTCTCTTCGTTCATCGTGTAGGGGTTCAGCCCGTCAGTCGTCAGGTCTATATAATACACGGAGGTGTATTCGGAGGCGAGGATCTCGATGATGTCGAAGTTGCGCTGCCGCTCCTTTTCAATTTCCTGCTCACGGCGGATCTGCGCATCTTTTTCGGCAAAGCCCAGGGCGACTGCTTTGGGCTCGTCGTATTCACCGCCCACCTTGACGAACTTCATTTCCGAGTACTTCTCGTCGGAGGAGCGGTACTGGGTGATGAAAGTCTTTTTGTTCCTGAGTTCCTTCTTTATGTTATTGATGGAACCGGCATTCAGCATCATCGGCTTGTCTTCGGGGAATATGAGCCTGTTCACATACAGTCTGAAGGCCTCGGAATAGGTAATGCCGGAGTTGAAGATCTGGCCGAACTCGGACTCTATCTCGGCGTTCATCGTAT
>R18__coassemble_1726_pt1 | contig 20210 bp, 17 predicted proteins | sample R18__metabat2_low_PE_003 | metagenome-assembled genome bin R18 | reverse complement strand
ATGAGAAGGAACTCCGCTGGCTGGAGCTCTCCGAAATCTGACGCGGACACTTTTCAGGCGGGCTTTTCCCCCAGGAAAACCGTGGCCACCCGCGGCCTCGTAAGCGGGAGGGGCCCGGCCGTCAGGCTGGGAGGGATGGAGCGAAGCGGAAGTTTTTCAAGCGGGCTGGCCCTGCAGAAAATTGAAAAGGCGAAAATATTTGAGGTCAGCAAGGAAGTTTACGGCAAGATTGCTTACCGGGAGAGCACGGAAGGCATCATCGCTGAAGTGAAAGTGAAAGAAAGGCGCCTCGAGGACCTCAAGTTGAAGGAGAATCCTCTCGTGATCGTGCTGGAAAGCGTCGAGAAGCCCGGAAACCTGGGTGCGGTGCTGCGCAGCGCGGATGCGGCGGGAGCGGATGCTGTTATCGTCTGCGACCCCCTCACCGACCTCTTCAACCCCAACCTGATCCGCGCGAGCATCGGCGCAATTTTCACTGTGCCGACCGTAGCCTGCACCTCGCAGGAAGCAATCGCCTGGCTCAAGGGCCGCGGAATCAGCATCCTGACCGCGCAGCTGCAGGATTCCTCATACTATTACGACACCGACATGCGCCGCGGGGTCGCCATCGTGATGGGCACGGAATCGACCGGCCTCACGGACGTCTGGCGCAAGGCCGCCGACGCGCACATAAAAATTCCGATGAACGGGGCGCTCGATTCTCTCAACGTCTCCGTCTCGGCGGCAATCCTGCTTTTTGAAGCCGTTCGCCAGAGAAATGCTTAAGTTCGGACTCATAGGGCATCCTATCTCCCACTCGCAGAGCCCGGCTCTTTTCGCCGAAGCCTTCGGCGGGAAATACCCTTACGAACTGATCCGGACCCCGGATTTCGAAGAAGCCTGGAGTCGCTTCCTGTCCGATTACAAGGCAATCAACGTCACCGCTCCCTTCAAGGAGCAGGCGCTTTGCCGCGCCGACATCATCACCGAAGAATGTCGCCTCGTCGGAGCCACAAATCTCTGCGTCAAGACCTCCGGCGGCATCAAGGCCTACAATTCCGATTACCGCGGAGTCAGGAAGATTCTTGCCGGAAAAGGTTTCGGCCGCGGCGACGTGGCGCTGGTGGCCGGATTCGGCGGAGCCGGAAAGGCCGCCGCGCAAGCCTGCCGCGGCCTCGGACTGGACACCATAATCTGCAACCGCACCACCTCCAAGGACAAAAAACTGCGGCCGCTGGACGAACTGTCCGTGCTGGCCGCAGTGGCTGACGTCATTGTTTACACCCTTCCCGTGGCTGTTCCGGGTATTGATGCTTTCGGGGGAAAAACGGTGCTGGAGGCCAACTACCGGGATCCCGTGCTGGGATCGCTCCCCTGTGATTACATCAGCGGCACCGTCTGGCTCCGTGCGCAAGCCGACGAAGGGTACGCGCTGATGTTTGAAGAATAAGACCTACTTTTCAGGCTGAGCCTGAGGCTTCGGCTGGGGGCCTCCCTGTCCGGGCTGCCTGTCAGAAGGCTTGCCGCCCTGCCTGTCCGGTCCCTGAGGGCCTTTGCGGCCGGGGCCCATTCCCTGGAGCTGACGGATCTGGTCGCGGCGGAATTTTTCCTCGGCAAGATAATACTTGGCAAGTTTCTCGGCGGAGAGCGTCTTGCGGAATTTCGCGACATACTTGCCCTGGATTGCGTCACGCTCGGAAACGGCCTTTACATAAGCGTTCACGAGCGAATCGTAATCAGCCTTTGCATCCTTGCCTTCGACGGCCTTTTCCATTGCCTTCTGTGCCTTGACAACCTCCTTCATGGCGGCTTTCATCTCTTCTTCAGCCTGGTTGTACACAGGCCAGAACGCCTGCGCCTCTTCGGGAGTGAGACCGACCTCGGTGGTGATGAAGCCTATCTTCACACTCTGCATCGTTTCCCAGGATGATCCGCCCTTGTGGCCTTCCTTCTGTGCAAACGCCGAGGCCGAGACGCATACCGCCATCAGCGCGATGATGAATTTTTTCATAATCAGTTTCATAATCAATAATTTTCTTCGATTGAACAATACTCTATCTGTGCCAAAGTGGTGCCTGAGTCGATGAGGTACTCGATGATGTCTTCGTCGGAGCATTGGACGTCCGCCTGCTGCCTGCCTAGGAATACGTTGCCGAGTACCAGTGCGGCTGCGAATATCGCCGCAAGGGCGAAATACGGTCTGGCCGCCACCCTGAAAGGTGTGCGCGCTGCGGCCTCTGCGGCCGGTATTCCGGAAAGTCTTGCGGAAAGTTCGTTGAAATAGCCCTCGGGCACTGAATATGGCATTTTATTTTTCATAACCGATTGTTTGATGCTTTATTGCCGGACAGGTTTAAAATTCCCCGCCGACTTCCTTGCTTATCTTCTCCACGGCGAAATGATACGAGGCCTTGAGAGCGCCCACCGACGTGCCGGTGATCTCGGACATGTCTTCGTAGGAGAGTTCCTCGAAATAGCGCATACAGAACACCTGGCGCTGCTTTGCCGGGAGTTTCTGGACGGCAGTGGCCAGCGAGCGCTGCGCCTTGTCGCCGTTGAAATACGGGTCCGAACCGACGATTTCCTCCGCCTCTGCGGTGATTGAAAGGAAATTGAGCGCCGAGCGTACCCTTCGCTTGCGCAGGAAACTCAGGCACTCGTTGGTCGCTATCCTCCACAGCCAGGTAAAAATCTGGGAATCCCCGCGGAAAGTCGGCAGGGATTCCCATACTTTAATATATATTTCCTGCATCAGGTCATCGGCGTCATCGTGGTTGCCCACTATCGAGCGCACGTGCCAATAGAGTTTCTCGCTGTAATCCGAGACCAGTGAATTGAAGACCTGTTGCTGATTTTCCATCTACTTGCGTGCCATCGCCTTTTCGGCAGCGGCAGCAATATGGGCGGCGTCAAGTCCATAGACCTTGAGGAGTTCTGCCGGGGCGCCTGATTCTCCGAACCGGTCGCCTCCGTTGATGAATTCCACGGGAGTCGGGGCCTTGGCTGCGAGGACACCGGAGATGAGTTCTCCCAGACCGCCTGCCATATTGTGCTCTTCCGCGATGACAACCGCCCTGGTTTTCAAAGCTGATGCCACAATCGCGTCGCTGTCAAGAGGTTTGACTGTGGCGACATCCAGCACTTCGGCGCTTATGCCCTTTGCTTCAAGGATTTCCGCCGCTCCGAGAGCCTCCCAGACCATCAGGCCGGTGGCGATTATCGTCACGTCGGAGCCTTCGTTGAGGGTGTAGACCTTGCCTATCTCGAACGGCTCGTCGGGGTCGGTGAAGTTGGGAGTGGACGGACGGCTGAAACGGAGGTACACGGGGCCTTCGTATTTCGCCGCGGCGAGAGTCGCCTGGCGCGTCTGGTTGTAGTCGCAGGGCACCAGGACCGCCATCCCGGGGATTGCGCGCATCAAGGCGATGTCCTCCATCGTCTGGTGAGTGGCGCCGTCTTCGCCCAGGGTGATGCCGGCGTGGGAGGATGCCAGTTTGACGTTAGCCTCGCCGTAGCCCAGTTCCTGGCGGATCTGGTCGTAGACGCGGCCTGAAATGAATTCAGCGAAGGAGCCGGCGAACGGAATCTTGCCGCCGAGCGCCAGTCCCGCTGCGGCGCCGACCATATTGGCCTCAGCTATGCCGCACTGGAAGAACCTTTCGGGGAATTCCTTTGCGAAAGCGCCGATCTTGACGGAGTCCTTGAGGTCGGCGGCGAGAGCCACCACCCTGTCATCAGCGCGTCCTGCCTCGAGCAGACCCTGCCCGAAACCGCTGCGCGAATCCTTTTTTCCTGTATCGATATATTTTTTCATACTAGAAATCCTTTAATGTCTCGGGAAGTTGTCTGAGCGCCTCGGCGCACTGCTCCTCGGACGGAGCCTTGCCGTGCCACTGGTGCAGACCTGCCATAAAGTCCACTCCGTGACCCATTTCCGTGCGGAAAAGAATCATCTTCGGCTTGCCGTTCCGCTTGCCGGCGAGTTCGAACGCGGCGAGGATGGAGTCGAAGTCGTGGCCGTCGGCGATGATGACATCCCAGCCGAAGGCCGACCATTTGTCCTCCAGATCCTGAATGCCGGCGACTTCCTCGATCGGACCGTCTATCTGCTTTCCGTTCCAGTCGGTCATCGCAACGAGGTTGTCCAGCTTGTGGAAAGAACCGAACATCGCCGCCTCCCAGATCTGGCCTTCCTCGCATTCACCGTCTCCGCAGAGCACGTACACGGTCTCATCCGCCTTGTCCATCTTCTTGCCGAGAGCCATTCCGGCGGCGACGGATAGTCCCTGGCCGAGCGAACCGGAAGGTTTGATGACGCCGGGGAGTCCCTTCTTGACGGAAGGGTGTCCTTGCAGCCTGCTGCCGTATTCACGCAAGGTGCCGAGTTCCTCCACCGGGAAATAGCCGGCGCGGGCGAGCACGGAATAATAAACCGGCGCAAGATGGCCGGCGGAGAGGAAGAACGCGTCCTGACCCGTACAACTGCGTGTCCAGGTGGCGGGATCGTGTTTCATTACTTTGAAAAAGAGAGCCGTGAGTATGTCTGTACTGCTCAGGGAACCTCCCGGATGGCCTGATTTGGCCTTGGTAACCATTCTCAGAATGTCACGACGCACCTGTGTGGCGATTCTGATCAATTCTTCATTCTGTTCCATAGCACAAATATAAGCATTATGCTCAAATTTGCCTACCAAGACTCCATTTTTTACTCACCGGCGAGAGTCATCTCATCTCTGATAAAAAATCTTACCTTCAGATCTGATATTGTCAAGCAAAGCTTCATTTGTGATATGTTTGAGAACTGACAGGTCAAAATGATATGGCAACATCAAGTCGTCCAGACGTTCATCCACAAGACACAAATCCTTGAAAGTCAAATCCTCGCCGTCAAGAGTCAAATCTATGTCCGACCCGACACGGTAATTCCGGCGGGCACGGGAGCCGTATAAAATCGCTCTGTCTATTGCAGAAAATGAAGACAAGACCTTCAATATCCTGCTGACCGTTATGTCACTCAGCCCATATTTCATTCGACAATAAATAACTCCGGCAGTGATTCGGAAGAAAAGGTCCTCATTTTATTGTAGAACCTTACCAACGATTTATAGTAGTCCTTCACAATCCTGTGAAACACCTCTTCTGCAACCTCTCCGTCATAATTATGGGATGTCATATTCCTGCTTGCTATCATCTCCATCCAGACTTCCCCTTCAACAATCAAACCATGCTCAAATGCCCATCTGGTTGAATCTTTAGACCCGAAAAGTTCTTTTTCCGGACTTTGATGCTTACAGAAACTCATCATCAGTTTCCAAGCCAATTCATGTGTAAACTCAAAACGTTGAATCAGTCCGTCCTTCTCAATATCCGTCAACTCACGCTGATGGGATAAGGAAACAATCTCGCTCAGCCTTTTCAATGCCTTATAATAACTGTCAAGTTTCTGCTCCCAACGTAGTGTTTCCATAAATATTACCCTTTATCTTTCGCGAATATACAGATTTTTTCACATCCGCAAAAATCGTTTTCTTCTGTTGCAAAGAAATAGGAATTTTTGTAATCATTAATAAAATATTTGCATTTACCCCCCCCCGTTTTGTAAATTTGTAAATAACTAACGCTAATAGCCATGAAGAAGCTGCACATTGCGCTGATTTCAGCGCTTTTATTTGCTGTCCCTGCCTTCGCGCAGGAAGAAACAAACTGTACGATCAAATTTCAGGGTCAGACCCGTGATTACATCCTCTATCTGCCGGAGCAGGCGGAAGGTGCGCCGCTTGTGATTGCCGCCCACGGCTATGGCGGAAATCCCGAAAGAATGTTCGGGATATTCAAGAAGGCTGCGGCGGAGCAGGGTTTCGTGCTATGCTGTCCGCGCGGTCTCAAGGACAAAGACGGATACTGCTCCTGGAACGTCGGCTACAGCATTCAGCTGGACTCTGATCCCAGGGACGACGTAGGCTTTCTGTGCTATCTTGCAGTCACTCTCCAACAAGAATACTCTTTAGGCAAGGCCTTCTTTACCGGTCATTCCAACGGCGGGGATATGAGCATAATCATGGCTTACACGCACCCTGAAGTCTTCACGGCTGTTGCTCCTCTTGCCGGAGTGACGATGGAATGGGTGATCAGAAGGCTCAAACCCAAGTCTACGATTCCGATCATGTTTGTACACGGCTCCGGAGACAACATTTCGTTCTGGAACGGAGATCCTCTGGACAAGGCAAAATGGGGCGCGTATCAGTCTGTCCTTATCACTGTCAGCAACTGGGTCACCTACAACGGTTGCACATACGAGACGGTCGAAGAACTCCCGCTCCTCTCTCCCTCATCCAACAAGGTCCTGCTCCATACGTACCACGGAGGTACGCCTACGCTGTTCTACGAAGTGGTGGGCGGCTCCCACGCCATACCACTGGCAGATATGGACATAGCGTCCGAGACATTGAAGTTTTTCAAACAATTCACTCTATAAACAATCAAAGAAATGAAAAAACTAGTATCATCACTGGTGATATGCCTTATGGCCTGTGTGACGATGTTCTCGCAGCCTAAGACTATTACCGGTACCGTTACCGCCACTGACGATCCGCTGGGTGTTCCCGGCGCCTTCGTCCTGGTAAAAGGTACCACCAACGGTACTACCACCGATGCAAACGGCCACTACAGCATCAAGGCCGAGAGCGGGGCAGTACTTGTATTCTCAGTCCTGAGCTATCAGCAGCAGGAAGTTGTCGTAGGCGAATCGTCTGTCATCGACGTCGTTCTGGAGCCTGACACCGCCACTCTCGACGAGGTGGTCGTCACCGCTCTCGGTATGAAGCGCGAGAAAAAGACCCTCACCTATTCAGTTCAGGACGTAAAGGGAGCGTCGCTTCTGGAAAACCAGACAGCCAACGTCGCTTCATCGCTCTCCGGCAAGGTCGCCGGTATGCAGGTCACCGCAACAGCTGTTCCGGGCGGTTCCAACCGCATCGTTATCCGCGGTGAGTCTTCATTCTCAAACAATCAGCCTCTGGTCGTGATCGATGGTGTGCCGTATGACAACACCCAAGGCGTGAACGACACCGAATCAGTCGCCTGGGGTGATTATGACCTCGGTGACGGTCTTTCAATGATCAGCAACGATGACATAGAGTCCATCTCCATCCTCAAGGGTCCTTCAGCATCAGCGCTTTACGGCTCACGCGGCGGCTCTGGTGTCATCCTCATCACCACCAAGAGCGGAAAGAAGAGTGACAAGCCCCAGGTTTCGTTCAACTCCAATTTCACGTTCGAGAAAGTGGCCCTCCAGCCTGACTTCCAGAACGAATACGGACAGGGCAACCAGGGAGTCTTCGATCCCACGTCCCGTACTTCCTGGGGTCCCGCGATGGGCACAATCATCACCCACTGGAAGACCGGAGAGAAGGTGGCGATGTCTGCTGAAGGCAGCGATTACGACACCTTCATGCGCACAGGTACCGCCTGGACAAACTCCGTGAACGTTTCCGGCGGCTCCGACAAGACCCAGTACCGTTTCGGCGTGTCCCATATGGACCAGAACGGTGTGATCCCCAACAACAATATCAAGAAGACTACGGCAACGGTGCGCGTCAGCACTGAGATTCTGCCCAAGCTCACAGCTGAGGCCAAGATCCAGTTCGTCAACCAGATCGGCAAGAACCGTCCCCAGTTCTCCGTTTCCACATACAACCCCATCTTCGGTCTTACCTACACTCCCCGAAGCATCAACCTCAAGGATATGGAGGAAATCTTCGACGAGAACGGCAAGCTCCTCGACTGGTACTACTACGTAACCGGAAATCACCTCACCACATATCAGAACCCTTACGCCCTGTGCTACTGTACCGGCAACAACGATGAGACGAACCGTGTCACAGCTCACGGAAATCTCAAATACAAGCCTACGGATTGGCTTGAAATCAAGGGCCAGTACGGAGTTGACACTTATTCCAAGACTCTTGACAACTGGGTCAAGTCCGGCATCGACGGCTGGTGGACAGACGGCTATTATATGGTTGGCACACAGTCGTTCAAGGAAATCAACGCCGACATCCTGGTGACTGCACACAAGAACAATATTTTCGGCACCAAGTTCAACGTTTCAGCAAACGCCGGCGGCAACATAATGCACCGCAACTTCAAGAAGACGTCCGAGGAAGCCTGGGGCCTCAACATCCCCGATCTCTACACCATTGACAACGGTCAGTCCATCTTTGCAAGTAACTATCAGTACGAGAAGGAGATACAGTCCGTTTACGGAATGGCTCACCTGGAGTTCGACGAGTATGAGTTCCTTGACGTGACCGCACGAAACGACTGGTCTTCAACCCTTCCGGCATCCAACTGGTCTTACTTCTATCCTTCAGTGTCAGCAGGATGGATCGTCACCGACATGTTCAACAAAATCGGTGTCGACGCTCCCCGCTGGCTGTCATATCTGAAACTCAGAGCCGCTTACGCACAGGTCGGTAAGGACACCGATCCCTACCAGCTCTACAGCACTATGGTTACCTATGCCAATCAGGTGGACGGACTTATGGGAGCTACACTTCCCAGCACGCGCGCCAACTCAGATCTCAAGCCTGAAAAACAGAAAGGATTTGAAATCGGCCTTGAGGCACGCTTCTTCAACGGCCGTTTCGGCTTCGACGCCACCTGGTATGACCAGACAACGGAAAACCAGATCATCAGTCTGCCTACATCCATCACGAGCGGTTATTCATACAAATATATCAATGCCGGCAAGATCAACAACAAGGGTATCGAACTCGTGGTCGACGCCATTCCCGTCGAGACAGAACTCGTAACCTGGAAAGTCACATTGAACTTCACGAAGAACTGGTCAAAGGTTCTCGAACTTGCTGACGGACTTGACACAGACGTGCTTGCAAATCCTAAGGGACAGAACATCCAGGTCGTGGCACAGGTCGGCAAGCCTTTCGGTGAAATCCTCGCCAACGATATTGCCACAAATGACAAGGGACAGTATCTCGTGGGCTCCAACGGCAAATATATCGAAGACCCCGTTCTGCGTTCCAAGGGCAACATGAACCCTGACTGGACGGGCAGCCTCATCTCGACCCTCAAGGTCGGCAACTTCGACTTCAGCTTCAACATCGACGCGCGTATTGGCGGAAAGATGTATCTGCAGTCAATGATGCGTCTGGAAAGCAACGGACAGATCAAGAGCACGCTCCCCGGACGTGCGGAATACTATGCGACAGGCAAGGGCATCATCGCGGAAGGCGTCACTGAAAGCGGTCAGCCCAACACCGTGGAACTAGATCCTCAGTCTTACTACACCCAATTCTACGGTATCATCGGGCGTTATATTTACAGCACCACCAATATCCGTATGCGCGAGATGAGCCTCGGCTACACCTTCCCTCAGAAGTGGTTCAGGAACACCCCCATTTCCGGCATCAAGCTCAGTGCAGTCGGAAACAACCTGTTCTTCTTCTACAACGCAATGCCCAGCTTCGATCCTGAGTGTACATACTCCACATCTGCAGCACAGGGCGTGGAGACCTGCGCGCTTCCTTCAACCCGTCGCTTCGGTTTCAACCTCAACATAACATTCTAATCATCAAAATTATGAAAAAAGTAATTTCAACTTTGTTCGCAGTATCTGCTGCACTTCTTTTGATGTCAGGTTGTACAAAGAACTTCGAAGAGATGAACGTCGACCCCAACAACCCTTCAGAATCCACAGTAGATCCCAAATTCGAGCTCCTCTACTCTCTCATATATTCTCTCCCCTATGGAGGCACTTTCCAGGGACAGGAGCAGGTGACTGTGACGACTTTCGCGGAGTTCGACGCCAACAGTACACAGACCAATTCAGACCTCAACATCAAGGAGGGCAACCTTGCAAGCACCTGGGACATAGCCTACAGCGCACTTGCAAATCTCAACAACATAATCCGCGTCTGCACCAAGGAAGGCAGCAACAACACCAATATGGCTTATATGGCCATGATATGGAAAGTCCAGACGATGCTGCGTATGACGGACTATCTCGGAGACATCCCTTACAGCGAAGCCGCCAACGAGGACGGCACCTTGCCCAAGTACGACACCCAGGAGGAAATCTACAACCTGATGTTCAAGGAACTTGACGAGGCTGTAGCGGGACTGGATGCATCCAAGCCCAACCCGGGCAGTTACGATCTTGTCTACAACGGTGACGTGACAATGTGGAAAAAGTTCGCCGGCTCTCTGCGTCTCAGAATGGCAGTCCGTATCCTTGCCGTTTCTCCTTCTGTAGCAAAGACACAGATCGCAAAAGCAATTTCCGACGGCGTCTTCACATCAAGCGACGAGGAAGCCGCTGTCAGAATGGGCAACGACGGAAACGAATGGTACACCTGGAATCCCTTCTATTATCAGAAGAACGAGTCACACTCACAGGTCCATATGTCTCTGGCAATGTACAATCTTGTCACCAACCTGGGCGGTGTGGCATGGCCTACTGCTGCAGATCAGGCAAAGAACTCCAATATCCCGGACGATATGGTCAACTCTCCGGCCGGTGCTCATCCCGACAAGGTCGATCCAAGAGCTGTCATTCAGTGGAGCACAGTCGGCGTAAAGGGTCTGCAGGACGAGAATTGGCGCGGCTGGTTCCGCGGCAGCGAGCCCGGACATTGCACCGACGCCACCCTCAGCGGCGAAATGGACAACGGCGACAACGCCACCAACTACTGTGCAGTGGGCGACTTCTACCGCAGTTCCGCCAGCAAGCCCTGGATGATTCTCAAATATGCCGAGGTCTGCTTCCTGAAAGCTATCGCTATCGAAAAGGGCGCCCTCTCAGGTGATGCAAAGGCTTGCTATGAGGAAGGTATCAAGGCAGATATGGCCTACTACGGAGTTCCTTCAGATGTCGTTGCACAGTATCTCTCGTCCACCGAGAAGAACATAAACGGCACTTCCGTGGCATATGATGACAATTCCGGCACCTGCAATACTGCACTGGACAAAATCATCAGCCAGAAGTATATCGCTCACTTCCCCGAAGGGTCTTATGAGGCCTGGTCTGACCATCGTCTCTACCACAAGCCCACATTCGTGCCTTTCGCAAATGTCAACGGCAGCTTCAAGAGAACTCAGGCGGACGTGACCAACAACACTCCCAACGCTTACCTCAAGCGCGGATATTATCCTTCCTCCGAACAGACCACGAATGCTGACAATCTTGCTGAAGCCATCAAGAGACTCGGCGGCACAGACGACACACAGAAAAATGTCTGGTGGGATGTCGACTAATTCAATGTGTTAATTTTTTCTTCAGGGGGCCGGTTCCTTATGGCATCTGCCCCCTGTTTTTTTTATTATGAGAAAAGTTCTTCTGATCATATCTGCACTTGCACTGCTCTGCAGCTGCTCCAAGCAATACAGGGAAAAACAGGTGAATGCCATAATGGACGGAATGAGCGTCAGAGATAAAGTCGCCCAGCTCTTCGTAATTGAAATCAGCCGCGATCCAAGCGATTCCACCAAAGCCTGGCAGGACTCTGTGGTAGCCACATACGGAATAGGAGGCGCAATCCTTATGCGCGGCCCGATAGAGCCATTCATAGAGCGGGTGAATGAACTCCAGGCTGAGTCATTGATACCGATACTGATCAGTACCGACGCAGAATGGGGCGCAGCGATGCGCTTTCAAGAATACAGGCCTTATCCCAGGCAGATGCAGCTTGGCAGAATCAAGCATGCCGAAAGACTCGTGTACAGAATGGGGCGCAACGTGGCGCACGAACTCCGCGATTTGGGAATGTACGTGAATTATGCTCCTGTGGCAGATGTGGGCCCTGACAGTCTGAATCTGATGTACGACCAACGCGAATTCAGCAATGATCCTCACGCGGCAGCAGACCTCTGCACCGCTTATATGAAGGGAATGCAGGACGGCGGCATTTATGCCTGCGGAAAGCATTATCCCGGACACGGTGACACGGAAGTAGATTCGCATCTGGACCTGCCTGTTCTAAGATTTGACCGCGCGAGAATGGACAGCGTCGAACTTGTTCCTTTCAGAAAAATGATAAACAACGGACTGGAAATGATGATGATAGCGCATCTGAGCATACCTTCTGTTGACTCGACAGGAATCCCGATGTCCATTTCCGAGAAATGTATCAAAAAATTGCTGCGTGGAGAGCAAGGTTTCAAGGGAGTCGTAATCACAGATGCCGTGGGAATGAAAGGCTTGTCTGATGGCAGCAGAAACGCCGTAGAAATCAACACTGCCGTCTATCGTGCAGGCAGTGACTTCATCCTGATGCCTGATATGGTGGTCGAATCGATAGAGGCGATAACGGATTCCGTGAATGTCGGAACCTTTCCTTTGAGCGAACTCGACGAGAAGGTGCACAGAGTCCTTATGCTCAAGGCCCGCGCAGGATTCTTCGACAAGGACTTTGACCCCTGTGTAAGAGATCTGGAGCGTAAAATCAAGGCCGCGGAGCGTCGTGACACGCGCCTTCAGCGGCGGATGCTGAAGGCTATCGAATCGTCTTCCAATCCATTGCTTGAGAGTGCTACAGAAGACGGCACCCTTGTCCTGGACAAGCCGGGGATTTAGATAGCCGAAAATTTTGTTTTTTTACCAAAGGCTCGTAACTTTGCCTCCCCTTCGGGGAATTCGGGGTGTGGCGCAGTTGGCAGCGCATCTGGTTTGGGACCAGAGGGTCCTGTGTTCGAGTCACAGTACCCCGACTAAAATATCGCATCGTCCCGGCCTCCGCCGGCCGCGCTGAGGCGCGCTATCCATATTGGGGGACGCGGGGCGTCCCCCGGCCCGGCGGGCCTCCCCCTCGGCTCCCGGCCTGACGACTACTCTTCGCTTTCTTTTCGCATCGTCCCGGCCTCCGCCGGCCGCGCTGAGGCGCGGCTGTTACGCTTTAGTGTACGAGGTCTAGAAATTATGCCGGGACCTCGGACGGTGTTGTTTTGTATTAGGCTAATTATCAGTCGTTTAGAAATTTATGCCGTACGAGGTGTCGACCATTTGAGTAAACCTCGTACACTTTTAGCATTTTACGCCTTTCATGTTGTCATAAACCACGCGGATCTGCCGTTTTGCCTCAGAGTTAGGGACAGAAACACGCGCAGGAGGCCGATTTGCTCCCTAACTCGCCAGGTATATGGTTGACTCGCCAGGTATATGGTTGGAAGCAACGTAACCGCGCTGAGGTCGGGATGAAAAACTACCGTTTTTCATCCCGGTGGGGTGTTTTTGAAGGGGACTGGGATGACAAGAGGCCTGATATCATCCCTAACGGGGCTCAATGAAGGGACTTTGGGACGAAAAATGCCCTTGAATCATCCCGGTGCCACATAAATGACAAGGACCGGGATGAATAATGGCGGATATTCATCCCGAACGAAGTCGACTGGAATCCGGGAAAATCAGTTGTGCCAGAGTCAATTTCTATTCGAGAGAAAATATGACTTGGCAGTCAACCAAAATCCGGAAAAGTAGTGAAGTTTAGAGGCCCTTGCTGATGAGGTATTCGCCGATCTGGACGGCGTTGAGGGCGGCGCCTTTCTTGATCTGGTCGCCGGAGAGCCAGAGGGTGATGCCGTTGGGGTTGGCGAGGTCCTTGCGGACACGGCCCACGAAGACATCATCCTTGCCGCCGGTGAAAAGAGGCATCGGATAGACCTTGTTTGCGGGATCATCCTGGAGGGTCAGACCCGGAGCCGCGGCTATCGCCTTCTGGACTTCCCCGACCTCAAGCGGCTTCTCAGTCTCGATCCACACCGCCTCGGAATGGGAGCGGAGCGAGGAGATGCGCACGCACATAGCGGAGCACTTCACGTCGGAGTGCATTATCTTGCGCGTCTCGTTGAACATCTTCATCTCCTCCTTCGTATAGCCGTTGTCCGTGAACACGTCGATCTGGGGAATCACGTTGTAGGCGAGCTGATAGGCGAATTTGTCGACTGTAACGGGTTCTCCGTTCACTATCTCCTTATACTGCTGCTGCAACTCGGCCATTGCCTGCGCACCGGCACCGGACGCGCTCTGATACGAAGCGACGTGGATGCTTGTGATATGCGAAAGTTTCTCAATCGGCTGCAGGACGACGACCATCATTATGGTGGTGCAGTTGGGGTTGGCTATGATTCCGCGCGGGCGCACCAGGGCGTCCTCGGCATTGCACTCGGGCACCACCAGAGGGACGTCGGCGTCCATCCGGAAGGCGGATGAATTGTCTATCATCACCGCGCCGTACTTTGTGATTGTCGGGGCGAATTCCCTTGACGTGCCTGCTCCGGCAGACGCGAAGGCGATGTCGATGTCCTTGAAGTCATCATTGTGCTGAAGGAGCTTGACTTCTATCTCCTCGCCTCTGAAGACATATTTGCGCCCCGCACTGCGCTCTGAACCGAAAAGGGAGAGTTTAGCGATCGGAAAATTCCTTTCTTCCAACACTTTGAGAAATTCCTGGCCCACAGCGCCGCTCGCGCCGACTATGGCAACGTTATACTGTTTCATAAGTCTGATTTATTTGCGCTCAAAATTAAAAAATCATCTTGCAATAGCAAAACAATTTTGGCGTTAATTTAAGGCTGCAGCGCATCCGGATGGGGCTGCAAGTCCGAGCGGAGACCGAGAACTCTCCGGCACCTGCTGAGAGAAAGGGATTAGAAGTCGAATCTGAGGCCCAGATCGAAGTTGATATTGAAGGGGTGCTCGGTGCGGAGGCTTCTGGGCTGGTCGGCGGAGAAGTAATAGCGCACGCCGGGGTCGAAATACAGACCGAACTTGTCGGTGAACAGGTACTCCACGCCAAGTCCCGCACCTGCGGAGAACTGAATGCCGGACACTTTGGAAGTCTGCGTCACGCCGGAACCGGTATGGATGTCGTACACGTTCTTGAAGCAGTATTCCGCTTCGGCGCCTCCGTAGCAGTAGAACTTGAATTTGTCCAGAGAGACAATGTCGTAGTAGGCATTGACGGGGATGCCGATGTAATGCATCTTGTTGTCGATGGTGACCTCGCCGGACGACACTCCGGACTCATTGTAATATATGCCGGTGAACGACCTCGACAGAAGCGAGTAGTTGATGCCCGTGCCTATGGAGAATCTGCCGCCCAGAGGGATGCGCACGCCTATACCGGCGGAGAACGGTACCCCGAACGTGGAACTGCCGCTCTCGACTATCTTGTTTTTAGTATCAAAAACGACGCTGGAAGCGCTCCTCTTGGGTCCGAATACTCCCGTGAAGTCCTTGTCGTTCGTGCCCATCGAGCCTCCGACGGTGAGGGAGACCTTCCTGCGGGAAGCGGCTGCAAGTTCGTCTTCCAGCATCATCCGCGCGAAGATGTCGGTTGTGGGCTGATCTTCTTCCGCTCGGTCAGAAGCGGGCTTGGAGACAATCGGCTCGCTGCTGACGGTGAAGTCCCCGGACTCAGCCTGAACGGGCTCCGCCGAAGCTGACTCCGCGACCAGGACCGCAGCCGAAGCTGACTCCGCAACCAGGACCGCTTCCGCAGCCGGAGCGGACTCCGCCGCGCCCGAAACCTTGCTGCGCACTTCAGGCTGCGCCTTTGCGACAAGCAGCGCCTGAGGAGCGGCCACAGCGGCCTCTTCGGCAAGAGGCGCGGGCTCCTCGACATATATCTTTTCCGAGACAACTTCTGCGACGGTCTGCGCCGCGGGGGTGGCTGGTGACCTGTCGAACGTGCCGGTGAAGAACAGGCCGGCGGCGAGAGAGGCGGCGAGGGCGAGGGCGGCGCCGGCCCATTTCCAGGCCGGCATAGCCCGCTTGGAGCCGCCGAGCGAGGAGCATACGGCCTCCCAAACGCCTGAAGGAACCTTTTCCTCCGCGTTTTCGAGCATCGACCTTATCTGAAGGTCAAAATCTTTCGAGTTGTCGATACGCATCCTCTTTCTACAAAAAATGACTACATTTTCTTTATCTTTTCCTGCAACATCACCCTGGCTCTCTGGAGCTGCGAGCGTGACGTGTTCTCGGAAATGCCGAGCGATTCGGCTATCTCCTTGTGGCTGTACCCTTCTATCACGTACATATTAAATACGGTCCTGAAGCCGGGCGGCAGTTCGGAGATGATCTTCATCAGCTCGTTGTAACTTACGTTCTGGATGGCGGAAGGGGTGTCGGCCACCACGTTCCACGCGGTGTCGACATCCTCCGAGTCCTTCAGAACGTCATTTTTCCTGAGACTCATCAGTGCAGTGTTGACAAAGATCTTGCGGGCCCAGCCTTCGAAGGATCCCGATCCCTCGAAGCTGTCCAGCTTGGTGAACAACGTCACGAAACCGTCCTGAAGGACATCTTGCGCCGCGTCCCTGTCCCCCATATATCGCAGACATACGGCGAACATCTTTGGAGACAAGGCGTCGAAAATGGCCTTCTGAGAACGTCTGTCGCCCTTTTTGGCCTGATCTATCAGGTAGCGGGCGCGTGCGTCGGCACTTTGCCGGTTCTCATCTTCCGTAGTGTTAAGATGCTTTTTGTTACCAAAAAGTTGCATAACACCTTGAAATTATTCGTTTTCTCCTTTTCAAAACCGGACGGGCTCAACAACAAATACCCGTCCAAGTTGCATTAAAGCCTACTAAATTAGCCAAAAATGTCGTAAATTGCGCATCCGATGCTGAAAAGAATCATCATATCCGCCGCAACACTGCTGCTTTGCGCCGTCCAGACGGTGGCGCAGGTCAGCCGCACAGACAGCGAAACAGGCGTGATTCAGGCCGTCACTCTCCTGCAGTTCGGCAGGTTGGACCAGTGTGAAGCCCTGCTGGACAGCATCTTGCGCACAGACCCGCAGTGCGATGCCGCGTATTTCTACAAAGGAAGGTGCCTGCTCTACCGCAACGACGTCGCCGGAGCGGTCGACTGCTACGACAAGGCCGTCGCACTGGACAGCACCAACTTCGAATATAAGGCGACACTTGCCGGTCTGTATACCAACATCGGGCAGGAATCCAAGGCTGCCGGGCTCTATGAGCAGCTCTACGCGCAGAAACCTTCGCTCTTCACCAACCCCACCGTATTCACCGTGCTTGGCGACGCGGCGCTGGAAGATTACCGCGACAGCGCGGCGCTCGAGCATTTCAACAAGGCGCTCGAAATCGACCCGTCCTACGTGCCGGCCCTGCTGGGCACCGCCGACGTGTACAGGATGCGGCGCGACCTGCCGGCATTCTTCGACGTGATGAAACTGTTCGTCGCGCAGGACGAGATAGTGCCGCAGGCGAAATGCCAGTATCTGCGCGAGGTCATCGTCCGCCTCGACGGCAGCATCTACCGCAATTATTCGCAGACGCTCGATTCCCTGGTGCTTGGCTGTATGGAAGTGCACCCGGGCGACAGCAGCGCGCTCAAGCTCGCCGGCGCGTGGTACCGCGGCACCGGCCGCACAGAACAGGGCAACGGCTACATCCGCCGCCTCGGGGAACTGTACCCCAAAGACGTCGACGCACGCTACCTCAATCTGCAGATAGATCTTGAAAACAACGACCTGCAGTCAGTAATCGACAACTGCAACCAGATGCTGGGCGAAGTTGTCCAGCCAGGAGACACCGCGACCAGGCTCGAACTGCTCGGCCTGCTGGGAGACTCGTATTATCAGAACGGTGACGCCAAAAGCGCCTTCAAGCAATACGACAAGGCTCTCCGGATCGACCCGGACAACATTCTGATACTCAACAACTACGCATATTTCCTCAGCCTTGAGGGCAAAAATCTCAAGAAGGCTCTCAAGATGAGCCGCAAGACCATCGACGCCCAGCCCGACGAACCCACCTACCTCGACACCTACGGCTGGATCCTGCACCTGATGGGCCGGGACGCCGAAGCCAAGCCGTACTTCAAGCACGCGATGATCTACGGAGGCAAGGACAGCAAGGTGATGCTCCAGCACTACTCCGAAGTGCTCAAGGCGCTTGGCGAGGACAGCCTCTCGGACCATTACAGACACCTTTCCGAAGACAAGAAATGAAACGCCTGCTGGTCATACTGATGATCTGCCTGCTCGGCGCAGGAAGCCTTCCGGCACAGAACGCCAGTGCCCAGAAGGACCGCAAGGCTAAGCTCGAGAGGGAGATAGAAATCCTGAACAAGCAGCTCAAGGACAACGCAAAGAAGAGTTCAAGCGCGCTTACGAAGCTGACCCTCGCCCGCAAGAAGGTCTCTGCCCGCAAGGAACTCGTCGCCGAGAGCGACAAGGTCATCGCAGGATTCGACGCAAGGATAAAGGAGAAACAGAAGGAAATCGACAAGGCCCAGGCGCTGCTCGACACGATGACCTATTACTACGGCCGCCTCGTGCACAACGCCTACAAGAACCGCGACCCGCGCATATGGTATATGTATCTGCTCTCCGGCGACAGCGTCAACCAGACGGTCAGGCGCTACACCTACCTGCGCAACCTCTCCTCCAAGATGAATCTGCGCGCAGAGAAAATAATGGAGGCCAAGGCGGCTCTGGAGAAGGAGAAGGGGGAACTGCTCGCCCTGAGGGCCGAAGCCGGCAAGGAGCGCGACAAACGGGCCGCAGAGCTCAAGAAACTCCAGGCGGACGAGAAAGAATCCGCGCAGATAGTCAGCCAGCTCAAGAAAGACAAGACCAAATACCAGAAGCAGCTGGCGTCCAAGCGCAAGCAGGTTGAAGCCCTCAACAAGGAGATCGAGCGCCTGATCGCGGGCTCTATGGGCGGAGGCAAGAGCACCTCGAATTCAAAGAAGGGCGCCAAAACCGGAGCAAAGACTTCCACCACGGTGGATACCAAGCTCTCGGGAGAATTCGCCGCCAACAAGGGCAAACTCCCCTGGCCCGTCGAAGGTTCGGTGGTCGAGAGTTTCGGGCAGCACTATCACCCGGTCTACAAATCGGTCAAGCTGCCTTTCAACAACGGAGTCAACATAGCGGTGGCGAAGGGCGCAAGCGTCTCGGCGGTCTTCGACGGCACCGTGAAGCAGATAATAGTGATGCCCGGCTACAACAAGTGCATCCTCGTGCAGCACGGCGAATATTTCACTTTCTACTGCAAGCTCAAGGACACCTCGGTCAAGGCCGGGGACAAGGTGAAGACAGGGCAGAAACTGGGCACCGTCGACACCATAAACGACGAGACCCAACTGCACTTCCAGCTGTGGAAGGGCAGGTCTCCTCAAAATCCGGAAAACTGGCTGAAATAGTCTAGCCGACGACCCAGACGAGCACGTGCCTGTCGAAGGTCATATACCTGAGTTCTATCTCCTCCTCGAAGCCGTCCTTCTCGATGAAGGTCGCCTCGAGCTCGCCTTCGCCCTTGGGGCGGAACTCGTCGATCTCTATCTGCTCGGCGAAATCCACGTTGTACTGGGACATCTTCTTGTAGACGGCTTCCTTGGCGCACCAGTAGATGGCCAGCTGCTCGTTGCGCCTGTCGTCGTCGAGGTCCTCGATCTCGTCTTCGGAAAGGGCTTTCTTCTCCACTGCGGAGAAGTCCCTGTCCAGAGACTCGCAGTCCACGCCCACCTCATCGTCGTCATTGAGCAGCACGGCGACGTACTTTTCGGTGTGGGTGATGCTGATGTTCACGGCGTTGTTTTCGATGTAAGGCTTGCCGTTGTCGTGGTGGCAGAGGTAGACCTTCTCGTCGAACATTGCGTCGAGCAGTGCCCTTACGGCAAGCTTCTGCCTGCGCAGAGATTCATTCTTGATGTAGGAGATTTCTTCCAGTTCGTCTGTGGGAACTGATGTGAGTGCGCGAAGCTCCGCTTCCGACTCCGTGACTTGCCAGATGCCTAGTCGCGAGTGACCGTCATCGTCAAGATCCTGTGTAAGATAAAGTGCCATAAATAATATAACGTCGCAAAGATAACTATTTTTTGAATAATTGCTATCTTTGTGACCGCATTTGAGAAGATACATATATTTATATAGCATTATGAAGTTCTTGACTAACGAAAAATTGACCATCGTGGGTGCCGGCGGCATGATCGGCTCCAACATGGCACAGACCGCCCTCATGCTCGGTCTGACTCCCAACATCTGCCTTTATGATATCTTCGAGCCGGGTGTACACGGTGTGGCGGAAGAGATTTATCACTGCGCATTCGAAGGCGCAAACGTCACCTGGACAGTCGATCCGGCCGTTGCTTTCAAGGATGCCAAGTACATCATCTCCTCAGGCGGCGCTCCCCGCAAGGAGGGTATGACCCGCGAGGATCTTCTCAAGGGCAACTGCAAGATCGC
>R18__coassemble_1683_pt1 | contig 21185 bp, 20 predicted proteins | sample R18__metabat2_low_PE_003 | metagenome-assembled genome bin R18 | reverse complement strand
TTCAAGCACATCGTGGAGGAATTCACCCGCGTGGCGATAACCCGCCCGGAAATCGGGTTCTCCCTCAGCCACAACGGCCGCGACGTCTTTGTGCTCAAAAAGGCGAAATCACTGAAATTCAGGATACTGGATCTGATGGGAAGCAACGTTACCGGAGATCTCGTCGACATCGAGGCAAAGACCAGCCAGATCAGCATAAGCGGCTTCGTGGGCAGGCCTGACACTGCCAAGAAGACCCTGGGCAACCAGTACCTCTTCGTCAACGGCAGGTATTTCCGGAGCGCCTACTTCCACAAGGCGATAATGAAAGCCTACGAGGAACTGATGCCGGAAGGCCTCACGCCTTCGTACTTCATATTCCTGGAGGTGGACCCGGGCTCGATGGACGTCAACATCCACCCGACCAAGACGGAGATCAAGTTCGAGGACGACAGCCTGATCTTCCAGACGCTCTACGCCTGCGTGCGCGAGACTTTGGGCAGGAATTCCTTCGGCGCTTCGATAGACTTCGACACAGAAGGGGCCTTGCCGATGCCTCAGTTCGGCAGCAGTTTCGACGCCTACAGGCCGGAGATAAACACTCCCGCGCCGGACTTCGACCCCGACTACAACCCGTTCACATTCAATCCGAGCCGGGCAGTGGAGAAGCGGGAGGACTACGGCCGCCTGTTCGAGCAGAAGACACTGCCAACGACTCAGATTCTCACCCTGCAGGACCGCTACATAGTCAGCGCGACAGGTTCGGGCCTGATGGTGGTCAACATAGCCCGCGCACGCGAGAGAATCATCTACGAGCGTATGCTGAAGGCGTTTTCCGCAAATTCGCACGTCACGCAGACGGCGCTCTTCCCCGTACAGGTGCAGGTTGGCGCCGCGCAGAGACTCCTCTTCGACGAGCACGCACAGATGCTGCGCCTGCTGGGATTCGACATCACCCCGGCCGGGACCGACAGCGTGGAAGTGGGCGGCGTGCCGGAAGGCTACAGCTGCGAGCCGGGCAAGGTGCAGAGAATGATTCTCGACCTCCAGCTCATCCTCAGCGAAGACTGCAGTTCCCTGCCGGAAATGATGCACAGCGCAATGGCGGAGAGGTTCGCGATGCTCGGGGCCGCGAACTCCCAGGCTCCCGCATCCCCCTTCGAGGCGCAGCAGCTCATCGACGATCTCTTCAACTGCGAAAATTCAGAATTCACATCCACCGGCAGGCGCATCGCAACGATCCTGCCCCTGGAAGAAATAGAAAAGAACTTCAAATAAATGTACAGAAACAGGATAGACATACCCACGGTCACGAAGAATATTCTGATAATCAATCTGATAATATTCGTCGCCACCCTTATCAACGAAAATTTCATTGTCCGCGTCTTCGCGCTCTTCTACCCCACGTCGCCTTATTTCCACTGGTGGCAGCCGATCACACATATGTTCGTGCACGGAGGTTTCCTGCACATATTCTTCAATATGTATGCGCTGTTCATCTTCGGCAGCGTGGTGGAGCAGATCATCGGGTCGAAGAAGTTCCTGACGTTCTACCTCATCTGCGGCCTCGGCGCTGCGGCGCTGCATCTCGGTGTGGAATACTTCCAGGCGCAGGCGTATATGGCGCAGATCGCAGAGAACTCGCAGTCCGCGATCGCTGCATACAGCAGGCTGAAGATGACCCCCACCGTGGGAGCGTCGGGCGCGATCTACGGCATACTCATCGGCTACGCGATGCTGTTCCCGCAGGCAAGGCTGACGCTGATATTCCCGCCCATCACGCTCACCGCAAAATGGTGGGTGATAATATTCGTCGGCATCGAACTCATCACCGGCATCACCGGCACCGCGGACGGAGTGGCCCATTTCGCCCACCTCGGCGGAATGCTCGTCGGCTGGCTGATGATCATATTATGGAAGAAAAGAGGAATTTTGTTTGACAAGGAAAAATGGATATAAAAACCGTAATAGAAGAGGCTCTGAAGGTGCTTAAGGCCGGAGGAGTGATACTGTACCCGACCGACACGGTCTGGGGAATCGGCTGCGACGCCACCAACGAGCAGGCAGTGGCCAAAGTCTTCGCCATCAAGCGCCGCGACGACAGCAAGTCGCTCGTGCTGCTGGCATCCGACCTCGATATGGTCGCAAGGCACGTGAAGGAAATCCCTTCCATCGCCATCGACCTCGTGGAAGTCAACGACGCGCCTATGACGCTGATCTACCCGGGAGCGCAGTATCTCGCCCCCAACGTGATTGCAGAAGACGGAAGCGTGGGCATACGCATCCCGATGAACGATTTCTGCGTCGAACTGGTGCGCCACCTGCGCAAGCCTCTCGTGTCCACGTCGGCGAACATCTCCGGGGAACCGACGCCGGAGAATTTCAGCGAAGTGAGCGAGGAAATCCGCGGCGCGGTAGACTATATCGTGCCCAAGGCGCTGGAAGCCGGCTCCACCGGCAGGGCGTCTCAGATAATGAAAGTGGGCCTGCACGGCGAAATCGAAATAATCAGGGCGTAAAATGGAAATCTTCTTCTCCGACAATATCGAGGGCGACCTCCTGTGGCTTGACCGCGAGGAATCGGCGCACTGCGTGCGTGTGCTCCGCCATCGGGAAGGAGACGAAATCTGCGTCATCGACGGTTGCGGCACACTCTTCAGCTGCACGCTCACCGACGCTTCGGACAAAAACGCCTGCGCGAGAATCACCGGCAGGCAGCGCGACTGGGGAGGACATCCCTACAATCTGACCCTCGCCGTCTGCCCGACCAAGAACAACGACCGCTATGAATGGTTCGCCGAAAAGGCGACTGAAATCGGCGTGGACACCATCGTGCCCGTGATCGGGGAACATTCGGAGCGAAAAGTCTTCAAGACGGAAAGACTGCGCAAGATACTCCTCTCGGCCGCAAAGCAGTCGCTCAAGGGGGCGATTCCCCAGATGAAGGAGCCGCAAAGCGTGCTTTCGTTCATAAAGGACGCCGATGCGGATGCTCTCAGGATGATAGCCTGCTGTTTCGAAGACGAATCCGTCCCGCGTCTGTCCGTAATGGACGTTCTGCGCGGAAGCGACAAAAAAGATATTGTGGTGATGATAGGTCCCGAAGGGGATTTCTCCCGCAGGGAGGCGCAGGAAGCGCTAGCCGCGGGGTTCATCCCGGTGCATCTGGGACCGTCCCGCCTGCGCACCGAGACCGCGGCCGTCACCGCCGCCGAAGCCGTTTATTTGAATTCAATTTAAAAAAGATATGAAAAAGCGTCTTGAATCTCTCGACATACTGAGAGGCATCACCGTCACCTTCATGTGTATGGTGAACAATCCCGGATCGTGGGGCCATATGTATGCTCCGATGAAGCACGCGGCCTGGTTCGGCTGCACCCCCACCGACCTCATCTACCCCTTCTTCATCTTCTGCGCGGGCGTCGCGATGGCGTTCTCGTTCAGCAAGTATGACGGCAACGCGAAAGCGGGCGTGAAGAAGGTCATCACCCGCTCGATAGGAATCTTCCTCGTGGGTTTCCTTCTGAACATGTACCCCTTCTTCCCCACCGACAACGGTCACTTCATCTTCGGATGGGAGGAATGGAAGGAGTGGTTCGCCGGCAAGAGAATCTTCGGCGTGCTCCAGAGAATCGCCTGCGCGTACCTTATCGCCGGCCTGCTGGTGATATGGCTCAAGACCCCCAAGAAGATCGGCATCGCAATCGGCACCCTGTTCGTGGCCTACACCGCAATCCTTGTGATCTTCGGCACCGAGCCGGGTCCTTTCACCCTCGAAGGCACGGTGTCCCGCAAGGTCGACGTCGCCCTCCTCGGAGAAGGCCACGTCTATCACGGATATGCCTATGATTTCGACTGGGCGAAGGCTCAGCAGATCGCGGACGGCACCTACACGGATGACGCTCACGTCGTGAGGCGCGCCGCGTTCGATCCCGAAGGACCTCTCGGAGCTCTGCCCGCAGCCTGCTCCTGCCTCTTCGGCTTCCTCGTAGGCTACCTTATCAAGAAGACCAACAAGCGCAGGGAGGAAGAACCTCTCGCGGAGAAGAATTCCATCACATATATGGTATGCCGGATATTCGCCTACGGTATGATCTGCCTCGGCGCAGGCCTGCTGGTCGGCATCTGGATACCCATCAGCAAACCGCTGTGGTCGATATCATATGTGATGTACGCGGCAGGATGGGCGATGATAGCCCTGGCGTTCCTGACGTTCTGCATCGACGTCGTCGGAATCAAGAAGGTGTTCTCGCCTTTCAAGGTGATGGGCACCAACGCCTTGATGGCATTCGTCCTCAGCGCACTTATCGCCAAGAGCTACCAGTTCATCGGAGGAATGCCTCTGCGCGAGTTCTACGCACAGAACAATTTCACGTCCTTCCTGCACTCCTGCGTGTTCGCGATAGTGATTTTCTGCTGCCTCTTCCCTCTCTACAAGAAGAAGATTTTCATCAGACTGTAAATGTACATCGGGCTCATCTCAGACACGCACGGCGTATTCGACGACAGGTTCAAGGCGTTCCTCGAACCTGTCGACAGGATATGGCACGCAGGCGACTGGGGCGGGGACGACGAATTCGTGAAGGGCATCACCTCGTTCAAACCGGTGACGGGAGTGTACGGCAACTGCGACTCCCACGCCCTGAGGTTCGACTTCCCGCAGCACCAGTTCTTCGAATGCGGCGGGATGAGCGTGCTGATGACCCACATAGGAGGATACCCGGGGCACTACGACCTGCGCGCCCAAGCGCTCATCGAGCAGTACCGCCCGCAACTTTTCGTCTGCGGCCACTCGCACATCCTCAAGGTCATCAACGACCGCCATTATGATATGCTGACAATGAATCCAGGGGCCTGCGGCATCCAGGGATGGCACGTGGTGCGCACGGCGCTGCGTTTCAAAATAGAAGACGGGAGCGTTTCCGCTCTGGAGGTCTTCGAACTGCCGCGATGATTTAAAGATTACATTATGAAGACAGTACTTGTTTCCGGCGGTGCCGGTTTCATAGGCAGCCACGTGACCGTGGAACTGGTCCAGGCGGGCTACGACGTGGTGATCGCCGACAATTTCTCCAACTGCGACGAGACCAATTACAAGGGCGTGTGCAGCATCCTCGGCCGCGAGATGCCGCTCGTGAAGATGGATTTCTGCGACGCGGCCGCGGTCAGCGAACTTTTCTCGAAATACAAGTTCGACGCGGTCATACATTTCGCCGCCTTCAAGGCGGTGGGAGAATCGGTCGAAGACCCGCTGAAATACTACACCAACAACCTGACATCCTTCCTCAACGTGCTCAGCGCAGCACGCGAGTGCGGCGGGTGCAACGTGCTGTTCTCCTCGTCGGCCACAGTCTACGGTGAACCGGAGAAGACGCCGGTCACCGAGCAGTCCCCGCGCCAGGAAGCCACATCCCCCTACGGCAACACCAAGCAGATGTGCGAGGATTTCCTGCGCGACTGCGTGAAGGCATACCCCGGCATCAAGGGCATCGCGCTGAGGTACTTCAACCCCATCGGAGCGCATCCCAGCGCCCTTATCGGCGAACTTCCGCGCGGAGTGCCCAACAACCTCGTGCCTTTCATCACGCAGACCGCGGCGGGCAGGAGAGAGTGCCTGAGCATCTTCGGCAACGACTACCCGACCCCTGACGGCACCTGTCTGCGCGACTACATCGACATCGTGGACCTCGCGCGCGCACACGTCTGCGCAGTGTCCAGGATGGTGGAAGGAAAGATGAAACAGCCATACGAGATCTTCAATGTCGGCACCGGCCGCCCCGTGTCAGTGCAGGAACTCGTCGACGCCTTCGAGAAGGTCAACGGTCTGAAACTCAATTACAGAGTGGCTGCCCGCCGACCCGGCGACGTCATCGCCATCTGGGCCGACCCGACCCTCGCCAACGAGGAACTCGGCTGGAAGGCCACCCGCAGCGTTGATGAGACACTTGCGGCAGCCTGGGCCTGGGAGAAAAACCTTTCAAAATAAACCTTACGACAGCTATGGCAACTTCAAGAAAGACATTGTGGTACTGCACCGCGTGCGGCAACGAAAGTTCGAAATGGATGGGACAGTGCCCCGCCTGCAGGGAATGGAACACTATGGTGGAAGCCCCCGTGGAGCCGAAGAAAAAGGCCTCCGCCGGCACTGCAAGGCAGCTGAGCTCCGACCGCAGACCCGTCCATCTCAAGGACATCGACTTCTCCGCGCAAAAGCGCATCTCCCTGGGCGTGGGTGAAGTGGACCGCATCCTCGGCGGAGGAATGGTGCCTGGCTCGCTCGTGCTCATCGGCGGAGAGCCCGGAATCGGCAAATCCACCCTCTCGCTGCAGATTCCCCTGCTCTGCCCGCATCTCAAGACACTGTACGTGACAGGCGAGGAGAGCGACAAGCAGGTCAAGATGAGGGCGAACCGCCTCGGAGGAGACAGCACCAACTGCTACATCTTCCCCGAAACCCTGGTGGACAACGTGATAGCTGAAGCGCAGGAAATGCGCCCCGACCTGATGATAGTGGACTCCGTGCAGACGATGTTCACGGACACGGTGGACTCCACGCCCGGTTCCGTGTCACAGATAAAGGAAGTCACCGCAATGCTTCTGAGGTTCGCCAAGGATAGCGGGGTGCCCGTCATCCTGATAGGCCACATCACCAAGGACGGCTACATCGCCGGTCCGAAGATACTGGAGCACATCGTGGACGTGGTGCTGCAATTCGAAGGAGAAAACAGGGGCTCGTACAGGATTCTGCGCAGCATCAAGAACCGTTTCGGTTCCACGTCGGAACTGGCAGTGTTCGAAATGACGGGGGCGGGACTCAAGGAAGTCGCCAACCCTTCCGAAATGCTCATCCCGATGCACGACAGAGGGCTCAGCGGAGCCGCGATATGCGCGATGCTCGACGGCACCAGACCGCTGCTCTTCGAGGTACAGGCGCTGGTGAGTTCAGCAGCATACGGCACCGCGCAGCGCTCGGCGACCGGCTTCGACACGCGCAGGCTCAATATGCTGCTGGCAGTGCTCGAGAAAAGGGCCGGATTCCATCTGAGCGCCAAGGACGTGTTCCTCAATATGGCCGGCGGTCTGAAAGTCAATGACCCGGCCTGCGACCTGGCAGTGATCTGCGCTGTCCTGTCGTCCAATTTCGATTTTGCGATATCCCCCGACTTCTGCTTCGCGGGTGAGGTGGGTCTCAGCGGAGAGATCCGCCCGGTGTCCCAGACCGACAGGCGCATCACTGAAGCGCAGCGGCTCGGATTCAAGAAAATATATATTTCCTCCTTCTCAAGCATCGACAAGACCCCTGAGGGCATCAAAGTCGTGAAGGTTGCCGACGTCCCCGACCTTGTGAAGGCGCTGTTCAAATAGATTTCCGGGATTTTGTCTTATCTTTGCGGTCCCAAAGGTCAGTAGTGGAATGAACAGCTTTTTCAGAAACAACAAGATGACTCTCGCCCTGCTCGCGGGAGTGCTCATAGGCGGCGCCTGCGGCGTAATATTCGGCGACAGTGTGCACGTGGTGAAGCCCGTCGGAGACATTTTCCTCAACCTCGTGTTCATGCTGGTGGTGCCCCTGGTGTTCTTCAGCATCGCCTCCTCGCTGTGCAAGATGAGCGGCACCGGGATGCTGGGCAAGGTCCTTGGCGTCACTGCAGCGGTGTTCATCGCGATGAGCTTGGTCGCCGGCATCATCACTTACCTCTCCACGCTTGTGGTGAACCCTTTGGGGAACATCGACCGCAGCGCGCTCGAAGGCAGCCTCTTCGACGTGTCCGGCGCACAGAAAGTCGCGACCTCCGAGGCCATTGTCAATATGGTCACCGTCTCGGACTTCAATATGCTGTTCACCAAGAGCAACCTGCTGCCGCTGATCATATTCTCGGCACTGCTGGGGCTCGCCGTGCCTAAGGCAGGCGCGAAAGGCAGGCACGTGGCTTCATTCCTGGAATCGGGCACCGAGGTGACGATGCAGATAATGAAGTACATAATGTACCTCGCCCCCGTGGGACTCGGATGCTTCTTCGCGGATATCATCGCTTCCGTGGGACCGCAGATTCTCAGCGGTTATATAAGGGTATTCCTGCTTTATCTGGCCGTAACCGTGATTTTCTTCTTCGGAATTCACTCCGTCTACGCGCTGATGGCGGGCGGCAGAGAAGGGCTCAAACTGTACTGGAAAAACATAATGCCGCCATCACTGGTGGCGCTCGCGACCACTTCCAGCATCGCCGCAATCCCAGGCAACATCGAGGCGGCGAAGAATATGGGAGTAAGCGAGGGAATCGCCGAGACCGTCATTCCTCTCGGCACCAACCTCCACAAGGACGGTTCCGTGGTCGGAGGCGTGATGAAGGTCATCTTCCTGATGATACTCTGCGGCCAGGCCACGACCGGAGTCGGCGTGTGCTTCGAGGCCGTCCTGATAGCCATCCTTTCCGGAGTGGTGATAGGCGCAATCCCCAGCGGCGGTCTCACCGGAGAAATCCTGGTCTGCACGCTGATGGGTCTGGATCCCCAGATGGCGGGAATCATCATCGTGATCGGCACCATAGTGGATATGCCCGCTTCGATGCTCAACTCGTCGGCGAACGTTGCCGCAGCGATGCTCATTAACCGTTTCACATCAAAAAAGAAAGACTGAAATGTTCTCCCCCGACATAAAGATGGCCGAACTGGTGGAGCAGGACTACACCCTGCTTCCGGTCATCGTGCGTATGGGCATAGAGGGCTCCTTCGGAGAAAAGACGGTGAGGGAGATATGTGAGATGAACGGTCTGGACGCCGAGACCTTCCTTCTGCTGTGCAGCGTGTATTCCATCAAGGAGTACGTCCCGGACGAGGAAACGCTCCGCAAGGCGCGCCTGAGCGACATTCTCAGGTACCTCCACCAATCCCACGACTACTACATCAACAACGCCCTGGTGTCGCTCGCCTCGTCCATCGAGAAACTCATCGAGCCGTGCAGCAGACAGCAGCAGAGCGTGATATGGAAGTTCTTCTCCGACTACAAGAAGGAACTCGAGAGCCATTTCGAGCTGGAGGAAGGCTCCGTCATCCCCTATGTCAACCGGCTGATGATGGGCGAAAGGCAGATAGGCTTCGGCATCGACAGCTTCGAGGACAACCATTCCAACATCGAGGAGACGCTCTCGGACCTCAAGAACATCATAATGAAGTCGCTCCCGGAGCAGGGCAACAACCGCCTGAAATACAACCTGCTGATGTGCATATACAATCTGCAGAAGGACCTGGACCGCCACACCTGCATCGAGGACGAGGTGATGGTCCCGATGGTGCGCCTGGTGGAGGATCCCAAGTCCGCCGTGCGTTCCTCGAGCGGCAAGGCCGAAGAGGAGAAGAGCGACGACACCCTGTCGGAAAGGGAGAAGGAAATCCTCGTCAGCGTGGCCAGCGGCCTGCTCAACAAGGAAATCGCCGACAAGCACAACATCTCGATCAACACGGTGATCACCCACCGCAAGAACATCACGCGCAAGACCGGCATCAAGACCGTGGCCGGACTGACCGTGTACGCAATCCTCAACGGCCTGATAGACATCAGCTCCGTAGAATGAAACTTCTGCTCCACAGTTGCTGCGCCCCCTGCAGCGGGGCCATCATAGAGAAACTGGTGCAGCAGGGCATAAGGCCGGTGATCTTCTTCAGCAACTCCAACATCACTCCCTACGGCGAATACGAACTGCGCCGCTCGGAGATAATGCGGTACGCCGCGCTGTTCGGGCTCGAGGTCGTCGATGACGACTACGAGCACGAAGAGTGGCTGCGCGTCGCAGCCACCGGGCGCGAAAACGCGCCCGAGCGCGGCTCCCGCTGCCTGGAATGCTTCCGATTCCGTCTCCTGCGCGCCGCCCGTTATGCATCGGAACACGGATTAGACACGCTCACGACGAGCCTTGCATCCTCCAGATGGAAATCCCTGGAGCAGGTGGACGAAGCCGGACAATGGGCCTGTGCCCAATTCCCCGGAGTGTCCTGGTGGGGCGAAAACTGGCGCAAGGGAGGCCTTCAGGAGCGCCGCGGACAGATCGTCCGCGAGCAGCAGTTCTACAACCAGAACTGGTGCGGCTGCGAATTCTCGCAGCGAATTCACCAAAAATGATGATTGAACCTTTGCGTCATTGATGGTAATTTTGCAGTCGCGAGCAAGTTTACCGTTATGACAATCAAAGATTTGAAATCAGGCCAGAGCGCCAGGGTCATAAAAGTGGGAGGAGAGGGCACTCTCCGCAGACATTTTCTGGATATGGGTATCATACCCGGGGCAGTGGTCCGACACGTCAAGACCGCCCCGCTCGGCGACCCGATCGAGATCCTGATACGTGGATATTCGCTTACCCTCAGAAACAGGGAAGCCGAACAGATAACCGTCTCACTGTGCAGCGAGGACGAGGAATCACAGACAAAGGACAACATCGAAATCGACTACATCGACGCCCTGCACGAGCACAATTCCCATCCGGGATACGGCGAAGGCGGAAAATACCATTCAAAGGACCACGAGAATCCGCTGCCGAAAGGCCGGACGCTGAGATTCGCCCTCGTAGGTCAGCAGAACTGCGGCAAGACCACCCTTTTCAACCAGCTCACCGGCTCCAACCAGCACGTCGGCAACTTCCCCGGAGTCACCGTGGACCGCAAGGACGGCGTGATCAAAGGCCATCCGGACACTCTGGTCACCGACCTTCCCGGCATCTACTCCCTCTCCACGTACACCACCGAGGAGATCGTGACCCGCGATTTCATTCTCGACGAAAAGCCGGACGCCATCATAAACATCCTGGATGCAAGCAACATCGAGCGCAATCTGTATCTGACAGTGCAGCTGATGGAGCTCGGTATACCTATGGTCCTGGCCCTCAATATGATGGACGAGGTCAGGGGCAACGGCGGCTCCATCCGCATCAACGAGATGGAGAAGATTCTCGGACTCCCGGTCCTGCCAATCGCGGCCGCCCGCGGCGAAGGCATCAACGAACTCGTCGAACACGCGATGCACATCGCAAAATATCAGGAAAAACCCGCAATGCAGGATTTCTGCGACAGGGAGAAGGTGGAACGCATCGTTGCGCAGCTGGAAGCGGAAAAGGGCCTCGACAGGGATGCAGCGCTGGCCGATATGCGGTTCTCGTTCATCGAAAGACTCTGCGGACAGACCGTGGTGAAACCCCTTGAAAGCAAGGAACGCAGGCGCAGCAACCGCATCGACAAGATTTTCACCGGCAAATGGACCGCGGTGCCATCGTTTCTGCTGATAATTGCACTCACCTTCTGGCTTACCTTCGACATCATCGGCCTGTGGCTGCAGGACCTGCTGGCAAGCGGAATCGACGCCCTCGGGGCGGCGGTCGCTCAGACATTCGAAAGGTGGGAGGTCAACCGGGCCGTCAGTTCTCTGGTCGTGGACGCCGTATTCGGCGGCGTCGGCAGCGTGGTAAGTTTCGTGCCCATCATCATAGTGCTGTTCTTCTTCCTCTCGATGATGGAGGACAGCGGCTATATGGCGAGAATCGCGTTCGTCTCCGACAAGATTCTGCGAAAAATCGGCCTTTCGGGCCGCAGCATCGTGCCTATGCTGATAGGATTCGGCTGCACAGTGCCGGGCGTGATGGCCGCAAGGACGCTGCCTTCCGCACACGACAGGCGTCTGACCATAATGCTGACCCCGTTTATGAGCTGCTCCGCCAAGATCGCGATATACGGCTTCTTCGCAAGCGCTTTCTTCCCCGGCAAGGCAGGGCTGGTGATGACCGTCCTGTATCTGCTCGGCATAGTCACAGGCATCGTGGTGGCTCTCATATACAAACTCGTCAGACCACACTATGAGCCGTCTCCCTTCGTGATGGAACTTCCCGTGTACAGGCTTCCCAACGCCAAAAGCGTGGGGCATCTGCTGTGGGACAAGACGAAGGACTTCATCCAGAGGGCGTTCACGGTCATATTCATAGCGACCCTTGTCATCTGGTTCCTGCAGAGTTTCAACACCCATATGCAGTTCGTGGAAGGCGGTGCAGGCAGTATGCTGGCGACTCTGGCCGGCTTCATTGCCCCCGCGTTCGTCCCGATAGGGCTCGGAGACTGGAGGATCGTGACTTCGCTGATTTCCGGATTTCTCGCCAAGGAGAGCGTCGTGGCAACGCTTCAAGTGCTCGGCGCGGCATCCCTGTTCACGGCAAAGACGGCAGTGCCGATGCTGGTGTTCTGCCTTCTGTACACACCTTGCGTGGCATCAATCGCTTCAGTGAAGCGTGAACTCGGAAGCGGATGGGCTACGCTGATGGTGGCAATGCAGTGTGTAATCGCCTGGCTGTGCGCCTGGGCGGCATATATGATTGTGCTGTGAACGCGATTTCCGTCATAATATTGTGCCTCGTGGGGCTTGCCGCAGCCGCAGCCGCATATATATGGCACCGCAGCACCGTCCGTAAGGACAGATGCTGCGGATGCTCACTCAGATCTTTCTGCAGGAAAGACTAGATCTTGTTTCTTACGATGAAGTAATAGAGAAGGAAGCCTACCCAGCTGGTCGCGAGGACAGCAACGGTGAGGACGATCTTCCACAGAAGGCTGAGGCTGTTGTGCTTGAAAATGTCGAGTACGCACCATATGGCTGCGATGATACCGACGATGTAAATTATTGTTCCTATCATAACGGTTGGTGTTAGTTTTGTCAAATATAGTGAAAAAATTTTGCGTTTTTAATATTTATCCCTATTTTTGCAGTCCCAAAGTATTGCGGATGTGGTGAAATGGTAGACACGCTACTTTGAGGGGGTAGTGGGCGTTGGCCTGTGTGAGTTCGAGTCTCACCATCCGCACGAGAAGTCAGCTGAAAAGTTGGCTTCTTTCGTTTTACAGCAGTCCTTCGGGGAGATTGAGGTGCAGTTCGCGCGCATCGGGGTCCGCCGCGGCGATGAAATCCTCGTGAAGCGGGATGAGGACCTGCCCCTGGTCGGGAGTGTCCACGTACAGGCAGGGATTGCCCGGTATGGGTTCGATGTCAGCCACGACACCCGCATTGCGACCGTGGTCGAAGACTGTCCATCCGATGAAGTCGTCCCCCTCCTCCTCTTCGAGTTCCCAGTCGGCGAACACTTCGCTGCCGACCACTTCCTCGGCGTCCCTCAGGGAGTCTATGTCGGTGAGATGGACTATGGCCTTGCCGTTTCCCTTCTTCCGGATGGATTCAATGAAAAAAGGAACCGGCAGTCCATCAAAATTGATGAATACCGGTTCCTGCTGGTCTATGTCCTCGATATCGATGTCGCGAAATCCTATGAGGAGATCTCCATCGATGCCGTTGGATTTCAGGACCTTGGCAATCTGGAGCATTATGCCTCTGCGGGAGCTTCCTCAGCGGCGGCCTCTGCTGCTGCAGCTGCTGCAGCCTCAGCCTGCTCGGCGGCGAGCTTTTCAGCCTTCTTGGCGATAGCTTCAGCCCTTGCCTCGTTTACCTTTGCTTCCTCAGCCTTTGCAGCCTTCTTGGCCTCGATAGCGGCATTCTTGATGCCGGCCTTCTTGGCCTCGATCTTTGCATCCCTCTGAGCTTTCCAATCCTCCCACTTCTTGTCAGCCTGCTCCTGGGTGAGAGCACCCTTGGCGACGCCGCCTGCAAGATGCTTGCGCAGAAGCACACCCTCATAGGAGAGGATGCGACGGCACACGAGCGTGGGCTGTGCGCCGACGTTGAGCCATGCAAGAGCCTTCTCGCTGTCGAGAACGATGGTTGCAGGGTTGGTGTTGGGGTTGTAAGAGCCGATCTGCTCGATGAAACGACCGTCACGCGGTGAACGTGAGTCTGCCACTACAATGTGGAAGAATGCGAAATTCTTCTTGCCGTGGCGCTGTAAGCGAATTTTAACAGCCATTGTTAATCTGTTTTTAGTTAATTTGTTAAACCTTTTTCATCCCTTCTCGAGGGATTGGACGGCAAAGGTAGAAATTATTTTTTATTTTTCAAAGATACCGAAGACGGCGGAGCCTGAGCCGGACATTGCGGCATAGACGGCGCCTTCGGCGTAGAATTTCTCCTTGAGTTCCGCGATTTGGGGATGCAGCGGGAAAACGGTCTTCTCGAAGTCGTTGAAAAGGCAATCCTTCCATTCGCGGACCCCGCGCGAGAGTGCCTCGCGCAGCGGAATCTGCGGAATCGCGGGCACTATGCCGGAATATGCCTCACGGGTGCTCACCGCCACTCCGGCAGGCACCGCCACCCTGATTTCGTAACCGCTGAGATCGATATCGAATGGTTCGAGAATCTCTCCGCGGCCGCATCCCAGCATCGGGGTGTTGTATACGAAGAAAGCGCAGTCGCTGCCGAGGCGGGCGGCGCAGGCGGCGAGTCTTTCGGCCGGGAGACCGAGGGAGAAAAGGTCATTGAGCGCCCTGAGGGTGAATGCCGCATCGGACGAGCCGCCGCCGAGGCCCGCCCCAACCGGCGCGTTCTTCACAAGGCGGATGCTCACCGCGGGAATGCCGTACTCGTCTCTGAGCAGCCTCCAGGCCTTCGCACAGAGGTCCTGCTGCGGATCCCAGTCCGCGCCTCCTTCCTTTTCTATGGAGATGGAGAATTCCTCCGAGGGGAGGATTTCCAGTTCGTCGGCAATTCCGCTGTACGGAATGAACAGGGTCTCGAGGTTGTGATAGCCGTCAACCCTGCGCTCCAGCACATAGAGTCCGAGGTTGAGCTTCACGTTGGGGTGAAGTATCATATTTTCTCAATAATGTCGTCACGCATCCCTTCCGGCAGCCTTTCGAGCACCGGGGAGAGGAAAGAAATCATCTGAAGTCTGCGCGCATCCTCCTCAGGAATGCCGCGCGAACGCATATAGAACTGCTCCTCCTCGCTGAGGAAACCGGTGGTGGCGCCGTGGGAACATTCCACGTCATCGGCATAGATCTCCAGCTGCGGACGGGTCTCCACGGAAGCGCCGCGGCTCAGCAGCATGGTGTGGTTTTCCTGGTAGGCCTTCGTCTTCTGCGCGTCCTGTCTGACATACACGCGGCCGTCGAACATCACCCTGGAAGAACCTCCGGCGATGCCCTTGAAAAGTTGTCTGGACGTGCACAGACCGCTCTCGTGGCGCATATCCACCCGCAGGTTCACACGCTCGTCAGAGGTGCACAGATAGAGTCCGGCGATGTCCACGTCTATCCCCTCGCCGCAAAGTTCAATCTCCAGGTCGAGGTCGCAGGACACTCCGGGGAGCACCACAAGCGTCCAGCGCAGGGTCTCCCCCTCCCGGAGGCTCACCTTGCGCGGCACTTCGTCGCGTCCTATCGTGAAAATCCTATCCATCTATGCTTTCGAATCCTTCCTTCCAGATCTGCTCCGCGAGCTCCCTGCCCGCAGTCTTCACTATCCTGCCGTCCTTGAGCACGTGCACGACATCCGGCACGATGTACTCCAGCAGTTTCTGGTAATGGGTGATTATCATCACCGATTTCTCGGGCGTGCGCAGGGCGTTGACGCCGTCGGCCACTATCTTCAGCGCGTCCACGTCAAGTCCGCTGTCGGTCTCGTCGAGAATGCTGAACAGGGGGTCCAGCATCGCCATCTGGAAAATCTCGTTGCGCTTCTTCTCTCCTCCGGAGAATCCTACGTTCACCTCGCGCTTCGCGAATTCGCTCTTCATCTTCACGAAAGCCATCTTCTCGCGCAGGAGTTTCAGGAACTCGGCAGGACTGAGTTCGGGCTCGCCCATAGCCTTGCGGCGCGCGTTCAGGGCCGTTTTCATAAAGTTGGTGATGGTGACGCCGGGGATTTCGGTCGGGTACTGGAACGACAGGAAGATGCCCGCCCAGGAACGCTCCTCGGGAGCCATCTGCAGCAGGTCGCGTCCGTCAAAAAGGATGGACCCTTCCGTAACGGTGTACTGCGGCTTGCCGGCCAGCACGGCTGAAAGCGTGCTCTTGCCGGCGCCGTTGGGCCCCATCACGGCGTGCACCTCACCCCTGCGGATCGTCAGGTCCACGCCCTTGAGGATCTCACGCCCTTCGATGCCGGCGTGCAGATTCCTTATTTCCAACAGTTCATTGCTCATTCTTATAGAGTTTTTTCCAGCTTATCAAAGACCATATGCCGTTGGCGAGATACAGCGCGCTCACTATCGGCAGGAACACGAGTCCTCCCCGGATGTACAGCACTATGTTGGCCGCATTGACCAGCAGCCATATTATCCAGCATTCCCAGCATTTGCGGGCGCTGAGGTACTGCGCCAGGAAGGTGAACATCATTATGAAGGCGTCCAGCCAGGGTTCCGGGTCGGGAGCGAAGGTGTCTGGCCACTTCTTGGGCAGGAATTCAAGTCCCTGCGCGAGGAAGACGGCGAGGATGCAGACTATCAGCATCACGCCGGACCACTGGTTTTTTGTCAGTGCAGACACTTTCAACTTGGCCGCGTCGGCCTTGCTGCGCTCCTCCTCCGAGGGGTGCGTCCATTTCCAGTGGCCGAAAACATTTATCGCAAAAGCCACCGGCTGCAGCAGCATCGCGCTGTAGAGGTGCTGTCGCCAGAAAAGCATAAACAGGAATATGTTGTAGACATATCCCACCCAGAAATTGTACTTCGAGTTCCTGCCTGCGAGAAACACGCAGGAGAGCCCGAGGACGGAAGAGACTATTTCAACCCAGCTTATCATATCATCCTATCGATCCTTCAAGTGAAACGGAAAGCAGTTTCTGCGCCTCGACGGCGAATTCCATCGGCAGACGCTGCAGCACTTCGCGGGCATAGCCGTTGACTATAAGACCCACCGCCTCCTCGGGGGCGATGCCTCTCTGGTTGCAGTAGAAGAGCTGGTCCTCGCTGATCTTGGAGGTCGTCGCCTCGTGCTCCACCGTTGCGGTGGGGTTCATATTCTTTATGACCGGGAAGGTGTGCGCCCCGCAGGTGCTGCCTATCAGCAGGCTGTCGCACTGCGAATAATTGCGGGCGTTCTCCGCCCCGGGATTGATGCGGACGAGTCCGCGGTAACTGTTCTGGCTGTGGCCGGCCGAAATGCCCTTGCTGATGATGCGGCTGCGGGTGTTGCGGCCTATGTGTATCATCTTTGTGCCCGTGTCGGCCTGCTGGAAATTGTTGGTGAGCGCCACGGAGTAGAATTCAGATGCGGAATTGTCACCCTTGAGGACGGTGCTCGGGTATTTCCAGGTGACTGCGCTGCCGGTCTCGACCTGGGTCCAGCTCAGATGCGATCCGCTGCCCTTGCACAAACCTCTCTTGGTCACGAGGTTGAGGATGCCGCCGCGACCCTGCGCGTCACCGGGGTACCAGTTCTGCACCGTGCTGTACTTGACGTCTGCGTCTTTTTCCACTATGATCTCGACCACTGCGGCGTGCAGTTGGTTCTCGTCGCGCATCGGGGCCGTGCAGCCCTCCATATAGCTGAGTTGCGAGCCTTCGTCGGCCACGATGAGCGTGCGTTCGAACTGCCCCGTGCCGCTGGCGTTGATGCGGAAATAGCTCGACAGCTCCATCGGGCACTTCACCCCCTTGGGAATATAGCAGAACGAACCGTCGGAGAAGACCGCAGAGTTGAGCGCTGCGTAGAAGTTGTCGCCCGAGGGCACTACGCTGGCAAGATACTTTCGCACAAGGTCGGGATGCTCTCTCACCGCTTCGGAGAACGAGCAGAATATGATGCCTTTTTCGGCCAGGGTCTTGCGGAAGGTGGTGGTGACGCTCACTGAATCGAAAACGGCGTCCACGGCCACTTCGCTGCGGGGTTTCACCCCTGCCAGCGCCTCGCGCTCGCGCAGAGGGATACCAAGTTTGTCGAATGTCTCCATCAGCGCCGGATCGATCTCCGTGGGACGGTCCTCGTCGCGCTTCGGCGCCGCCCAGTATATGATGTCCTGGAAATCTATCGGAGGCATCTGCAGGTGACCCCAGGTCGGAGGTGTCATCGTCTGCCATTTGCGGAACGCGTCCAGACGGAAGTCCAGCAGCCACTGAGGCTCGCCTTTCTTGGCGGAGATGATTCTTATGATATCTTCGTTCAGGCCCTTGGGGACATACTCCTGCTCGACTTCGGTGACGAAGCCTTCCTTGTACTCCTGCGAGGTTATGTCTTTCAGAACCTCATCCATAGCTTATACCAGATCTGCAAGCACTATCGCCGCCACAGCCTCAACGATTACAGGTGTGCGCAGGGCAAAGCAGCAGTCGTGTCTGCCTTTGATTATGAGGGTGTCCTGCGCCTCCCTTTCGAAATTCCAGGTCTTCTGGGGCCTGGATATGCTGGAAGTCGGCTTGAATGCCACCCTGAAATGCAGCGGGGCGCCGTTGGTGATGCCGCCGTTGGCACCGCCAGCGCCGTTTTTCACCGGTCCTTCCGGCCCGAACGGGTCGTTGTGCTCCGAACCCTTCATCGCGGCGGCCGCGAAGCCGTCGCCGAACTCGATGCCTCGGACTCCGGGAATCGAGAACGCCGCGTGGGAGATCAGAGATTCGACGGAGTCGAAGAACGGCTCGCCGAGACCGATCGGCACTCCCTTGACCTCGCATTCCACGATGCCGCCGAGCGAATCGCCTTCCTGCTGCGTCTGAGCGAGCATTTCAGGCCATTTTGCGCTGTCCTTGCAGCCACCGATCTCCATCAGCGAGGCGCAGAATTCCATACCGTCTAGCACCTTTTTCGCAACCACCCCTGCAGCCACCAGCGGGAGGGTCATCCTGCCGGAGAACTGTCCCCCGCCGCGCGGGTCGTTGGCCCAGTCCCACTTGACCGCAGCCACGTAATCGGCGTGGCCGGGACGCGGCATCCTGTCGAACTGGGAGTAGTCGCCGCTGCGGGTGTTGTCGTTTCTGAATATCATGGTGAGCGGTGCGCCGGTGGTATGACCGTCATAGAGTCCGCTGAGGATTTCGGGTTCGTCGGCTTCCTTGCGCGCCGTCGTGCCCTCAGCGCCCGGAGAGCGCCGCGCAATGTCCGCCGCAAAATCCTTCACGCCCAGTTCAATCCCTTCCGGGACTCCGTCTATCGTCACGCCAACGACCGGTCCGTGCGATTCGCCGAAAACCGATACCCTGAATATTCTGCCGAATGTGTTCATCTCGCGCCGTAAAAAAATAATCGTACGCGAAGGTACGATTATTTTTGCAATATCCTGCCCGCACCGGGGACTAATAGTACTTCTTCACGCGGGAGTCGTCTATCTTGCCCTTCCAGTTCAGGCCGAAGGCGAAGTCATACACGTTGCCGTCTGCATCCGTGTAGCAGCGCAAGTCTCTCGGAACGTCTTCAAACTGGGCTTCTACGGCAGCCATATCGGCCGGGAACTGCATCGGCAGAAGGCCTGAGGGCTCGAACACGCCGCTGACGATATCGGCGATGGCCTTGCCCTGCACTTCGAAATCCACCAGGATGGCGTCGCAATACGGCTCGATTTCGGCAAGAACCACGGGGCGGCCGGTTTCCAGCACCACCACTACCGGTTTTTCGCCCATCGCATCGCGCGTCTCGCGCACAAGGACAAGGTCGCAACGGTTGCGGGTGCTGACTGTCTTGCCGCGGTAACTGCGGTTGGTGAACGTCTCCAGCGGGTCGCCGCCGGCGATGCTCTCCTCCCTTGCGGTGGAGGCCGTATAGTCTTCGTACTGCAGGCTCATCGGCACATAGCCGTTGCCGCCTGCCTCGACGTCGGATGTCTCGTAACCCATTGTCACTGAAGGTTCCTTTATGGCCACAAGGGCAAAATCGGCCTCTGCGGGATCATCGACGACGTCAAAATATTCCGACATGGTCTCCGCGGATATCATCCGTCCTTTCCTCTCCGGGGACAGCACTTCGCTCCAGATTCCGGGGGTGGGCGGGTATGTGCGCTCCGGCAGATATACCTTTGCGCGGCCCTTCACCGGCAGGACTGCAGCGTGATTTTTCAGCATCACCACCGACTTGCACTGGGCTTCGAAGCCTTTCGCCTTGAATTCAGCGTTTCCCGCAATGGCAGCAGATTCCTCCGGGTCAAGGTAAGGATTCTCAAAAAGTCCCACTCTGAACACGTTGAGAAGCAGACGGCGGGCGGACAGTTCGAAACGCTCGCGTGCGGCGAGGCCGCCTTCGTTCTCCACCCACATCTGATATGCCTCGAGGACCGGGCCCTTTTCGTCGTTGCCTCCGAACTGGTCGACACCCATCTGGAGTATGCGGTAATGGCGTTCGGCCACGCTGAGATCCTCGACGCCCCAGGGCTTGCCGCCTCCCCTGAAGTCCATAGCGGTGTTGTCGCCGGTGATACCCCAGTCGGTGCACGCCACCCCTTCGAAGCCGCAACCGTCCCTGAGCTGCTTGCGGATGACGAAACCGCTGTAACTGCCGCCGACATTTTCTCCGTCCGGGTCCTGGTTCCAGAGCACGCTGTAGATGGGCATCACGGCAGAAGCGCTCTTTGTGCCTCCCTTCAGTTTGAACGCGCCTTCGGCGAACGGGCGCTTGTGTTCCTCGAGATTGTTTCCCGGGTAGACGGCGTACTTGCCGTGGGCGAAATGGCTGTCGCGGCCGCCTTCCTGGGCACCGTAGCCGTACCAGTGCTTGGCCATCGCGTTGACGCTGCCGTACCCCCAGGCACCGTCTATGCGGCTGCCCTTCGGGGAAGTCTGGAATCCGTCGCAATACGCCCTCGCCATATCCGTCACAAGGTCCGGATCCTCGCCGAAAGTGCCGCTGAAGCGCCACCAGCGCGGCTCTGTCGCGATATCCACCTGCGGCGAAAGGGCCGTGGCTATGCCAAGCGCACGGTACTCCTGCGATGCGATGCGTCCGAACTCCTCCACGAGGTCAGGGTCAAAAGTAGCCGCAAGGCCCAGGGAACTGGGCCAGATGGAGATATAGCTGGCCGCCACGTAGAATTCCTTGTCGGAGGCGGACTGGTGGCGGGGGTCGGAACTGAAGTTGACGGGGATTCCGTGGCCGAGACCTTCGACATAGGCCTGCATATTGTTGCTCCATCGGGCCGCCTGGGCCGCGCCGTCGACGGTGGTCATCAGCACCGCGCGAAGATTGTCCTCCGCAAGGAATTTCTTCTGCTGGTCAGTAAGGTCATACGGTTTGGCGTCGGATTCCGCGAACGGCTTCCCGTCATAGGTGCCGTTCCATGTGGCCGGGACGCTCTGATGGCTGCTGTAGAGCATCAGGCCGGCTATTTCTTCGATGCTGAGCTTCGATGCAAGGTCCGCGGCCCTCTTTGC
>R18__coassemble_1669_pt1 | contig 21432 bp, 18 predicted proteins | sample R18__metabat2_low_PE_003 | metagenome-assembled genome bin R18 | reverse complement strand
CATACCGCCCTTTGTGCGGGTCTTCACGAAACCCTTCACTATCTCGTCTTTCTCGAACGCCTCGTTCACCCTGTCCCAGGACTTGAGGGCGCGTGCCTTGCGGTGTGAGAGCACCAGCTGGCCCTTCTTGTCCTCTGCGGATTCAACATAGACCTCAACCTTGTCGCCGACCTTCAGATCGGGATCGTAGCGGAACTCGGGAGCCGCGATGACACCCTCGCTCTTGCCGCCGATAGTGACGACGACCTCTCTCTTGTTGATTGCGGTCACTTCACCTTCCACGACTTCGTTCTCGACGATGCGTGAAAGAGTCTTGTCATAAGCTTCCTCGATGGCGGCCTTGTCCTGTCCGCCGTAGATGTCTCCACCTTCGAATGCATCCCAGTCAAAGTTCTCGGGAGCGATGGAAGCGTTCAAAAAAGTTTTTTCTTCTGCCATGATTGTAAAAAAACAAACTAGTAGTTAAACATTATGTACTGTGCTCTCGGCAGGTTTCCGGAACCTGCCTTTAAAAAAGCGCGCAAAGATAGGAATAAAATCCGATTATTTCAATATTTTACGAAGAGTCTTCTCAAGTTTGTCGGCGTAGCCGCGGAAACCGAAGTCGGTGAGGTGCACACCGTCCACCGTGCCTTCCTCGTCGGGGCCGGTAAGTCCCTTGCAGTCAACGTAGTAGATGTTCTTCGGGTTTTCCTTGCGGAGTTTCAGATAGCCGTCGTGGAAGGCTTCGTTCTTCTGCGGAAGATAATTCTTGTGGTAGCTGTCCCACTTGGCGTAGGGGTACATCGGACCGTCGACCATCACGATGGGAACGTCGGGGCGGGCCTTGCGGATGATGTTGACGAAGTCCACGGTGAGGGTCTTGCAGTCGTCGAGCGTGCAGTTGGGCACGGGGTCGATGACGTAGCAGGCGACGTTCTCGATCTGCGCGAGGGCGCGTGCCATATGGAAGTACATCTTGCCCTGGCCGCTGGTGGCGATGTTGACGCATTCGATGTCGAGGTCTCTCTGGACCATGTTGGTCGAGGCCATTCCGCAGCGGCTGGCGCAGCCGCCCTGCAGGATGCTGGTGCCGTACCAGACGATCTTTCCCTTCTTCGCCTTCGGACTGTCGACCATCGGCATTCCGATGTATGCGTCCTCGTCGACGCCTATCTCCATCTCCACGATACCGTCATAGAGGGGCAGGAAGACGCAGCATTCGTGCATCGTGCCGTCCATGTTGCTGACAAACACGCCCTCCTGCTTGAAGTCGTTGCGGGGACGGATGTTGTCCACCTGCTGCCATTTGCCCTTCTCGTCGAGGATGTACAGGTCGGTGCCCTTGATGCCGGTGTCGGCCATATGGTTCATATGTGAATTGTGGCGCAGGGTCCACCTGGCTGCTATCTTCTTGGAATCTGTCCTGAAGCGGATCGACATTCCGGCGGTGCACTCGAGGTTGTTCCAGAGCTGCTTGTTGCAGCTGTCCTTGAGGGCGAGGGGGATCCTTACGAACGGGTCGCCGAGCTGCTCGGTGGTCCAGCCGCGGCCGAGGATCTGCAGTTCGTTGACGTCGACGTACTTCAATTCTTTCTTCTCTTGGGCCCCGAGGCTGAGCGCTGTCAGTGCGAGGGCGATGGCAAGTGCGATTCTTTTCATGATGTGTGTGATGTAAAAAGTCAGCAAAATTAGTCAGGAATTGTTACCTTTGCAAGACATTGAATATAAGTTTCGTGATGAAAAAAATCGTTTTTCTCGCAGTCGCGGCTTTTCTGTCCGCGGCATACGTCTGCGCGTCCGCCCAGACGGCGCAGCAACTTAAGTATTATGACGTGAAGGAGTGCGGGTTCCCGGTGGTGAACCAGGGCTTCGACGACTGCACGGACTATTACGGCAGGCTTTCCGTGGATATGAAGGACAAGGTGCGCGAATCTGTATGGTCGCTGGCCCGCAACACCGCGGGGGTGGCCGTGCGTTTCCGCAGCGACGCCCGCGCCATCGGCGTGAAGTGGACGCTGATTTCCGCGTTCAGGATGAACCATATGGCCGCTTCCGGCATCTGCGGATGCGACCTGTACGGCTACGATGAAGGCGAATGGAAGTATGTCGGCACCGCCCGTCCCGGCAACGGGAAGGAGAATATGGCGCGTTTCCGCAACATGATCGACGGGAAGATGCGTGAATACGTGATTTTCCTGCCCCTCTACGACGGGGTCACTTCGCTCGCGATCGGCGTGGACGAGGGGGCGACGGTGGAGATGCCCGGCGAGATCGGCGCCAATCCGTTCGGAGGGAAGGCCTCGAAACCGATAGTGTTCTTCGGACACAGCATCACCCAGGGCGGATGCGCCAGCCGTCCCGGAATGGCTGCCACCAACATTCTCTGCAGGAAACTCGGGCGTGAGGTGATCAATCTGGGATTCAGCGGCAACGGACAGCTCTATTCAGTTATGGCTGAGGAACTTGTGAAAATCGACGCCGGCGCTTACGTGCTTGACTGCCTTGCCAACAACTATCTCGACATGACCCGCGACAGCACGGAGAAGTTCGTGCGCACCATAGTGAACGCACGCCCGCAGACCCCGCTGTACTTCGTGTCGATGTACCCCAACGTCACCCCCTGGGTGGGTGACAACACCGAGACGGAGCAGGAAGGCAAGGACGCAGTGTTCCGCGAGATGTGCGCGACCCTCAAATCTGAGGGATACAAGACGTATTTCATAGATCTCAACGGCCCGGGACGCAACCGCCGCAACCCTCTCGAGGGCTCTTCGGCCGGCGCCGACGGCGAAGTGACCGTGGACGGCGGACACCTCACCGACCTCGGATTTCTCCGACTTGCCGAATTCTTGTATCCTTATTTCAAGAAAGTGAAGTAAAATGAGTATATTTGCAGACTAAAACATAAATAAACAATGATAATCATAGTTGAAAGTGGAGCCACCAAGACAGACTGGTGCTCCGTCGCCGAAAACGGAAAGACCATCGAAGTGAAGACTGCAGGAATGAACATAGCCGTCATGCCTGCTGAAGCCATCAACGCCATTGTAGCCGAAGCTGCCCCGCAGCTCAACCCTGACGGGGAGAAGGTCACGGAACTGCATTACTATGCAGCCGGCCTTATCGTTCAGGAAGGGAAGAAGGTTCCCGATATCGCGGTCAACCTCGACAAGGAACTCAGCAGCATCTATCCCGACGCTGAAATCGAGTATGCATCCGACCTGCTGGACGCCGCCCGCGCTGCCTGCGGCCACAAGCCCGGCATTGCTGCCATTATGGGCACCGGTTCCAACAGCTGCTTCTTCGACGGCGAGAAGATCGTGAAGAACGTCCGTTCCGCGGGATTCATCCTCGGCGACGAGGGCGGCGGAGCCCGTCTCGGCAAGCTCTTTATGTCGGATTTCCTCAAGGGACTCGTGCCGGAGCCCGTTTCAACGGAGTTCGCAACCGATTTCCAGGTGGATTATATGACAGTGGTCCAGAACGTCTACAAGTCTGCCGCTCCCTCAAAGTACCTCGGCTCTTTCGCACCCTGGATTCTCGAGCGCTACGACCGCTGCGAATACGTGAAGAACCTCGTGGACCAGAACTTCCGCGACTTCATCGAGAGGGCCCTCAAGCAGTATGACATCGCGCAGTATCCGGTCGGCGTGGTCGGCGGCTTCGGCTATGCGCACAGGGAGATTCTCAAGAAGGTGGCTTCCGAATACGGCATCCGCTTCTCCACCATCATCCCCACCCCGATAGAAGGACTTATCAAATATCACACGGAAAAGTAATATGAGAACAACTGAAAAAACGTCTCTGTACAACGATCTCGACAAGATGACCTCAAAGGAGCTTCTTGTCAACATGAACAAGGAGGACCACAAGGTCGCCGACGCGGTCGAGAAGGCCATCCCGCAGATTGAGAAGCTCGTGGACGGCATCGTGGAGAGGGCAAAGAAGGGCGGAAAGATATTCTATCTGGGTGCCGGCACTTCAGGACGCCTCGGCGTCGTGGACGCGTCCGAGATCCCTCCCACATACGGCGTGAAGGACTTCTTCATCGGCCTGATGGCCGGTGGCGATTCAGCCATCCGCACCGCCGCCGAAGGCGCCGAGGATGATCCCAACCAGGCCTGGATCGATATGCAGCCCTACAATCCCACCCCCAATGATGTCATCATCGGCATCGCGGCGTCGGGCCGTACTCCGTACGTCCTCGCCGCTCTCGAGAGAGGCCGCAAGGAGGGCTACCTCACCGGATGCGTGGTATGCAACTACGGTTCGGAGATCGCGAATGCCTGCGAATGCCCCGTGGAAGTGGACTGCGGCCCCGAGTTCGTGACCGGCAGTACACGTATGAAGTCAGGCACCGCCCAGAAGCTCATACTCAATATGATCTCCACGGCCGTGATGATCCGCCTCGGACACGTCAAGGGCAACCAGATGGTGGATATGGCACTGACCAACATCAAGCTGGTGGACCGCGGCACCCGTATGATAATGGGTGAGACCGGCATCACGGACTACGAGTTCGCGAAGTCACTGCTGCTCAAGCACGGACAGGTCAGAGCCGCCGTCGACGCATACAATGCTTCAAAGTAATTATCCGTCCAAAATACTTCAGGACGCCGTAGAGGCCATAAGCTCGCTCCCGGGAGTCGGTTCCAGGAGCGCGCTTCGCCTTGCGCTGCATCTCCTGAGGCAGCCTTCGGAAAACATACACCGCTTCGCTTCCAGCATCGACCGCCTCGCGGATGACGTGAGGTACTGCCGCGAATGCCTGATGGTCTGCGACGGGGACATCTGCCCGATCTGCGCGGACAGAAGCCGCGACCACGGCGTGATCTGCGTCGTGGAGAGCATACGCGACGTGATGAGCATCGAGGAGACCGGCCAGTACCGCGGAGTTTACCACGTGCTGGGCGGAATCATCTCCCCGATCAACGGCATCGGTCCCTCCGACCTCACCATCCGCCAGCTCATTGACCGTCTGAAGGCCACAGAGAGTTCAGTGGAGGTGATTCTGGCGCTCAGCGGTGACGTGGAAGGGGAGACGACCTCATTCTACATCTACAGGCAGATCGAGCCTCTGGGAGTGAAGGTGACCACGCTGGCGCGCGGCCTCGGTTTCGGGGATGACCTCGAATACGCCGACCCGCTGACCCTCGGCCGTTCCATCGCCGGGAGGCAGCCTTTCAAACCGTAAGGATTATGGGAATAATTGAATCCATACTGATCGCGATTTCGCTCTGCGCGGACTGCTTTGCCGTTTCTCTTTGCTCCAGCGTCACCCTCAAGCAGATTCGCTGGAAGGAAGTGCTGACGGTCGCGTTTTCATTCGCAGTCATCCAGACGGGCCTGCTGCTCGCGGGATGGGCGTTCGGCAACATATTCGTCGGCATCATCGAGAAGGCGGCGCACCTGGTCGGTTTTCTGCTGCTGCTCTATGTCGGAGGCAGCATGCTGATCGGGGGCATCCGCGGTGAGATGGAGACGCGCGACCTCAACGGTCTGCGCAACGTCTTCATCGGAGGCGTCGCCACCAGCATCGACGCCCTTGCGGTCGGAGTGTCGCAGTCGATGGCCGGGCAGAGCTGGAAAGGCTTCCTGCCGCTGCTGATTGCGGTTTTTGCGGTCACTGCGCTTTCCGTCATCGCCGGCATTTTCGGAGGAAAGACCATAGGTTCGAAGTTCGGGCTCTGGGCTGAAATCGCCGGTGGAGTTGTCCTTATCCTCATTGGTGTCTCCATACTCGTCTAGCGCTCTATGAGAAGGGTCCTCGCCATTGCCGCCGCGGCTCTGATGCTCTGTGCATCGGGGGATAACGCTCAGCAGAAGTATATATCGAAGTACGCTCCCACTGCGGTTTCGGAGATGAAACGCACCGGCGTGCCGGCGAGCATCACCCTTGCCCAGGGACTGGTGGAATCCAACGCCGGCCGCTCCACGCTCGCGGTCAAGGGCAACAACCATTTCGGCATCAAGTGCCACAGCGACTGGAAGGGCAAGACCATCCGGCACGATGACGATTCCCGCAGGGAATGCTTCCGCGCTTATGCCAAGGCGGAGGATTCCTACCGCGACCATTCGGATTTTCTGCGCTATTATGACCGCTACAAGGCGCTTTTCGCGCTGGATCCCACTGATTACAAGGGCTGGGCGCACGGACTGAAGGCAGCCGGTTATGCCACGGACCCCTCGTACGCGGCCAAACTGATAAAGACGATAGAGGATTACGCTCTTTACCGCTACGACCGCGGGGAAGACGGTGTAAGCGCCGTGGAGGTGCCGCAGACCCCGGAGGCGCTGGAGCAGGTCAGCCGGATGGACCTCAATTATTCGGAGAGTTACCGCTTCTCCTTGTCCCGGCCGGTCTATACCAGGAACGGGGTGCCTTTCGTCTATGCCATGAAGGGGGAGACCTATTCTTCTCTGGCACGTTCCAACAACTTGTTGCTCAAGGAGATACTTTCCTTCAACGACTTGAAGTCGGAGACCCCTCTCGCGGCCGGTGAGGTCGTCTATCTCCAGGCCAAGAAGAAATACGCGGGAAAGGGACTGGAGAAACATATAGTCGGCGAGGATGACGGTTCGCTGCGCGACATCTGCCAGAGGTTCGCCGTGAAGATGTCCTCGATACGCAAACTCAATTCACTTCCGGAGGACTATGTGCCGCGGGAAGGGGATACAATAAGACTCAGAAAATGAAAAAGCTGTTTCACGTCCTTCTGTGCGCGGCGCTGGCCGTCGGCCTGTTTTATGCCTGGAGCTGGTACCGTGACAACCGCCTGCCCGCTTTCGAGGGCGGCTCGGAACTCTTTGTCCTGCCGGGTGACACCATAGACGACGTGATCGGCGAGATAAGTTCGCAGACCGTGATATCCAGGCCGTCGTCCTTCCGCTCGCTGCTGGAGAAGAATGACGTGCAGGCGTCCCTGCGCCCCGGACATTATGTCCTCACGGCGGACAAGCCTGCAATCTATGTGGTGAGGATGCTCACGCGCGGCTGGCAGACCCCGGTCAATCTGGTCCTTTCCGGGTCGCTGCGCAGTGTCGGGGAGATCGCCCGCAAGGTCGGCAACCAGCTGATGCTGGATTCATCTGTGGTGGACAACTCATTGAGGGATCCTCAGATGCTGGAGAAATACGGTTTCACTCCCGAGACCGCTTTCGCCCTGCTGATGCCTGACACTTATGAGATGTACTGGACGGCCTCGATGGACGATGTCCTGAACAGGCAGAAGGCGGCGTACGACAAGTTCTGGACGGCGGACAACGTGGCCAAGGCACGTGCTCTCGGACTCAGTCAGATGGAGGTTTCGGTGCTTGCGTCCATCGTGAAAGGGGAGTCAAACTACCGCCCCGAACTCCCCAAGATCGCCGGAGTGTACCTCAACCGCCTGCGCCTCGGAATGAAGCTCCAGGCCGACCCGACCGTGGCGTTCTGCTTCAATTATGAGCCCAAGCGCATCCTCAAGCGCCATCTGGAGGTGGATTCGCCTTACAATACGTACAAGTATGAAGGATTGCCCCCGGGGCCGATCAACGTGCCTTCCCGCGAATATCTTGAGGCCGTCCTGAACCCCGATTACGGCGACGGCAACATCTTCTTCTGCGCCGACCCTTCGTTCAACGGTTCCCACCGCTTCGCCCGCACCCTCGCCGAGCACAACGCCAACGCCCGCGCCTTCCAGCAGGCCCTCACCCGCGAGCAGCGCAAGGCCGCCGGCAAATAACCCCGACTTTGCACACACGCGACTGAGTCGCGCAGTGTCCAAATTTTTGTTACCTTTGTGGAGATATGGAGAAGGAAAATCTTGTACAGAGGGCGCGGGAGGTGGCGCTGGAGGCGCTGAAAGAGGACGTGCGCAGCGACGGGACGCCGTTTTTCGGGCATCCGGAGGCGGTGGCGCGCATTGTGAGCGACGAGATCGGCCTATCGGCCGAATGTGTAGCCGCCGTGTATCTCCACGAAGCCACGCGCTTCCACCGCGACACCGACATCTCCGCATTCCCCGCGGAAGTGCTGAAAATGGTCGAGGGACTCAACAGGATTTCCACCATCAAGCCCAAGGACACCCGCCTCGAGGCGGAGAATTACAAGAAACTCATAGTCCAGTACTCGACGGACCCCAGGGTCGCGGTGATCAAGATCGCCGACCGGCTGGAGATAATGCGCAGTCTGTCGATATTTCCCAAGGCGTCCCGAGAGCAGAAGATCCTCGAGACCCTGATGCTGTACATCCCTCTGTCCCATCAGCTTGGCCTGTACAACATCAAGCGCGAGATGGAGGACATCTACCTGCGCTACGCCGAGCCGGAGCAGTACCGTTCGATCACGAACAAGCTGAAAGCCACCCGCAAGGATCGCGAAAAACTCACCGCCGACTTCATCCGTCCGCTCGAGAAGAAACTCTCCGACGCCGGAATAGTCTATCAGCTGAAAATCCGCACCAAGAGCGCCTATTCCATCTACAGCAAGATGCTCAAGCAGGGCGTGGGGTTCGACGGCGTGTTCGACGTGTTCGCGATCAGATTCATAATCGACTGCCCGGAAGACCGCAAGACCGAGCAGGACCTCTGCTGGAAGGTCTATTCATACGTGACTGAGGAATACAAGGCCGACACGACGCGTCTGCGCGACTGGATCACGATGCCCAAGCCCAACGGCTACTCTTCGCTGCACATCACCGTGGAGGACGCCGGCGGCAGATTTCTCGAAGTGCAGATCCGCACCCGCAGGATGGACGAGATAGCCGAAAACGGCAACGCCGCCCACTGGTCATACAAGGGCATAAGGCACGAGGAGAGCACGGAGCAGTGGCTGAAGACCGTGCGCTACACTCTCGAGCATCCCTTCGAGACGAAGCCGGAAGACCTGCCAGCGCCGCCTGCAAAGGAGATTTTCGTGTTCACGCCGACAGGCGAGCTGAAAATCTTCCCCGCGGGAAGCACGGTGCTTGATTTTGCATTCGGCATCCACACCGGCATCGGCAGCAGGTGCTCCGGTGCGCTTGTGAACGGCCGCAACGTCTCCATCAAACACGTCCTCCAGACCGGAGATTCGGTGGAAATCAAGACTTCGAAGAACCAGAAACCTACCCGCGACTGGCTCTCGTTCGTCGTGACCAGCAAGGCGCGCCAGAGGATAAAGGTGGAACTCGCCGCAGGCGAGAAGAAAAACGCGGACGCCGGCCGCGAACTGCTCGCAAGGAAGCTGCGAAACTGGAAACTCGAATTCCCGGACGACCTGCAGGGCGATTATATGCGCAAGCACGGCTACAGTTCGGTGATAACCTTTATGGCGGAGATTGCCGAAGGCAAGGTGGACGTGAACGACATCAAGGCTTTCATACTTGATACCGCCGCCCGCAGGGAGCAGCAGCAGGCGGCCGCCGGGCAACCGAAGGAGGAGAAACTGGAATTCACCGCAGGAGGAGAAGACATCCTTGTCATCAACGCGAAGAATGTCAAGGGAATACAATATGAGATGGCGCATTGCTGCAACCCCGTGTTCGGCGACGACGTGTTCGGCTTCGTGACCCGCACCAGCGGCATCAAGATACACAGGATGTCCTGCCCCAACGCAGCCCGCCTGATGGAGAAATATCCCTACCGCATCCAGAAGGTGAAATGGCAGGACACGGCCGCCTCCGGCGAATTCCTCTGTTCGCTGTCGGTCACGGCGGAGCCAGACCGCGCGGTGATCGCGGAAGTGACGGACGTCATTTCAAAGTTCCGTGTCTCGCTGAGGGCTTTCAACGTGAAGGACAACCAGCGCGACGGCACCTGCCTGATATCAATCAGGCTGCTGGTGCCTTCGAACACCGAACTCGACAAGGTGATTTCACAGATTTCCGTGCTAAGGCACGTGGTGAAGGTCAGGAGAGTCTGACCGTCATCTGTCTTTCCAGACTTTGAGATATTCCTGGAGCGCCCACATCTCGTCGCGGTAGTGGGCGGCCTGGGTGAAGTCCAGGTCCGCGGCGGATTTCTGCATCCGCTTGCGGTCGTCCGCGACCATCTTTTCTATCTGCTCGCGTGACATCGAGCGTATCACGGGGTCCTGAAGCACGGCGGCGAGGTCGGCGGTCACGTAACCGTCCACGTACGCATCGCCTGTCTTGCGCTTGGAGTCGTGCCCGAATCCCACGCTGACCGAGCCGCGGCCCAGATCCGAAGGATTGGGAATATAAGTCGGGTCGTCGTATGAATTGGCCGCGCTGACGCGTCCGGTCGTGCCGTTCGCGAGCCGCGCGTCCACGGGCTTTCCGCCTCCGTAGAGCTCGCTTGCGAGCACGTTCTGCCGCACTTCGATCTGTCTGGGGGTGATGTGGTGCAGCTTGTTGTATTCTATCTGCTTGCTGCGGCGGCGGTTGGTCTCGTTGATGGTTTCCTTCATCGAGTCCGTCATCGTGTCGGCGTACATTATCACCAGACCGTTGACGTTTCGGGCCGCGCGGCCGGCTGTCTGGGTGAGGGAGCGCGTGGTGCGCAGAAACCCTTCCTTGTCCGCGTCGAGGATGGCCACGAGCGACACCGACGGGATGTCCAGGCCCTCGCGGAGCAGGTTCACTCCGATAAGGACGTCAAACATACCCTTCTTGAAATCCTCGATGATCTCCACTCTCTCCGTGGTGTCCACGTCGGAATGGATGTAGCGGCAGCGGATGCCTATCTTGCGCATATAGTCGTCGAGTTCCTCGGCCATACGCTTGGTGAGCGTGGTGACCAGCACTCTTTCGTCGATTTCAGCGCGTTTGCGCACTTCCTCCACGAGATCGTCCACCTGATTCTTTGTCGGCCGGACCTCGATGGGAGGGTCCAGAAGGCCGGTGGGGCGCACGACCTGCTCCACCACGAGACCGTCGGACTTCTGCAGTTCGTAATCGGCCGGGGTGGCGCTCACGTAGACCTTCTGCCCTGTGACAGCCTCGAATTCCTCGAATTTCAGCGGCCTGTTGTCAGACGCGGCGGGCAGGCGGAAACCGTATTCCACCAGCACGGCCTTGCGGGAATGGTCACCTCCGTACATCGCGTGCACCTGCGGCAGCGTGACGTGGCTCTCGTCCACGAAGGTGATGAAGTCCTTCGGGAAATAATCTATCAGGCAGAACGGCCTCTGGCCGGGCTTGCGCCCGTCGAAATAGCGGGAGTAGTTCTCTATGCCAGGGCAGTACCCCATCTCCTTAATCATCTCGAGGTCATATTCGACCCTCTGCTTGAGCCTCTTGGCTTCCAGACCCTTTTCGAGGGACTCGAAGTACCTGATCTGGTCGCTGAGGTCGTCCTGGATCTGGCTGACGGCGGCGATGCCCCTCTCGCGGGTGGTGACGAAGTTGTTGGCGGGATAGATGCTGATCTCCTCGAGGTCCTCCAGATGTGCTCCTGTGGCGGGATCTATGAGCGAGAGAGATTCGATTTCGTTGGCGAAGAATTCCACCCTCACGGCATTGTCCGAGCCGCCGAGGTAGATGTCCACTATGTCGCCCTTCACGCGGAAACTGCCGCGCTTGAATTCACCTTCGGTGCGCGAATACAGGGCGTCCACCAGTTTGTAGAGCAGCGTGGTGAGGCTGCGGGTCTCTCCGCGGTGCAGAACTATCGTCTGCGAATGGAAGTCCTCCGGGTTGCCGATGCCGTAGAGGCAGGACACCGATGAAATCACGATCACGTCGCGGCGGCCGCTCAGCAGCGAACTGGCAGCGCTGAGGCGCAGCTTCTCGATCTGGTCGTTGATGCTGAGGTCCTTCTCGATGTAGGTGTCGCTGACCGGGAGATACGCCTCCGGCTGGTAGTAATCGTAATAGGAGACGAAATATTCCACCGCATTGTGCGGAAAGAATGTCTTGAACTCGCCGTAAAGCTGGGCGGCGAGGGTCTTGTTGTGGCTGAGTATCAATGCGGGACGCTGCAGGCGCTCGATGACGTTGGCCATCGTGAACGTCTTGCCGGAGCCGGTGACTCCGAGCAGCGTGACGTCAGTGATTCCAGCCTGAAGCGCGGAGCATAACTGCTCTATCGCTTCAGGCTGGTCTCCTGACGGTCTGTATTGTGACTCAAGCTCGAATTTCACTCCTCTGTCTGAAGAATTGAATAAGTCTCCACTTCCTGAGGATAATCCTCGAGTCTGGGGACGTTGGTGAGGTCGATTATGAAGCAGAAACGGACATCCTTCGGGTTGAACTTCTTCACCAGCCTCCAGGCTGCGGCCATGGTGCCTCCCGTGGCGAGCAGGTCGTCGTGCAGGAGCACCACGTCGTCTTCCGTGATGGCGTCACGGTGAATCTCGATGGTGTCGTGGCCGTATTCCTTGGCGTACTGCTCGCGAAGGCTGTCGGAGGGGAGTTTTCCCATCTTGCGGGCCATCACGAAGCCCGCCCCCAGCCTTGCGGCCAGGGCGGGTCCGAGAAGGAAGCCTCTCGACTCTATGCCCACCACTTTGGTGATACCCTTGTCCTTGTATTCCTCATACAGCAGGTCAAGCATCTCCTGCAGGCACTCGGGATTCTTCATCAGGGTCGTGATGTCCTGAAACATTATCCCCTTGACGGGGAAGTCGGGCACCACCCTGAGATTGGCTTTAAGAGTCTCAATACTCATATTCTAGAGGAAAATGTATCTCAAAATGAACAGGCCGGCGAGTATCCACAGCGCAACGCTGATCTTCTTGAACTTGCCGGAGACTGCGTTGATGACCACGTAACTGATCATTCCGAGCATGATGCCGTGTGCGATTGAATATGCCAGAGGCATTGTCACAGCGGTGATGAATGCGGGGATGGCCTCTGAATAGTCGTTCCAGTCGATCTTTGCGATAGGTGACATCATCATCACGCCCACGATCACGAGCACTGCGCCGGTGGCTGCACCGGGGATTGCGAGGAATATGGGTGAGAAGAAGAGAGCCACTGCGAAACCGAGTGCGATGACGAATGCGGTGAGACCGGTGCGGCCGCCCTCGGCGACACCTGATGCGCTCTCGATGTAGGTAGTGGTGGTGGAGGTGCCGAAGCAGGCGCCTGCGGTGGTGGCCACTGCGTCAGCCATGAGGATCTTGCTGATGCCGTCGACCTTGCCGTCCTTGTCGATCATACCTGACTTCACGGACACGCCGACCACTGTTCCGATGGTGTCGAACATGTCGATGAACAGGAACGTGAACACCACGATGAACATATCCCAGGAGAGGATCTGACCCCACTCGAACTGGCAGAAGATGGGAGCGATGCTGTCAGGCATTGAAACCACACCTGTGAAGTGCGTCACGCCCATAGGCCAGCCGATGAGGGTCGTTGCGAGCATACCGATGAGGATGCCGCCGCGCACCTTGAGGACCACGAGGATAGCGGTGATGAAGAAGCCGATGATGAAGAGGATGCTGGTGGTGCTGCCCAGATCGCCGAGACCCACGAGGGTGGAGCCGTTGTCGACGATGATGCCGGCGCTCTGCAGACCGATGAATGCGATGTACAGACCGATGCCGGCGCCGATTGCGTTCTTCAGCGTGGCGGGGATTGCGTTCACGATGATCTCACGCACTTTCGTTGCGGAAAGAATGATGAAGATGACACCTTCGATGAGGATTGCGGTGAGAGCGAACTGCCAGCTGTATCCCATACCGAGGCATACGGTGAACACGAAGAATGCGTTGAGTCCCATACCCGGAGCGAGTCCGAAAGGCTTCTTGGCATAGAGTGACATCGCCAGGGTACCGACGATTGATGCGAGAGCGGTGGCCGTGAACACGGCGCCGTTGGGCATTCCTTCGATGTTGCTGAAGATGCCGGGGTTGACGGCGAGGATGTACGCCATCGTCAGGAAGGTGGTCAGGCCCGCGAGAATCTCGGTGCGGACATTGTGCTTCTGCGGATCGAATCCGAAAGCTTTTTCAAGAAACTTTGCCATATCGGTTCAGGAATTAGAATGTCCAGCGGATACCGAGGCAGGGGTTGCACATGAAGCCCTTGTTGCCTGCGAAATTGTAGCTGAGCTCGATCTCGGTACCTACGTCGAAATGCTCGGCGAACTTGAACCAGAGCTGGGGCTCGGTGAGGACCGTGAACTTGGAGGTTGAGCCGTCGCTGAACGTGCTGTCAAGTCCCCAGACGTCATAGAAGCCCTTGAAGGTCAGGGCCGGTACTCCGAAGAGGTTCTTCACTGTCCAGGCACCGGTAAGTTTGATGGGAACGCTGGCCTGTGCGCCGAACATTATGTCATATGCGAGCGCGACGGAGATGAAGCGGCTCCAGTCGGCTGAGTGGAAGGTGTATTTCGGACCGAAGTTGAACACTGAAGTGCCCCAGGTGGCTCCGTCGTACTCCACGAGGACGCTGAAGTCCTTCAGAGCGCTGTCCTGCCAGAAGTTGAAACTTCTCTCGATCTCGAAGTAAGCGCCGTTGGATGCGCCGTAGACATTCTTCTGGTTGGAGAAATAGAGGTCGACGAAGAAGAAGGTGTCACCTGCCTTGTCGCCGTAGAAACCTTCGACGGTGGTGGTCACATAACTGCGCTCCTTGCCGAAGTCATAGAAGAACTGGATGTCGGTCTGAGCCTTTGCCACCTGACCGATTGCGAGCGCTGCAACTGCAGCCGCTACAAATACTGATTTTTTCATAAAAGGGTATAAGGTTTTAAGATTATTAGATTTTTGTGTCTTCCGGATGTTCCTCCCTCCAGTTAGGGTTGCGGGTGGTGCCGCCGAGGTTGACGGAGAGGTCTCCTCTCTTGCTGGTGCCGAATTCGTAGTCCTTGCCGGGGAGGATTGCGTTGAAGATGATGCCGGTGAGGGCGGCGACCGCGAGACCGGAGAGGGCGATGTTGGCCTTGCCGATGGTGAACGCTATGCTGCCGGGACCGTAGTTGATGCCGATTGCGAGCACGAGGATGAGGGCCGCGATGATGAGGTTGCGCGACACGGTGAGGTCAACCTTGTTTTCGACGAGGTTGCGCACGCCGACCGCGGAGATCATACCGTAGAGCACCAGTGACACGCCACCGATCGTGGCCGCGGGCATCACGGCCACGCAGGCCGCGAATTTAGGGCAGAACGAGAATATGATGGCGAGGACTGCGGCGATGCGGATGACGCGGGGGTCGAACACCTTCGTGAGGTTCAGCACGCCGGTGTTTTCACCGTAAGTGGTGTTGGCGGGAGCGCCGAAGAGGGATGCAAGCGCTGTCGCGAGACCGTCGCCCATAAGGGTGCGGTGCAGACCGGGATCCTCGAGATAGTTGATGCCGGTGGTGCTGGAGATTGCGCACATGTCGCCGATATGCTCGATCATCGTAGCCAGCGAGATGGGCAGGATGGTGATGATTGCGGTGATCACGAGACCCCAGTTGGGATTCGCGAACACTGAGAACGCGGTGTTCTTCATCTGGAAGGGAACGCCTATCCAGGCAGCTTCCTTCACTGCGGTGAAGTCCACGAGGCCGAAGCAGGCCGCAACGATGTAAGAGCCGACTACACCGAGAAGCACGGGCACGATCTTGATCATTCCCTTGCCCCAGATGTTGCAGACCACGATGATGGCGACAGCCAGAAGGGCGATCCACCAGTTGGTGGTGCAGTTGTTGATGGCTGAACCTGACAGTGTGAGTCCGATGGCGATGATGATGGGACCTGTGACCACGGGAGGGAAGTATTTCATCACTTTCTTGACGCCGAACGCCTTGAACAGGGCGGCGAGGATGAAGTACATCAGACCTGCGAAGAACACGCCGATGCAGGCGTAGGGCAGGGATGAGGCCTGGTCAAGTCCGTAGGATGCTCCCATTGCGACAACGGCGGCGTAACCGCCGATGAAGGCGAACGATGATCCGAGGAATGCCGGAACCTTCATCTTGGTGAGCAGGTGGAAAAGAAGGGTGCCCAGTCCCGCGAAGAGCAGGGTCGCACTCACTGAGAGGCCGGTCAGAGCAGGTACGAGGACCGTCGCTCCGAACATTGCGAACATGTGCTGGAAGCCCAGCAGCAACATTCTGGGACGCCCGAGCGTGCGGGCGTCATAGATGGGTTGGTTTGTTTGTATTTTAGCCATATATGTGAAATGATGTTACAGTTTGACGTCGTATTTCTTCTTCACGGGGTCGCAGGTGAGGTCCACGCCCAGTTTCTTGAAAATCTTGCGGTCCACCTCGCTCAGCATCACGGTCGAATGGACCTGGCAGCCGCGAAGTTGCGGGAGGGTGTCCAGCGCCCTGCGGCAGTTGTCGTCGTCCTTGCTCAGGATGGAGAGCGCCACCAGCACCTCGTCAGTGTGAAGGCGGGGGTTGTGGCCGTGGAGATAGCTGACCTTGGTCTTCTGGATGGGTTCGATGAATTCCTGCGGGATGAGCTTGACATTGTGGTTGATGCCGGCGAGATGCTTTGTGGCGTTGAGGATAAGCGCCGCGCTCGGGCCGAGAAGCGGGCTGGTCTCCGCCGAGAGGATGGTGCCGTCGCTGAGCTCTATCGCTGAAGACGGGACTCCGGACTTCTCCTTGCGCCTCGTCGCGGCAACCGCGCACCTGCGGTCCTCCGCGCTGATTCCGCTCTGCTTCATCAGCAGCGCTATCTTGTTGACCTCGTTGTCGTTGCAGTCGCCTTCGGCCAACTTGCACAGCGCGTCATAATAGCGTCGGACGATTTCATCCTTGGCCGCCTTGCAGCAGGCCTCGTCGTCATCGATGCAGTAGCCGATCATATTGACGCCCATATCGGTGGGGGACTTGTACGGGCTCTGGCCGTAAATGCCCTCGAACAGGGCGCTCAGCACCGGGAAAATCTCGATGTCGCGGTTGTAGTTGACCGCTGTCTTGCCGTAGGCTCCCAGGTGGTAGGGGTCGATCAGGTTGATGTCGTTGAGGTCGGCCGTGGCCGCTTCGTATGCGAGGTGGAGAGGGTGCTTCAGCGGCAGGTTCCAAATCGGGAAAGTCTCGAATTTGGCGTAGCCGGCCTTGATGCCCCTCTTGTGCTCCTGATAGAGCTGGCTGAGGCACACCGCCATCTTGCCGCTGCCCGGACCGGGGGCCGTGACCACCACGAGGGGACGCGTGGTCTCCACGTAGTCGTTCTTGCCGAATCCTTCCTCGGAGTCGATCAGCGAGACGTTGGAGGGATAGCCTTCGATGGTGTGGTGGTAGTAGGGCCTGATGCCGAGGCGCTTGAGCTTCCTGCCGTAGAGCTTTGCGCTCTCCTGGCCGTTGAAATGGGTTATGACCACGGCGCTTACCAGAAAGCCCCTTTTCTCGAATTCTTCCTTGAGTCTCAGCACGTCGGCGTCGTAGGTGATGCCGAGGTCGTTGCGGACCTTGTTCTTCTCGATGTCGACCGCGCTGATGACTATCACTATCTCGAGGTCGTCGATGAGCTGGGTGAGCATCTGGAGCTTGCTGTCGGGCTCGAATCCCGGCAGCACGCGGCTGGCGTGGTTGTCGTCGAAGAGCTTGCCGCCGAACTCCATATAGAGTTTGTCGCCGAACTGGGCGATGCGCTCCTTGATGTGCTCGGATTGGATTTTAAGATATTTTGCGTTGTCGAATCCGCGTCTCATATCCTACTCCCACTCGATTGTCGCCTGAGGTTTTGAGGAAATGTCGAACACTACGCGGTTGACTCCCTTGACGTTCGCGATGATGTCGTGCTGCACCTTGTCGAGGATATCCCAGGGAATGCGCACCACCTGGGCGGTGACTGCGTCGACGCTGTTGACTGCACGCAGTGCGATCACGTTGTCATAAGTACGGCAGCCGTCGGTGACGCCTGTGGTCTTGACGGGAACGAATATGGCGCCCGCCTGCCAGATCTTGTCGTACCAGCCTTCCGCGCGGAGGGTGTCGATCCAGATCGCATCGGCTTCCTGCAGGATGGCGATCTTTTCGGGAGTGAGTTCGCCGAGGCAGCGCACGCCGAGTCCCGGACCCGGGAAGGGATGACGGCCGATGAGGGTGTCGCTGATCCCGAGGGCTGTGCCGACCTCGCGGACCTCGAACTTATAAAGGTACTTCAGAGGCTCCACCAGGCCGAGGTTCATCTCCTCGGGAAGGCCGCCCACGTTGTGGTGGCTCTTGATGGTGCCCTTGGCGGAATGCGACTCGGCGATGTCGGGCCAGATGGTGCCCTGGGCGAGCCATTTCGCGTTCTCCTCCTTGCGGGCTTCCTCGTTGAACACGTCGATGAAAGTCTTGCCTATGGCCTTGCGCTTGAGCTCGGGATCGGTGATGCCCTTGCAGGCCGCGAAGAACCTGTCGGCGGCACGCACGCCCTTGACGTTGAGGCCCATCCCCTTGTACTGCTCGAGCACTGACTCGAACTCGTTCTTGCGGAGCAGACCGTGGTCCACGAAGATGCAGTGGAGCTGCGCTCCCACCGCTTTGTTGATGAGTACTGCGGTGACGGTGGAATCCACGCCGCCGGAAAGGCCGAGTATCACTATGTCGGAGCCGACCTGCTCCTTTATCTGTGCAATCTGCTCATCGATGAATGCCTGAGCATTGAGCTTGCTGCCGTCGTACATTTTGTTATTCTCCTCTTGTATAATTAGGTGTTTCTTTTGTTATCGTCACGTCGTGAGGGTGGCTCTCCGCCATTCCGCTTGCGGTGACCTTGGTGAATTTGGCCGTGTGCAGGGTGCTGATGTCGCGGGCGCCGCAGTAGCCCATTCCGGACTTCAGGCCGCCGATCAGCTGGTAGACCGTCTCCTCGAGGGTGCCCTTGTAAGGGACGCGCCCCACGATGCCTTCGGGGACGAGTTTCTTGGTCTCGACGGTACCGCTCTGGAAGTAGCGGTCCTTGGAACCGGCCTCCATCGCGTCGAGCGAGCCCATTCCGCGGTAGGTCTTGAACTTCCTGCCGTTGTAAATGATGGTCTCTCCGGGGGCTTCCTCCGTGCCTGCGAACATAGATCCGCACATCACGCAGTCGCCGCCGGCCGCGATGGCCTTGACGATGTCGCCCGAATAGCGAAGACCGCCGTCCGCGATCACCGGCACGCCGTAAGCCGCCGCCACCTTTGCGCAGTTGAATATTGCAGTGAGCTGCGGCACGCCGACGCCCGCCACGATGCGGGTGGTGCAGATCGAACCGGGGCCGATGCCCACCTTGATGCCGTCGGCACCTGCCTTTGCAAGCGCTTCCGCCGCTTCGCCGGTGGCTATGTTGCCCACCACCACGTCGAGTCCGGGGAACACTTCCTTTATCTCGCGGAGCTTGTCCAGCACGCCCTTGCTGTGTCCGTGGGCGCTGTCCAGCACCACTGCGTCCACGCCTTCGGCCACGAGAGCCTTCACGCGGTCGAGCGCGTCGGGGGTGATTCCGATGCCGGCGGCCACGCGCAGGCGTCCCTTCGCGTCCTTGCAGGCGTTGGGATGCTCCTTCTCCTTCTGGAGGTCGCTGTAGGTGATGAGGCCCACGAACCTGCCATCCTTGTCCACTACGGGGAGTTTCTCCACCTTGTGCTTCTGGAGGATGGCCTTCACGTTGTCGCGGTTGTTGTCCTTGTCCAGGATGGTCACGAGATTGTCCGAGGTCATCACCTCGCTCACCTTCTGTGTGAGGTCTTCCTGGAAGCGGACGTCGCGGTTGGTGAGAATGCCCACGAGCTTGCCGTCCTTGTCCACCACAGGGATGCCTCCGATGTGATAGTCGGACATTATGTCGATCGCCTCGCCGACCGTCTGGTCGCCGTGGATGGTGACGGGGTCGTTGATCATTCCGCTCTCGGCCCTCTTGACCTTGCGGACCTCGGCCGCCTGCCGGGCTATCGACATATTCTTATGAATGACGCCGATGCCTCCTTCCCTTGCAAGGGCTATGGCCATCGGCGCTTCAGTCACAGTGTCCATTGCAGCGGACACTATCGGTATGTTCAGGGTGATGTTTTTGGAAAAGCGTGTGTTGAGTTTAACTTCTCTCGGGAGGACTTCGGAGTAGGCAGGAATAAGCAATACGTCATCGAAAGTCAGACCGTCCAGAGCAACTCTTTCATCGATAAAAGACATAGGCGATGTTGTTTTGTTCTGGATTGCAAATTTAGTCAAAAAACCCGTCACGGAAAAATATCCGCGGCGGGTTTATCAACAATGTTTTCAACATTTATTTCAGCAGTGCCTCGCTGCGCTGGATGAAATCCGCGAGCGCCTTGCCTTTCAGCATCCCGTTCGACAGGAGCGCAAGGTCGACGACCTGTCTGAGCAGATCGGCGCTGCCTTCACGGTCGGCCCATATCCTTGCAATCAAGGGGTTCTCCATATTGACCTTGATGTCATAGGATTGCGGCATCGAACCGTAGAAGTTCATCCCTCCGCCGAGGGCGCTCATCTCCCTCCAGCGGCGCATGAATTCGCCCTGGGTGATGAGTACCGGAGCGGCCTGCTCTCCGAGATTCTCGGGCTCCACCTGGTATTCGTTCCCTTCGGGAAGCACGCCCTTGAAGAGTTCGCTGAGGGTCTTCTTGTCGTCTTCGGACATCTCGGGCTTGATCTTGTCCTCCTTCCTGACGAGGTCGCACACCGGCGCGGAGTCCACGCGGGCGAAGGAGGTCTTCTCTATCTTCTGCTCGAGCAGGTTGACGAAATGGCTGTCCAGTTCGCAGTCCATCAGGAGCACGTCGTAGCCCATTGCCTTCGCCGCCGCTAACTTGCTGTACTGAGCCTCGGTGTCGGTCGCGTAGATGTAGACCACGTTGCCGTCCTTGTCCGTCTGTTCGGTCTCGATGGCCTTGCGGTAATCTTCCAGGCTGAGATATTTGCCGTCGGTGTTCTTCAGGAGCGCGAAGGACATCGCCCTTTCGCAGAACTTCTCGTCGGAGAGCATTCCGTACTCGATGAAGAGCTTGATGTTGTCCCACTTGCCCTCGAACTGCTCCCTCTGCTCCTTGAATATCTCCTCGAGACGGTCGGCGACCTTCTTGGTGATGTAGGTGCTGATCTTCTTGACGTTGGCGTCGGACTGCAGGTAGGAGCGGCTCACGTTGAGCGGGATGTCCGGCGAGTCGATGACGCCGTGCAGGAGGGTGAGGAAGTCGGGCACGATGTTGTCCACGTGGTCGGTGACGAACATCTGGTTGCAGAAGAGCTGGATCTTGTTGCGGTCGATCGCCATCCTCTCCTTGATCTTCGGGAAATACAGCACTCCGGTGAGGGTGAAGGGATAGTCCACGTTGAGGTGGATCCAGAACATCGGTTCCTCCTCCATCGGGTGGAGTTTCCTGTAGAATTCAAGATAGTCCTCGTCCTTGAGTTCGGAGGGCGTCTTCGTCCAGATGGGGACGATGTTGTTGATGACGTTGTCCTCTTCGGTCTCGACCGATTTGCCGTCCTTCCATTCGGTCTTCTTGCCGAACACCACCGGCACGGGCATGAACTTGCAGTATTTGCCCAGAAGCTGCTCTATCCTGCCTTTTGCGGAGAATTCGGCGGAGTCGTCGTCGAGCTAGAGGGTGATCACGGTGCCGCGGTCAGCGTTGTCGCAGGCCTCCA